>Ga0137451_1000586_pt1 | contig 11257 bp, 11 predicted proteins | sample EasRivERMGT500_2_FD_102336 | JGI IMG/M metagenome (GOLD analysis project Ga0137451, IMG submission 102336) | Soil microbial communities from meander-bound floodplain in the East River, Colorado, USA - East River MetaG ERMGT500_2 | ecosystem: Environmental > Terrestrial > Soil > Floodplain ... | reverse complement strand
CAACGGCCTTGAGTGTCATCCGAGAGTCGAGCCGGCACTTGCGGATCCGCCGACCCAGCTCTTCGATTTCGACGATAGCCGTCATAACCGCACCCCGCTTGGCTGAAACCCGCTTTTGAGCCGTCTCGCCGTCGCAAATTGCACGATCGGCTCTTATACAGGAAGGAATCTTGACACGTTTTGCACCGTAACGTCAATGCAAACTATATGAGGACAGTAGGATCGGTGTTGTCTCTACCCCGAAGGGGCCCGCCATGCATATTGCCCGACCCCGGCTTGACATGTTTTCGCCCTCCGGAGAGACTGCCCGGTCGCAGTCCCTGGGAGCGGCAGAGGCCCGGGGCGGCATGCGTCCCACTTTGTGAAATCTTGAGCAATCTCGTTTCGCGCCTCCTACCGCGCGAGCGTGAGGGCCTCCGTGCTCCAGGTCGTCTGCGTCAAGCAGGTTGCGGATACCGAGACCCGGGTGAAGGTCGCCGCCGACGGGAAGAGCCTCGATCCCGCCGGGGTCACCTGGATCCTCAACCCCTACGACGAGTTCGCGCTCGAGCAGGCGCTGTCGATCCGCGAGAAGCAGGGCTCTGGCGAGGTCGTCGTGATCTCCCTCGGCGGCGCGGGTGTCCAGAGCACGCTCCGGAGCGCCCTGGCGATGGGGGCTGACCGGGCCATCCACGTGCGCGCCGACCGTCCCTGCGATTCCCTCGGCGTGGCCCGGGCGCTGGCGGCCGAGATCGCGCCCCTCAAGCCCGACATGGTCTGGCTGGGCCGGCAGGCGGTGGACGACGACGCTGCGCAGGTCGGCCCGATGCTGGCCGAACTGCTCGAGCTGCCGGGCGTGACCATGGTCGCCCATTTCGAGCTGGACGGGTCGAAGGCGGTCGTGGAGCGCGAGATCGAGGGCGGGCGCGAGGTCGTCGAAGTCACTCTCCCGGCGCTCTTCACCACCGACAAGGGGCTGAACCAGCCGCGCTACGCCTCGCTCAAGGGCATCATGGCCGCGAAGAAGAAGCCCATCGACGAGAAGCCCGCGGCCCCGGCAGAGCCCGTGCTCGAAGTGGTCTCGCTCGAGCTGCCCCCGCCGCGCGGCGCCGGCCGGATCGTGGGCCAGGGGGTGGCTGCGATTCCCGACCTGATCCGCGCGCTCCGCGAAGAGGCGAAGGTCATCTAGATGAGCATCCTCGCCTTCATCGAGCAGCGGAACGGCCAGGTGCGGCCGGTCTCCCGCGAGGTGCTGGGCGAGGCCACGCGCCTGGCTGAGAAGCTGGGCGGACCGGTGGTGGGCGTCTGTGTGGCGGCCTCGGATCCGGGGCTCGCTGGCCTCGGGGAGGCGGGTGCTACCCGCGTGCTGCTCGCGAAGCACGAGGCGTTCGCGCAGTACGACGCGGCCGGCTATGCGCGAGCGGTGGTGGCGGCGGTGGAGGCAGTGAAGCCGGCCGTCCTCCTCTTCGGCGCCACAGCCATCGGCAAGGACCTCGCCCCGCGTGTGGCCGCGCGTCTCGGCGTGGGGCTCGCGAACGACTGCACGGCGCTCTCGGCGGAGGGCGGCAAGCTGATCGCCACCCGCCCGGTCTTCGCCGGCAAGGCCAACCTCAAACTTGCCTTCCCGCGGATCCCCGCGATCGCATCGCTCAGGCCCAGGGCGTTCGCGGCCGTGACCCGGAACGGGTCAGCCGCTGCCGTCGAGCCGCTCGCGTTCGCCTACGACGCCCAGGCTTCGCGCGCCCGGGTGACCCGGCTGGCGGCCTCGGCCGGCGGCAAGGCCGACCTCACGGAGTCCGAGGTCATCGTGTCGGGGGGCCGCGGGCTCAAGGGCCCGGAGAACTTCAAGGTCATCGAGGAGCTGGCGGAGGCGCTGGGTGCCACGGTCGGCGCCTCGCGCGCGGTCGTTGACGCGGGCTGGAGGCCGCACTCGGACCAGGTGGGCCAGACCGGCAAGACGGTCTCGCCCAAGCTCTACGTGGCGGTCGGCATCTCGGGCGCGATCCAGCACCTCGCCGGCATGTCCTCGTCGCGCTGCATCGTGGCGATCAACAAGGATCCCGAGGCCCCGATCTTCAAGGTGGCGGACTACGGGCTGGTCGGCGACCTGTTCGAGGTGGTGCCCGCGCTCACGAAGGCGGTGAAGGAGCTGAACGAGAAGAGCGGGTAGCGCCCGCGCGTTGCGGAATCGTCCGCACGGTTGATAGTGTGCGGGCGGGTGGAATCGGGAGCAAACGGGGGGAGCGATGAGGGAGTACCTGCCGGTGCTGCTGTTCCTGGCCGCGGCGATCAGTTTCGGCGCGGGCACGATCGCGCTCTCCACGATCATCGTGCCGCGGCGCAGCAACCCGGTGAAGAACGCTCCCTACGAGTGCGGGGTCGAGCCGGTGGGCGATGCGCGCGCGCGCTTCTCCGTGAAGTTCTATCTCGTGGCCGTGCTGTTCATCCTGTTCGACATCGAAGCGGTGTTCCTGTACCCGTGGGCGGTCGCGTTCAAGCAGCTCGGCGTGTACGGCCTGATCGAGATGATGCTGTTCATCCTGATCCTGCTGGTTGGCTACCTCTACCTGCTGAAGAAGCGGGCTCTCGAGTGGGAGTAGGGCGCGGAGGTGACGCGTGACTGACGAGAAGAACCCCAACCCGTTCCGCACCCTCGCCGAGCCCCCGAGGATCGCGACCTTGGCACCGGGCATGAGCGAGGAGGACTCGATCCGCGAGGAGCTCGAGCGCGGCATCCTGTTCACCAGCGTCGAGAAGGTGGTGAACTGGGCGCGGGCGAACGCGATCTGGCCGCTCGGCTTCGGCCTCGCGTGCTGCGCGATCGAGATGATGGCGATCGTCGGTCCGCGCTTCGACGTCTCGCGCTTCGGGGCCGAGGTGTTCCGGGCCTCGCCGCGCCAGGCCGACCTCATGATCGTGGCCGGCCGGGTCAGCATCAAGATGGCGCCGGTCCTGCGCCAGCTCTACGACCAGATGCCCGACCCCAAGTGGGTGATCTCGATGGGCGCGTGCGCTTCGTGCGGCGGCGTGTTCAACAACTACGCGATCCTCCAGGGCGTGGACAAGATCGTCCCGGTGGACGTCTACGTTCCGGGCTGCCCGCCGCGTCCCGAGGCGCTGATCCACGGGATCATGAAGCTGCAGGAGAAGATCCTCTCCTCGCGCGTCGAGATCGGGCCGGTACCGCCCAAGAAGAAGAAGAGCCGCAAGGCGGTGGCATGACCGTTCTGGCGCCCGAGCGCATCGAGGAACGCCTGCGCGTGCGTTTCCCCGAGGCCGCGATCCGGCGCCAGACCGGCGAGGCCGTCCGCGACGTCACGCTCTACGTCCCGGCCGACCGCCTGGTCGAGATCTGCACGTTCCTGCGCGACGACCCCGAGCTCGACTTCGCGATGCTGTCGTGGATCGCGGGCGTGGACTGGCTGCCGCGCGATCCGCGCTTCGAGGTGGTCTACGGGCTGCTCTCGCTCTCGCGCAACGCGCGCATCACCCTCAAGGTGGCGGTGGGCGAGGAGAACCCGCGCGTGCCGAGCGTGGTGGGCGTGTGGCCGACCGCGGACTGGCACGAGCGCGAGACCTTCGATTTCTACGGGATCGAGTTCGCGGGGCACCCGAGCCTCACGCGCATCCTGCTGCCCGAGGACTGGGTGGGCTGGCCGCTGCGCAAGGACTCGCCGCTCGGCTACGAGGAAGTGGCCTTCACGCACAACACGCCCGGCCGCATCCTGCCCGACCCGGGCTTGAAGAAGCTGGCACCGAAGAAGGTCCGGTACCGTGCGCACTGAGACCATGACCCTCAACATGGGGCCGCAGCACCCCTCGACGCACGGGGTGCTGCGGGTGGCGCTCGAGCTCGACGGCGAGACCGTCGTCGAGGCGCGCCCGATGATCGGCTACCTCCACACCGGCATGGAGAAGCAGGCCGAGTACAAGACCTACACCCAGTCCATCCCGCAGACCGACCGCATGGACTACCTGGCGCCCATGTCGAACAACCTGGGGCTGTGCCTGGCGGCGGAGAAGCTGCTGGGGATCGAGGCCCCGGAGCGCGCCCAGGTGGTCCGCGTGCTGCTCACCGAGCTGACGCGCATCAGCGCCCACTGCGTGTGGCTCGGCACCCACGCGCTCGACATCGGCGCCATGACGGTCTTCTTCTACTGCTTCCGCGAGCGCGAGAAGGTGCTCTCGATCTACGAGCAGGTGTGCGGCGCGCGCCTGACCGCCTCGTACTTCCGCGTCGGCGGCCTGGCGATGGACATCCCCGAGGGCTTCCTCGACCGCTGCCAGAAGTTCGTGGACGAGATGCCCGCCCACGTGAACGAGTACGAGAAGCTGCTCTCGAAGAACCCGATCTGGCTCGCGCGCCTGAAGGGCGTGGCCCTCCTCTCCAAAGCGGACGCGATCGCGCTCGGCGCCACCGGCCCGGTGCTGCGCGGCTCGGGCGTTTCGTGGGATCTGCGCAAGGCCCAGCCTTACTCCGGCTACGACCAGTACGACTTCGAGATCCCGACCGGCGAGACCGGCGACGCGTACGACCGCTACACGGTCCGCGTGCAGGAGCTGCGGCAGTCCACGCGCATCGCGGCCCAGGCGATCCAGAAGCTCCGGCAGCTCGGCGGCAAGGGCGACTACCGGCTGCGCGACTACAAGTACGTGCTGCCTCCCAAGGAGGACGTGAAGACCTCGATGGAGGCGCTGATCCACCACTTCAAGATCGTCGCGCACGGCTTCTTCCCGCCGGTGGGCGAGGCCTACCAGGCGATCGAGGCGCCCAAGGGCGAGCTGGGCTTCTACCTGGTCTCGGACGGGACGCCGCGCCCGTGGCGCATGAAGGTGCGCTCTCCCTCGTTCGTCCACCTGCAGACGCTGCCCTCTATGATCCGCGGCCGGCTGGTGGCCGACGTGATCACGGCGATCGGGAGCATCGACATCGTGCTCGGGGAGGTGGACCGGTGAGCGGGCCGGTCCCGGTCTCGATCGGGAGGGACGGGCCCGCGCTCGACTGGCCGGCCGCGCGGCGCGCCGAGGTGGACGATGCGCTCGCGCGCTATCCGGTGCGGCGCTCCGCGATCCTGCCGGTGCTGTGGATCGCGCAGCGCGAGTGGGGCTGGCTCTCGCCGGAGGCGATGGCGCTGGCGGCGCGCACGGTCGGGCTGCCCGAGCCCGAGGTGTTCGGGATCGCCACCTTCTACACCATGTTCAACCTGAAGCCGGTGGGCCGCCACCACCTGCAGGTGTGCCGGACGCTCTCGTGCTCGCTGATGGGCGCCGACCGGCTGTTCCAGCACCTCGAGCAGAAGCTCGGGGTAGGCCACGGCGGGACCACGCCCGACGGGCGCTTCACGCTGCGCCGCGTCGAGTGCCTCGCGGCCTGCGGCGGCGGCCCGTGCATGCAGGTCGGCCTCGACTACCACGAGAACCTGGACGAGGCGAAGGTGGACGCCCTGCTGGAGACTCTGAAGTGAGGGGCCCGCTCCTGTTCTCCGACATCGACACGCCGGGGCTCACCTCGATCGAGACCTACCGCAAGGGCGGCGGCTACGCGACCGCGTCGTCCGTGGTCGGCACGAAGCCGCCCGACGAGGTCATCGAGATCGTGAAGGCGTCGGGGCTCAGGGGCCGCGGCGGCGCGGGATTCCCGGCCGGGCTCAAGTGGAGCTTCGTGCCCAAGAAGACGTCCAAGCCCAAGTACCTGGTGTGCAACGCCGATGAGAGCGAGCCCGGCACGTTCAAGGATCGCGAGCTGATGGAGAAGAACCCCCATCTGCTCATCGAGGGGATGATCCTGACCGCGTGGGCGATCCAGGCGAACACCGGCTACATCTACCTGCGCGGCGAGTTCGACTACATCCAGCACATCCTCGACCAGGCGCTCGCCGAGGCGCGCGCCGCCGGGCTGCTCGGCGCAGCGGCCGGGGGAAAAGGGTTCGCGCTCGAGATCCACACCCACCTCGGCGCCGGCGCCTACATCTGCGGCGAGGAGACGGCGCTGCTCTCCTCGCTGGAAGGCTACCGCGGCCAGCCGCGCCTCAAGCCCCCGTTCCCGGCGGTGGAGGGGCTCTACGCCTGCCCGACGGTCGTGAACAACGTCGAGACGCTGATGAACGTTCCGCACATCGTGAAGAACGGTGCTGCGTGGTTCCGCCAGTGGGGCACCGAGAAGAGCCCCGGCACCAAGATCCTGAGCGTCTCGGGCCCGGTGAAGCGGCCCGGCAACTACGAGGTGCCGATGGGGCTCCCGCTCTCCACGCTGCTGAACGAGCACTGCGGCGGGATGCGCGACGGCATGAAGGTGAAGGCGGTGATCCCGGGCGGCTCCTCGGTGCCGCTGCTGCCGGCCTCGATGCTCGGCACCGGGCTCGACTTCGAGTCCATGGTGGCGGCCGGAACGCTGCTCGGCTCGGGCGGCGTGATCGTGATCGACGAGCAGACCTGTATCGTGGACGCGCTGTGGAACATCACGCGCTTTTACGAGCACGAATCGTGCGGCAAGTGCACGCCGTGCCGCGAGGGCACCTACTGGATGAGCGAGGTCTTCGCGCGGCTCGAGCGCGGCGAGGGGCGCGAGAGCGACATCGACCTGCTGTACGATGTCTCGGACAACATCCTCGGCAAGTCGTTCTGCGCGCTGGGCGACGCGGCCGCCATGCCGGTGATGGGGGCGATCAAGCACTTCCGCGACGAGTTCGAGTTCCACGTGCGCGAGCGGCGCTGCATGGTGAACCGCCGCGCCCCGGGGCTCACCGAGCGCCAGACCGAGGCCGTCCCGGCATGAGCGGCACCTGCCGGGTCACGATCAACGGGCGGACCCCCGAGGTGCCGGCCGGCACGCTGGTCACCGATGCCGCGAGCATGGCCGAGGTGCACGTCCCGATCTTCTGCTCGCACCAGAAGCTCCCGCCGCTCGGCGCCTGCCGCATCTGCGTGGTCGAGGTCGGCATGCCGAAGCGCGACCGCGAGGGCAAGCCGATGCTCGCCTTAGACGGCACGCCCGAGATCGCGTGGATGCCGAAGCCCCAGACCGGATGCACCACCACCGTCGCGGACGGCATGGTGGTCGCCACCGAATCGCCCGGCGCGGTCAAGGCGCGCAAGGGCGTGATGGAGTTCCTGCTCGTCAACCACCCGCTCGACTGCCCGGTGTGCGACGAGGGCGGAGAGTGCCAGCTCCAGGACCTGGCCTTCGCCTTCGGCGCCGACTTCTCGCGCATGGACGAGGCCAAGCGCACGTTCGTCTCCGAGGACCTGGGGCCGGTGGTGAAGAAGGAGGCGAACCGCTGCATCGTCTGCATGCGGTGCGTGCGCTACTGCGACGAGATCATGGGCGACGACGCGCTCACCGCGCACCAGCGCGGCTTCCGCACCGAGATCTCCTCGTTCGACCGCCAGCCGCTCGACTGCGAGCAGTGCGGCAACTGCATCGAGGTCTGCCCGGTCGGCGCGCTCACCGCGCTCCCGTACCGCTTCAAGGCCCGGCCCTGGGACCTGCGCCAGCACGTCACGATCTGCCCGTGGTGCTCGAACGGCTGCAGCGTGCGCCTCGGCGTGCGCGGCACCGAGATCCTGCGCGCGCGCGGCACCGAGCAGCGCGGGATCAATCGCGAGTACCTGTGCGTGCGCGGGCGCTTCGGCTACGAGTTCGTGAGCCACGGCGAAAGGCTCTCGGGCGCGCTGGTGCGCTCCGGCGGATCGCTCGAGCCGGCGGGCTTCGAGGAGGCGGTGGCCGTCGTCGCGGCCCGGCTCGGCGACATCGCGGCCAAGCACGGCGCGGAATCGGTCGCGTTCCTGGGCGGCGAGAAGCTCTACCTCGAGGAGCAGTACCTGTTCCAGAAGCTCGCCCGCGGCGTGCTCGGCACGAACCACGTGGACGCGCGCACGCGCTTCACGGCGCCGGTGCCGGGTACTGCCCTGCTGGCCGCGACCGGCGGCGGCCGGCCGCTGCTCACCTTCGAGGAGCTGGAGCACGCGGACGAGGCGCTCGTCCTGTTCGAGGACCTCCAGGGCGAATCGCCGTTCGCGCAGGCGGGCCTGATCCGCGGGCAGCACCAGTTCGGGCTCCACCTCACGGTGGCGCACGCGCGCCGCGTGAAGCTCGCGCGCCCCAAGTTCCGCGGCGACTGGCTGGGAGTGAAGCCCGGCGGAGAGCTGGCGCTGCTCCATGGCCTCACGCGCGCGGCGCTCGAAGCGGGCGACCCGCCGGGCCTGCCGCCCGCGACCGCGACGACGCTGCCGTCGCTCCGGACGGCGCTCGCAGCCTGGGATGTCGAGCGCGCGGCGCGCGAGTCCGGAGTGGCGGCGGACGCGATCCGCGCAGCAGCTGAACGCCTGCGGGCGGCGCAGCGCCCGGCGATCGTCTTCGGCCGCGGCATCGCGGAGCATCCGCAGGCGAAGGCGCTGCTCCAGGCGGTCGAGAATCTCGGCTGGGTCACGGGCGCGCTGAACGCGGAGCGCTCGCGCGTCCTCTACATGGGGCCGCATCACAACAGCCAGGGCGCGCTCGACATGGGGCTTTCGCCCGACGTGCTGCCGGGCTACGTGCCGGTCGGTGACGCCGGGGCGCGCAAGCCGTTCGAGCAGCAGTGGGGGAAGAGCCTCTCCGCGACACCCGGCATGACCGCGCCCGAGATCCTGGCGGCGGCGGCCGACGGTCGCATCCGCGCGCTGTGGATCGCGGGCGATCACTGGCTGCGCAGCGCACCCGACCGGGCGCTGGCCGAGAAGGCGCTCGAGCGCGCAGAGCTCGTGATCGTGAACGACCTCTTCCTCACCGAGACCGCGCGGCACGCGCACGTCGTGTTCGCCGCCGCCGCCTTCGCAGAGAAGGAGGGGACCAGCGTCAACGCCGAGCGCCGCATCCAGCGCGCGGCGCGCGCACTCTCGAAGCACCGCGGGACGCGCACCGACATGGAGATCTTCGTCGCCGTCGCGCGCGCGCTGGGCGCGACGTGGAGCTACCGCGGCGCCGAGGACGTGTACCGCGAGATCGCGCGGCTCGCCCCGGGCTTCGCGGGAACGAGCTGGGCGACGATGCTGCCGCTCGGGCCCCAGTGGGCGCGCGAGACCCCGGCGGCCGGCGGCGCGCTGGCGGCGGCCGATGACGCGAAGCTCGCGGCGGGGCCCACCGACGGCCTGTGGCTGCTCTCGGGCGGAACGCTCTTCCTGCAGGGCAGCCTCTCGCACCGGACCGAGCTGCTGCCGCGGCTCGCGAAGCCGGCGCGCGCGTTCCTGAGCCGCGGCGATGCGCAGCGGCTGGCACTCGGCGAAGGCGATTCGATCGAGCTCACGGGGCCCGCTGGACGCACGCGGCTCCCGGTCGCGCTGGATGACACCGTCCCTCCGGGCTGCGTGTTCGTGCCCTACGCGTTCCCGGGCGTCGAGCTGAACCGCCTCGGAGCCCCGGCGGGCGCCGGGCTGCGCGTGGCGGCGCGCAAGGCCTCGCAGGCCGAGAGGGTCGAGGCATGACGGCTTTGGCCGCGCTCTGGGCGAACCCGGACTTCCAGTTCGTGTTCTGGACGCTGGTCAAGATCTTCGTGATCCTGAACGGCATGCTGGGCATCGTGTCCTACATGATCTACGCAGAGCGCAAGATCGCGGGACACATGCAGGCGCGCGTCGGGCCGAACCGAGTGGGCCCGCTCGGGCTGCTGCAGCCGATCGCCGACGTCGCCAAGCTCTTCTTCAAGGAGGAGTTCATCCCCTCCGGCGCGAACCTCGTGATCTTCCACCTCGCGCCGGTGCTGGCGGTGGTGCCGGCGCTGGTCTCGCTCTCGGTGGTCCCGATGGGGCCCAACTTCCTCGTCACCGACCTCAACGTCGGGCTGCTGCTGTTCCTCGCCATGTCCAGCCTGGGCGTCTACTCGATCACGCTGGCGGGCTGGTCGTCGAACAACAAGTACGCGCTGCTCGGGGGGCTGCGCTCCGCGGCCCAGATGATCTCCTACGAGCTGGCGATGGGCCTCTCCACGATCGGCGTGCTGCTGCTGGCGGGATCGCTCTCGATGGTGGACATCGTGGCCGCGCAGGCGGGCGCCTGGCACCTGGGCCCGATCCCGATCCCGCGCTGGTTCGTGTTCGTGCAGCCGGTGGCGTTCGCGACCTTCATGATCACGGCGTTCGCCGAGACCAACCGCGCGCCCTTCGACCTGCCTGAGGCCGAGGCCGAGCTGGTCGCGGGGTTCCACACCGAGTACTCCAGCATGAAGTTCGGGCTCTTCTTCCTCGGCGAGTTCGCGAACGTGATCACGATCTGCTCGATCGCGGTCACACTCTTCCTCGGCGGCTGGAACGGGCCGTGGCTCCCGGACTCGCTCAAGTTCCTGTGGTTCTTCGCCAAGCTCGGCGTCCTGCTGTTCTTCTTCATCTGGGTGCGCTGGACCTACCCGCGGCTCCGCTACGACCAGCTCATGCACTTCGGCTGGAAGGTCCTGCTCCCGGTGGCACTCGCCAACATCGTGGTGACCGCCGCCGGCGCCTGGTGGATCGCAAACCGATGACGCCATATCTGTTCGCCGGCTTCGCCGCTGTGCTCGTGGTCTCGGCGCTGCTCACCATCCTCCACAAGAGCCCGGTGGTGAGCGCGCTGTTCCTGGTGCTGGCGTTCTGCTCGCTGGCCGGGATCTACCTGCTGCTGGGCGCCGAGTTCGTCGGCATGGTCCAGGTGATCGTCTACGCCGGCGCGATCATGGTGCTGTTCCTGTTCGTGATCATGTACCTGAACCTCCAGCACGACGTCGAGTCCGGCGTGCAGATCGCGCTGCGCCGCGGGCTGGGCTGGCTGATCGGCGCGGTGCTGGCGGCCGAGGCGCTCGTGCTGTTCGCACACCGCTGGGCGCCGGGGCCGATGGCCACCGAGGGCGCGCCAGCAGCGGCTGGCAACACCCAGGCGATCGGCTTGGCACTCTACTCGCGCTACCTCTTCCCGTTCGAGATCACCTCGATGATCCTGCTGGTCGCGATGGTGGGTGTGATCGTCGCCGGCAAGGCCCGGCGCGGGGGGGAGGGACACTCATGATCCCGATTTCCTGGACGCTGGGGCTGTCGGCCGTGGTGTTCGTGCTCGGCGTGGTCGGGGTGCTGGTGCGCCGCAACGCGCTCGTCATCTTCATGTCGATCGAGCTGATGCTGAACGCCGCGAACCTGGCGTTCGTGGCGTTCGCGCGAAACATGAACTCGCTCGACGGGCAGATCTTCGTGTTCTTCGTCATGACCGTCGCCGCCGCGGAAGTGGCCGTCGGGCTGGCCATCATCGTCAACGTCTTCCGTCTCCGCGAGACGGTGT
>Ga0137451_1000582_pt1 | contig 11284 bp, 5 predicted proteins | sample EasRivERMGT500_2_FD_102336 | JGI IMG/M metagenome (GOLD analysis project Ga0137451, IMG submission 102336) | Soil microbial communities from meander-bound floodplain in the East River, Colorado, USA - East River MetaG ERMGT500_2 | ecosystem: Environmental > Terrestrial > Soil > Floodplain ... | reverse complement strand
GCCCACCGAGAATCTGATCTGCGGCGACGTCGACGGCAACATCGCGTGGCAGGCGTCGGCGCTGACGCCGAATCGCAAGGGCTGGGTCGGGCGGTTGCCGGTGCCCGGCCGCGGCACGTATGAGTGGGACGGGTTCCGCGCCGATCTGCCGAAGGAGCTCAACCCCGAGCGCGGCTTCATCGCGACGGCCAACAACAACATCCATCCCGAAGGCTTCACGCCGCCGGTCATGTTCAAGACGGCGACCGGTGTGCCATTCGAGCGCATCACGCGCTTGAAGCAGATGCTGCAGCCGAACGTGAAATACACGGTGGAGCAGATGCGCACGATGCAGCTCGACGCGGTGAACCTGCGCGCGCAGTCCGAGATTCCGTTGTTCAAGGGCTGGACGTCGGCGACGCCGGCGGTCGAACGCGCGCGCGCGCTGGTCGCGGCGTGGGACGCCGTGCAGTCGCGCGAGAGCGCGGCGGCCGCGATCTTCTCGACGTGGCGGACGGGGTCGACGGCCGCCGAGCGCGACATGTCGACGCCGATCGACACGCGCAAGGCCGCGCTCGAGGCGGGTCTGACTCGCGCGATCGATCGCCTCACGACCACGCAGGGCTCAGACTGGAACGGCTGGCGATGGGGACGGATGCACACGCAGGCGTTCCCGCACACGCTCGTCCAGGCATTCGATCTGCCCTCGATCGAGCGGCGCGGCGGCACCGGCACCGTGGCCGCCGACGGCGCGACCTACCGGGAAGTACTCGACGTCGCCGACTGGGACCGCTCGATCGTCACGAACGTGCCGGGACAGTCCGGTCAGCCCGAGAGCCGCTTCTACGCCAACCTGCTGCCGCTCTTCGGCAGCGACACCTACTTCCAACTGGCGTTCTCGCGCTCGGCCGTCGATAAGGTAGCGGCCGAACGTCTGCGGCTGACGAAATGATTCCGGGGATCATTTTCGAAATATGATCCCCGGAGTCATTAATCCTCTCGGAGGGAGCGACTGATGGGAACACGCCTTCGCGCGATCGCCGTCGTCGTCGGTCTTGCAGCGTTCGCCGTCAGCAGCGCCGATCGCACGTCAGCGCGCCAGGCGCCGCCACCCCCGTCTCCTGAAGTGACCGCGCTCCAGCAGCAGGGTGAGACGGCCCTCGCGCGGCGTCAGTACGAACCGGCACTCGGCGCGTTTACTCAAGCCAACAAACTGCAGAACAAGACGTCGGCCCTGGCGCTCTACGGCATGGCGCGTGCGTATCAAGGCCTTGAGGCCTACAAGAGCGCGATCGACGCCTGCGCCGAGGGATTGAAGTACGTCGGCCCGGACAGGAAGCTCGAGACACTGCTCCACAATCAGCGCGGGCTCGCGTTCGTCAAGATGGCGCAGAAGCCGACGGACAAGGCGCTTCGCGACGCCGAAGCCGAGTTCCGCGGCGTGCTTGTGGCGACCGAGACGATGCCCGTCACCTGGTTCAATCTGGGCGTCGTGCTGCTCAAGCAGGGGCGCGATCCTGAGGGCATTCAGGCGCTGCAGACGTTCATCGACACCGGTGTGAAGACCGTGGACACCGAGACCGCCAAGTTCATGATCACCGAGCCGCGGCGCGCACGCGAGAACTTCGCGCCCGAGTTCGGCGCCACCTCACTGGAGGGCGAGTACATCAGCCTGAAGGAGCTCCGCGGCAAGGTCGTGCTCCTCGATTTCTGGGGCACGTGGTGCCCGCCATGCATCGCCGCCACGCCGATGGTCGTAGGGCTCGCGAAGCAGTTCAGCAAGGATCCCAACTTCACGATCGTGGGCGTCAGCTCCGACAGCGCGGCTGACGCGGGCAAGTTGCGCGACTTCATCGCCGAGAAACGGATGACCTGGCCGGAAATCCACGACACGACCGGCAAGATCATCCCGCTCTACGAAGTTCACAACTACCCGACCTACATCGTGATCGACGGCGAGGGCATCATCCGGGAGTGGGTGAAGGGCTACGATCCGTCGTCGACGCGCGCGCTGCTCGACCGCGCGATCAGCAACGCCCTGAAGGCACTGAAGAAGTAGCTACTTGCTGTAGACGATTCTCCCGCCGACCATCGTCAGGACGACGTGGCCGGTGAGGAGACGGCCCGGATGCTCGTCTCCGATCTGGAACGGGTCGATGTCGAACACGGTCAGGTCGGCCCAGCGTCCGGGCATCAGCGTGCCTGTGAGTTTTTCGCGGAACATCGCGAACGCCGGCCACACCGTCCAGCCGCGCAGTGCTTCCTCGATCGTCATCTTCTCTTCAGGCCGCCAGCCGCCCGACGGCTGGCCGGCGCGATCCTGGCGCGTGACCGCGGAATGCAGCCCGTAGAAGATGCTGTAGTCGGTGGCGGGCAGATCGGAGTTGAAGGTCAATCGCGCGCCCGCTTGCCGGAGTGAGCGCCAGGCGTAGGCGCCCTTGATGCGATCCGGTCCGATTCGCGTCTCCGCCCACGGCATGTCTTCGACGGCGTGCGACGGCTGCATCGACGCGATCACGCCGAGCGTGCGGAAGCGTGGAATGTCGGACGGGCTCACGACCTGCGCGTGCTCGATGCGCGGACGCGTGTCCTGCTTTTCCGGTCCCTCACGACGCACGGCTTCCACCAGATCGAGCACTTCGCGGTTGGCGCGGTCGCCAATCGCGTGGACGACGATCTGGAAGCCGGCGCGCATCATCGCTTCCATGCGCTCGCGATCGAAGCCGTACTCCGGCCCGCCCATCCCGTGCGACCCCGGCTTGTCGTCGTAGTCGGTGAGGAAAAACGCGCCGCGCGATCCCATCGCGCCGTCGTAGAACGCCTTGACCGAGCGCGTGACCAGCATGCGTGACTCGTCGGTCTCCGGGCCGCGCTTGATCCACTCGTCGAGCTGCTTCGGATCGCGTGCGGCGAGCATGGCGCTGACGCGGATCGGCAGCTTCTGCGCGTCGCGCAGCCGCTCGAGCGCCGCGTGCAACTGGGTGTCCGCGCCCGCCTCCTGCACGGCCACATAGCCGGCCGTCGACAACGCCTGGAGCGCCTTGCTCAACCGGTTCTCGAGGACCTCCGGCGCGGGCGGCGGCATCGCGTCGCGCAACAGGCTGATGGCGTTGTTCAGCAGAATGCCGGTCGGCTGTCCCTTCGCATCCTTGCGAATCTCGCCGCCTTCAGGCGAAGGCGTGCTGGCCGTGATCTTCGCTTTGGCGAACGCGAGCCGGTTGCCCCACGCGGCGAAGCTGTGGAGGCCGCGGAGCATCACCGGATGTCCCGGCACGCGCTGACTCAGCAGCGTCATGTCCGGGTAGTGACTGGCCCAGGCGCCTTCGTCCCAGCCCCAGCCTTCGATCCACTCGCCCTTCGGGACCTTCGCAGCGCGCTCGGCCACGCGCTCGACGACGTCGGCTTCCGTCTCTGCGCCGACGAGATTCACGCGCTCGATTGACGCGCCGAGCTCCGCCAGATGCACGTGCGAGTCGACGAGCCCCGGCAGGATCGTCGCGCCCTGCATGTCCCGGATGTCGGTGTGCCGGCCGCGATACTGCTCGGCCTGCGGGCGATCGCCGGCATACACGATCTCGCCGCGCCGGACGACGAGCGCGTCCGCATCCGGATGCCAGCCGTTCTTGCCGTGCGGCGCGTTGACCGCCGATTTGCCGGCCCCGTCCGGATCGTTCCAGCCCATCGTGTACACGCGGGCGTTGACGAAGATGATGTCGGCGGGCTCAGTTCGGGCGCAGTGAACGAGGACGAGCGCACTGGCGGCGATCGGAACGAGCAAGAGCCGTGAGGTGAAACGGAACATCGAAAATCTCAGAACGGCCATCTTATCGGATCGTCACGTCTTCAGCCGTCGCATCTTCGCGCGCACGGTCCCGCCAGGATCGCGCGCCATGCCCCGGCCGACTTCCCCGAGCAGACGCGCGGCTTGCGCAGCATTGCCGCCCGCGCGGCGCAGCGCTTCCTCGATCGCCATGCGTTCGAGCGCCGCGACCTCCGTACGCAGGTTCATCGTGCCCTGCGCGATCTTGCGGGCGAGCGATCCGCGATCCGCCGACGGATCGCGGCCATGCTCCTGTCCCTTTTCGAGAATCCGGCGCGGCAGATCCGACAGCAGAATCTCCGTCCCCGCGCGCTTGTACACGAGCGTCTCGTAGATCACGTTGCGCAGTTCGCGGATGTTGCCGGGCCACGGGTAGCCTTCCAGCGCGCGAAGCGCATCGGCCCGCACGGACGTGACCGGTGGCTGGTTCTGTTCACGCGCGAAGCGCGCCATGAAGTGCAGCGCGAGCGCCGGCAAGTCCTCGATCCGTTCGCGCAGCGGCAGCAGGTGGATCGTGACGATGGCGAGGCGCGCGTAGAGGTCGGCGCCGAACAAACCCTGCTCGATCAGCGCGCGCAGATCGCGGTTGGTCGCGGCCAGCAGCCGGAAATCCACTTCGTGCCAGATGTTCTCGCCCAGGCGGCTGACGACGCGATCTTCGAGGACACGAAGCAGCTTGACCTGCGTCTCGAGCGGCGTCTCGTCGATCTCGTCGAGAAACACCGTGCCGCCTTCGGCGGCCGTCAACTGCCCGTCGTAGCGCTGAATCGCGCCGGAGAATGCTCCGCGGGCGTAGCCGAAGAGCTCCGCTTCCATCAGGTCGTTGGGAATCGCCGCGCAGTTGATAGGGACGAACGGTTTCTTGTGCCGAGCCGACCACGCGTGGGTGAGTCGCGCGAGCACTTCCTTGCCCGTGCCGGTCTCGCCCGTGAAGAGCACGGACATCGACGTCGCGGCGACGCGGGCGACCTGCCGCACGACGCGACGCGCCGATTCGCCCATGCCTTCGAGGATGCCGTCCGCCGGTGGCTCGGGGAGCGGCACGAGTAACTCGGTGATCCGCGCGACGAGATCGGTCGCGACGTTCGGATCGCTCATCGATAGCGCGTCGTACGCGCCGCGCAGCACGGCCTCCCGGCGGCGGTGCTCGTCGAGGCGTGTGGCGCTGATCCAGATCCAGCCGGGACACGACGCCGGGACGGTCGGCAGGCGGCTGGATTCGGTCGCGATGACGACCGGCGCCTCGGGAGATTCGGTGGTCACTCGGACGAATCCGGCGGCCTTGAACGCCGCATCCACGGCCTTCGAGGGCGGACTTCCACGCCAGAGCACAGCGGACATGTCGTCATTTAATCATCGACGTGTCGTGAAACAAATGACGTTATTGGCTTCGGCCGATGTTTTTGCGCCTGATTCTGCGCAAACCCGCCGGTCTGCTTCCTGCAGCCTCAAGGCCCCCGGAATCTGCCGAAGGAGGCTCCTCAATGACCGTGACCTTGTTTGGATGGACGTTCTGGCAACTCGGGCTCGCTGGCCTGATTGGCGCCGCGCTGCTCGTGGGAATGTCGGGGACGTGGGTGATTCGCGAGAACGAGTCGGGGCTCGTCATCAAGCGCTTCGGTCCGCCGCTCGCGTCGGGGCGAATCATCGCGCTCGCCGGCGAGGCCGGCTATCAGGCGCGCCTGCTCTCACCCGGCTGGCACCTCGCGCTCTGGCGGTGGCAATACAAGGTCGTCAAAGTGCCTGTCATCGTTGTGCGGCCCGGCGAGATCGCGCTGGTCGTCGCGGCTGACGGCGAAGCGATTCCAGCCGAGCGCGTGCTCGCGCGATCCGTGGACTGCGACAACTATCAGGACGCCGAAGCGTTCTTGAAGCGCCACGGCGAGCGCGGCCGGCAAATCGCGTTCCTGACCGCCGGTACCTATCGCATCAACCCGGCGCTCTTCGACGTCGTCGTCCCGCAGAACGCCGTGAAGTCCGGGATGACGCCGGCAGAGCTGCACGTCTATCAGCTCACACCTGACCGCGTCGGTATCGTCACGATGCTCGATGGCCGTCCGATTCCGGCGGGTGATCTTGCGGGCCCGAGCGTTCCGGGACACGACAGCTTCCAGCGCGGGCAGGCGTTCGTTGACGCGGGCGGCTGTCGCGGACTGCAGGAGGATGTGCTGCTCTCGGGATCCTGGAATCTCAACCCGTGGCTGGTCAGAGTCGACGAAGTGCCGCTTGTCGAGATCCCGATCGGCTACGTCGGTGTCGTGGTGAGCTACGTGGGGCGTGAGCACCTGGACGTCTCCGGCGACGCGTTTACACATGGCGATCTGGTTGCACGCGGGAGCAAGGGCGTGTGGGTCGAGGCACTGCTGCCCGGCAAGCACCCGGTCAACACGCGCGTCATGAAGGTGGAGCTCGTGCCGACGACCAACATCGTGCTGAACTGGGCGAATCGCAGCGAGGCGCACAACTATGACCAGCGCTTGTCGTCGATCAACGTGCGGTCGAAAGACGGGTTCTCGTTCACCCTGGATGTCGCGCAGATCATCCACATCGGCATGAAGAACGCTCCGCGCGTGATCTCACGCGTGGGATCCATGCAGAACCTCGTCGACCACGTGCTGCAGCCGACGGTCGGCAACTACTTCAGAAACTCCGCGCAGCAGGTCAGCGTGCTCGAGTTTCTCTCGGCGCGAACGCAGCGGCAGAAGGAGGCGTTCGACAACATCAAGAAGGCGGTGGAGTCGTACGACGTCGAGTGCATCGACACGCTCATCGGCGACATCGTGCCACCCGCCGAGCTCATGAAGACGCAGACGGACCGCAAGATTGCGGCGGAGCTGGAGCGGACCTACGACGCGCAGCGGGAGGCGCAGGTGAAGCGTCAGGCGCTCGAGCGCGAGACGGCCGTCGCCAATCTTCAGCACGACGTCGTGCACTCGGAGCAGATGGTGCGGATCGCGCAGCAGAACGCGCTGGCGGTCGCGGAGTCGGCCCGCGGAGAGGCCAACGCCACACGTGCACGCGCCGAGGGCCAGGCCGCGGCCACGCGGATGAATGGCGACGGCGATGCGTCTGCGATTCGGGCGGTCGGCGCCGCAAAGGCCGAGGCGTATCGTCAGGGCATCGACGCCGTCGGCACGCCGGGGTACACCGCGATGCAGATGGCGTCGATCCTTGGTGAAAACAAGGTCAAGCTCGTTCCGGATATCGCCGTGAGTGGCGATGGGACAGGCGGGCTGGCGGCGGCGATGATCGCGAAGCTCATCACAGAGAAGAAGTGAGCAGGACGTGGGGGCGGGCTTCAGCCCGCCCCGCTTCTGTGACATTTCCGTGTCAGGCACGTGAAAAGAGAGGACGGTGAGCGGCGTAACCTGAACAGGTGACTTTAGGCCGTCGTATGACGCGGTGTATCGTTAGCGCCGGTCTAATTCCTTTTCTGAGAGCCCTCGACATCCTGGAGTGAGAATGCCCCCATCGTCGCAACACTCCCGTCCGGATTGCACTGTTCGTTCCCCTCGGTCCATCCATCCATCGGTGTATTCGGCGCGTGGCCTTGCCGTGCTCGCCGCGGGCATCGCGCTCGCTGCGGGTCTCCCGCTGGCCGCTGAGCAGGGCACACCGCCACCGGCGACGCCGCAGACACCTGCCGCGGCCGCACGTCCGTGCCGTGTGCGCGGCGTGATCTCGAGTGGCGAGATGACGCTCGCGGGCGTCGCGATCACCGCGAAGGCCGGCGAGAAGGTCGTCGCGCTGACGTCGACGGATATCGATGGCAGCTTCACGGTTCCGTTCGCGCCGGGCACCTACAAACTTCGCATTGAGCTCACGGGCTTCTTGCCCGTTGAAAAAGAAGTGACGGTCGGGCAGCCGCCGTGCGAGCTGACGAACGACGTATCGATGAAGCTGCTCTCGCGCGCATCGGCTTCCGAAGTGGAGGCCGTGCAAGCGCAGACGCCTGCGGCTCCACCTCCGGCTGCAGCCAATCCGGCGACGCCGGCGCAGACAGCCGCCGCCGGAACGAACGCGGCCGCCGGCGGTGGTCGCGGTCAGAACGCGGGGCAGGGACCAGGCCGCGGCGGACGCGGCGCTCCGCCTCAGCGTTTCCAGACCTTGTCAGTTACGGGTACGACCGCCGCTGCTGCTGCGGGCGGCGACGCCGTGCTTGACGTGACACCAACGGGCGGTCGCGGCGGTTCGGACGATCCGGCGGCGCGTCTGTTGCCTGCGGGCTTCTCACTTGATGCGCCGCTCGAATCCGTTGCCGTCAATGGCACGATGGTCGCGATCGATCGCAACCTGATGGAAGAGCGCATGCAGGCGCTCGGGCGCGGCGAATTCGGTCTGGCGGAAGGGCAGTTCGGAGGCCCCGGCGGCATTGGCGGCGCGGGCGCGTTTGCTGCACTCGGCGGTGAAGGCGGACGCGGCGGTCAGGGCGGCGATCTCGGCGGTGGCGGACGCGGTGGCGGCGGCGCCGTGCCCGGACTCGGCGGCCGTCTCGGCGGCGCGAATCGCCTCCAGGTGAGTGCGACCTACGGTCTCGGCAGTTCGGCGCTCGACTCGGCGCCGTACGCGCTGCGTCCCAATCAGGCGCAGTCGAAGCGCGAATACCTGAACCAGAATTACTCGACGACGCTCGGTGGTCCCGTGGTGATCCCCGGCATCTACAACGGCGCGTCGCGCACGACGTTCAACTTCAGCTACACGGGCAGCCGAAACGGCGGCGTCTTCGATCAGTACGCGACCGTGCCGACGGCAGAACTGCGCGCCGGCAATTTCTCGAGCATCGCCACGCCGATCATCAATCCGGCGACGGGTCAGCCCTTCGACAACAATCAGGTGCCGATCAGCTCAGCCGCGGCCGCGCTCCTTAATTACATTCCCGAGCCGACACTCGACGGCACGACGCGCAACTTCCGGCGCACGTCGCCGACGATGTCCACGTCGGACAGCTACAGCGTGCGCTTCACGCACTCGTTCACGCAGCCGCCCGCAGGACGCGGTGGCGCTGGCGGACGAGGCGGCGCGGCAGGCGGAGGCAGAGGCGGCGCGGCCCCGACCAACACCGCCACCAACAACGCCAATGCGCGTGGCGGCGGCGCAGCGAATGCGGCGCCGGCGAATCAGCCGGCGACGACAGGGCAGCCTGCGTCAGCGTCGGGAACTTCGACGGGCAGCACGACGACGCCTCCCAACACAGGCACGGCTGGGAGCACACCGCCGGCGGCTGGGACGAACCCTCCTGCGAATACGGCGGCGAATCAGCCCGCTGGTGCGCCTGGTCAGGCTGGAGGGCGCGCCGGTGGCGCGGCCGGTGGTCGAGGTGGCGCGAACCAGCAGGGGCGCGGCGCCGTCCGTCCGCCGAACCTGAACGTCACGATGAACGCGACGATCAACTATCGGCGCAACGAGGGCGATCGGCTCAGCGTGTTTCCGCTGCTCGACGGCGCGACGCGTGGTTCGACCGTCGGCATCCAGAACACCGTCAACGTCCGGTACGGCCGGTCGATGCACAACTTCTCGACCTCGTACAACCAGACGAACTCGCGCACCAGCAGTCCATTCGCGTTCAGCACTGACATCGCGGGGCAGGCGGGGATCCTCGGCGTGTCCACGGATCCGCTCGACTGGGGCGTGCCGAACATCACGTTCAGCGGCTCTGGTTTCTCGGCGCTCCGCGACACGGCGCCGTCGGCACGCCAGGACAAGTCGTTCCAGTTCAGCTACGGATGGACGCGGCCGGCGGGACGCCACAACTGGCGGACCGGTGGCAGCTATAACCAGCAGTGGAACGACACGCAGTCGAATTCGAATTCCCGCGGCTCGTTCACATTCACGGGGCTCTACACCGCGAACGGCGTGGCGACGACGCGCGGCGCGTATCAGGACTTCGCAGACTTCCTGATCGGCCTGCCGCAGCAGGCGACGCGCTCCTACAGCATCAACGTCAACAACATCGTCAATCCCGTCCTGATCAGAGGCCGGAACTTCAGCATGTACCTCCAGGACGACTTCCGCTGGAAGGCGCGCTGGACGGTCAACTACGGCGTCACCTACAACGTGATCTTCCCGTTCACCGAGGCGAACGGTCACATGGTGAACCTCGATGTGGCGCCGGACTTCTCCGCCGTCGTCCCCGTCGAGTCCGGACAGGTTGGCCCGTATTCGGGAGCGTTTCCGTCAGGCCTCGTCAACACCGACTGGAACAACCTCTCGCCGAGTGTCGGTGTCGCGTGGCGCAATTCCAATCGCAGCGTGATCCGGTTCGGATACGGCTTGAGCTACAACAGCGGCACGTATTCCGGCATTGCCCGCAATCTGTATCAACAGCCGCCGTTCTTCCTGACGGGCACGTCGCTCGGCACGCTGGCGACGCCGCTGTCGATCAACAACGCCTTCGTGGGAATCCAGCCGAGCGATATCCTGAACACGTTCGCGATCGATCCGGCGTACCAACTGGGACTCGTGCACCAGTGGAGCGCGGACTACGGCCGCGATCTGTTCCGCAGCTGGGCCACGGGCGTGACCTACTTCGGCACGCTCGGCCGCAACCTCGACATGCTGCGTTCGCCGAACCGCGGACCCACGGGGCTCCGGATTGACGGCGTCGATCCCTTCACCTTCCAGTCATCGGAAGGGTCATCGCACGCGAACGGCGTCGCGTTCCGGTTGCAGAAGCGACAGACGCACGGCGTCGCCGGCTCGGTGACGTACACGCTGGCCCACTCGCTGGACAACACGACGGCCACCGGCGGCGGCGCGACCGTCGCGCAGGACGATCAGAACCTCGACGCCGAGTGGGCGCGGTCGAACTTCGATCAACGTCATTCGGTGAGCGGGAACATCAGCGTGCAGCTGCCGTGGGGCCCGAACCGCAAGTGGCTGAACAACGGCGGGTTGATGGCCGGCGTCTTCGGCAGCTGGTCGATGTCCACGAACATCACGTGGAACTCCGGATCGCCGCTCACGATTCGCTGCGGACAGTGTGCGTCGGACGTCGCGCGCGGCACGGGTGGCACGTTGCGGGCCGACTACAACGGCCAGCCGATTTACCTGACGGATCCGACCATCGATCGGTACTTCAACACGGACGCGTTCGCGTCGCCTCTCGTCGGGACCTTTGGCAATTCGCAGCGGAACTTCGTCACCGGTCCAGGCTCGCATCAAATGAACGCCAACTTCACCCGCGACGTGCGGCTCGGTGGCAATCGGACCATGTCGATCACGGTCAACGCGAGCAACCTGCTGAACACGATCAACTACGGCGGCCTGGACACGAACGTCAACTCGCCGACCTTCGGGCAGATCAACTCGGCCCGGGGCATGCGGACCATCCGGCTGAACATGCGATTCCGCTTCTGAGGCGATGATAATGACGCAGAGATTGTTTCTTGCCGGACTGCTCGCGGCCGCTGTTGCGGCGCCGGCCATCCTCGCCCAGGAGCCCACGACCACGCAGCGTGCGCCGGTCTTCCGCACCAACACCAACCT
>Ga0137451_1000580_pt1 | contig 11297 bp, 9 predicted proteins | sample EasRivERMGT500_2_FD_102336 | JGI IMG/M metagenome (GOLD analysis project Ga0137451, IMG submission 102336) | Soil microbial communities from meander-bound floodplain in the East River, Colorado, USA - East River MetaG ERMGT500_2 | ecosystem: Environmental > Terrestrial > Soil > Floodplain ... | reverse complement strand
GTGCTGAAGCTGGTGCCGCCGGACGTGCTCGCCGAATGCCGCGCGCAGGCGGCGCGCTGGCTGGAAGAGAAGCAGGCGCGGCCGCGCAGCTACCTCGCCGCCGCGCTTATCGTTGCTTTGTGGCTGGCGCTGCTGTGGCTGGCCTGGCGCTGGGCCGGATCGTGGCGGGCCTGGTGAAGAAGGCCACGGCTTCTGCCGCGTCGCGCGTGAAGCGCATCGGCGGCAGGCTCGCCAGCACGCGCTTGCCGTAGCCGCGGCTTACCAGCCGCGGATCGCAGATCATCAGCACCCCGCGATCGGTCTCGTCGCGGATCAGCCGGCCCGCGCCCTGCTTGAGCGTGATCACCGCCTCGGGCAGCTGGTGCTCGAGAAATGGGCTGCGCCCCTCGCGGTTCATCCGCTCGATGCGCGCAGCGAGCACCGGGTCGTCGGGCGGCGCGAACGGCAGTTTGTCGATCACCACCAGCGACAGCGCCTCGCCGCGCACGTCCACGCCTTCCCAGAACGACTGGCTGCCCACCAGCACGGCGTTGCCGAGATCGCGGAAGCGCACCAGCATTTCCGAGCGCGAGCCTTCGCCCTGCACCAGCAGCGGGAAATCGAGCCCGCGGTCCTCGAACGCGCGCTCGAGCAACTCGTAGCCGCGGCGCATGGCGCGCAGGCTGGTGAACAGCATGAAAGCGCCACCGCCTGCGGCCTCGATCACCGGCAGCGCGACTTCGACTACCGCCTCCGTGTGCTCCGGCGTGTTGGGCTCCGGCAGGCCCGACGGTACGCAGAGGAGGCCCTGCTGCGCAAAATCGAACGGGCTGTCCCAGCTCTCGGTGCGCGCCCCGGTGAGGCCCATCTGGCCGCAATAGTGGCTGAAATCACGGTTCACGGAGAGCGTCGCGGATGTGAAGATCCAGCTCCGCGCGTCGGCCTCGACCTGGCGGCGGAATATCTCCGCCACCGACAACGGCGTCGAATTGAGGTGCAGCGAGTGCCCAAACAGTTCCACCCACTTCACCTGGGCTTCTTCATCGAGGCCGCTGCGCCAGCGCTCGATGCCCTCCACCACGGACAGCGCCCGCTGCCAGCAGCGCATGAGGCCTTCGCTGCGCTCGGCCTGCCCCTTCAGCTCTTCGGACAGGCGGTCGAGGGCCGCCAGCAGCACGTCCAGCGCCGACCGGAAAGCTGCGTCGCCGTCGACCGCGCTCGCCGGCAGGCGGCCGTTATCCTGCCGGAACGCGAGCCGCAGGTCGCGAGCGGCCTTGTCGAGCGCCTGCGCCGCCTCCGGCAGCGGCGCGTAGTCCTTGGCCCCTGCAGCCGCTTCCAGCCGCGCGTCGCGAGCGAGCCCGGTCAACTGCGAAGTCGAGACGCTGGTGCCGAAGAACAGGCTCGCCGTCTCGGGCAGCTGGTGCGCCTCGTCGAAGATGACCGTGTTGCAGGCCGGCAGCAGCTCGGCCACGCCCTCGTCGCGCAGCACGAGGTCGGCGAAGAACAGATGATGGTTGACCACCACCACGTCGGCGGCCAGCGCCTTGCGGCGAGCCTCCATGACGAAGCACGGGTCGTAATTGGGACACTGGGACCCGAGGCAGTTCTCGCGCGTGGAGGTGGCGAGCGCCCAGACGCCCGCATTCTCCGGGACCGTGGAGCAGTCGGCCTTGTCGCCGCTGGTGGTGGTGCGGGCAAAGCTCGCGATGGCGGCCAGGTGACGGACGTCGTCGCGGCTCTGCAGGCGCGCGTCCTGCTGCGCCCGCTCGAGGTGGTAGTGGCAAACGTAGTTGGCACGCCCCTTCAGCACCGCCACCGCCACCGGCAGCTTGAGCGCTCCACGCACCGTCGGAATGTCGCGGCCGTAGAGCTGGTCCTGCAGCGTCTTGGTGCCGGTGGAGATGACGACCTTGCCGCCGGACAAAAGCGCCGGCACCAGGTAGGCGAAGGTCTTGCCGGTGCCGGTGCCCGCCTCGGCCACCAGCACGCCGTTGCCCGCGATCGCCTCCGCCACCGCGCACGCCATTTCCACCTGGAACGGCCGCGCGCGGAAATCCTTCACCGCCTCCGCCAGCAATCCATGCGCGGAAAAAATCTGCTCGAGATCTGGCACAGGCGCATGTTAGCTTGCGCGGGACGCACGTGCCAGTCGATACCAGCTACTAATCACCAACCAGCTACCGCACCTCCTCCACCTTGATCAACACCCGCCGGCTGTCTCGCGATGAAGTCACGCTGCGCCCGAGGAGGACCGACTGCTGGCCGGTGGCATCCTGCCCGACGCCGCCGAGCTCCATCCATTCCCCCAGGCGCCCGGAGACGGTAGTGACCACGCTCTGCACGTTGACGCTGCCGGTAGAGCGCCGCGCCAGCGACTCGCGCTGCGAGCTCACGTCGAGCGTGACGCGGTCGCCGGCGAGGCGCGGCAGGACGTAGAAGCCGCTCGCCACGTCGCGGTACTGGGTGCCTTCCACCACCTGCTCCACCACCCGCCCGCCGATCACGGTTCGCTGCACCTGCCGCTCGCGCACCGGCACCGACTGGCCGATGCTGATGAATGCTTCGCGCCCTTCCATCACCCGCACGCTCTGCTCGTTGCGGTCCCGCTCGCTGCCGCTGCCTTCGAGCACGTTGACCCGCAGCCGGTCATCGCCGTCGCGCAGCACCACGTTGCCGCCGCGCGTGTCGCTGCTGCCCGGGATCGTCACCCGCCCGTGGTCGCCGCCGACGCTCCCCGAGACCTCGGCGTTACTTGTGCTGCGCGCCACATCGGATTCCTGGCGGACGGTGATCACGAGCTGCCGCGGAGCAGTATCCAGGCTGGCGAGAATGCGCTTGATTTCTTCCAGGTTGGCGGGTGTGGTGCGCACGACCAACTGTCCCTGGAAGCCGCTCACGCTGCCCTCCCGTGCCAGCATCGGCTGGATGATGGGAATGAGCTCCTGGGCCATACGGTAGCGGAGCGGGATCACCTCCAGCACTGTGTTCTGCGCCTGAACTGTGAGGCTCACCAGCGCGACGGATATCAGTCCGGCGAGCCATCGCCCCGCCCAAGAAATCACGGTATTGCCGAGTAAGGATCGAGTCATAAATTGGCAGCGGTGGGCCGAGAGGGAAGATTACGCCAATCGTCTAATGCATGAATCTCATCCCGCTTGCATATGAGAATGGTTCTTGTTATCATATGATCCTTGCTCTAGTTCCTCCACGCTTATAAACGGAGATTTCAACTTATGTTCATCAGGTTACGTAATTTTACCTGTGCCTGGCTGGCCCCCGTGGTTGCTGTACTGATCATTGGCCCGCTGGGCACGGCGGGAGCCCAGCAATCGAGCCTGAACCTCTATTCTTCCCGCCATTATCAGACCGACGAGGCGCTGTACCTCAACTTCACCCGGCTGACCGGGATCAAAATCAACCGCATCGAGGGCACCGAGGACGCCCTCCTCGAGCGGCTGAAGAACGAGGGGCGCAACAGCCCGGCCGATGTCCTCCTCACCGTGGACGTCGCGCGGCTCTGGCGGGCCCAGCAGATGAACCTGCTTGAGCCCGTGCAGTCTGCCGTGCTCAACCAGCGCATACCCGCGCATTTGCGCGAGCCCGCCGGCCACTTGTACGGTTTTTCGAAACGCGCCCGGGTCATCGTCTACAACAAGCAACTCGTCAATCCCGCCGACGTGCAGAACTACGAGGACCTCGCCGCTGCCGGGATGAAGGGCAAGGTCTGCACGCGCTCATTGAGCCACGTCTATAACCTGTCATTGATGTCGGCTCTGATCGACCACCTCGGCGAGGACAAGGCGCAGCAATGGGCCCGCGGCATCAAGGCCAACCTCGCGCGCGACCCGAAAGGCGGCGATACCGACCAGATACTTTCGGTGGGCGCGGGAGAATGCCACGTGGCGATCAGCAACACCTATTATTACGTGCGGCTCGCCAGCTCAAAGAAGCCCGCCGAACGCGCCGTGGCCGAGAAGGTTGGCGTGATTTTCCCTAACCAGAAGAGCTTCGGAACGCACATCAATATATCGGGGGGGGGCATTCTGCGGCACGCGCCCAACCGTGAGAACGCGATCCGCTTCCTCGAGTACCTCGCGAGTGACGAAGCCCAGTCCTACTTCGCCAATGGCAACAACGAATGGCCTGCGGTGCCCAACATCCGGCTCCAGAACCCGGCACTGGCGGTGCTCGGTTCGTTCAAGGAGGACCAGCTGAACGTCGGCACGCTGGGAAAAAACCAGCCGCTCGCCCAGAAAGTATTCAACATCGTGGGCCTGAAGTAAGTCGGCTGCCGACGGCAGACCGCGGCCCTGTGGGCGAACCTTTCATTTCAACGCGCAGACGGTTCGACCGCAGGCGCGCGCGGCGTCAGTTCGGCGCCGGCCAGGCGGCGCGCCCGGGCAATATTGCGCGAGATCGCGATCAGCGGGACGAGCCCCACCACGACGATCGCGAGGGCCGCGGTAGAGGCTTCGGTCAGCCGCTCGTCGAGCGCCAGGATGTAGACCTGGGTCGCGAGTGTATCGAGATTGAACGGCCTCATGACGAGCGTCGCGGGCAGCTCCTTCATGACCTCCACGAAGATGAGCAGCGCGGCGGTAGACAGCCCCCGCGCCATGATCGGCACGTGTATGCGGAGCAGCGATTCGACCGGGCCGCAGCCGAGGCTGCGCGCCGCATCCTCCATGCTCGGCCGCACCTTCTCGAGGGAAGCATCGACGGTCTGCAGTCCGATCGAGAAGAACCGCACGACGTAGGCCAGCACGAGGGCGACGATACCGCCCGTCAACAACAATCCGGTCGAGATCCCGAAGCTCGTCCTCATCCACGCGTCGAGCGCGTTGTCGATCTGCGCGAGCGGTATCAGCGTGCCCACCGCGATCACCAGTCCCGGGACTGCATAACCCAGCCCGGCCACGCGGTTCAGGTTGACGCTGAACACGCCCGGGTGCAGGCGCGCGTTGTACGCCATCAGCAGCGCCAGCACCACCAGCAGCGCGGAGGTGAGCGCGGCGAGCGTCACGCTGTTCGCCGCCAGCTGCAGAAATCGCGGACCGAGCTGGGCATCGCCTTCGCCGACCGCCATCCGCAGCAGCAGCCCTGCCGGCAACAGGAACCCGAGCACAAAGGGGACCGCGCACACCGTGGTAGCGGCGGCAGCCGGCAATCCCGCGAGGCGCTGGCGCGACGGGGCGCGCGTGCGCTGCGAGGTTTCATGGAAGCGCTTGTGGCCGCGGCTCAAGCGCTCGAGCAGCAGCACCAGCACCACGAAACCAAGCAGCGCTGCCGACAGCTGCGCGGCGACCACGCGCTCGCCCATCGAGAACCACGCCTGATAGATGCCGGTGGTGAATGTCGGCACCCCGAAGTAGGACACCGTCCCGAAATCGGCGACCGTCTCCATCAGCGCGAGCGCCGTGCCGGCCACGACAGCCGGGCGCGCGAGCGGCAACGCCACACGGAAAAACACCGCAACGTTGCCAAGACCCAGCGTGCGTCCCGCTTCGAGCGGGCTCGCCGAGCGCTCCAGGAATGCTCCCCGGGCGAGCAGGTACACATAGGGATACAGGACAAAGATGAACATCGCAACCGCGCCCCCGAGCGAGCGCACGTCGGGAAACCAGTAGTCGGCCTTCGACCATCCGGTCAGTTCGCGCAACCACGTCTGCACCGGGCCCACGAACTGCAACAGATCGGTATAGACGAACGCGATGACATACGCGGGCATCGCAAGCGGCAGGATGAGAGCCCATTCGAACGCGCGCCGGCCGGGAAATTCGTGCATGGCCGTGAGCCAGGCGGTGGACACGCCCACCGCGATCACGCCGAACCCGACGCCCACCAGCAACCAAAATGTATTCGTCGCGTACTCCGGCAGGACCGTTTGCGCGAGGTGTTGCCACACCCCGGGCGTACCGGTGGCGAACAGATTGAAAAACACGCTCGCTACCGGCATGGCGCACAACGCTCCAATCAGCGTCGCAATCGCAGTCAGTCGTCTTGTACGCATCGCTCTTTGGGACAGCGCCCGGCAACAAGGGTTAATAAGCTATCATTATACGTATGTCATTGAATTTACGTGAATCCGGTAATGGCGTTCGAGACGCTCACCCATTCGTCGCCACCCCACTCGCGCCGCCGCTCCTCGCGATCAGCGGGCTGCGCCACGCCTACGGATCGAACGAGGTGATCAAGGGCCTGTCACTGACCCTGAACAAGGGCACGATCGGCTGTCTCCTCGGCGCGAGCGGTTGCGGCAAGACCACGGTGCTGCGCTGCATTGCCGGTTTCGAACCGGTTCAGGCGGGCGAGATCGCGCTTAATGGCCAGATCGTGAGCCAGCGCGGTGAGCTGCTTCCGACCGAAGCACGCCACGTCGGCATGGTGTTCCAGGACTACGCGCTCTTCCCGCATCTCACGGTGGGAGAGAACATCGCCTTCGGAGTGCGTGACGGGGATCGCGCCGCGCGCGCGCACCGCGTGGACGAAGTGCTGGATATCGTCAGGCTAGGCGAGCTGCGGGACAAGTATCCCGACGAGCTTTCCGGCGGCCAGCAGCAGCGCATCGCGCTGGCGCGCGCCCTGGCGCCGCGCCCGGATCTCCTGCTGCTCGATGAGCCGTTTTCCAATCTCGACGTGGAATTTCGCGCACAGTTGAGCGTCGAGGTGCGGGAGATCCTCAAGCAACAGAACACCACCGCCATCCTCGTCACGCATGACCAGCACGAAGCGTTCAATCTGGCGGATGAAATCGGGATCATGCGCGACGGCGCGATCGAGCAGTGGGACACGCCATACCGCCTGTACCACGAGCCAGTGAGCCGCTATGTCGCGGAATTCGTCGGACAGGGCGTGTTCCTGCCGGGCACGGTGCTGGCACCGGGCCACATCAGGCTCGAGCTGGGCGTGTTCCAGGCCAGTACCTCCGACTGGCCACAAGGCACGGAGGTCGATGTCCTGCTGCGCCCCGACGATATTCTGCACGACGACGCGAGCCCGTTGCAGGCCCAGGTGCTGCACAAGGCGTTTCGCGGAGCGGAGTTCCTGTATACGCTGCAGCTGCTGGGCGGCGGGCGCGTGGTGTCGCTGGTGCCGAGCCACCACAATCATGCCATCGGCGAAAAGATCGGCATCCGCCTGGAGATCGACCATCTCGTTGCGTTCGGACGGGAACCGGCACAGGCGCGCTAGAAGCTCATTTTTGAGATACGTCCTGGTCTTCCGGCCGGAACCGGCCACGCAGCTCGCGGGCGAGCTCCTGCACCACCAGTGCGTAGTTGACGCTGCGGTTGTAGCGTGTGATCACGTAGAAATTGTTGAGGCCCAGCCAGTACAGCGGGCCGGTTGCGGCTTCCGCCGTGAACAGCGCCGCCTTGGCGCCTTCGTCCACCGCCGCGGCCGGCATTACGCCAAATCGCTTGAGCTCTCTCACGCTCAATTGCGGCAAGAGGCCGATTTCGAGCAACGGCTGCGCGTTGCCGGGGTCCACATCGGCCGGCACGGTAATGCCCTCTCCGCTGCGCCAACCGAAGGACTTGTAGTAGTTCGCCACGCTGCCGATCGCGTCCGCCGGCGTTTTCATGAGGTCGCGCCGGCCGTCGCCGTTGAAATCCACCGCGTAGCGGCGGTAGCTGCTGGGCAGGAACTGCGGTATGCCGATGGCGCCGGCATAGGAGCCCCTGATCCCCATCGCGTCGAAGCCGGCTTCGCGCACTAGCAGCAGGTATTGCTCGAGCTCGGACCGGAATAGCGCGGCCCGCGGCGGGTATTGAAACGCCAGCATCGCCAGCGCTTCCAGCACCCGGTGCGTCCCGGTATTGCGGCCGTAGAGCGTCTCCACGCCGATGGTCGCAACGATGATCTCCTCCGGCACGCCGAACTCGCGGCTCGCCTTCTCGAGCGTCGCCGCATGCTCGCGCCAGAAGCGGATGCCGCCGTTGATGCGGGCAGCGTCCATGAAACGGCCGCGAAACTCGTGCCACGGCAGCGCCGTGATGGGAGTGGATATCGCGCGGAGGATCTCCGGTCGCGGCTGCGCCTGTCCGAAAAGACTGCGCAGCGCGCCCGGGTCGAACTGGTGCTTGTCCGCCATCTCGCCGATGAAGGCTTCGATCTCCGGCGCCAGCGCCTGCTGGGCGCGCGCCGGCGCGGCAAGAACGAGCAACGCCAGGGCGAACAGGATGAAGTGGACGGCGCTCCGGTAAACGCCGGCGCCGGGAAGGTTCCAGACCAGGAGAGCCGGGACCAGGCGTTTTCGTGCTGGGAAAATGCGGGTCGTGGAAAAGGTGTCGATAAAATTTATGTCCGTGAACATCCACTGCCGTCCGAAGCCTATCCAGGGCAGGATGAAAACGCATTCAACAAGGTGCATCATACTCCGTGAACGTTCGCCATGGACCGCGGCCAGCCAGCTCTACATGCACTGCACCGTCCCGCTCAACGAATCACGTCGTAACCCACGGTGACCATGAGAGCCGCGGTGCCCAGAAAGTTGAGTTGAACATTGAACCGGTCCCACTTGTATCCCAACGCCGGAACGACACCCGGCCCGATTCCATTTTTGTTGAACGGGATCCGGTCCTCGTACGGATCTTTGTAACCTAGGATGACCCCGGCAGTCAGCTTGAAATACCAGTGGGGATCGTTCTCGAGGATTGGCCACCAGCGGCCACCGTACAGGTAATGACTTTTCTGGCCGAAGGAATTGTTGAAATAGGAATAGCCGACCAGCCAGCGGGAGGCAGGCAGCCATTCGGCGCCAATCAGCCAGGAGTATTTGGCATGATCCGGGTCCGGGTCGTAATGGTACACGCCGGGCGCCGCCTGAATCATGATTACGTCGCCGGAGCTGGCGGCTTCGGGCTTCGTCGTATCCGCCGCGGCAGGGAATGAAACTGCCGCCAGGATCACGAGCCAGAATGTTTGGAGCGATAGACGCATCAGAATCCAGTAGTTACGCCACAGCAACGACCGCATCCTCGACGTAACCAGGCCTGGAAATTGCGTTCCCGCCACGACAGCCGTGGAAAGCCCCCCTGGAAAAGAAGAACTCCCGGGAACGGCGCGCCATTGTACCATCGTCGGCTGGGAGATCGCGCAATGTCGGCCCGGCCATAATGGCCCACGCCTGGCGCCGGTCGAAGCATCGTCCGAGGAAAGTATCCGAATGGTAATGGCAGCGCAGAAACCTGTCGTAAGATTGCTATCAGCGCCGGACCGGCGGGGTTCGAGGCTGGTTGCCGCCATGCTGCTCGCGGTGGCACTGGGAGGATGCGCATGGCTCGACTCCAAGCAGCGCGAACTGGCGCTGCGTCCGACCCCCGCCCGCCCGGATGAAATCACCGAGTTGCGGCCGGGCGATCTGCGTTTCACGGTGCCAGTCGCATCTGCCACGGCGGACATCCAGCAACTGGCCATGTGGTGGCTGCCGCACCCCGATTCGAATGCACCGACGCTGCTCTACCTGCACGGCACCTTTCGCAATCTCTACCGGAACCGGCCCAAGATCGACGCCCTGCGGGACGCCGGCTTCGCGATCGTCGCGGTGGATTACCGCGGCTGGGGCGAAAGCACGTCCATCGTGCCGTCCGAGGCGACGATCGTTGCCGACGCCTGGCTGGCGTGGGCCGAGCTGGTGCGCCGGCAGCCCGATGCGGGCAAACGCGTCATCTTCGGCCACTCGATGGGTGGCTCGATAGCGGTGGCACTGGCCAGTCAACTACGCCATGGCGTCGACTACAGCGCGCTGGTTCTCGAATCGTCCTTCACCCGCCTGCCCGACGTGGCCGCCGTGGCAGGGTTCTGGGGCAGCATCGGCGCGGCGGTTACTACGTTGGATTTTGATGCTCTCGCCAAAATCGGCAACGTCGACGCTCCGGTGCTGATGCTGCACGGCGCCGATGACAAGACGGTTCCAATTGAACTCGGCCGGCGCTTGCGCGACGCCGCGCGGCCGGGCGTGCGCTGGATCGAGGTGCCCGGCGGCTCGCACAGCCGGCTGCACAGTGAGGCGCCTGAGCTGTACCGGAAGGCGCTGCGAGATCTGATAAGCGAACTGCCCCCACCCACGTCCACGCCGATCCCGGCTTCGGCAACAACTCGATAGGACTTGACTGGCGGAGAGGGTGGGATTCGGGGAGGCAGTTGCGGGTGCTTTGCGATCGCCTCGGTGCAGTGGGCGAAATGGAACGCGGCGGCGGGCCCCATTGAAAGGGTTTATCCCCACCAGGTGCAGGGTCGTCCTCAGGTGGACGGGCGGTGTCCATACCCTCAACCATACTGCGCTACTCGTCGTGGCTCCTTGGCTCCCTGGCGCCGGTATTCAGGTTGCCGTGCCAAAGGGACCACGCTCGTAAGCCCTGCACGCCGAAACTCCATATTCTTGACGATTCTCCGACAAGCGCCGAGGCCAAAATGCGTCATTGGTCACTGGGAAGACTGATGCATATGGCATGGACGTACTGGGGGCTGTCGCTTCAAGTCTTGGCATGGAACATGCAACGGACCAGGTTCGAACGAATCTCTAGTTGGGAGCTAGCCATGGTCATTTTCATGAAGAAGTGCCGGAAATCAAAGACGGTGAAGCGCGCTGAACTGGTGGGTCGCTACGATGAAGAGCTATTGTTTGCGAATTGGAACCCGGCGGTAGGGCTAATCCCCATGTCGTGCCGCCAGTCATTCCAGAAACTGGGCTCGCAGCACCCGGAGGATTTAACGGACTTCGACGCCAAAGAATTCCTCGATCGCGTATACGAGCTCGCGAGCCAGAACTAGGCGAATTTCCTCTCCCGGAGGCGAGCCGTGCCCTTGTGGCCGGTCCGTTCTTTTCGGAGGAGGTCGGTAGTCAGGTCTAGCTTTGTAGCGTAGGGATGCTACGAAGCTAGACCTGACCCCTCACCTCTCCTCAACTCTCACCCGGGTTCGAATCGATTCTCTCCTTGTCACCAAATTGAAAACAGACCGCTGCGGTCTGTTTGCAATTTGGCGGAGAGGGTGGGATTCGAACCCACGATACGCTTGCGCGTATTCCGGTTTTCGAGACCGGCGCGTTCAACCACTCTGCCACCTCTCCGGGGAACGCGCGATTTTATCAGCGCCGCGAGACCGCGGCTAGCAGCTTGTCGGGCTTTCGCCCCGACCAACTGCTGAATTGAACAACCGGTTGCGACGGGTTGCAGGCATTCAGCCTGTCGGCTCGGCAATAACTAGGAACCACCACCCTTGCGTTCGCACCGACCGGTCATGACACCCAATCCGACAGGCTGCTAGCTCCGCGCAATGATGCTTGCCCCGCCCATGTACGGCCGCAGCACCGCGGG
>Ga0137451_1000578_pt1 | contig 11300 bp, 7 predicted proteins | sample EasRivERMGT500_2_FD_102336 | JGI IMG/M metagenome (GOLD analysis project Ga0137451, IMG submission 102336) | Soil microbial communities from meander-bound floodplain in the East River, Colorado, USA - East River MetaG ERMGT500_2 | ecosystem: Environmental > Terrestrial > Soil > Floodplain ... | reverse complement strand
TACCTCAGGATTCTGCGGCGATACCTCGAGCACGGTGAGCGCGTGCCGTACGAAAAACGACTGGACGTGTAGGCGGCAATGGTGCGTTGCCGGACCTGAGAGGTCCGGCCTACGTACCTGAAGAGTCGTGAAACGTGTCGGCAGACCTGAAGGTCTGCCCTACGAATTGGATTACGACTTGCCCGTGATCACTCTCAGCAGCTTGCTGATCGGATCGTAGAACCGATCGACGACGCGTTCTTTTAGAGGGATGATCGCGTTGTCCGTGATCGTGATGTGCTCGGGGCACACCTTCGTACAGCACTTGGTGATGTTGCAGTAGCCGATGCCGAAGTCGTCTTTCAGCTCCCTGGCGCGATCGGCGGTGTCGAGCGGATGCATCTCGAGCGCGGCGGCGTGCACGAGGAAGCGCGGGCCGATGAAGCCGTCGAACTTCTGATGGTCGCGCAGGACGTGACATACGTCCTGGCACAGGAAGCACTCGATGCACTTGCGGAATTCCTGCACGCGATCGATGTCGTCCTGCTGCATGCGCCACGTGCCGTCCGGCGCGTCCGGCTTGCGCGGCTGAAACGCCTTCATCTTCTTCTTGACCTCGTAGTTCCACGACACGTCGGTCACGAGGTCCTTGATGTGCGGGAACGCACGCATCGGCTCGACGGTCACCGGCTGATCGGCCGGCAGCGTGTTCAGCCGCGTCATGCACATCAGCTTCGGGTGGCCGTTGATTTCCGCGGAGCACGAGCCGCACTTGCCGGCCTTGCAGTTCCACCGGCACGCGAGGTCCGGCGCCTGAAGCGCCTGCACGGCGTGCACGGCGTCGAGCACGACCATGCCCTCGCTCACTTCGGCGGTGAAGTCCTCGAACTTGCCCTGGCCGCCCTGGCCGCGCCAAATCCGGAACGTCTGTTTAGCCACGTTACGTGTTCTCCTCGACAACCTGCTTCAATTCGGCAGGCATCGGCGGAATCGTTTCGCGGGAGAGCTGCATCGACCCGTCGGCGCCCTTGCGAATCACGAAGTTGAACGTGCTGAAGTCGTTCGACTTCTCAGGGTAGTCCTCGCGGAAGTGCGCGCCGCGGCTTTCCTTGCGCTCGATCGCGATCGTCGCGATGGCTTCGGACACTGTGAGGAGGTTCGGCAAGTCGATGCACGTGTGCCAGCCGTTGTTGTACTCGCGGTTGCCCACGATGCCGACGCGCTCGGCCCGCGCGCGCAGGCCCTTCAACTTCTCGAGGGCCTGGCGCATCTCGGATTCCTTGCGCACGATGCCGACCAGATCCTGCATCATCGCCTGCAGATCGGATTGGACCACGTACGGGTTGTCGCCCTTCGCGCCGCGTTCGAACGGCGCGAGCGCCTTCTTCTCGGCCGCGGCGATCTGCGCGTCGTCGATCTTGCCGGCGCTGTGTTTCTTGGCAAACGCAGCCGCATGTTCACCAGCCAGCTTGCCGAACACGACGAGGTCGGAGAGCGAGTTGCCGCCGAGTCGATTCGCACCGTGGAGTCCGGCCGCTGCCTCGCCGGCGGCGAAGAGCCCCGGCAACGTGGACATCTGCGTCTCGCCGTCCACGCGGATCCCGCCCATCGTGTAGTGCGTCGTCGGACCGATTTCCATCGGCGTCGTCGTGATGTCGAGATCGGCGAGCTGCTTGAACTGGTGATACATGCTCGGCAGCTTCTTCTTGATGTGCTCGGCCGCGTTCGGCAGCTTCTTCTTGATCCAGGCGATGTCGAGATAGACGCCGCCGTGCGGTGTTCCACGGCCAGCTTTCACTTCGCGGTTGATGCAGCGCGCCACGTGATCGCGCGTGAGCAGCTCCGGCGGACGATTCGCGGTCTTGTCGCCCTGCGTGTAGCGCCAGCCTTCTTCTTCGTCCTTGGCTGTCTGGTTTTTGTAGTTGTCCGGGATGTCGTCGAACATGAACCGGCGCCCATCCTTATTAAGGAGCACGCCGCCCTCGCCCCGGACGCCTTCGGTGACCAGGATGCCCTGGACGCTCGGCGGCCACACCATGCCGGTCGGGTGGAACTGGATGAACTCGAGATCCTGCAGTGCCGCGCCCGCGTCGTAGGCGAGCGCATAGCCGTCGCCGGTGTATTCCCAGCTGTTGCTTGTGATGCGGTACGCGCGGCCTAAGCCGCCCGTTGCCATCACGACCGCTTTCGCCTTGAACACCTTGAATCGTCCGCGCTCGCGGTCGTACCCGAGCGCGCCCACCACGCGTCCGTCGTCTTTCAGGAGCGAGACGACGGTGTGCTCCATGAACACGTCGAGTCCTTGATGGATGCCGTGATCTTGAAGCGTGCGGATCATCTCGAGACCCGTGCGATCGCCGACGTGCGCGAGGCGCGGATACCGGTGCCCGCCGAAGTTGCGCTGGAGGATTCGGCCGTCTTTCGTGCGATCGAACACGGCGCCCCAGGCTTCGAGCTCCTTGACGCGATCCGGCGCCTGCTTCGCGTGCAGCTCGGCCATGCGCCAGTTGTTCAGGTACTGGCCGCCGCGCATCGTGTCCGCGAAGTGGACGCGCCAGCTGTCGCGATCGTCGACGTTGGCCATCGCCGCCGCCATGCCGCCCTCGGCCATGACCGTGTGCGCCTTGCCCAGCAGCGACTTCGTGATGACGGCGACTTTGACGCCCTGCGCGGACGCCTCGATGGCGGCGCGCAAACCTGCGCCGCCGGCGCCGATGACGAGGACATCGTGTTCGTGGACTGGATGATTCATGGGGTCAGAACAAACGCACGTCGTGCCAGATGCCCATCGAGCACATGCGCACGTAAAGATCCGTGAAACCAACCCAGACGAGGCTCGTCCAGGCCCACTTCATGTGCCAGCGATTCAGGCAGCTGACGCAGGCATACGCCGACTTGCTGACGGGTCGTCCTGAGAGGATGTCGCGCACGCCGCCGGCAAGATGCCGCAGCGAGTGGCAGCCGAACGTGTAGCACCCGAGGAAGACGACGTTCAGGATCATGATGATTGTGCCGAGGCCGATCCCGAACTCGGTCGGTGCGCCGGCGACGAGCGTCATTGAGCCGTCCGCTGGAAAGTGCATTGCGACCCACGCGTCGTACGCGAGGACGCCGATGAAACAAATCGCCACGTAGAGGAAGTAGCGATGGATGTTCTGAATGATCAGCGGGAACGATCGCTCGCCGAGGTATGACTTGCGGGGCTCACCAACGGCGCATCCGGGCGGATCGGCCCAGAACGCTTTGTAGTAGGCGCCGCGGTAGTAATAGCACGTCAGACGGAACCCGACCGGTCCCCAGAGAATCAGCGCAGCGGCGGAGTAGTGCAGGAACGACGGCCACCACGCCGGCTGCGCTGGTCCACCGAACCAGGAATGCACCGACGGCCCGAACAACAGGGGCGAGTACATCGGCGAGAGGTACGGCCCGAATTCATAGTTCGCGTTGGAGAAGCCGGCCCACGTGGAATAAACAATGAAGGCCGTGAACCCAAGGAATGTGAAGAGCGATTGGGCCCACCAGGCGTCCCGTCGAGTGGTTTCACCGAACCGTCTTGCAGGGAGGAGCGACGACGCAGACATCTCGTCTGCAAACGATATCTGACAACGCGCTGGCGTGGCAAATAATTGCTACCATCGCGCGCGATGCGCGCGGACGTCCGACGTCGCCTGGCTCTGCACGCGCTCTATCTTGCGCTGTCGCTGATCTTCGCCACACGTGTCTTTTCGCTGCGCCATCCCGGCAGCCACGCGATGCTGACCGGCGACCCGCCGCTCATGTGTTCGACACTGCAGTGGGTGTCGCACGCGCTCGTGCACGATCCGCGTCACATCTTCACCGGCAACACGTTCTATCCGTATCCGCGATCGATCGTGCTCACCGACGCGATGGTCTCGCTGGCCATCGTCAACGTGCCGGTGCGCTGGTTCACGTCAAATCCGTGGGTCGGTTACAACCTGCTGATCGTCGCGGCGTACTACCTGTCCTGTGTCTGGGGCGCCGCGCTTGCGCGCCGCATCACCGGTTCCGAGACGGCCGGCGTGTGGGGCGGACTGTTCTGGGCCTTTCTGTTTTTTCGCGTTCATCAGATCGGACACCTTCAGATTCTGTCGTTCCAGGTGATGCCGGCAGCCGTCCTCGCGTGGTTGAACTTCCGCGAGCGGCCCGCGGTGCGGACGTCGCTCCTGTTCGCGCTCGCCGTCATCGCGCAGGCGCTGGTGAGCTGGTACCTCGCCGTCATTCTCGCGACGATCCTCATCGTCGTCGCACTCGGACGCCCGGTCGCGGCACTACTGAAGCTGCCGCTTCGCCGCCGTGTGGGCTATGTGGCGCTCGCGCTCGCCACGATCGTCCTCGTGATCGCGCCGTTCGCGCTGCCGTACGCGAAAGGGTTCTCGGACAGCAGCCTGATGGAACGTCGCGCGCTGGTCGACACGTTCGGCGATGCGGTCAGCTGGCGCGATTACCTCACGCCGCCGACGCCGACACTTGCCGGCCGGATGATTCGCGACAACCCGTATTGGCTCTGGGGTGAGAACTCGCTCTACGTCGGATTCGTTCCGTTGCTGCTGTCGGCGGTGGCGATTGTTGGAGCCTGGCAACGCCGAGTCTCTCGCCGGTGGGCGTTGATAGGTCTCGCGCTCGTCGTCGTGGGATTCGTGCTGGCGCTCGGATTCGTCTCGCCTCGCCTGGGCCTCCCGCTGCCTCTGCACTACCTCGCGGGTGTGATGCCGTTTCTCGCCGGATTGCGCGCGACGCAGCGCTTCTCGCTCGTCCTCTATATGGGCGTGCTGATCCTGTCGTCGCTGGGCATGTGGCATCTCCTGCGAAGCCTGCGGCATCGATTCGCGTACGCGGTCGCCGCCGGCCTGTGCGCTCTTTTCCTTGTCGAGGTGTTTCCGGTCTCGCTGCCCATCGACCCTGCGACGCGGTACGAAGTGAGCGCGCCCGATCGGTTCATCGCCGATTTGCAGCGCCAGCGGACCGCGCCGCTCGTCGTGCTGCACCTGCCGATTTACTACTTCCGCGAGGCGTATCCGGTTTCAGAAGCGGTCTACATGCTGGATTCCACCGCGCACTGGGCCCGGATCCTCAACGGCTTCAGCGGCGCAGTGCCCGACGGATTCATGGCGCGGATGGAAGTGCTGAACACACTGCCGTCCGCTTCGGCTGTGAACACCGTGCTCGGTCTCAGCGTGGACGTCATCGCATTGCACGCCGACGCGGCCGTCGCCGGGCCCGGAACGGTCGCGGAGTACTTCTCTAATCAGCCGTGGTCAAGGCTGACCCGGTTGCCAAACGGCGAAGCGGTGGTCGTCATTGACCGGGCCGCGGCGCCGTTTTCGGTGCGATAGGTCGGTGTATATTTCCCCTCATGGCCTACACGTTCCACGACCTGAAGTCCAAGACGGTGGCGCAGCTGCGAGAGCTGGCGAAGACGAGCGAGGATGAAACGCTGAAGGGCGCGTCGCAGATGAACAAGGATCATCTGCTGCCGGCGTTGTGCAAGGCGCTCGGGATCGACATGCACGAGCACCATCGCGCAGTCGGCATCGACAAGCCGGCGCTGAAGGCAAAGATCAAAGCGCTCAAAGCTCAACGCACGGAAGCGCTCACGAAGCGCGATCACGATCTACTGAAGAACGTGCGGCGACAGATCCACAGGATCAATCGCGATATCAGAAAGCATCTCGAGTAGTACGTAGGCCGGGCCTCTTAGGCCCGGCATCGCCGGCGGACCTGAGAGGTCCGCCCTACGTACTGTCCGTGACAAACGTCAGAATTCAATCAGAAACCCCGCCGACGGCACGCGCGGGATCAGCCGCTCCGCGTACCGCTGCGCGGTGATCACGTTGGTGCCCCTTCCCGAGATGAAGCCGTCCGCCTGGCCGAGATTCTCGCGGCCGGTGGCGTTCATGATCTCGACGAACAGCGTGAGCCGGTGCTTGTTGAAGGTGAAGGCGTAGTTCGCGCGCAGATCCAGTCGCGCGTAGCGGGGCAGTCTGACCTGATTGCGCTCGGAGCCGAGGAACAGCTCCTCCGGCGTGCCCGAAAAGTACCCGACGATCGGGAAGTTGCTGCCGACGCGCAGCTTTCCGCTGACCGCAAGGCGATACGACAGCCGCTGCTGCACGAAGGCGTTCAGCGTGTGGCGTTGGTCGAAGTCGCCGTCGAAAGTTTCGCCGGTGACCGTGTCGTGATACCGCGTGTGCGCCCAGGTGTAGCCGAGCCAGCCCGTCAACCGCGACGGTGCCCGGCGCTCGATGACCACGTCCACGCCGTGTGACGTGCCGTCCAGTTGCCCGCCAAAGAGCGGAAACGGCGGGGCCGTGGTGGCGATGCCCGGCCCGAGCAGCCGATCTTCGCCGAGCAGGCGCACGACATTCGAGTCGTCACGATGAAACCCGGTGACGAGCCAGCGCGTCGTGCCGTTGAGTCGGTGTTCAAGGCCGAGATCGATCGACCGTGCATGTTCCGGCTCCATCGGCGGTCCGGCGTTCGCTTTGAAGATGACGATCTCCGGAAACTGCGACGACGCACCCACGCCGCCGCGGACCGTGAAGTCGCCGAGCGCGCGCTCCGCGAGCAGCCAGGGCGAGACCGTCGTCCATGGACCGAGCGAGGCACGCGAGGCGCGCGTGCCGGCGCTGAAGCTGAACGCGGGCGTCCGGCGAGAGATCTGGCCCCAGCCGCTGACGATCGTGTTGGGCGCGCCGAAGTTCTGCTCGCCGGTGGGGCGGAGCGCATTGGTCTGGGCCTGCAGCGAGAAAACGCGAAGTACCTGGCTCGCGTGCTGCGACTCCGTGCGTGCGCCGCCCTCGACGGTCCATCGCGCATTGAGCGGCCGGATGACGTCGCCGCGCCAGATGATCGATTGCGATGTGCCGCGGCCAAGTTGCTGACCGCGCGTTCCCCGATTGTCGAAGTCGGCGTTGAGCAGCGACAAGCGCTGCGTGACGATGAACGACTGCCGTGTGTAGCGCCAGCCGATCGATGACAACGCGCTCCGAGAATCCGCGTCCTTCAATCCGTTGGCGGTCGACGTGACGACTTCCTCGTAATGCGCGCGCCCGCCGAGCACGAGAAACTGCAACTGCTGCCGGTTGGTGAGGTCGTAGACGGCCTTGCCCTGCACGTCCGTGAAGCCGATCGTGCTGTCCACGTCAGGTTCGAGCTTACGTATCAGCCAGTCGACGTAGCTCTTTCGCAACGAGACGAGCCAGGAGCCGCGCTTCGTGCTTCCGATCGGACCCTCGAGAACCGTCGACGCGCTCGTGCCGCTGATGGCGCCGCGAACCACCGTGCGATCGCGTGAGCCCTCGCGCAGGTCGAAGTCCATCGTCGCGCCAAGCCAGTCGCCATGACGCATCGGATGCGGCCCGGCCATCAGCGAAGCGCGCTGGACGACGTCGGTGTTGATCATCGCGATCGAGCCCGTGTCGCCGGCGCCGCGCACCTGATGGAGCAGCAGCGGCGTCGTCACGCCGTCGGTCACGATGCCGACGTGCCGGAAGGCCGAACCGCGCACGGAGAACTGCGACTGAAAGTCGTCGCCGGTCGCCGCGCCCGGCAGCGCCTGCATCGCGCGCATCGGATCGTCGGCGACGACGCCGCGGAGATCCTGCAGACCTGCGGAACCGAGTGCGTACTGCGACGCCACGCCGAGCTCCGGCGGTGGGCGCGTCTCGGACGTGACCGTCACGGTTTCCTGATACGTGCCCGTACCCTCCGCGAGCGGCACTGTCGTCTCGACGACGGTGTTGAAGGGCACCTCGATCCGGCGTCGCACGAAGATGTAGCCGATCCGGGAGACAGTCAGCGTGTACGTGCCGGTGCTCAGGCCGCGAAATTCGAAGCGGCCGTCCGCGGTCGTCTTCGTTGTGCGGCCGATGCCGATCGACACCTGCGCGTCGCCCACAGGGTCCGACGTCGTCGCGTCCGTGAGGACGCCACGCAGCACTGACGCTGTCGGGTCGGTCGGAACTTGTGGGTTGATGAAAAGCAGCGCGGCCAGCGCCAGGGCAGCACCGGTCATCATCCGGCCTCGACGAGGTCGGCTGCAGGCACGGGCGTTCCTTCGGCAGGCGGGCTCGCCAGATCCCCGCCGTTCAACAATTCATCGGTGACGTACTCGAGCGCGGCCTCATCGCTGCGCGCGAACAGCGCCTCGAGCGGCGACCGCGGATCCGGCAGCGATTCGCGTTGCTGCATCGACGGCCAGGTTCCGTCCGCACGTCGCGGTACGTAGCGGCACCAGAAGCCGACGTGCCAGCGAAGGAACTCGCGGAGACGTGTACGGCCGTATTCGTCCAGCGTGGACTGATGGAGCCCGGGATCTGTGGATTGATGGAGCCCCGGGTCTTCAGACCCGGGGTCCGGCGTTTCGCCGGGTCTAAAGACCCGGCCTCCATCTTGCGAGACCCGGCCTCCATCGTGACGCGCGTGCCGTCCCCAGTGCTCCTTCGCGAGCTCTACGTATCGCCGATAAATCGTCAGTCGCTCTTCGGCCGTGATGTCCCAGTACCCCGCGGTCATCTCGCGGAAGATCCACGGCTTGATGAGCGCGCCGCGCGCGATCATCACCGCGGCGCAGCCCGACGCTTTGATCCGCTCGCCGATCTCGTGCGGGAACAGCAGATCGCCGTTGCCGACGACGGGTACGTTCACCGCGGCGGCGACTTCGGCAATCGCGTCCCATTCGGCCGGATGACGGTATCGGGCCTGGCGGGTGCGGCCGTGGACCGTGAGTGCGGCGGCGCCGCCATCGACAAGCGCTTTCGCTGCGTCAAGGTAGTTGCGCATGTCGTCGTTCCAGCCAAGACGAATCTTGACGGTGACCGGCACCTTCACCGCCGCGCGCATGGCTTCGACGATGCGGCGCGCGCGATTTGGCTGGCGTCCGAGCGCCGCGCCGAGACCCATGCGCGTGAAGTGATCGATCGGGCAGCCGAGATTCAGATCGATGAAGTCTGCGCCGCGTGCTTCGGCCATGGCCGCGGCAAACGCGACTTCTTCCGGCTTGTTGCCGGCCAGCTGCACGCCGAAACAGGGCTCACCTGGCGCGCGGCGGACGAGCGCCAGCTCACCGCGCCGGCGTTGCCGGAGTCGTCGCGCGACGACCATCTCGCTCACGAGCACACGCGCGCCGAGCTCGATCGCGAGCCGCCGGTACGGCAGATTCGAGCCCTTGGTCATCGGCGCCATCACCACAGCGCCGGGCAACGACGTTAGAAACGTAGAAATCGTCAAATCTCCAAATCCTCAAATCCCCAATTCATCAAATCCGAATACAAGATATCCGATAGCCGATGGAGAAACTGCCGGTCGACGACCGCCTGCCGGAAATTGTCGCGCTCGTTCGCGAGCGCCGGGCGCTGGTCGTCACCGCGCCCCCCGGAGCCGGCAAGACCACGCGCGTGCCGCCGGCGCTGGCTGACGATGGTCCACTCATCCTCTTGCAGCCGCGCCGGGTTGCGGCGCGGGCGATTGCGCGTCGGATTGCCGAGGAGCGCGGCTGGACCATCGGCCGTGAGGTGGGCTGGCACGTTCGCAACGACAAGCGTGCGTCTGCTGAGACCAGGCTCCTCGTCGCGACCGAAGGCATCCTCACCGCGCGGTTCCAGCAGGACGCCGACCTCCGCGACATCCGGACCATCGTCATCGACGAATTCCATGAGCGGAGCGTCCACGCCGACCTCGGACTCGCGCTGGCGAAGCGTGCGTGGAAGAAGCGCGCAGATCTTCGACTGGTCGTGATGTCCGCGACGATGGATGCGGCGCGGGTCGCTGCCTACCTCGACGGCTGTCCGGTCGTCGATGTCCCCGGCCGGTTGCATCCGCTCGAGATCGCCTATCGACCCGGCGTCGAGCCGGACCGCGCGATTGTCGAGTTGCTTCCGCGCGCTCGCGGCGCGGTGTTGTGTTTTCTGCCGGGCGCTCCGGAGATTCGTCGCGTTGCCGAGCGCCTCGCCGGCGATCGCGCGTACGTGAACGTGCCGGTCCTTCCGTTGCATGGCGGCCTCGACGCTGACGAACAGGACGCCGCGATTCGGCCAGCGTCGGGATCTCGCGTGATTCTCGCGACGAATCTTGCTGAGACGACGGTGACGGTGCCGGATGTGACGGTGGTCGTGGACAGCGGCCAGCACAAGGTCGCGCGGTACGATCCGGCGCGCGCCATCGACAGCCTCGAGACCGAGCGCGTGTCGCTCGATTCCGCCGACCAGCGCGCCGGCCGCGCCGGCCGCGTGCAGGCCGGGACGGTGATCAGGCTGTGGGACCAACGAGATCGTCTGCGTCCGCATCGAGAGCCTGAAATCGCCCGCGTCGATCTCGCGTCGACGCTGCTGGCGATTCTCGCAGCGAACGAAGATCCGCGGACGTTTGCATGGTTCGAACCGCCGCCGGCGCATGCGGTCGATGCGGCGATGCAGCTGCTGCAGCGATTGCGCGCGGTGGACGAGCATGGACGGCTCACCGCAGATGGACGGCAACTGCAGCGGCTGCCGCTGCATCCGCGGCTCGGGAGAATCCTGCTCGACGCCAACGGCGCACCTGCTGCCGCGCGTGCGTGCGCGCTCCTGTCCGAGCGGAACTTCGTGCCGCCCCGTCATGGCGCGACAACCTGCGATCTGCTGACGTCGGTCGAACGCGATCTGCCGCCGCATGTGCAACAGATCGCCCGGGACATCCGCGACACATTCCGGGCCGTTACTGGCCGTGCACCTGCTGATCGGATTGACGATGCCGCGTTCCGCCGTGCGGTGCTGGCGGGCTATTCGGATCGCGTGGCGCGACGCCGCGTGCCGAATGAGGATCGGCTCGTCCTCGCCTCAGGCACCGGTGCCCGGCTCGCGCGCGAGAGCGGCGTGCACGACGCCGAGTTTCTCGTCGCCGTTGACGTGACAGCAGGGAAGGGCGGGCCGCGCGCCGAAGCGCTGGTGCGCATGGCGACGCGAGTCGAGGAGGACTGGATCGCGCCGACGTCGCGCGACGTCGAGCACTCCATCGACGCGGAAGGCGTCGTGCGCGCGATGCGACGCGACCTGTACGATCAACTCGTCATGCGCGAGCATCCTGTCGCGCCCGATCCAGCCATCGCCGCCCGACTTGTCGAAGAGGCGTACGTGCGCCGCGGGCCATCCGAGTCGGACACGTTTCTGCTCAGTCGTTGCGCGTTCGCGGGGGCGGTGGCGTCGTTTCCGGATCTGGTCCGCGCAGCGGCTGCGGGCACGACTCGACTCGACGACGTGCACCTCGACGCGCATTTACCGCCGAGCATCCGCGCCGCGCTCGATCGCGATGCGCCGCTCACACTGAAG
>Ga0137451_1000577_pt1 | contig 11301 bp, 11 predicted proteins | sample EasRivERMGT500_2_FD_102336 | JGI IMG/M metagenome (GOLD analysis project Ga0137451, IMG submission 102336) | Soil microbial communities from meander-bound floodplain in the East River, Colorado, USA - East River MetaG ERMGT500_2 | ecosystem: Environmental > Terrestrial > Soil > Floodplain ... | reverse complement strand
GTTCACTGTTCACCGGTCACGGTCATGCATTTTTGACATGCATCGTCCCGCTGAACGACTTGCGGGCCGCAAGCCGCGCCGCGAGGCGGGCGAGGGCGGGGTGTGCCTTGCGCCACTCGACCTCCGGCAGCGCGAAGTCCAGGTAGTCGAGCGCGTAGCCGGCGGCGATGTCCGCCAGGGTGAAGCGGCCGCCGAAACAGTACGCCCCGGCGCCGAGATCTTTTTCCATGACGGCCAGGCCGCGGTCTACCTTGAGCCGCTGCCGCTCGAACCACGCCGGCTCGTGCCGCTTCTCCGGAGGCTCCCGGTAGCCGTGGTTGATCGCCACCGTTGCTTCGGCGATGCCGTCCCCCAACGCCTCCCAGCGCTTTACCTCGATGCGCTCGTCCGGCGCATCCGGTATCAGCCGCGGCCCGGTCCCCAGCGCATCGAGATACTCGACGATCACCGGAGAGTCGTAGATCCCCCGCCCATCGTCGAGCACCAGCGTGGGGACTTTGGCGAGCGGATTGAACTGCGGCACGCGCGAGCCCGGGGCCGACCCGCGCTCGATGATGTATTCGTGAGGAATGCGCTTTTCCTCGAAGACGATGCGCACCTTGCGCGCGAACGGGCTTCCCGGCGTGCCGAACAATCTCATGTGATCCCCTGTGTTTCCCCGAATTCTAACTCCCGCGGCGCGCCACCCGGGTAACAGCGGGAAAGGGACGAGGAGGCAGACTCAAAATCCGCCAGTCACAAGGCAGGAAACGGCCCGCCCCGCCCCTTGAAACCGCGGGTTTGCCTGCCCCGTCAATCGGGCGTAGCCTAACTCGCGGTTTTCATCTGCCATTCACTGACCGAACTGGGCCTGACGAAATAGACGCAATAACGAGGAGCCGGGGGGCATCACCAATCATGTTTGCGGCCTGTTCCTTGCGAAACCTATTGACCGGCGCCCTGCGGGTCGCGCTTTCCGTGCCGGCCGCATTCCTGGGCGCGGACCCCTGCCTCGCGCAGCAATCCGTTGCGCTCGCCGACTATCCGGTCAGGCCCATCCGCGTCATCGTCGCGTCCTCTCCCGGCGCGGCTGACGACTTCTTCGCACGCTCGCTTGGCGACGAACTGGAAGCCTTCTACCGGCAGAGAGTCGTCATCGAAAACCGCGCCGGCGCGGGCGGGCTTATCGGCAACACCCTGTTATCGAGGGCGAACGCCGATGGCTACACGCTTGGCATGGTCGGCGTCACGCGCATCATCACCGCGCTCCTGCGCGATCAGCCGCCGTATCGGGCGCTCGCCGACATAGTCGGCGTCGCGCACGTCGCGTCGATCACCAATGTGCTGACGATGACGCCCGCGATCCCGGTGCGCACGGCGCCCGAATTCGTCGCATACGCGCGCGTGCGCGGCGGCGAGCTCAACTACGCGTCCCTCGGCATCGGGTCGGCGTCGCATCTCGCCGGCGAGGTATTCTCGCGCGCGCTCCGCATCGACGCCGTGCACGTGCCGTTCCGGAATTTGTCGGATACTTTCGTCGAGACGATGCTCGGGCGCGTGCATTACGCCGTGTTCACGCTGCCGGCGGTACTCGCGTCGGTACGCGACGGAAGGGTGCGCGCGCTCGCCGTGATGACCTCGCAACGCAGCCCCGCCCTGCCGGCGGTGCCTGCGATCGCCGAAGTCGGACTTCCCGAGGCGCAGTTCGACAGCTGGTCGGGCATAGTCGCGCCCCGGGGCACGCCGCGGCGCATCGTCGAGCAGTTGCACGGCGACATCGTGGGCGGGCTGCGCAAGGCGGCGCTGCGCCAGCTGTTCGTACGCCAGGGGGCGGAGTCGACGCCCGACAGCACGCCGGACGGCTTCATGCGGCTCATGCAGGAGGAGTATCTGCGCTACCAGGCGCTGATACGCGACGGCGCCATCAGGCCCGAGTGACGCCAGGCCCCGGGAGTTGCATGGAGTGGCACCGGCCGATTTTCCTTCATCGGCAGCCGGGCGCGCCCGGTGTCCATGGACGGCGCCGGCCAGGCAGCGTGCGGAGGCCGGGGAGGCCGCGCGTGTGTCGACTGGTTCAGGCTGCGGCGGCAGGCCGCGCGGGATCGCACGCGACGGCCGATTCGATGACCCAGTCTCCAAGTCCTTCCGCAGTCTGCTGCCGCGGCATCAGGCGTGAGAGCTTTGCATATGGCATGAGCTCGCGCAGCACGTGTGCGGCGGAGGTCGCGTGCAATGCATCGTCGCCGGGCATGACGAATGCGGGCTGCCGCATCGCTAACAGCTGACTGTTGGTCACGCCGGAAGGCAGGGCGTCGCTGAAAAGAGCGTCGCGGCTCTGCGCGACAACGCTTATATATCGGTCGAAATTCTGGCGCGCGAAGAAACGCGCAAACGATTCATTGGAAGCAATCACCGACGCCCATGGCCCGGCTTCCGGATCGCTCCAGAACATGCCGGACTGCCGGGCCCGCTCGGCTACCTGGGCGAGCCCATGGGCGCGCGCGAACTCGATATGGCGGTCAAAGCAGCCTCGGCCCCGGTCCAGCCAGCGAAACCCGCCGACGGGCCAGTGCAGCAACAGCGCCCGGCAGCGGTCCGGAAAATGTGCCGCCAGCGCCAGTGCGACCGAGCAGCCGACACAGCTGCCGAGCAGGAAAGCCCGCTCGATCCCGAGATGATCGAGCAGGGCATCGGCCTGGCGCGCCAGGACTCTCCAGCTGAGCGGCTCGACGCGTCCGCCGCTCAAGCCGGATTCCCGGCGGTCGAAGGAAATAACCTGAAAATTCCGCGTCAGAAGTTCGGCCGGCTTGAATCCTGCCCAGGCCCGATCGCGCCACCGCTGGGGCACCGGCACATTGTCGCCGATGGGCGCGAGCAGCAGCAGCGGCGGCCCTTCGCCCTGCACTTCATAGTGCGTCCTGATCCCGTCGGTATCCGCGAATGGCATATTGGTCCTGCGATCACGTCGTCATGCCAGCTGGCGCTTGCGGCAATGCCGGCGCACGCATTCTGAACCGATCCTGCGTGTTCATATTTTCGGTCAATTCTATCGCACGCCCGTGGCGCAGTACAGTGGCGACCGCCGATTATCGATTATTTATTGTTCTTGCGCGACAGGGGCAACTTCGACTACGCATTCATGGGACGATTCCCCTAGGCGTTGTCAACGGGCGAACCACCAGGAAAATTGTTGCGAGTCAACCTCTGGAAGCGCTCATTGCGCTGTCCCCTGACGTTGCCCCATTGGTTAGCGTGCTGCCAATGGCAGGGCGACGGTGTGCTAGGCTTGCCGCTGTTAATTACTCCCGCGCGATCCGGCGGCTAGGGGGCAATAGTGAGAAGCGCAGCACGATTAGTCCTGCTTGGAGCCTGCGTCCTGTGGGTTGCGCCAGGCTGGGCGCAGGGCTACCCGGCGAAGCCGGTGCGCATCGTGGTCGGATTTTCCGCCGGCAGCACTACCGATCTCATCGGTCGCGTGCTGGCGGTGAAAATGGGCGACGGACTCGGCCAGCCGGTGGTGATGGACAACCGCCCCGGCGCGGGCGCCAACATCGCGGCGGAGCTGGTCGCGAAAGCGGCGCCGGACGGTTACACCGTTCTGCTCGCGAACGCCGGGATCGCGACCGGCGCGACCGCCTACGTCAAGCTCAACTTCAACGCACTGCGCGATTTCGCGCCGGTGTCGCAGGTGAGCGCGACCCCGCACATCCTGGTGACGCACCCCTCGCTCCCGCCGACAACGGTGAAGGAGCTGGTCGCATTCGCGCGGGCGCGTCCGGGCAAGCTCAATTTCGCTTCCACCGGCCATGGCAATTCCGACCACCTCGCGGCGGAGCTGTTCAGCTTCATGACCGGGCTCAAAATGGTGCACGTGACCTACAAGGGCGGGCCGCTGGCGTTGAACGATTTGATCACCGGACAGATTGAAATGTACTTTGCGGGCGTGCCGGTGGCATTGCCGCTTGTCAAGGCCGGCAGGGTCAGGGCACTGGGGGTGACCGGCGCGAAACGCGCGGCGGTCCTGCCCGAGTTGCCCACGATCGCGGAGGCCGGCGTACCCGGCTATCAGCACATACTGTGGGGCATGCTGGTCGTTCCCGCCGCGACGCCTTCGGATATCGTGGCGCGGCTGAACCGCGAAGCGGTCAGGGCGCTCGAAGCCGCCGATGTGCGCGAGCGCTACGCCGGGATGGGCGTCGAGCCGGCCCCGTCTACGCCGGAGCAGGCGGGCGCCTATCTCCGGAGCGAGACGGAGAAGTATGCCAAGGTGGTGAAGGCGATCGGGCTCAGGATCGAATAGCAAGCTGCTGCACGGGTTGTGGCGGTTCAACCCGATTCAGGATTCGGCGTGCCTGCTATTTTGTCCGGCCCGCGCCTATGCCCGTTTTCGTCCGACGGAGAGAAGCGTCCGACGTCAGTCGTCACTTCATTGCCGCATTACTGCATCACCCGGGTTCAGGTCATCCTCTTGCGCAATTCCCGGTACCGTTCGCCGACATCGTCGCCGAACAGCGGGTCGGGAACCACCGGAACCGCAGCCGCGATCGCGGCCCAGTCATCCGGCTTCAGGGTCCGACTCGCGTGCGGCAGGACCTCGCTTTCCTCCACGGCAAGGTGGTGGCGGTAATACACAAGGTAAGTCGCCGCGGCCGCTTCCACGGTCGCGCGCTGTATGACCCTATCCTCCAGTATGTCATCGACGTACTTGAGCAAGGTCTCGCCAGCGGTCTCCAGCACGCGGTGCTCCTGGAGGAGCCGGTTGATCGGAAGTCTCAGTCCGGGATCGCGCTTGACCAGGCGCGCAAATGCCACGTCCTCGCGCGGATGATGATAGTGGTCGGCGTAATGGTGGAGGTAGAAGACGACATCGTATATCAATTGGTAGTCGGGATCCTTCCCCTCGTGGAAAGCGCTCATCTGTTGCTCGATAAAGTCGAGCAGGCTCGCGAAGCGCATGTGCTCCGCATGCCAAACGGCGACCGGATCGGCCATGCTGGCCCTCCACAAATTGGGCACGCGCAGGTGCCCGGATCGCTTCGATTATCGGCCCGCGGCGCTGCGTGCCCTTGATTAAGATCAAGGATCTTGCCGTAAAAAGCTGGACGGGGTCTGTGCCGCCCCGAATAATTTGAAGCCCGCCACGGAACGGAAAGACATAGACACGAAGGACCTGGTCGCGCCCCCCATCACGCTAGTGACCTGCAATCGCCAGTACCGCTTGCGCGAATTCGCGCGGTGCTTCCTGGGGCAGGTTATGACCGACCACGGGAATGACCCGGCGCTCGTAGGTGGCCTTGAAGAACCGGGCGTGGTTCCGGGAGCCGCCCGCGCGCATGACGCCGTCGCCGTCGCCGTCGAGCGCGATCGCCGGCACGGCGATGGGGGGTTGGATGGCCAGCTTGCGCTCGGTGTCCTCGAGCGCAGGATCCCCCGGTGCGAGGCCGAACCGGTGCCGGTAGGAATGCACCACCACCGCAGCGAAATCCGGATTGTCGAAAGAGGCGGCGCTCCGTTCGTAGATCGCGTCGTCGAAGCGCCAATTGGGGGACCAGAGCCGCCAGAGCAGCTTGCACAGCTCGCGGCGGTTTTGTTCGAGTCCCGCCTGGCCGCGCGCGCCGTGGAAATAGTACTGGTACCACATCCGGTGCTCGTCTTCCGGCGGCTGCGGCCGGCCCGAGCCGGGGATGTCGTGAATGTTGTAGCCGCCGACCGTCACCAGCCCGCGCGCGCGCGCCGGCCACAGGGCGGCGACGATGCAGGCCGCGCGGCCGCCCCAGTCGTAGCCCGCGAGCACGGCGTTGCGGATCGCCAGCGCGTCCATCAGAGCGAGGAGATCGTGGGCGAGCGCGGCCTGCTGGCCGGAGCGCGGCGTTTCCGCGGACAGGAAGCGCGTCGGACCGTAGCCCCGCAAGTACGGCGTGACGACGCGGCAGCCGTTCGCGACCAACGGCGGTGTCACCTCGTCATAGGCGCGCACGTCGTAGGGAAAGCCATGAAGCAACAGCACCGGCGTGCCGGCAGGGGGGCCGTGCTCTTCGTAGGCGACGCTGAGCGCGCCGGCGTCGATCCGCTTCAGCATGGCGTTACCTTACCTTAACGGGGTGACGGTGACGAAATACGGGTGACGTGTGGAATTCATCCGTTCAATCACTTCGGGTTATTCCTCGCGGATCCCTGCGTCTTTGATGACTTTGCTCATCCTGGCGATTTCGGATCGGATCGTGGCCGCGAGTTGCTGCGGCGTGCTGCCCACGGGCTCCACGCCGGCCGCCAGGAATTTCTCCTTCACGTCCGCCCGGTCGAGCACGCGCACGAGCGCTTCGTTCAGGCGCTTCAAGATCGCTGCGGCGGTTCCGTTAGGCGCAAAAACGCCGTAAATCTGCATCGATTCGTAGCCGGGCAGGCCGGACGCGGCCATCGTCGGCAATCCGGGGGCGAGTGGAGACGGCTGCGCGCTGGTCACCGCCAGCGCCCGCAACCTGCCCGACTTGAGGTGCGGCGCCACCGTGCCCGCCGTGGCGATCATCACGTGTACCTCGCCCGCGAACAGCGCGTTGAGCGCCGGGGCGTTGCCCTTGAATGGCACGCGCACGATGTTGACGCGCGCCATGGATTTGAGCAGTTCCACCGCGAGGTGCGTTGAAGAACCGGTGCCACCGGAACCGTAGTTGAGTTCTCCGGGGCGCGCCCTGGCGTGCGCAATCAGGTCTTCAACGGACTTCACGGGAAGCGCAGGATGAACGACCATGATGTTGGGCGACTTCGCGGCCCACGTGATCGGCGCGAAGTCCCGGATCACATCGAACGGCGTGTTGCTGCGCAGCAGCGGGATGATCCAGATATTGTTGGCGTAGAGCAGCAATGTGTAGCCATCGGGCTGCGCCTTGGCAGCGATGTCCGCTGCGATGATCCCGCCCGCGCCGCCACGATTGTCCACGATCATGGGCTGGCCAAGGCTGCTCCCGATTCCCTGCACGATCAGGCGCGCCGCGAAATCGTTGCCGCCGCCCGGCTCCGCGGTCACCAGGCGGATGGGCTTGCGTGGATAGTCCTGGCCGGACGCCGCCATAGCGCCGGCGATCACTCCGAGCGCGAGCAACGCCGCAATGTAACGCGAGAATTTCATCGCGGCCGCTACATGTAACGGCCGCCGGCACAGATCATGCGATCGCCGGTAATGAACGAAGACTCGTCGGAAGCGAGGAACAGCGCCGCATTCGCCACCTCCTGCGGCGTGCCTTTCCGGTTGAGGGGCGTGCCTTCTTCACGGCCGAGCGGCGTGCCATCGGACCTGGAACTCACCATGCCGTGCGGCACGCCTCCGCCCTCCTGATACCACTCGGGGTTGCGCCGCTCGGCGACGATGAGTCCCGGGGCGAGCAGATTGGCCCGTATGCCGTGCGGCCCGAGTTCGAGGGCCAGCGACTTGATCAGCCCGTAGAGCCCCGTCTTGCTCGCTACGACGTGGGCGCGCCGCGGCTGCGCGGTCAACGAGGCCATGCCACCCAGCGCGACAATGCTGCCGCCCTTGCCGCTCTTGATCATCGCCGGAACCAGCGCCTTGGCAAGGTAGAAAGTCGAGTGCAGGTTCACGGCGAACACCTGGTGCCACTCGTCGTAGCCGATCTCCCAGAACGGCTTGTGCGGCCGTATGGCGGCCACGCTCACCAGCACTTCCACGTTGCCGAAACGCTCCAGGGCGAGTTGGGCCGCGCGGTTGACCTGCTCGTGATCGCTGACGTCGGCAGCCACCGGCAGCGCCTGAGCGCCAAACCCCTCGCATTCCCGCGCGACATGCCGCAATTCATCGCTCATCCTGCTCGCCACCGGGACCACGTTGGCCCCTTCGCGGGCAAAAGTCAGCGCGATGGCCTTGCCGATGTTGCGGCTTGCGCCCGCAATCAGCGCGGTCTTTCCTGCAAGCCGCATGGCACTCTCCCAGAAAATTCAGTTGGCACGGAGGCGGGCGTCCTTGATCAGCTTGCCCATCCGGGTCATCTCGGATGCCATCGCAGTCGCAAGCTCGCCCGGAGAGCTGGCCACGACCTCCAATCCAGAGTTGAAAAGCCGCTCCGTGGCCGCTGCGGATCTGAGGGCCTGCACGGCTTCCGTGTGAAGCCGCCTGACGATCGACGCTGGCGTTTTTGCGGGTGCGAATAACCCATGCATGACGACCGATTCATAACCGGGCACGCCCGATTCCGCCACCGCGGGCAAACCGGGAGCCAGCGGGGATGGCTGCAGGCTGGTGACCGCCAATGCCCTCAAGCGGCCCGACCTGACGTGCGGCAATCCCGTGGCCGTGGTAGCAAACATGATGTGCACCTGGCCACTCACCAGATCGTTGACCGCAGGCCCGCTGCCCTTGTATGCGATGCGCACCAGATCGATGCCGGCCATGGCCTTGAACAATTCCGCCGCGAGATGATTGGAAGAGCCGGTCCCGCCCGAAGCATAATTGAGCTGCCCGGGTTTCGCTTTGGCCAAAGCGATCAGTTCCCTGACGGAACTTGCCGCTACCGAAGGATGCACGACAATAATATTGACCGACCTTGCCGGGAGTGAGATCGGTGAAAAATCCTTCACCGGGTCGTACGCCACGTTGTCCTGCAGTAACGGTGTAATCCACAAGACGCTGCCGATGACAAGCAGGGTGTAACCATCGGCTGGGGCTTTGGCTACAATTTCGCCCACGATTCCGGCCGGCCGGTTATCCACCACAAGTTGCTGGCCGAGGCTGCCCGAAAGCCCCTGCGCGATTACGCGCGACAGGAAATCGTTGCCCGCTCCGATGGGAGCGGTGACGATGCGGATCGGCTTGGTCGGATAGGCCTGTCCTGAGCTTGTCGAAGCGGTCTGGCCCGACGCCGCACCCACGCCCAGGACCATCATGCCGACGGTCACCATCCATGCGACCAAACGCGCCTTCGGCATATCGCCTCCTGTCAGGTACCACGGTTGTAAACGGGCTGGGGACAGATTAATGCGGTCAACTCAGCCTTTCCCCGATCAAGCCCGGGCAGTCACTGCTTCTTGATGCTCACTGTCTCCATGAATTCGCCGATGATCGGCAGCGTCTTCGCGAGGTACTGGGAGAATGCCGCGCTGCCCATGTAGGTGTCCTCGTACATGTTCTTCGTGGAGTAGTCCCGCCACAGGGCGCTCTTGTGGGCGCGCTCCAGCGCCGCCTCCATGACGGCGGCGGTTTCCTTCGGCACGCCCGCCGGCATCGAGAAGCCGCGTCCGCCGCCGACATGTATGTTGTAGCCCAATTCCTTCAGCGTCGGCACGTCCGGAAGCCCGGGCAGGCGCCGTTCGGCGGGGACGGCGAGGATCTTCAGCCGCTTCGCCTCCACCGCGCCCAGGACTTCGCTCACGTTCTCCGTGGTCAGGTGCACATGGTTACCCATGACCGCCGTCATCGCATCGCTGCCGCTCTTGAATGAGACGTACTTGAACCTGGCGCCGGTCTCCTTCTCCAGGTGGTAGAGCATCAGCCGCGCCGTTCCGGTGGCCGAAGCGATGCCACAGATGATCGAGTTGGGCTCGCGCCGCGCCGCGTCGAGGAGATCCTTGAACGTCCTGAACTTCGAGTCCGCCGGCACCGTCACCGACTGCAGGTCAAAGCCGAACAGCGCCAGCGGCGAGTAGATGTCCAGGCCGAGCCCCGCGTCCGGGCGATGCGCCAGGGCGAGCACGATCGTGGTCGAGGTCGACATCAGGTAATACGGGTCGCCGCGCTTGCCCTTGATGAACGTAGAGGCCACCGTACCGCTTCCCCCCGGCCGATTGACGATCGAGAATGGTTGCGGCAGGAGCTTCTCGCGCATATTGATCTCCGCGAGCAACCGGCCGAAGACGTCCTGGCCGCCCCCGGGGTTGGTGTGGATCACCATCTCGACCGGCCGCGCCGGATAGGACTGCGACGAGGCCGGGACGGCGGCAAACGCGGCCGCCGCGGCCGCAAGCGCAACGCCCATGCGCTGAATACAACTGAGGGTGATCATGATCGAAGCTCCTTCGTTTTGCCTTCTCGATGGGTGCTGCTCGGGACACCAGCCGTCAAGTGTGCGAGCTTGTCCTGGCGGGGCCAGACTCGACTTTCGCCGAAGTATGGCTCCAAATACGGGCTGGCGCTACCGCGAGGCGCGGCTACCCGGTGACGAGCGAGGGGTGGTTAACAGGCCCCGCTCCGTGGGAGACTTGTCACCTATCACTTGTCACTTATCACGCAGTTCAAGCGCGAGGGAAGAACACATGGACCAGTCAACCAGGATCGAGTATTCCGTCGTTGAAGGTTGGGAGCAACTGCCCAGGGACTACGTGCACCGGGACGTCGCGGGAGTGGCCGTTGACGGCGAGGACCGCGTGTACCTCATGTGCCGCGGGGACCATCCCGTGCTGGTGTACGACCAGAAGGGGAAATTCCTGCGCTCGTGGGGCGAGGGCGATTTCTCCTACCGCACCCACGGCATCTACGTGGCTCCCAACGGCACGCTGTTCTGCACGGACGACGGCCAGCACACCGTCCGCCAGTTCACGCCCGCCGGCAAGCTCCTCATGACACTCGGAACCAAGAACACGCCATCGGATTCGGGGTATGACGGCAAGAACCTGAGCAGCATCAAGCGCGGCGCGGACCCGTTCAACCGGCCGACCAACGTCGCAATTGGTCCCAAGGGCGATATCTACATCACCGACGGCTACGGCAACGCCCGGGTGCACAAGTTTTCCGCCGCGGGCCGGTTGCAGCGTTCGTGGGGAGAGCCGGGCAAGGGCCCCGGCCAGTTCCACCTGCCCCACGGCATTGCCGTGGCGGCCGACGGGCGCGTCTTCGTCTGCGACCGCGAGGCCGACCGCATCCAGATCTTCAGCCCGGACGGCGATTACCTGAGCGAGTGGACCGACACCCAGCGGCCCACCCACCTGGTCTTCGACTCGCAGGGCCGGGCCTATGTGACGGAACTGGCGTGGCACGAGGGCGACACCTCGTACTCCCTCGGCCCGATCACGAAGGCGAAGGAGCGCCATGCGCGGATGAGCATCTACGACAAGAACGGCAAGCTCGTGCTCCGCTGGGGGACGCCCCAGGTGACGGCGCCCGGGAGCTTCGCCGCCCCTCACGGCCTCGCCCTCGACTCCAGGAACGACCTCTACGTAAGCGAGGTCACGTGGACCTTCGCGGTCAGCCGCGGCCGGGCGCCCGCGGACTGCCACACCTTTCAGAAGTTCTCGCTCAAGACCAATCGGTGACGAGTGACGAGTGACGAGTGACGAAGTGACGAAGTAACGCAGTGCGGCGGTGATCAGCGGTGGCGCGCG
>Ga0137451_1000575_pt1 | contig 11307 bp, 6 predicted proteins | sample EasRivERMGT500_2_FD_102336 | JGI IMG/M metagenome (GOLD analysis project Ga0137451, IMG submission 102336) | Soil microbial communities from meander-bound floodplain in the East River, Colorado, USA - East River MetaG ERMGT500_2 | ecosystem: Environmental > Terrestrial > Soil > Floodplain ... | reverse complement strand
CCCGCCAGGCTGAAGGCCGCGGGCTGTCCGGTCGTCACGAACGGCCCCGGGAGACCGGGGTCTGCGTAGGCGCGGTGTTGCAGCTCGAGCTGGTCGTCCGGGAACGCCCGGCCGGGCGGACCGTCGTGGGCGGTGTGGGTGAAGACGTTGTCGGCGCCGACGAACTTGTGCAGGCCGTCGTCGTAGAACGCTCCCGTCTGGGTGAGCGTGCTGGTCGGGGCGCTCGGGTCGTTCGCCGGATCGCCCGACTCGGCGTCGCCCAGATCCGGGAAGTTCTCGGCGCCGTTCTCCCAGTCGCGGAACAGCGTCCGGAAGGCGGGCCGGAGCACGCAGCTCTCCCACAGCGGGAACTGTCCGGTCCCCGCTGTGATCTCTTCCGCGCGGGCCGCGAACACCGGGGCCCCGTCCTGGCGCCACGAGTGATCGCCGTCGATCAGCCGCAGCCATTCCGGCGACCCGTCCAGCGTCTTGGTCATGATGTCCTCGCCGGACCCGTAGGTCTCGATCGTGCGGCCCAGGATGTCGCCCAGCACCTGGTTCAGCTGGGGGCCGTCGAGCAGGAGGAGCTTCGACATCGTGACCGTGTTACGCAGCGTCGCGAAGACCGCCGGGTCGACCACCGTGTCGTCCTGGAGGCGCCCGCAGTCCTGGGGCAGCCCGACGTCGGGGACATGGTGGCCCGGGGGGATCTGGAGGATGCCGTCGAGCCGCGCGTGCTGGCCCGCGGGGAAGAGCGGCAGGGTGACGGGGCCGATCGGCGGGGGGAACGTGAACGGCGTGTTCTCCAGGCAGATGAAGCGGTGCGGCTCCTTGAGGAAGTTCCCGAGCGCCTCGAGGTCGACCCCGATGACGCTCGTGATCGTGTCCGCGATGAGATCCTCGAGGTAGTGCTTGATGTCGGCGAGCGGCTCCAGCACCGGGTTGAGGGGCATCAGCAGCGAGAAGAGGAGATCCTCGAAGAAGTCCTGGATCTCGCCCACGATCCGGCGCACGTCGCCGACGAAGTCGGGCAGCCCGATCATGCTCAGGAGATGGTCGTTGATGAACGGGTCGACCTCGTGGAGGACCACGGCGAGGGTCCCGATCTGGGCCTCGCAGTCGGCGCGGAGCTGGCCGTTCTCGCTCCCCCAGTGTGCGCATTCGTCGTTCTGGAGATCCCTCCGCGCCTGCGCGTCGAAGAGCCCGCGCGTCGAAGCCAGGCCGAGCCGGCTCCAGTTCCGGAGCCCGGCGTCGATGTCGTCGATCCAGGCGCTGGCATAGGAGTCGAGCACGAGGAACGCGAGATCCACTGCCGTGTCCGCGACGATCGCCAGGAACGCCTCGAGTGATTCGACGACCGCGGTGATCCCGAGGACGATCAGCGCCGGCCCGCAGAAGATCAGGTCGTTCCCGACGTCGCAGACGTCGGAGCACCCGATGACGATGCAGCAGGCGTTGCTGCACCCCGCGACGTCGGCCCCGAAATTGCACGAACACTCCACCACCATCAGGGCCTCGATCGTATCGTCGAACTCGTTGATCGAGTCCTGGAGCGAAGGCGGATCGTAGTTCACGAAGTCCCGCAGCCCCCCCTCCAGCTCGAGGAAGATCCCGATCAGCGGGCCGCGGGCGCTCATGTAGCTTCCGCGCAGCGCGGGTACGGGCGTGGGCGCGGACGGCCGGATCAGGGTCTCGTAGATGAAGCGGTGCGGCACGTCGTAGGCGAAGCCCGGCGTGCCGTCGTCGCTCACGTCCCCGAGCGGCGCCGGACCGCGCTCAGGGTTCGCGTCGAAGCCGGGAGTGGCGTCGCCGATGTAGCCCTCGATGATGATGTGGCGGGCCGCGATCCCCGCCATGGGGAGGCTGGTCAGGATGTCGCCGACCGCGGGAAACACGCCCTGCAGGCGGTCGGGGTCGGAGAAATCGTTGACCAGCGTATGGGCCCACATGTCTCCCGCGGCGTGGGTGAGGAATCCGTACGCGAACGCCAGGATCTGCGACTTCTCCGCGGGGGAATAGGTGGGATCCGACTGGGCGGCCCACGCCCGGTTGTAGATGTGGCGGAGCCACTCACCGGTCTTGACCGGGTGGATCACCGCCTGCCCGTAGGTGAGGTCGGGGAATCCATCCGGGCCGATGACGCCCGCGTTGTAGAACTGCGGCCAGTCCCGGAGCGCGGCGACGATCTCGGGCCGGACCGGGTAGGTGCGCCCCTCGATCGTGACGTCGCCGCCGGCGACCGCGTCCAGGCGGGCCTGGTCGGCCGAGTAGTTGTGGGTGTAGGGCTTCCAGGCGGCGGCGGGACGAGGCGCGACCAGCAGCAGCGGGAAGACGAACGCAAGGACTGCGACAAACGTTCTCACGCGAAGCCTCCTCCATGGAGCGGTGGAAGAGAGGCGTACCGCGCCGCGGGAACCGCGGCTCACGGTTTCGCGGATCGGGCTCCATCACGCGCGTCAGCGAAAGCCCGGCCGCTGGTCGGCCCGCCGCGCACCACCCGAGAGGTCCTTGCCCCGATCCCTGACTCCGCCTGGACCGGCTCGGAAACGAAAAAACCCGCGCCGCGCGACGGCCCGTCGCGTGACAGCGGGTCTGAGAGCGTTACCGATCCGGCGGCGAAGCTGCCAAGAGACACCTCGTCTCGATGGAGCGCCAAGAGCGAGACGCGTTGAGTAGACACTAGGTCCGTGTCCCGAAACGAGTCAATGGTTATTCTCGGTTTTTCGCGGTTCTTCCCGTCCGAATCCGGTTCCCGGGGCCGATTGGCGCCACTCCCGCCCCGGGTGCCCCGGAAGGCCCCGTACGACGGTCTAATGCCGCCCCGCGATTCTGCCGATTCGATCTGGGACGGCAGGGGGGCCGCGGCGAAGCATGCCCGGCAGGCTCCTTTGCGGCATGGATTCGCCCGGCCGCGCAATCCGCGGGACCGGCACATCGCCGGCGTCCCGCCCGAATGCCCCTGCACGGGGCTGTTGCGCCGTCCGTAGCGCGAGACTATCGTCCCGCGCGATCTGGTCACGGACGACCCCCGGCCCGTCGCTCGCGACGGATCGGAACACGGCAAACAAGGAGGTTTTCATGCATGCGCGTCTCAAGTGCGTGCTGTTGACCGCGGTCGCGTTGCTCGCGGCCCAGGTCGCGACGGCCGAGCCTCTGGGCCGGCACTTCACCGTCACCCCCTTCGGGGGCTTCACGATCTGGGACGGTAACTTCAGGTTCCCGAGCACCTACCCGCTCACCGACAACGTCTACGCGGGCGGGCGCGTGGGCTACCAGTACCTCCCCTGGCTGGGGTTCGAAGCCGCGGGCGGGTTCTCGCCCACCAGCGAGGACGCCACCGGCGTCGTTTCGAACCCCGCGAATCCGCCCACGGCCGCCCAGAGCGACGTGCTCGGCGGACGGGACGTGGACTACTGGCACCTCTCGGGCAACCTGATGCTCTCGCCGTGGTCGGGGCGCTACGCCAGCCCGTTCGTGTTCGCCGGCTTTGGATACTCGGAGTTCGCGCTCAAGACCGGCTCGACGGCCGCCACCACGCCTGTCCCCCAGGGCAACCTGGAGTTCGGCGGCGGCGTGAACATGTGGCTCACCGACGCAGTCGGGCTGCGGCTCGAGCTGCGTGACATCCAGTGGATTCCGGGCGTCAGCTCCATCGAGAAGACCCAGAACCTCGTGCTGGGCGGCGGCGTCACGTTCGCCCTCGGGGCGAAAGGACGCGACACCGACGGCGACGGCGTGGGCGACCGCAAGGACAAGTGCCCGGAGACGCCGCCGGGCGCCAAGGTGGACGAGAACGGCTGCCCGCTCGACACCGACGGCGACAAGGTGTTCGACGGGCTCGACCAGTGCCCCGGCACGCTGGCGGGCTGCACCGTGACCGCCACCGGCTGCCCGAGCGACCAGGACGGCGACGGGGTGTGCGACGGCGTGGATCAGTGCGCCGACACGCCGAAGGGCGCATCGGTGGACGCGAAGGGCTGCCCGACCGACGACGACGGCGACGGCGTCCCCAACGGGATCGACAAGTGCGCAGGCACGTTGAAGGGCTGCACCGTCGACTCGACCGGCTGCCCGAAGGACAGCGACGGGGACGGCGTGTGTGACGGACCCGACCGCTGCCCGGACACGCCGAGCGGCGTCAAGGTGAGCACCGACGGCTGCCCGATCGAGGTGATTGACCGCGAGACCGAGCTGCTCGACACCGGCATGATGCGGCTCCAGGACGTGAACTTCGAGACCGGCAAGGCCGATCTCCTGCCCGATTCGTACACGGCGCTCGACATCGTGGGCCAGGTGCTGGCCAAGTGGCCCGGGCTCAAGGTCGAGGTCGGCGGCCACACCGATGCGCGCGGCACGGAGGCGAAGAACCAGGCGCTGAGCGAGGCGCGCGCCAACTCGGTGCTGAGCTACCTGACGAAGAAGTTCCCGACCCTGCAGCCGACCCAGTACACGGCCAGGGGTTACGGCGAATCGAAGCCGGTCGCGCCCAACTCGTCCGCGCTCAACATGGCGAAGAACCGCCGCGTGGAGTTCGTGGTGATCAACAAGGAAGTGCTCAAGCGCGAGAGCCAGAGGCGCCGCCTGCTGCAGCAGGGCGAGCAGCCCGCGGTCCCGACGACTCCGGCGCCGGCCGACACGACGAAGAAGTAGCAGACAGGCAACGCACAAGGCGGCCGGGCTCCACACGAGCCCGGCCGTCGGTGTTTGTGGGCATGCGGTCCCGTGCCCCCGTCGCTCGGCGCCTCCCGAACAAGCCATCCTGCCCGCGTGCTACCATGCCCGGACTTCGCGCCACATGGGGCGCGCGAATGGACTAAGGGGGTGGCTCATGAAGACGGCGACGCCATCGTTCACCGCTGCGGACGTCGCCGAGATGGTCGCGACGCGCCGTGACCTGCACGCCCATCCCGAGCTGGCCTTCGAGGAGCGGCGGACTTCAGCGCTGGTGGCGGAGAAGCTGAAGGCGCTCGGCCTCGAGCCGCGCACCGGCGTCGGCCGCACCGGCGTGCTCGCGACCGTGCGCGGCGCGCGCGGCGGGAAGACCGTGCTGCTGCGCGCCGACATGGACGCGCTCCCGATCCAGGAGGAGAACTCGGTCCCCTACCGCTCGCAGACGCCCGGGAAGATGCATGCCTGCGGCCACGATTGTCACACCTCGATCCTGCTCGGCATCGCACGGCGGCTCGCACGGGAGCGCGACGAGCTGCACGGCACGGTCAAGCTGTGCTTCCAGCCCGCCGAGGAGACCGGCGGCGGGGCCGATGCCATGATCAAGGACGGAGTGCTCGACGCGCCGAAGCCGGACGCGGCGTTCGGTGTCCACGTGTGGCAGGACCTCGACCTCGGCATGATCGGCATTACGCCGGGGCCGATGATGGCGGCGGTGGACGAGCTCTCCGTGACCGTGACCGGCAAGGGCGGGCACGCCGCCATGCCCCACCTCAGCGTGGATCCCGTCGTGTGCCTCGCCCACATCGTGGTCGCGCTCCAGACCATCGCCAGCCGGAACGTCAACCCGCTCGAATCCGTGGTCGTGAGCGTGACGCAGCTCAAGGCCGGCAGCGCGTTCAACATCATTCCGGAGAGCGCCTGGCTCAACGGCACGGTGCGGGTCTTCGACGAGACCGTGTGGGCCGGGCTGCCGGAGAAGTTCGAACGCATCGTGCGCGGCGTGAGCGAGGCGCTCGGCTGCCGCGCCGAGATCGCCTACAAGCGCTGCAACCGGCCGACCGTGAACGATCCCGGCATGGCGGCCATCGCGCGGGCGGCGGCGGTCGAGGTGGTGGGCGAGGCGAACATCGTGGACGACGTGCGCACCATGGGCGGCGAGGACTTCTCCGCGTTTCTCCACCACGTGCCCGGCTGCTTCATCGCGATCGGATCGCGCAACCGCGAGAAGGGCCTCACCTGGGACCACCACCACCCGCGGTTCGACGTGGACGAGGCGAGCCTCGAGATCGGCGCCGAGGTGCTGCTGCGCGCGGCCCGGCGGTTCCTCGATTCCTAGAATGAGACCGGCGCGCGCGGCCGCGCGCGCGTGGGCGGGGCCGCTCGCGATCCTCCTGCTACTCGCGGCGCGGGAAGCGGGCGCCACGTGGCTCAGGCCCGATCCCTCGTACCAGGAGGCGGAGTTCGCGCTGCGCCTTGCCGCCCGCGACACGGCTGGCCACGCGGACGACGCGGCGCGGCTCGATTCGCTGGGCGTGGCGCTGCTGCGGCTCGGCCGCCAGCCCGACGCCGAGCGGGCCTTCCGCCGCGTGCTGGCGCTCTCGCCGCGCGATCCCACCGCGGCCGCCGGACTCGGCAAGCTCGCGCTCTTACACCACCGCCTGGCCGAGGCGGAGAGCCTGCTCGCCCTCGCGGAGCGCGAGGACCGGGAAGCGCTCGCGGATCTCATGAGCGCACGTCTGCGCCGCGGCGACTACGCGGCGGCCGCTGCGATGGCGCCCGACGCCGGCGAGGACGGGCGCGTCGCGCTGCTCCAGAGCATGGCCACAGAGGGCGCCTGGGTGGTGAGCGGCAGCGCGACCGAGCTGCTGTGGAAGCGCGCGTTTCCCGTCCCGCTGGTGCGCGTCAAGCTCGACGGGCACTCGGTGCTGATGGCGCTCGACACCGGGACCGGCGACCTGCTCGTGGATCAGAGCTTCGCCAAGCGCTTCGGGATCACGCCGCTGGCCGGCCAGTCGCTGGTGTTCTGGAACGGCGGTCGCATCGCCGTCAAGAATGCGGTGGTGGGGCGGCTCGAGCTCGGCGACGTGCGCGTCGAGAAGGTGCCGTGCGGGATCCTGTCGCTCCGCAAGTGGAGCAATCTGGTCAACCCCCTGGAGGAGCAGGTCGCCGGGGTGATCGGGCTCAACCTGCTCGAGCGCTTCACGCCAACGTTCGACTACGCGCGTGGCCGGCTCGAGCTGCGGCCGAGGGAGGCGGGCCCGGGCGCCGTCGCAGGCGCCACGCGCGTGCCCTTCGAGATCTGGGGCGAAAGCGAGCTGACCGTGTACGGATCGCTGGCGGGCGGCCGCCGCATGGCGCTGATCCTCGCGACCGGGCTGCCGGGCGCCGGGATCGGAGCCCCCGCCGAGGTGATGGAGGAGATCGGCCTCAAGCCCGGGGGGGTTTCGCGCGCCATGAAGGGCGCGGGCGCCTTCACAGGGGGCCGGCCGTGGTACGAGGTCGGCGTTCCGAGCGTCGTGGTGGGGCCGCTGGCACGCGACCACGTGCCGGGCTGGTCGGGAGCGCTCGACCCCGCCGAGCTGTGGCGGCACGGTGTGCGGCGCGACGCCCTCCTGGGCGGCGAGTTCTTCCGCGACCGCCGCCTCACGATCGACTGGCAGCGCCACGAGCTGGTGGTGGAAGAGGCGAAGTAGCGGCGGGGGCGAGGCGATCACCCTGGCGCCGGGGCAGGCGGATCGCCAATCGCTATTGGCACACTCTCGGGCGTCTTGGTATTCTCGCCCCGTGAGAATTGCCTACCATGTGATGTCCGCCCCCGCCCCCCTCGGCCTCATCTTCCTGGCGGCGACCGGGCGCGGCCTGCGCTACACCGAGTTCATGGATCGCAGGAGCATCAAGCGCATCATCGCGAGCCATGCGGCCGACAACCCCGGCGCGACGTGGGAAGCGTCGCTGCTCACGCTCAAGGGCGTGGTGGACCAGTTCGAGTCCTACTTCTGCGGGGCGCTCACCCGATTCGAGTTGCCGCTCGATCCGGCTGGGACGGAATTCCAGCTCGAGACCTGGAAGGCGCTCAGCTCCATCCCCTACGGGGAGACCCGGACGTACGGGGAGATCGCGCGCGCGATCGGCCAGCCGCGTGCGGCGCGCGCCGTCGGGCTCGCCAATCACGACAACCCGATCGCCATCATCGTGCCCTGCCATCGGGTGGTCGGCTCGGACGGGAGCCTCACGGGCTACGGTGGCGGCCTGCAGCGCAAGCGCTGGCTGCTGCGCCACGAGGCGCGCTTCGCCGCCCCGCTGTTCACACCGGAGCGCCGCGCCCCGGCCGCCGAGGGGACCGATCCGGCCGCGGCGCCACGGCGGAGCGCTACGGTCGTCGCCGCTCCCGCGCGCCCGCTGCGCCCCCGTGCCACCGCCGCTCCGGCTCCCGCGCCGCGCGCACGAGCTGCCGCCTCCACGGCCGCGCGCCGCACGCGCGGCGCGGCTCCGGCGCGCGCCGGCGGACGCCGCGCCGCCGCGGCGCTGACCGGGGCCCGCTCCACCGGCCGCCGCCACGCGCGCTGAGGCTTCGGGCGCAACGACTGAATCAGGAGAAGCTCGATCCCCGTGGCCGCGGAGGAGTGAGATGAAAGCGAGAAGCCTCCGAATGCTGCTGGCCGCCGTGCCGATCTCTCTATGGCTGCTCGCGCTCGGCGCGAACGCGGGGCAGAGGCGCGTGGACGTGGGCGCCAGCGGTGGGTTCTCCTTCGGACCGCCGGCGCAGACCCTGAACAACGGCGACCAGGTCACGTGGGTCTGGGTGGGCGGCGGGCACTCGGTGACGAACGGCACCGATCCGGCCCTCCCCGGCGCCGGCACGATCTTCAACAGCGACGTGCTGAGCGGAACCCCGAACGCCTTTACCTGGAAGGCCGACCGGACCGGGAACGTTCCGTACTACTGCGACCCGCATTTCGCCTTCGGCATGACCGGATCGCTCCAGATCAGCGCCTCGGGCGTGAGCGTCTCGAGCTTCCGCATCACCGAAGTGCAGTATGACGAGGCGACCGGCAAGGACCGCATCGAGATCGCGAACCTGGGCAGCGATTTCGGGGACCTCGGGCGCTACCGCATCTCGGTCAACGGAACCACGTCCGCGCTCGTTCCGCTCAACAGCGTGAGCGTGCTCTCGGGCAGCAGCCCGGGACGGGTTGTGTTCCACACCAACGAAGGGACGGCGGGGAGCACCGCCACGAATCTCTTCATGAGCATCGGCGACCTGCCCACGTCGGGCTCGGTCGCGCTCTACGTCCCCAACACCAAGACCGGGACGAGCCTCACCGACGCGACCCAGATCGTCGACTTCGTGCAGTGGGGCGCTTCGAGCCAGCCCAATGCCGCGACCGCGGTCGCGGCCGGCGTCTGGCCGTCCACCAGCGAGTTCGTGGATCCGGTGCCGGTCATCGGCAACTACGATCTGGCGTTCTGCGGCACCGAGTCCCAGCGCGGCAAGGCGTTCTGGAACGTCGCGCATCCCAACTTCCGCTCGCAGTCGCTGTGCGCGACGCCCACGCGGGCCAGCAGCTGGGGACGGATCAAGCTGCTGTACCGTTGATCGCCGCGGAGCGCGCGCGTCGAGTGCCGACCCCCGCGCCACGCACCTTCAGCGCTCGTCCGCGAAATGATCGAAGCCGCCGGGGTCGAGCCGCCTCGTCGCCCCGTCGGCGGTCACGAGCGACAGCTCCCCGCGCCGGTCGGTGAACCGGCCCGCGAAGACCAGCGGCGTCCCGCTCGCGCGCGCCGCGCGCTCGCAGGCGTCGCGCCCTCCGGGGTCGATCGCCAGCAGCAGCTCGTAGTCGTCGCTCGGACCGAAGCGCAGCGTCGCGAAGTTGAGCCCCAGCGCCGAGACGGCGCGCTCCAGCGGCGGATCCACCGGCAGCGAACGGGAGTGCACGTCGCAGCCCGCGCCGCTCGCCTCGCACAGGCGCGCGAGGTCTCCGGCGAAGCCGTCCGAGACGTCGATCGCCGCGGTCACGGCACCGGCTGGCGCCAGCGCGAGCGCGAAGCCGACGCGGGTCCGCGGCCGGAGCCACGCGTCGAGCAGCGGCTTCCACGCCTCTTCGCGCGCGGCCCGAAAGGCCTCCGGCGACTCGAGCCGCGACAGCGCCAGCCCCGCGGCCGCCCGCCCCGGCCAGCCCGTCACCGCCAGCAGATCGCCGGGACGCGCGCCGGCGCGCGTCCACGCGCGGCCACGCGGCACCGAGCCGAGCAGCGTCAGGCTCCACCACTCGTCGCCCCGCACCGCCGCGAGGTTGCCTCCCACCACGGCCGCGCCCTCGGTCGCGAGCGCGGCGGCCAGCCCGCCCTGGAACTCGAGCAGCGACTTCATCTCGTGCTCGGGGCGCACGCCGGCCGAGAGCAGCGCCCAGCGCGGGCGTGCGGCCATCGCGGCCAGGTCGCTCAGGTTCACGGCCGCGAGGCGCGCGCCGCGCTCCGCGGGCGTCAGCCACACCGGGAGGAAGTGCCGCCCTTCGACCATGCTGTCGGTGGTCGCGACCAGGTCTTCGCCCGGATCGCACCGCAGCACCGCCGCGTCGTCCCCCGGGCCGACGGCGACGTCCGCGCGCGCAGCTGCGCCCCGCGTGAGGAGCCGGATCGCCTCGGCCTCGCCAACGTCACGCAGCGTCTTCACGATGGCGCCCCCCGGTTTGGCCGCGGACGTTGCGGAGTGACTCGCTCCGGCCGCGCCGGCGGGGGCGTCCACGCACCGCCGCTCGCGCCCGGCCGGACACGCCCGCTACTCGATCTCCTTGACCTCGATGGGCCCCAGGCCCTCGAGCGCCTTCTTCGCGCTGTCGGGGTTCGAGACCACGAGGATGCGCAGATCGTCGGTGCAGAAGTAGGACTTGAGCGCGCGGCGGCAGTCCGCCATGGCGACACCGTTCACGCTCGCGTCGTAGTTCTCCACGAACTTCGGATCGAGCCCGTAGAACTCGATCTCGACGAGCTGGTCCGCCAGCTGGTCGGGCGCCTGCAGCCCGAGCGGGAACTGCCCGGTGAGGTAGCGCTTGGCCTTCGCCAGCTCCTGCTCGCTCGGGCCCTGCTCGAGCAGCTCCTTCACCACCCGGATGCTCTCGTCGATGCAGCGGCGCAGCGTCTCGTTGCGGGTGAAGGTGGTGATGCCGAAGGTGCCGGTGTTGCGGTACATGCGGAAGCCGCTCCCGATCCCGTAGGTCAGGCCCTGCACGACGCGGATCTCGTTCACGAGCCGCGAGGTGAAGCCCCCGCCCAGGATCGTGTTCGCCACCGTGATCGGGAAGTAGTCGGGATGGCTGCGCGACACGCCGGCGCAGGCCATGCGGATCTGGGTCTGCGTCACCTCGGGCTTGCTCACGATCCGCACGCTGCGCCCGCCGCCGCGCGACAGCGGCTCGTACGGCACGCGGTGCTCTCTCCCTGAGGACTTCCACTCCTTGAAGGCCGCCTCGACCGCAGCCAGCGCGGCCGCCGGATCCACGTCGCCGACCACGGCCAGGATCGCGTTGTCGGGCGTGATCTCCTGGGCGTGGAAGGCCACGACGTCGTCGCGCGTGATGCCCGTCACGCTGGCCTCGCGCCCGATCGCCGGATGCGCGAGCGGGCTCTTCCCCATGAGGAACGGCAGCAGCTCGTGGT
>Ga0137451_1000574_pt1 | contig 11319 bp, 4 predicted proteins | sample EasRivERMGT500_2_FD_102336 | JGI IMG/M metagenome (GOLD analysis project Ga0137451, IMG submission 102336) | Soil microbial communities from meander-bound floodplain in the East River, Colorado, USA - East River MetaG ERMGT500_2 | ecosystem: Environmental > Terrestrial > Soil > Floodplain ... | reverse complement strand
GAGCGAGATGATCGTCTGGGGCGGCCGCGCCCTGTCCGCGGTCCTGAACACGGGAGCCCGGTACGACCCCGTGAACGACACGTGGGCGGCCACGACACCGACGAACGCTCCGCCGGAGAGGTTCGACCATCGGGCCGTATGGACGGGCAGCGAGATGCTGCTGTGGGGAGGGTTCACGTACTCCGGGGGCCGCTACAACCCGTCGACCGATATCTGGACCAGCATGGCGGGACCCAACATCCCGACGATCGGACACCACGGCAACGCGCTCGTCTGGACGGGATCGTCGATGGTCGCCTGGGGTGGAGCGGAGGCCGCCAACGTGACGACGGGAGGGCGCTACGACCCCGTCGTCAACGCCTGGACTCCGACACACGAGTACGGGCAGCCCTCCGCGCGGCGCTCGGCGAAGTCGGTGTGGACCGGCACCGAGCTGCTCGTCTGGGGCGGCAGCAACTCCACCGGCGATCCGGTCGCAGGCGCCCGCCTCGACTTGGCCACGAGCACCTGGTCCCCGATGTCCACCGTCGGTGCCCCCGCGGGGCGCGCGGGCCCGACGTTCGTCTGGACCGGGCGCAAGGCGATCGTCTGGGGCGGAAACAACCTGAACACGGGTGGTGTCTACGACCCGGCCTCCAATGCGTGGACCGCGACGAGCCTTACGAGCGCTCCGACCGGGCGGACCGCGCACGGTGCCGTGTGGACGGGGCAGCGCATGCTCGTCTGGGGCGGCGACACCGGTATACCTGCGGGGGCGCCCGAAACGGGTGGACTCTACGACCCCGTGAGCAACAGCTGGACGCCGACGTCCACGACGAACTCACCGACCAAGCGCACGGGGACGATGCTGGTGTGGACCGGTAAGTCCGCGATCGCGTGGGCGTCCGGAACCACGCCCGGAGGGATATACGACCCCCAGACGAACACCTGGACCGTCATGAGCATGGCGCTCCAGCCACAGACAGGGGGCCTTTCGGTGTGGACGGGCAGCAAGATGTTCGTCTGGAGCGCCGGCGAGGGAGGCCTGTACGACCCCGTCGCCAACACCTGGAGCTCGGCGACCAGCCTCGGGGCCGTGTTGTCACCGCAGTCCCTCGTCTGGACGGGGGACCGAGCCTTCGCCTGGAACACCACCGGCGTGGGCGGGTACTACGACCCCGTCGCCAACGCCTGGTCGCCTGCGCCGGACGTCGGTGCCCCCTCGCCGCGGCAGCTCTACGCGGCGTCCTGGCTCGGGACCTCGGTCGCGATCTGGGGCGGCATCGCGACCGGCTCGACGCTGAACTTGGCGACCGGCGAAGCGCTGTGTCAGGCCTGCGCCGTCACCTTCAACTACTACCGCGACAACGACGGCGACGGGGACGGCGTCCCCGGGGTCTCGGTTCAGGGTTGTTCCTCGGTCGCGCCCTTCGGGTGGGGGACCACCTCGACCGACTGCAACGACGCCAACCCGTCGATCTACGGCGGCTCGCCGCAGCTCTGCGACGGCATCAATAACAATTGCAGCGACCCGAGCTGGCCGGCCGTGCCCGCGAACGAGGCGAACGCCGACGGGGACGGGTTCCGCATCTGCGCCGGCGATTGCAACGATGCCAACGCAACGGTCTATCCCGGAGCACTCCAGGCCTGCGACGGACGGAACAACAATTGCTCGGACGGGAGCTGGCCGACGGTCCCCGCGAACGAGGCCGACGCCGACGGGGATACGTATCGCATCTGCGCCAACGACTGCAACGACGGCGACCCGCTGATCAACCCCGGCCGCATCGACTTCTGCGACGGCATCGACAACGACTGCTCCGGGACGTTCGACGACGACGCGCTCGGCGTCGATAACGACGCCGACGGCTTCCGCAACGCGTGCGACAACTGCCGGCTGATCGCGAACCCGCAGCAGACCGACAGCGATGCCGACCTCGTGGGAAACGCGTGCGACAACTGCGTCGGGGCGTTCAACCCGAACCAGGCGGACCTCGACGCCGACAGCCGCGGCAACGTCTGCGACAACTGCATCTCGATCCCGAACGCGACGCAGGACGATCTCGACGTCGATCGCGTGGGCGACGCGTGCGACAACTGCCTGTCCGACTACAACCCGGCGCAATCGAACCTCGACGCGGACGGCGACGGCGACGCGTGCGACCTGAACGACGGCCTGATCTACGTCTACGCCACCGACCGCAACTACGTCGAGTGGCAGCAGGAGGCGGGGCCGACGACCTGGAACGTCTACGAGGGCGACCTGTCCGTGCTGCGCTCGACCGGCGTGTACACGCAGGTGCCGGGGTCGAACCCGCTCGCGCAGAAGAGCTGCGGGGTCGTCGATCCCTTCGTGAGCGATCTGGAGGCCGTTCCCGCGGGAGCGGTCAAGTTCTCGCTGGTCACGGGTGTGACCGGGGGACTCGAAGGAAACCTGGGAACCAACAGCGCGGGGGTACCGAGGGCGAATACGAACCCTTGTCCGTGAGGCCGGCGGGGTAGAGTTCGCGCCGGTGAACGAGCCCGCACGATCGCGGAACGGGTGGCGGCGCTGGATGCTCCTTGTCCTGGCGTCCGCAGCGCTCGCCGGGGCGTTCTACGCGAAAGCCCAGAGCCCCGCCACCGCGTACCTCGACGCGGCGCGTGGGACCGGCTGGATCGTGCCGGGCCTCGTGAAGAACGCCGGGGCCTACACGCCCGCTCCCGCCCACGTCACCTTCTTTCGCACCATAGAGGCGGCGGGACCGGGCGAGCGGCCCACGCTGGAGCTGCGGGTGCTCGGGACGTACGAGGTCCGCCTCGACGGCGTCCGGCTCGCGACGAGCCCCGACGATCAGGACAGGACGTGGCGCCGCGTGCGCATGCTTCCGCTGCGGGATCTTGCCGCGGGGTCGCACCTCCTCGAGGTCGTGACACAGCGCGGGACCGGTCCGCCGGCGCTCTGGGCCCGCGGCGGCGGCGACGGGAGCTGGAGCTACACGATCAACGGCTCCTCCCCGGCGACGGCCCTTCCGGCAGGGGAGCCGTGGATCGGCGCGAGCTACGACTCGGACGATCTCGAGCGGAGCATCGTGTGGGGCAGGCCGTGGCTGACGATCGGTGTCGGGGCCGCGTGCCTGCTGTCGCTCCTGCTCGCCCGGCGAGCGGCGCGGACCTCGAAGGAGGTCTCACCCCGCGCGCCGCGATGGGCGATCGCCGCGCTCGTCGCGATCTGGCTTGCGCTCCTCGCGGTCGCCGCGGCGCGAATTTCGCCCTGGGCCGGCTTCGATGTCGACGGCCACATGGAATACATCGACTGGATCCTCGCGCACGGGTCGCTGCCGTACCCGACGCAGGGATGGCAGATGTACCAGCCACCGCTCTACTACGTTCTCGGCGCGGGATGGCTTTCGCTCTTCGGGGCCGCCGCGGACTCGGTGGAGGGCGTCCGGCTCCTCCGCATCCTCAACATGGGGATGGCTGCCGCGTTCCTCGTGGCGGCGGGACTCGCCGCGCGGCGCCTGCTCGCGGCGCGCACGGGTGCGGCGACGATGGCGGTCCTGTTCGCCGGCACCGCTCCCGCGGCGTTCTACCTGTTCGCCTACGTCACGAACGAAAACCTCTGCACGCTGGCCGCCAGCCTCGTCTTCCTCGCGCTCGCGCGGCTTCGCGGGCGCCGCGTCGAATCGCTGGGCACCGCAGCGTGCGTGGGCGCCGTGCTCGGGGCCGCGCTCCTGAGCAAGGCGACGGCCCTCGTGCTGATCGTCCCGGTCGTCGGCGCGTATCTCCTGCGCGCGATCGCGCAGGGGCGTGCCGGCCGCGCGGCCACCGCACGGCGCGTGTTGGGCCGGCTCGCGATGGCCCTCGCCGTCGCGCTCCTGATCTCCGGATGGCACTTCGCCCGGATCCAGGCGCGCTTCGGCACGCCGGTCGTCGGGAACTGGGACGCCGAATCGGGCCAGCCGTGGTGGGACCTTCCGGGGTTCCGGACGGGGACGAGCTACGTCCCCGATGGAACCGCGCTGGGCCGTCCGTTCTACGCGGGCCTCGAGGACGTCTGGTCGGGGTTCGTCACGACCTGGGCAAGCGACGCGCTCGGCGGCGGCAGCACGCACGTCAATACGCGCCCACCCTGGAACTACGAGCTGACGGCGGTGTCGATCGCGCTGTCGCTGATCTTCGCGGGACTCATCCTCGTCGGGATCGTCTCCCGCGTGCGCTGGCGGCGGCTGACGATGCCGCGGCTCGACGCGTGCCTGCTCGGGACGCTTCTCACGACCGGCGTGCTGATGCTCTGGATGACGCTGACCGTACCCGCGTACGCGCAGGCCAAGGCGTTCTACGGGCTTACCGCGGTCGTGCCCTGCGCGCTGTTCGCTGCGAGGGGGGCGGGGCGCCTTCTCGGACGCGCTAGGGACCGCGCGCTTGCCGCGGCGATGCTCTGCGCGCCGTGGGCCGTGGTTCTCGTCGGCACGTTTCTGATCCTCCCTCGAGCGGAGAACGAAACGCTCGAAGCGCTCCAGCTCAACACCGACGGCGAGACGCCTCGCGCCATCGAGCGCCTCGAGAAGGTGGTGGCCGAGCGGCCGGACGACATGAACGCGCGCGTCATGCTCGCGACACTGCTCTTCCCCGACGAGCGCGAAGAGGCGAGGGTGCGAGAGCTGATCGACGAGCGCCGCCTCGAGGGGCCGATGCTCGGCCGCCGCCTCGACCTCCTCGGCCAGCTCGCGCTCCGCGCGGGGCACCCGACCGAGGCGTCCGGCCTCGCGCGGCGCGCCGTCGCGCTGGCGCCCGGCCGTCCGAGATTCTGGCTGCACGCGATCGACGCGCTGGCGTCGGCAGACGAAGCCGACGGCGCCATCGCGCTCGCCAAGGACGCGATCCGCTGGCACCCGTGGACCCCCGAGATCCAGCGCCGCATCGGCGAGCTGTACGAGCGGGCGGGGCGCCCGGAGGACGCGCTGGGGTATCGGCGCCTCGAACGGGAGCTCGGGACGGAGAACGGCGAAGGCCGGTGACCGCTTTTCCCTCTCTTTTCCGATATGTCGTATAGAGGACGGAAACAGGGGGGATGGCCATGCGCCTCGCGACGGTCGGAATCATCCTGTCGGCAGCGGCATTCTCGATGGCGTCGGTGCCGCAGGGGGGCCCGGCGCACCTGCTCCGCGATATCAACACGTCGCCGGCCTTCGAGCGGGCCTCCCTGCCGCAAACGTTCGTCGAGTTCGACGGATTCACCCTGTTCACGGCGCAATCGCCCGCGACGGGGCGGGAGATGTGGCGCACCGACGGCACCGAGGCGGGCACGTTCCTGCTGAAGGACATCTGGCCGGACATCTTCGGCGGCGTGCTCAACTTCCCGGCCGCACGCGCGGGGAACGTCGCGTACTTCGCCGGTGTCGATCCCGAGCACGGCGCCGAGCTGTGGACGTCCGACGGGACCGTCGCGGGAACGCATCTCGTCAAGGATATCGTCGCCGGTCGCGTCGGGGGTCTTCCCGTGAGCGCGAGCACGCCGCTCCAGAGCGCGTCCGCCGGCGGGTTGCTCTTTTTCCTGGCCAACGACGGCTCGCACGGGCACGAGCTCTGGCGCAGCGATGGGTCGGACGGCGGCACCTTCCTTCTCAAGGACATCTGCCCCGGCGTCTGCACGCCGTTCACCTTTCCGCACTTCCTGCGGCTCGAAGGGCGCGCGGTCGGCGACACGCTCTTCTTCATCGCGAACGATAACCTCTGGAAGACCGACGGCAGCACGGTTGGAACCGTTCTCGTGAGCGATCCGGTCGGCTCCGTCTCCTCGCTCCTGGGGGAGACGCACGGCCTGCTGCTCTTCGTCGCCGACGACGGCTCGACCGGCCAGGAGCTCTGGCGGAGCGATGGGACAGAAGGGGGCACCTATGTGCTCCTCGACATCCACACGGGGCCGAGCTCTTCGTTCCCCCGCTTCGGCGTTTCGTTCGACGGGGACCTCTACTTCGTGGCCTACGACGGCGCCGCGTTTCCGCTCTGGAGGACCGACGGAACGTCGACCGAGATCGTCGCGGCCCGCGCCGACGCCGTCTTCGGGGGCTTCGGCGGCAAGCTCTACTTCAACGGCTTCGACCAAGTGCATGGCAGCGAGCTGTGGGTCACCGACGGCACACCCGGGGGAACCGGGCTCGTCAAGGAGGTCCTTCCCGGTCCCAACGGATTCCCTCCGGTAGGCGGCTTCACCTTCGCCGGCGACACGCTGTACTTCGTGGCCGGGTCCGGCGCCATCTGGACGACGGATGGAACCGAAGCGGGCACGGCCCCGATCGGCGGCGACGCGATCACGTTCTCGCCCCCGCGCATGCGCGCGGCCGGCAACCGTCTCTACTTCGAGCGCCAAGATGCCGCTCACGGATTCGAGCCCTGGGTGACGGACGGCACCGCGGCCGGGACGATGATCCTCAGGGACATCCGCCCGGGCACGCTCTCTTCGCAGTCCAATTCGGTCCCAGGACGGATCGGCGCGCGCGTGCTCTTCTCCGCGGACGACGGCGTCAACGGCCACGAGCTGTGGGCCACGGACGGAACGCCGGAGGAAACGTCCCTCGTGAGCGACGTCAACCCGCTCCAGCGCACGGCGACGTCCAATGCATTCTTCGCCGGCACACTCGGCAACCGGCTCCTGCTCTTCGCCAACGACGGCGTCCACGGCCAGGAGCCGTGGATCACCGACGGGACCGAAGAGGGAACGCACCTTCTCGCCGACATCCGTCCCGGACCGGAGCTCTCCTCGTTCGGCGGCACCGCCCTCTGGAACGGCCGGCTCTACTTCTCTGCCGACGACGGCGTCCACGGCAGCGAGCTCTGGGCCACCGACGGAACGGAGGCCGGCACGCGGCTCGTCGGCGACGTCCAACCGGGCCCCGGGTCGCTGGGGGCGGGCTCGCTCACACCCCTCGATTCGGTCCTCGTGTTCACCGCCTTCGACGACCCTCACGGCGCCGAGGTCTGGACGAGCGACGGGACGGAAGCCGGCACGCGCCTGCTGAAGGACGTCAACCCGGGCCCGGCGGGCTCGTATCCGACGTGGCTCGTTCGCTGCGGCGACGCCGTCTTCTTTTACGCGTACGACACGACCCAAGCCCTGCTGGGCCACACCGACGGCACGGAGGCGGGGACGATCGAGATCCCGCTCCCGTACCCACTCGAGATCATCGACAGGCCGATCGTCTACAAGGACGCGCTGTGGTTCTTCGTGAGCGACTACAACAACCCGGGCGCGCTTTGGAGAAGCGACGGCACGATCGAGGGGACGGGCCCCGTCGTGGCGGTCGATGCGCAGGTGGGCTTCCAGTTCGCCGTCGCGGGCGAGACGCTCTACTTCTCCGGCCAGGTCTACGAGGACGGCGGCAGCGAGCTCTGGAGGTCGGACGGAACCGCGGCGGGGACCTATCGGCTGAAGGAAATCCGGCCGGGAGTTGGCGGCTCGGAGCCCCAGTACCCCACCGCCGTCGGGGACACACTGTTCTTCGTCGCCGACGACGGCGTCCACGGCCGCGAGGTGTGGAAGACCGACGGGACGGAAGCCGGCACGGTGATGGTGAGCGACATCGAGCCGGGCATCTTCTCGTCGGTGCCGGCCAACCTAAGGGAAGTCGACGGCGTGGTCCTCTTCAGCGCCGGACTCGACGCGGAGGGTCTCGAGCTGTGGCGCACGGACGGGACGGAGGCCGGCACGTACCTGGTCCAGGACCTCCTGCCGGGCCCGCAGTACTCCACGCCGGGAGGATTCCTCACCTTCGGCAGCCGCGTCTTCTTCACCGCGGTCGACGATCTCGCCGGGCGCGAGCCGTGGGTGGCGCGCGCCGCGATCCTCACGCGCCAGCCGGTACGCGCCCTCCGCGATCTCGCGGACGACGTGCGCGCTCTCTCACTCCCCAGCGGGATCGAGAACAGCTTGATCGCGAAGCTGAACGCCGCCGAAGCCGCGCTCGGCCGCCCCGGTGGCGCGCGCGTCGTACAGAAGCAGCTCGGCGCGTTCGCGAACGAGGTCGACGCGCGCACCCCGCCGATCGCCCAGATCGCCGCCGCCGATCTCCTCGAGTTCGTCGAGGAGATCCAGGGGTTGTTCGGCGCCTCGGTGCAACCGGTTCCCCGGCAACCGCTGAGGGAGGCGGGGGAGCGCACGATCGTTCTCGACCGCCCGAGGTAGCCTCGGGGCTAGTTCTTGGTCTTGATCGATACCGGTCCGACCCAAGACGACTGGCTTGCCGCGTTGGTCGAGCGTACCTGGTAGCAATAGGTCACGGTCGCGAGCGGCGGATTGAATCCCGTTCCCACGTCGTCGTAGGTCACCGTCGAGCCCGTGCCCGCCGACGACGGGGCCGCCCCGATGATCGAGTACGTTCCGCACGTCGAGCCGTTCTTCACGGCGCGCTGGACGTCGAATCCGATCTCGCTCGCGGACCTGTCGGTGAACGTGAGCCGATTGACCCGCCCGGTCAAAGCCGTACCGACGAGGGTCGTCGGCGCCTTGATCGGTGTCGTCGCGCTGGTCGGTCCCACGGTGGGCGAGCTGGGGTAACCCGTCTTCGCGGCCGAGACGCGGTACCAGTACGGCGTCCCATCGAGCACGGTCGTGTCGACATAGGTCGTCGAGCCGACACTGACCCTCGGAGGTGCCGTAACGACGACCGCGTAGGGGCCGCCCGAGGAAGTCGCGCGCTCGACCGGGAAGCCGGTCTCGGCGAGTGAATTGTCGACCCAGCCGACGACGATCTGATTGGAGCCGTTCGGCACTGCGGTCAAGCTCGTCGGCGTTCGCGGCGGCGTCCGAACTTGGCTGGAGGCCGCCTGGCCCGATTCGCCCGTCGTCGTCTGAACCGCGGAGATCGCCGTTCCCGTCAGTCCCGACGGATCCATCGGAATGCCCCCGTTGATGCGGATGCCGTAGATCGGCTCGAACACCTTCACGGTGTCGAGATTGACTTGATACGTCTCCTGCGCGCCCGGCTCGTCGTAGTAGCCGGGGATCGGCGTGTTCCGGAACAGGTCGAGGCCCGCGTAGAGCCGCTGCACGTCGATGGAGTTGGGGTTCGTGAACGTCCCGATATCGGGCATGTCGGCGGCACCCTCGCCGATGCCATGGGGGGTGCCCAGGTAATAGGCGCCCGATCCTCCGGGACTCTCGAAGAAGTCATAGCACTGCCCGAGAGTGAAAGTCTGGGATCCCGAACTGTACGCATAGGCGGGGTCGCAAACATGAACCTTGTCGCTCGACCGAGTGAAGGTCGCCGACTCGACTTCGTAACCCGGGGAGGTCAAGTAGAAGTTGCCGAACGACTCGATGTCCGTGGGCGCGGAGCCGGTCTGCTTGATGATGGCGCCGGTGGGACGAAGCGTCGAAGGGAACCCATATCTCAGCGGGTCGATGTCGAGGATGTAGGACGAGACGACGCTGACGTTGCCGGGAAAATTGGTGACCCGGACGGCCGCGGGATCGGTCGTGTGCTCCACCGCCATCTTCCCACCGACGACGGCGACGTTTCCCGCGCCTGTGCCTCCCAGGAGATTCAGGTAGAACTTCGCCTGCTCCATGTAAGGATCCGCGCCCGTTTTCCAGTGCGCGGACGCTCGGTCGAATCGGGTTGTCCTCGCGGATCCGCCGGCAGTGCTCCGCGAAGCTCGGCGTGTCTCCCTCGCGCTCGAACGGGCGGCGTCCGGACAGCAGCTCGTAGAGGAGGACCGCGAGCGCGTAGACGTCCGAGCGCGTGTCCACGCTACGCCGTCCCCCGCGACTTGCTCGGGGCTCATGTAGTGAGGCGTCCCCAGAGGACGGCCTTCCTGGGTGAACGGCGCCACCGTCGTGGCCTCGCCCAGCGCCTTGGCGATTCCCAAGTCGATGATCTTGAGGACGACGCCACCGCTCTCCCGACCCACCAAGATGTTGGCCGGCGTGATGTCGCGATGAATCACGGCGTTGTGATGGGCGTGCTGGATCCCGTCGCAGACCCGGAGGAACAGCTCGAGGCGCTCCTCCACGCCGAGCTCCTCCTCGTCGCAATATTCCGTGATGGGGATGCCCTGCACGTACTCCATGACGAAATACGGACGCCCGTCGGCCATGGCTCCGGCATCGAACACGCGGGCGATCGCGGGATGATTCATCGAGGCCAAGGTCTGACGCTCGGACTCGAAGCGGGCGACGACGCTCCCGGTCGCGAGACCCGTACGGATGAGCTTGATCGCCACCGGGCGCCGGATCGGCGTCTCTTGCTCGGCTCGGTAGACGATCCCCATGCCGCCCTCGCCAAGAACCTCGACGATCCGGTACGGTCCGATGAAGCTCGGATGGGGCTCGGACGACGAGACGGGCAGCGAGGCAAGTGCGCCCGTGCGCAGTTGATCACTCGATCTCCCGTCGTGCTGGAGCAGGGACTGAACCTCTTCCCGCAGCGCGGCGTCGCCCGCGCACGCTTGCTCGAGGAAGCTCTTCCGCTGCTCGGCATCGAGCATGGCGACCGCTTGCTGAAACACAGAGGCGACTCTCTCGAAGCGCGCCGAGTCCATGGTCACTCTCCGGGGGCGCTTGACAGCTCGCGCGCCAGCCAGGCTCGGGCGAGCCGCCAATCCTCCTTGATGGTCCGCTCCGAAACCTTGATCGCCTCCGCGCTCTCCTTCACGGAGGCTCCGGCGTAGAGCCGCAACGCCGCCACGGTGCACCGGCGCGGGCTCAACCCGGCCAGGCGCTCCAGCGCACGCTCGAGGGCCAACACGCCGACGGAGCGGTTCGAATCGTCGGAAAGTTCGTCGAGCGTGACGCGTGTCCAGCCACCGCCACGCTTCTGCGCATGAGCTTCTCGAGCGTGCTCGATGACGATCCGACGCATCTGCTTGCAGGCGACAGCGAGGTAGTGAGTGCGCCCGTGCCAGGCGATCCGCTTCGCGTTTCGTAGACGGACGTAGGTCTCGTGAACCAGGACCGTGGGCTGAAGCGTCGATGTGCGCGAGCCACGCCCGAGCACGCGACGCGCGTGAGAGCGCAGCTCATCGTAGAGCTCGACCGCGAAATCGTCGGATGTCACTCGCACCCGCTCCCGGACCGGCTTGACGATCGAGCATATACGTCTCCGCTGCGGCGAAGGCCACGAAACCCGAGCTACCCACCCAATATGCCCGCCAGCCTCACCAGAGTTGCCCCGGCATTCCGACAACGACATATTCCGTGGGTGAAGACACGTTCTCGCGCCGCGCTCGTTGTGATCACGGCGATGTCGTGTACCGCCGCTTGGTCGCGCTCGGTCACGCTGGACGAGCGCGTCGCCGCCCAGCGCGCGATCGAGCAGGTCTACTGGCGCCACCGCACTTGGCCGGCCGAGAACCCTGGAT
>Ga0137451_1000573_pt1 | contig 11333 bp, 7 predicted proteins | sample EasRivERMGT500_2_FD_102336 | JGI IMG/M metagenome (GOLD analysis project Ga0137451, IMG submission 102336) | Soil microbial communities from meander-bound floodplain in the East River, Colorado, USA - East River MetaG ERMGT500_2 | ecosystem: Environmental > Terrestrial > Soil > Floodplain ... | reverse complement strand
GGCGCATGGCGGCGCCTCGCGCCTCAGCGCGCTCGAGCGGGGGAGAGATCGAGGCCGGAAAAGCCGTTCGAGACCGGCACGTCCTTGGGAATCTCCACGTGGTACAGGCCCGCGGAGAGGTCGGGGTTCAACCGCGTGCCCACGAACCGGATCTCGCGCCCACCACCGTCCTTGCCCACGTAGTCGATCCGCACCGGGAGCAGGTTGGCGGCATCGACCCAGAGCCTGACCTCCTCGACGTTCTTCTTCACGCGCCGCTTCTTGGGCGAAAGGACGAGCAGGTAGCTCCCCTTCATGTCCGGGCCGGGCTCGCCGAGCGCGATCTCGTAGAACTTCCCGAGCTCCGCGGATCCCTGGCCCACGCCGAAGAACCGGAAGAGCTGCTCGCTCCATCGCTTGATGTCACGCCGCTCCGCACGCTTGCGCTCGGGGAAGTAGCCCGTGTACTCGCCTTCGGCCACGCAGAACCGCATCGGCTCCGGTGACGTGAACTCCCACAGCACCGAGTCGGGCTTGGTAAGGAAGAACTCACCGCGCGCGACGGTGGGCTCCTTGAGGAGCGGGTTGCGCGTCGTCTGGACGAATTGAGCCGAAAGGGTTCGGACCGTCGCCTGCACGCGATCGAAACGCTCGAGAACCTGGTCGAGCGACTCGCCTGCGGGAGGGGCGGCCAGGACGGCTCCGGCCGCGAGCGCGGCAACGGCGATCAACGGTAAAGCACTGAAGCGCATGCACCTTCCTCGGTTGACGCGGGACGTTACCAGCCGAGCCGGGACGCGTCAACAATAGGTCGCGGCCTCCCGTAACCCCACCCGTATAATCCCCCGGCCATGCGGTCGATCCTCCGTACGGGCGCCGTCGCGGTTGCCCTCACCGTTCTCGCGGCCTGCCCGAAGTCGGGGCCGGAATCCACGTCGTCGGCGGGCAAGCCCAAGCTCGACGACGCGTCCGTCGTCAAGCTCGCGACGATCCTGCGCGCCGCCGACCGGCGCGTCGTCGACGATGAGCTGCGGGGCCTCCTCGCCGACTCCGACGCGCGCGTGCGCGCTAAGGCGGCGATGGCGTTGGGGCAGATCGGGGACCCTTCGGAGCGCACGCTGCTCGAATCGCACGCCGGCGATCCCGACGCGGGGACGCGCGCCGCGGTCGCCTTCGCCCTCGGCCTGATCGCCGCCCCCGAGTCGCGCGGGGTCCTCGAGACGCTCTCCTCCGACGCGAAGCCCGAGGTCCGGGCGTCGGCGGCCGAAGCGCTCGGCCGCGTGCACGACCCCGCGTCGACGCCGCGGCTCGCGGCGCTTCTGGGAGACGCCGATCCCGACGTGTCCCGCGCGGCGGCGCTCGCGTCGTGGAAGCTCGCCGATCCGGCGCCGCTGCTCGACGCTCTCGCCGCGGCGCTCGCCTCCGACGCTCCGCGCGTGCGGGCGGCCGCGGCCTACGCGCTCGCGCGGCTCGGCTCCGCGGCGGTGGCTCCGGCGAGCTCGGGAGCCGCGGTGGCGCGGCTCTCCGAGGACGACCTGCGCCGGGCGCGGCGGGTCTTGGCCGAGCATGTGACCGACCGCGACGCCGAGGTGCGCCGGCAGATCGCGCGCGGCCTCGCGTCTCCCCAAGGATCCTCGGAGACCGCCGTCGTGGGCACGCTCTCCGGCGACCGCGACGCGATCGTGCGCATCAACGCCGTGCGGTCGCTGGGCTACCCGGGGATCCCCGTGAAGCCGTACCTCGACCGCGCGATGATCGACAAGGACACCGCCGTGGCGCGCGTGGCGCTGGAGTCGGTCGGAAAGATCGCTACGGGCCCCGCGCTCGGTCTCTTGCAGGAGCGCATGCTCGGCTACGAGGGCTCCTGGCTGCGCGGCCCCTTGATGAGCGCGCTCGCGCAGTGCGACCCGTCGAAGGTCCCCGAGATCGTCGACGGGCTCCTGCTCAACCCCGACCCGGTCATGCGCCTCGCGATCGCCCCTCTGATCACGGGGCACCGCGAGCCGGGCGCCATCCGCGCGGCCCAGGCGATGGCCGCCGACCCGGACCCCCGCGTTCAGGCCGCGGCCGTCACGTATTTCGCCGACCAGGACGGGCCGCTCGCCAAGCTGCTCGGCGCGCGCGTGACCGCCGCCGACCCGGTCGTGCGCGTGGCCGTCATCGAGGCGATCGGCGGACGCCTGGAGACGCCCCGTCCGGGAACCGAGCCGCGCGACGTCCTGCTGGACATGCTCGAGGCACAGTGGGCGGCGGGCGAGAAGGACGAGATCCCCGACGCGCGGGTCGCCGTCGTCGATGCCGCCGCCAAGCCCCCGGTGGACGAGCGCGCGAAACAGCTGCTCGAGCGCGGGATACGCGATCGGGACGTCGTCGTCCGCCAGCGCGCCGCCGAGCGGCTGACGGCGCTGACGGGCACCAACCGGCGCCCGGACGTCGGCCCCGCGACGGACCGGCCCCTCGCCGACTACGAGGTGATCGTGCGGTGGGCCGCCGTCCCCCGTGCGGCGATCGTGACCGTCGATCGGGAAGACCGGCTGCCCGGCCGGTTCGCGATCCGGCTGGACCCCGCATCGGCGCCTTTGGCCGCGTGGAACTTCGCCCAGCTGGCCGACAAGCGCTTCTTCGACGGGCTGAGCGTCCACCGCGTCGTGCCGGGCTTCGTCGTCCAGGACGGGGATCCGCGCGGCGACGGATTCGGAGGTCCCGGGTACGCCATCCGCGACGAGTTCAACCCGGTCCCATTCGAGTCGGGAACGCTCGGCATGGCGTCCGACGGGAAGGACACCGCCGGGAGCCAGTGGTTCGTCACCCTGTCGATGCAGCCCCACCTCGACGGCCGGTACACGGCCTTCGGCCGGGTGGTCCAGGGGCAGCAGGTGGTCGTGGAGCAGATCCGCCCCGGCGACCGTGTCGTCTCGATCCGCGTCTACGAGGGCGACGGCTCGGAGCCGCTGCCCACGGACTAGCCCCGCAGGACGCGCATCGTCTCCGCGGGCGCGGTCACCTCGCGGTGCACCCGGTCGCGGATCTCGCGCCAGACCGTGGCGTCGATCGCCAGGAACGCTTCGGCGACGCGGGGATCGAACTGGACCCCCGAGAACCGGCGGATCTCGTCCCGCGCCGCCTCGATCGTCAGCGCCGCCCGGTACGGACGGTCCGAGGTCATCGCGTCGAAGGTATCCACGGCGGCGAAGATCCTCGCCCCGAGCGGGATGTCCTCCCCGCGCAGGCCGCGCGGGTAACCGGAGCCGTCCCACCGCTCCTGGTGCGACAAGACGATGTCGAGCGCCGGCTCGAGGAAGGGAACGTGGGCGAGCATCCTGTATCCCATCTCGGGGTGCTTTTTCATTTCATCCCACTCGGCCGCGTCGAGCTTGCCGGGCTTTCTCAGGATCGCGTCGGGGACGCCGATCTTCCCGACGTCGTGGAGGATCGCCCCTCGCCGGATCCAGGTCAGCTCGGGCTCGCCGACGCCGAGCGACTCCGCGACGATGACCGCGTACTCGACGACCCTCCGGGAGTGGCCGTGCGTCTCGTTGTCGCGAAAGTCGAGGGCGGTGACCAGCGCCTCGAGGGACGCCTCGTACGAGGCCTGGAGGTCGCCGTACAGCCGCTCCACCTCGCGGTTCTTGACGAGCAGCTCCCGCGTCCGCTCGGCGACCTTGACCTCGAGCCGCTCCTGGTACTCCCGGTTCTCGCGGAGGAGGCGGCGCTTCTCCAGCGTGCGCTCGACGACGATCTGGACCTCACCCAGGTTGAACGGCTTCGTGACGTAGTCGGAGGCGCCTTGACGGATCGTGTCGATCGCCATCTCCACGTCGACGACGCCGGTGACCATGATCATGTCGATCGCGCCGTCCAGCGCCTTCACCCGTCTGAGGAGCGACAGGCCGCTCTCGCCGGGCATCTCGATGTCCGAGAGGATCAGGGCGATCCCGCCGGCGGCAACCCGGCCGTAGGCCTCCGCCCCCGTGCCGGCCTGCTCCACCTGGTAGCCGAAGGTCTCGAGTCCCTCGGCGAGGACTTCGCGGATCGACGGCTCGTCGTCGACGACCAGGATGCGGTTTTCGGCCATCGACGAGCGCCCTCCCGCCCCGGAGTTTAGGTTTTTAACGTCTCGCGGGCAAGAGCTAGGTCACGTCGCGCCAGTCGCCCCCGAGCTTCTGATCGACGAGGAGGGGGACACGAAGGGGGTGCACCGACTCCATCGCCTCGCGCACGAGCGCGCGAACCTCCTCGACCTCCCCTTCCGGGACCTCGAAGAGGAGCTCGTCGTGGACCTGGAGGAGCATGCGGGCCCGCAGCCCGCGACCGGCGATCACGCGCGCCACCCCCTGCATCGCGAGCTTCATCAGGTCCGCCGCGGTCCCCTGGATCGTCGTGTTCACCGCGGCGCGCAGCGCCTGCTCGACCTCGCCGCGGTTCGCCCGCCCCTTGAGCTGCGGGAACCAGCGCTTGCGCCCGAACAGGGTCGCGACGACGCCGTCGTGCGCCGCGGTCGCGCGCACCGAGTCGATGTACTGGCGGACGTTGCGGAAGCGCTCGAAGTAGGCCGCGATGAAGGCGCGCGCGTCGGTGCGCGACATCCCCTGGTCGCGGGCGAGACGCGACTCGGACATGCCGTAGAGGATGCCGAAGTTCACCGCCTTCGCGCGCCGGCGCATCTCGTCGGTGACGATCGCGACGCCGAAGACCCGCGACGCGGTGACCCGGTGGATGTCCTCGCCCTGCCGGAACGCCTCGATGAGGCCCGGGTCCTCGCACATGTGCGCGAGCACGCGCAGCTCGACTTGCGAATAGTCCGACGCGAGGAAGACCCAGCCGGGCTCGGGGACGAACGCCGAGCGGATGCGCAGGCCGACCGCGCTCCGGGCGGGGATGTTCTGGAGGTTCGGATCGGAGGACGACAGCCGTCCGGTCGCGGCCCCGGTCGGGTGGAACGAGGTGTGGACCCGGCCGGTGGCTTGGTTCACGAGCAGCGGGAGCGTGTCCACGTACGTGCCCTTGAGCTTGGACAGCTCGCGGTAGGAGAGGAGCCGGCGCGCGATCTCGTGCTCCCCGGCCAGATCCTCGAGGGTCGTCGCGTCCGTGGAGTACTCCCCGCTCTTGGCCGTCTTCTTGCCGGGCCTCAGCCCGAGCGCGCCGAAGAGGACCTCGCGAAGCTGCTTGGGGGAATCGACGTTGAAGGCCCCGCCCGCGAGCGCGTGGATGTCGCGGCGGGCCTCCTCGAGCGAGACCTCCATCTCCGCCGCCAGCGCCCGCAGGATCGCGACGTCCACGACGATCCCGGCCGCCTCCATCTCCAGCAGGATCGGGATCACCGGCCCGTCGATCGTCCGCCACACCTCCTCGACCTTCGCCTCGATCAGGCGCGGCTCGAGCACCTCGGCGAGCCGCAGCGTCACGTCGGCATCCTCGGCGGCGTACTGGGTGACGCGCTCCACGTCCACGCGGTCGAGCGTCATCTGCTTGGCCCCGGTGCCGACGAGCGAGGCGTACTTGATCGTCTCGTGACGCAGGTAGTACGCCGCGAGGGAGTCCATCGAGAAGCTCGCGCGGTCGGGGTCGAGCAGGAACGCGGCGACCATCGTGTCGAGCGCCCAGCCCGCCACCGGCATGCCGTGACGGCGAAGGACGTGCGCGTCGTACTTGAGGTTCTGACCGACCTTCGGCAGCGAGGGGTCGGCGAGCAGCGGGCCCAAGACTTCGCGGACGACGTCCAGGTCGAGCTGGGCGGGAGCTCCGAGGTAGTCGTGGCCGACCGGGATGTAGACCCCTTGGTGCGGCGCCCACGACAGGGAGATGCCGACGAGCGCCGCCCGCATCGGGTCCTGCGAGTTCGTCTCGGTGTCGACCGCGATGCGCGGCGCCTCGCGGCACGCGTCGACCGCCTCCGCGAGCGCCTCCCGCGTCAGGATCGTTCGATACGTCCCGAGCGGGGGCGCGACGGCGGCCTCTTCGTGCGCCGCGGCACCCTCGACCGCGCTGGGCTCCCCGGTGAACTCCGCCGTCAGCGCGCGAAATCCCAGCGTCTTGAACAGCACCCCGAGCTTTTCACGGTCCGGCGTGTCGCTCCGTAGAGCCGCCGCATCGAACGTCACCGGCGCGTGGGCATCCACGGTGGCGAGGTCGCGGGACAGCCGCGCGGCATCCGCGTGGTCGGCGACCGCTTGCCAGATCCGCCGCTGGCTCCCCTTGTCGAGGTCCTTGAGCGTCTTCGCGAGGAGCTTGCGCTCCTTGGGCGTGAGCCCGTCCTTCGCCACCGCCGCCAGGTCGATCGCGGCCGTGAGACGATCGGCAAATCCCGCGTCCTTCTCCGAGGCGAGGTTTTCCCGCGCCGCGTCCGCGAAGAGCGCGGCGGCCGTCTCGATACCCTCCCCGCCCTCGAGTGCTGCGACGAGCGCGTCGCGCGCGTTCATCGCGGCGACGAAACGCGTCGCCCGGGCGACGACGTCGTCCACGACGCCGTACGTCTGCACGAGGGCGAGCGCCGTCTTCTCCCCCACCCCCGGCACGCCGGGAATGTTGTCCACCGCGTCCCCCATGAGCCCGAGGACGTCGCGCACGCGCTCCGGCGGCGCGCCGAAGTAGTCGGCGACGCCGGCGGCGTCGAGGCGGATGTCCTTCGAGGGGTTGAGGACGGTGATGCCGTCACCGACGAGCTGGAGGAGGTCCTTGTCGGAAGCGACCACGACGACCGAGAATCCGGCCTCCGCGGCCAGCCGCGCGTACGTTGCGATGAGGTCGTCGGCCTCGTAGCCGGCGAGCTCGATCGACGGGATGCGGAAGCCGGCGCAAACCTCCTTCGCGTACTCGAACTGCGGCGCGAGGTCCTCCGGGAGCGGCGGGCGGTTCGCCTTGTAGTCGGCGAAGCTGTCGTGACGGAACGTCGGCCCCTCGAGGTCCCAAGCGACCCCGATGTACTCCGGTTTCTCGTCGGCAATGAGCTTGCGGAGCATCGACGTGAACCCGAAGACGGCGCCGGTGGGAAGCCCGTCGGCGTTGGCGAGGCCGCGCACCGCGAAGAACGCCCGGAACAGCTGCGATGTCCCGTCGATGAGATAGACCGTCGGCACCGGATAAGGCTATCAGGGTCAGGCGTAGAAACCGGACTGTCGAGGCTCCGGCACGCGACCGCCGAACCCGCCGGCGCTGCTCCGCCGGAGGCGCAGCAAGACCATCGCGCGGTAGAACATCGAGCGGAACCAGGAGGCCTTGGACAGGTCGGCTTGCTGCGCCGGTCCCCCGTCCGGAGGCGCGACGAGGACCTCGATCCCGCCCTTCGCGTGCCCTGCGAGCACCTCCACGAGATCGTCGGCAATCCAGGTGCCGCGTTGGATCACGACGATCCGGCGGATCCCGTGCGAGGCGAGGAACGACGCCGAGGGAAAGTCCTGCGGGAACACCATCCAGCGGTTGTCGAACTCGCCGGGAGTCGGGACCCGGCCGCCCGCCATCCGGTCGGCGTCGAGCACGAACGCCGGGGGCGCGTCCAGCGGCAGCCCGGATTGCGCGAGCTCGCCGGCAAGCGAGACGAGGAGCCGCGCGATGGCGCCCGAGGGGACGAAACCCCCATCGGGGTGAGGGACGCCGTTGAACAGCGGGACCGGCCGGTAGCCGCGCCGCGCCAGCGCCACGCCGAGTCGAAGCGCGGACTTTCCCGGCAGCTCGAGCACGAGGGCCGTGCCCGATCCCACCGAGGGGAACCCGAGCGTGTCCCAGGACTCGCGCTCCTCGTAGGCGGTTGAAAGGGGCAGCGACTCGTCCATCTCGCTGAACAGGACCGGCTTGACCCATGGGGACCATGTCGCTCCGTCGAGCGCCCAGAGATCGAACAGCGACTCCCGGTCGTTCATGCCGCCTCCGCCTCGACGAGCACCGCCACGTCCCTCGCCTCCGCGTCGATGAGGGCGCGCCCCGCGGCACGACCGTACGCGCCCGCGACGCGCCCGTCGATGACGAACACGCCGATGCAGAGGTGATCCGTACCGCCGTCCGTGGCGCGCCCCCAACTCTCGAACCGCCGCTGCGCGACCCACGCCCGCGGATGAAAACTCGCCGCGCGGCACATCTTGCGCCACCGCTCCGGCGCCGTGATGCCCGGCACGCCGACGCCGTCTCCGACGCGGCCGAGCACCGACTTCAGCACCCAGGTGCCGTCGTCGAGCCTCACCTCGCGGGGATCGACGGTCGGCGGGAGGAGCCGCCTCCACGTGGGGAGGGGCGACCGCAGCTGCTCCCACAGCAGCGGGAATCGCTTGGGCCACTCCGCCGGGAAGAATCGAACGACGGCGCCCACGGCCTCGCGCGACCAGGCGCACGCGAGGCGCGCGCCGTCCTGCTCCCAGCGGACGTGCCGCGGACCGACCGGCATCGGCCGGAATCCCGCCGCGCTCAAGCGGGCGGCGAGGAAGCGCATCACTTGGGCGTCGTCGGCGTAGGCGGTTGCGTGGACGAGCGCGACCACGCTGCCGGGCGGGACGAATCGCGCGAGGGCGCCGGCGATCCCTGCCGCGGGGTCGCCGACGGTCACGCAGCCCGGCGCGACCTCGGAGACCAAGGTCGAGAATCCCGACGCTTCGATGTAGCCCCCCGGCACGTCGGCGTTGACCTCGGAGAGCCGCCAGCCCTCGCGCGTGGGGTGAAAGTCGAACCGCATGATGCGCACGCCCGGCGGCGAGGGAGCCAGCGCGCGGACGATCCCCCGAGGGAGGCCGAGGGACGCCAGGAGCCTGGGCCGGCGGAGGATCTCTTCCTCGCACGCGAGGGACTCCGCGAAGAGCGCCTCGGCGGTGCCCGCGAGCTCCCGCCAGGCGTGGCGCCGGAGCACGAGCGGCGCCGGCGACAGGACCGCGACGTCTTGGGTCTGCGGGTCCCACTTGCGGCAATCGAAGATGAGGCGCCGGCGCACGTGCGCCATCTCCTTCCGCCCGAGTGCGGGCCGCTCCACCCACGGCGCGGTCACCAGGATCCCCGCGTCGCCACGACGTAGCAGGCGCCGCCCACGTAGGCCGCCGCCGGCACGACGCCACGCGCCAGCTGGGACGCGAGGCTGCCGCCGGCCGAGCGCCCGATCGTCTTCCCGACGAAGATCTCCGTCACGACCAGCGCGATAACGGGCCACGACATCCGTCCAAAGTCCGCGACCGTCCGGTCCAGCGAGACCCAGTCTCCCGCCACGGCCCTTCCCAGAATCCATCCGCACGCGAGGAGGAACGCGCCGAGCCTCAGACCCGTCGCCGCATCCCGCTCGATCGTAACGAGCTCCGAGACCCTCGTCGCCGCCTCGACGATCCACCACGCCACGAACCAGCCCGTGGTCGCCAGCGCGGCCGAGACGACGACCACCCACCAGCCGGGCCCGTTTCCGATGTTGCCGCCCGCGTAGCAGAGTGTCAGACCGAGCAGCGCGCCCGAGGCCGCGATCGCGGCGGCCAGGTTGGAACGCTCGATCGCGTCGTCGCGCCCGCCGACGCCGAGCCAGATCGTCATCCCCTGCAGGCCGCCGACCCACGCGGAGCCGAGCGCGAGATACATCGCGATGTACTCGGGGGCCGATCGCACGTCGTCCGCGGCGAGCATGCGCAGGACCGCGAAGATCAGGACGTGACACGCGAGCGGCGCCGTCCACGAGAACGCGTCGGCGGCCGACCATTCACCGAGCCGGGCCCGGGAGAGCAGCGGCGCGCACCAACCCCACCACTTCAGCGCCGCGATCGCGCCGGCGAGGAGCGTGACGAAGACTTCATCCGACGACACGGTCCTCCCCTTCACGGAAGAACGTCGCCGCCTCCTCGCGCGTCCGCACGACCGGGTACGGCGGCAGCGACGCGAGGAAGGTCTTCCCGTACCCCTTCGTCGTCAGGCGCGGATCGAGGACGGCCAGGATGCCCCGGTCGCCCTTGCTCCGGAGCAGGCGGCCGAGGCCCTGCTTGAGGTCGAGCACCGCCATCGGGATCTGGTATTCGGCGAAGGGGTTCCCCTCGTCCTCGCGGATACGCTCGATGCGCGCGGCGACGATCGGGTCCGACGGCACGTCGAAGGGAAGCTTGTCGATGACGACGAGCGAGAGCGCCTCACCGGGGACGTCCACCCCGTGCCAGAACGAGCTCGTGCCGAGCAGCACGGCGCGCGGCGTCGCCTTGAAGGCCTCGACGAGCGCCGCCTTGCTCCCCTCCCCCTGCGCGAACAGCCGGTAGCCCCCTTGCGCCTCGAGGGCCTTGCGGGCGCGGCCCAGCGCGGCGTGCGAGGTGAAGAGGAGGAAGGCGCGGCCGCTCGTCATCTCGAGGAGCGCCTCGATCTCCTCGATCGCCCGCGGGAAGAACGCGGGCTCGCGCGGCTCGGGCATCCCCTTCGGCAGATAGAGGACCGCCTGCCGGGCGTAATCGAACGGCGACTCGACGATGCGCGTCTCGGCGGTGGTAAGCCCCAGCCGCTTCTTGAAGAACTCGAACGAGCCGCCGACGGAGAGGGTGGCGGAGGTCAGGACACAGGCGTGGAGCCGGTCGAAGAGCGTCTGCTCGAGCAGCCCCGCGATCTCGATCGGCGACGCCTGGAGGACGACGTTGCCGCGGCCGCGCGCCTCGATCCCGTAGACGTATCCCGGCGCGTTCCGCTTCAGGACGAGGTCGAGCGTCTCCTTGAGGCCGGAGGCACGGCCCGCGACCGACTCGTCGGAAGTCTTCGCGACCTCGTCGAGCGACTGCGAGAGCACCGCCCACTCCGCCTCCACGTCCACGCCCCCGCGCTCGGGAGGGTCGAACCGTTGCCGGCCGGTCTCGACGCGCAAGCGCTCCTTGATCGGAAGGTAGAACTCCCGCGCCGCGTCCCGCAGCGCCGCCGCCCCTCCGCCGCCCTTCGCCGGCCCGCCGGCCTTGGCGGCGGCGCGCTCCGCGTCGCGCGCGAGCTCCTCGAGCTGGTGCGCGCTGACCGTCTTGCCGAAGTACAGGGTCGCGACCTCCTCGAGAAGATGCGCCTCGTCGAAGACCACCGTGTCGTAGTCGGGGATCACGGCGCCGTAGGCGCTGCGCACCGCGAGGTCGGCGAAGAACAGGTGGTGGTTGACGACGACGATCCGGGCCTGCTGCGCCTTGCGCTTCACGCGCGTCAGCCAGCACGCCTCGTATTCCTGGCACTTGGTGCCCGTGCAGGTGTCCGCGCGCGCGTTGACGTCGCGCCAGAGCCGCAGATCGTCGGGGAGCTCCGCCACCTCGGCGCGGTCGCCGCTCTCCGTCCGCCGGCTCCACGCGGAGAGGACCGGCAGAAAGCGCCGCTCGTCGCGCACCTCGAGCAGGGGCTCCTGCTCGAAGGCGCCGAAGCGGTAGCGGCAGAGGTAGTTGTCGCGCCCCTTCATG
>Ga0137451_1000571_pt1 | contig 11343 bp, 9 predicted proteins | sample EasRivERMGT500_2_FD_102336 | JGI IMG/M metagenome (GOLD analysis project Ga0137451, IMG submission 102336) | Soil microbial communities from meander-bound floodplain in the East River, Colorado, USA - East River MetaG ERMGT500_2 | ecosystem: Environmental > Terrestrial > Soil > Floodplain ... | reverse complement strand
GGAGTCGTCCACAGCTCGAGCGGATCCGCCGGCTGCACGTCGTAGTGACCGTAGACGAGGATCGTCGGCTTCCCGGCAGCCCCGAGCCATTCGCCGTACACGATCGGGTGCCGCGGCGTCGTATGGATCGCGGTCTTGGTGCACCCGGCGCGCTTCAACCGGGCCTCGACCCACCCGGCGGCGCGCGTGACGTCGCCGGCGCGGGCGGGATCGGTCGAGATCGACGGGATGCGGAGGATGTCCTTCAGCTCGTCGAGGTGGCGGGACTGGTGGGCGCGTACGAATTCGGCGGCGACGCTCATGGCGGGTAATTCCTCCGGATTCCGGTGATGACGAGGGCGTCATTCTAACTGCGGGGTGTGCTTTCTGGTTGACGGCACCCTGGCGTTGGTCGAACACTTTTACGATGCCTTCGTGGCTTGCCGGGGCTGCGTGCGCCTTCGCGACGGTTCTTGCCGCCACGGCTGCCCCGATGCGCCCCCGCGAAGCGCCGCCGGCCGCCCGGGTCTTGTCGGTCGAGGCCGCGGGGGCCACGATCGCATCCTGGGATGAGGGCGGCGAGCACCTCGTCGCGATCAGCCTCGACGGAGGCGCGACGTGGGGCCCCTCCGAGGCGATGCACTACGACATTCCGCTCCGCGCGGGCCTGCTACGTCCCGGCCTGTCGGCACCCGAGGTGCCGGCGGCGATGACCCCTCCCCCGGGGAACCGCCTGTTCGTCGTGCAGCTCGAGACGAAGGGGCTCGCGGGGCTGCGCCGCGCGCTCGCCGGCCTGGGCGCGGATCTGCTCGCCTACCTTCCCGGCAACGCCTGGGTCGCGAGGATGGACGCCTCGGTCGCGGCGTCGGTCGCCGCCCAGCCGTTCGTGCGGTGGGTGGGGCCTTACGCCCCGGGCTACAAGGTCGAGCCCGAGATCGTCTCGCGCATCGAGTCCGAGACCGCGAGCGAGCCGCCGCAGCGGTACTACGTCTCGTCGTTCCTTCCGGGGAGCGTCGAGCGAGCGCCGCTTGCCGACGCGGTCCGCGCGGCGGGGGGCACAGTCGTCGCCTCCATCCCCGAGGGGTACAGGATCGAGGCGATGCTGACGCACGAGCAGATCGTCGCCTTGGCCGCATCCCCCTACGTCGCGTGGATCGACCGGTGGAGCGCGCCCGAGCCGGACATGGACCTAGCGCGGCTGCAGTGCGGCGCGGTCGAGCTCGAGTCGATCACGGGATTCTCGGGGCAGGGAGTGCGCGGGGAGGTCATGGATTGCGGGATCATGACGGCGCACCCGGACCTCGACGGCGCGATCGTCCACGGACCCGGCGCCAGCGTGTGCGACCACGGCACGGCCACCTACGGCATCCTCTTCGGCAACGGAAACCGCGACGGGGACGGGGACGCGAAGGCGACCGGCGTCCTGCCGTCGGCCCAGGGCTACTTCTACGACTACGACAACCTGACCGACCGCTACCAGGAGACCGCGGAGCTCGTTGCGCCGGCGGTCGGCGCGGTCTTCCAGTCGAACTCGTGGGGGAGCGCGCGCACGTCCTCGTACACCTCGGTGTCGCAGGCTCTCGACGACATCGTCTGGAAGAACGACATCGCGATCTTTCAGTCCCAGTCGAACTCGGGGACGACCGAGAGCCGTCCGGAGGCGTGGGCCAAGAACGTCATCTCCGTGGGGGGCGTCTACCACTCGAACACGCTGTCCACGGACGACGACTGTTGGTGCCGGGGCGCCTCGATCGGGCCCGCGGAGGACGGTCGCATCAAGCCCGACCTCGCGCACTTCTACGACTGGGTGTACTGCACGGACATCGAGCCGGGCGGCTACTCCGAGGGTCTGTACACGCCGACGTTTTTCGGGACGAGCGCTTCCACGCCGATCGTCGCGGGCGTCGGCGGGCTGTTCTTCCAGATGTGGGCGGCGAACGTCCTCGGCACCGACCCCGCCGGGACGACCGTGTTCGAGCGACGGCCGCACGCGATGACGATGAAGGCGCTCCTCATCAACACGGCCGATTCGTACCCTTTCTCGGGGTTTGGCGCCGAGCTGAGCCGCATGAAGCAGGGGTGGGGGCTTCCCTCGGCGAAGAACCTCTACGACCGACGCCAGAAGATCCGCATCGTCAACCAGGACCGCGTGCTCAAGGAGCTCGAGGAGCACGTCTACACGGCGTCCGTGGGGCCGGGGGAGACGGCGCTGCGCGTCACGATGACGTTCATGGATCGCCCGGGGACGACGTCCTCGACGGTCCATCGCGTCAACGACGTCAGCCTGCAGGTCACCGACCCGACCGGGACCTCGAAGTACTTCGGGAACAACGGGCTGACGACCGGCAACTGGTCGGTTTCCGGCGGAACGCCGGACCACGTGGACACGGTCGAGAACGTCTTCGTCCCGAATCCTGCCCCCGGGACCTGGACGATCCGCGTGACCGCGGACGACATCAACGCGGACCAGCACTTGGAGACGGTCGAGGACGACCAGGACTACGCCCTCGTCGTCTCGGGGGTCGGGGGTCTCGCCTTCCTGGGTCCCGCTCTGCCGGGATCCGTCGGCGAGCGAGCTCTGACCGTGGCGAAGAGCGGCTCGGACATCCTGCTCTCGTGGAAGCCGGACTGCGGGGGCGGAGGCTCCTACGCGGTGTATCGCGGCGCGCTCGCGTCAGGGTACGCGTCCGCGGCGCCCGTTCCCGGCGCGTGCGCGGTGGCCACCACGTTCGTGACGGTCCCCGCGGGCGGCGAAAGCTCCTTCTACCTCGTCGCCCCGACGAACGGGAGCGTGGAAGGCACGCTCGGGACGACGAGCGCCGGGGCTCCGCGCGCCCAGCCGGCGAGCGCGTGCCTGCCGCGCGCGGCGGAGCCGAACGCCTGCGCCCAGTAGCCTCGCTACATCATCGCCGAAGGCGGCGCGGGCTCGTTCGGGTCTCCGGCGTTGTTGAGAGGGATCTTCACCAAGAGCCACGTGATCAGGCCGATGACGCCCACCCCGAGGAGATAGCTCGGGTGGTTGAAGTAGTTCTCGCTCCCGGCGGCTCCCTGAAACAGCGTCCCCAAGTTGATCCCGACGAGCGTCATCCCCGAGGTGACGAGGCCCATGAGCGCCTCACCCGCGATCAGCCCCGAGGCGATCAGCACCCCCACGTTCCCGAAGCGCGCCATCTGCGCTTGGTTGAGCCCCTTCTTCTCCGCGACCGTGTCGGCCAGCCAGCGGATCATCCCGCCGACGAAGATGGCGGAGGTGGTCCCGAACGGCAGGTACATCCCGACGGCCACCAGCATCGGGCTTCTCACCTGGAGCAGGATCATCGTGAACCCGAGGGCGATCCCCACGATCACGAGCGGCCAGGCCATCTCGCCCCCCACGATCCCCTTCGCGAGGAACGCCATCAGGCTGGCCTGCGGTGCGGAAAGCCTGGGGTCGCCGAACCCCGTGCCCCCCGAGGCGATGTTCGCCTTGTAGAGGATGAGCAGCGGGAAGTACATGACGAGCGCCGCCACCACGACCGCGACCAGCTCGACGAGCTGGATCGTGCGCGGGGTGCCCCCCAGGATGTAGCCCACTTTGAAGTCCTGAAGCAGCTCGCCTGCCACCGCGGCGGCGACGCACACGACGGCCGCGACACCAAGGACGGCGATGACCCCGCTCTGTCCCGAAACGCCCAGGGCGACCATTAGCAGCGCCGCGACGATCAGCGTCGAGAGCGTGATCCCCGAGATCGGGTTGTTGGTGGAGCCGATCATGCCGACGAGGTACCCCGACACGACGCAGAAGAAGAACCCGGCGATGAGCATCACGATCGCGGCGGTGATCCCCGCCTTCGGCCCCGCGAAGCTGATGTACAGCGCCGTCATGGCGAGGAAGGTGAGCCCGATGAGGATGAAGACCGTCTTCGAGGCCATGTAGCGCTCGGTGCGCACGCTCTTCGCCGCCACGGAGGTGCTCTGCGACAGCTCGCGGACGGCGCGAGCGAGACCCTGTCCGATCTTCTCCCGCATCCGGAACATCGTGAACCCAGCGCCGACGAGCATCCCGCCGACCGCGATCGGCCGGACGATGAACCGCCAGACACTGTTGGCCACCGCGTCCCAGCTCTCGATCGGCGCGTCGGCGGGGAGGAACGTCTGGAGCTGCGGCCCGAGGAAGTAGATGAGGACCGGGACCATGAACCCCCACGCGAACAGCGAGCCGGCGAAGTTCAGCGCGGCCACGGACGGCCCCAGGATGTAGCCCACGCCGATGTAGGCCGGGCTGACGTCGGGGGTGGAAAACTTCGTGACACCGCCGGCCGTTAGCGCGTTCGCGCCCTCGTTGGCGCCCAGCCGGACCTTGCTCAATCCGATCTGCCCGATCCGCCACAAGAAGTCCTTCGAGAGGGCGAAGATGTTGAGGCTCGAGGCGAGGAAGATTCCAGCCCCGACCACCATGTTCGTGAACAGGTGCTTCGCCGCTCCCGCGCCGCGCTGGCCGGCTTTGTGGATCTCCGCCGCGGCCGTGGACTCGGGGAACGGAAGGGTGGGGTCTTCGACCATCGCGCGGCGCACGAGAGAGACGAACAGCACGCCCAGCACCGAGCCGATCACCATGAGGACCGTGGAGCGCCAGTAGGCCCCCGGCCCCTCGAACGACGGCCACGCGCCTGCGATGACGAACGCGGGGATCGTGAAGATCGCCCCCGCCGCCACCGACTCGCCGATGGAGCCCGCCGTCCGCGCCAGGTTCTCCTGGAGGATCGTCCCGCGCCTGAGGCGCAAGAATGCCATGCTGATGACCGCGGCGGGGTAGGTCGCCGCGATCGTCTGGCCCGCCTTGAGTCCCAGGTAGGCGTTGGCCGCCCCCAGCACGACGGTCATGACGAGACCGAGCACGACCGTGCCGATCGTGAACTCCTTCATATCGACGTGCTGCGGGACGAACGGCTTGTACTCGGCCATGGGCTCCCCTCCTTGGGCGGCGGGAGCATACAGCGTGGTGCGAAGAATGGGGAAGAACAGGGCGGCCGCTCCGGCCGCCCCTTCTTGGTCTTCCGTCGACGAGGGTCGCCGGGTCGAGGTACGTGACGCCTGTTGGACGCGCGACTAGTAGGCGAGCGCTCTTTCGTGGGGGCAATTCGGCCCGCCGGGGGTAATCCAGGCGCGCTTGTAAAGATCGATCCAGCTCTTTGGGAGGAGCACGCGGCACGGGAAGAGTCTCCTCGCGAGCACGCGCCTCCAGCTCCACGGTTCGGTCGTCAATCCCACCCGCATCGCCGGCGTCACCTTGAAGGGTTTCCGCTCCGACACCTTCTTCACGAAGTTCCTCCACACCGCGGCGAGGTAGAGGCGCTCCAGGATCGCGTTGGTCCGCCGTCCGAAGGCGATCGTCTCGCGGCGATGGTGGCACTCGGAGTGGCGGATCAGATTATGGAGCGCGTCGACCGGGAACATGGCTCGATCGCGGCGGATCGCTTGCGGGCTTCGTGGGGAGCCCTTTGGTCCGCGCTTCGGATTCGGGTACGCGCCATGGTCGAAACGACCGAGGAAACGGCGCTGGGCAAGCGCATCGACGTAGGCGGTCATCCCGTCGGTCGTGAGCCCGATCGAGCGATTTTCCGGAAAGAAATGCAGCAATGAGTCGAGGACCCGCACCATCGAACCGGTGTAACCCCCTTGGCCAGACTGTGGAGTTCGGGCTTTGCGTTTCGCCTCTTGAAATCGCGATCGCTTGCCGGTCCGCTTGTGCGGCGCGGGGTCGAGCCCGTAGATGAACCAGCTTTGGTTGCCAACGACGGTGGCGACCCCCACTGGGTAGTCCTGTGTCCTGACGAACGACTCGAAGTGGTCGATGACGAGCCGCTCGTCGACGGCGTCGAGTTCGGAAAGCGCCAACGCCGTGAGCAGGAGCGCATGCCGCCCGAGGCGTGCGCTCTGACGTGTGACCGTCGACGGCGCGCAGCCGAGCGATCGCGCGAGCTGGCGGTGACCGGATCCCGCCTGCAGCCCTGCGAAGATCGGGACCGTCAGCTCCGGCCGCTTCAAGTAGTAGGTGACGGAGAACGCCTGCTTGGAGAACCCGTGTTTTCCGACGCGGCAGTAATAGCGCCGCACCCTTCGTCCGTCGCGACGCCGGTACGAGCCGTTGTACTGAAAACGGAGGCGCTCATCGGGCTCGAGGGTGTGCGCAGGGCAATCCTTCCGAGGACAGAAACGGGGCACGAACCTCCGTTGGATTTCGACAGGTTGAATCGGCCAGTCCACGCGACCGGGTGGGGCAATGCCCGTGCCGAGGAAAAATGTCGGAGCGGCGCTTGCTTCGGACTCAGCCTGACCGCGGGCGGACAGAGCGCGTACGCCGGCGGACGCTGCTATCCACCATTCTTCGCACCACCATGGTCGACATCGGCAGGTCGGTGGACATGGGCGCCCTCGCGGTGCCGCGATCCTACAGGAACTCCCAGCCGTCCACGATCCCTCGAAGCGCGGGCTCGTCCTTGCCGAGCGCGCGCGCCGCGAACGCGGCGCGGATGATGAACAGCCGCGTCGCGCGCCGCACGACCCAGTAGGTCACCTTCGATTGCGGATCCTTGGGGCGGATGCGGATCGGGTAGGTCCACTCCGTCGCCGGAAGCCCCGCGACCGTCGTCTCCTCGCGCGTGGGCGGGCCGTCCACGACGTAGTAGTACTTGGCCCACTCCTCGAGCTGCGGGAGCAGCGTGTCGGGAAGCCCGGCGACGAATGTCTTGTCGGCTTCGACGAGGTCGTACACGCGCAGGGTGAGCAGGCTTCCCGACGCGGAGAGGATCTCCCCGTCGTGGGACTGCCAGCCCGCGGGAACGGTGTAGCGCACGCCCCGCGCCTTGTCCTCGACGACCCGGGCGGAGTCCTCCGGACGCGGTGCCATCTTGCACGCCGACAGCGTGAGCAGAAGCGCGGCGGTGAGGCGGGAGCACCTCATGGCGTCTGCCCGAACGCCCGCGCGTAGGCCTCGGGGTCGTCAATGTCGTCCGCGATCCCCGTGTCGTCGACCTCGAGCTCGAGGCGGTCGTCGTGAGCGTGGACGATCTCGCCGGCGTTCCCGCTTTCGGGAAGCCCGGCCAGCTCCTCGAGCGCGCCGCCGGCGAAGACGACGGGATGGCCCCGGCGCCCGTCCTTCCGCGGCAGGACGACGGGCGCGCCGTGTGCGCGCTGGGCCGCGATGAGGGTCGCGATCGTTCCGGGCTCCACGCGGGGATGATCCACCGGCCACACGATCACCGCACCGGTCCCCGGGGGAAGCGCGCGGAGGCCGCACTGCAAAGACGACAGCATCCCGCGCGACGGATCCGGGTTGACGACGAGCTCGGCACCGGGGGGCGCCGCGCGGCGATCGTCCGGGCCGACGACGACCCACGCGGGAACGCGCAGGCGTCTCAGCGTCGTCAGGATCGACTCCAGGAAGCTCGTGCCGCCCGGCATCTGCAGGTCGGCCTTGGCCTGCCCCATCCGCTCCGACGCGCCGGCCGCGAGCACGATCGCGGCGATCACCTCAAGAGCCTCTCGAGCGCGGGAACGGCGGCGGCCGACCCCGCGCAGGCGGCGCCCCGCGACAGCCCGGAGATGGCCAGCTCGACCGCCGAGGCGGCCATGTCGGAAAGCCGCACGTCGTCGGAGCGTCCCGCAAGCCCGTCGCGCGCGGCGGCGTCCATGGCGCGGCGCCACGCCGCGGGACCGTCGAAGGGGCGCCCGAGCGCCAGCGCCCGGTCGAGCGCGTCGTCGTCGTAGAGCAGCCCCGTCCACAGCGCGGGGACCGCCATCACGAGGTCGTCGCGAACGAGGTCGGCGCTGCGGACCTCGACGTACGTGTAGGAGCGCACCTCGGTGAAGATCGACGAGAGGTGGAGCTCCCAGTCCTCCATCGTCACCCCGTCGCAACCCGACCGCTCCAGGAGCGTGCGGAAAGGGGAGCCGCCGGAAGGGGCGAGGCCCGTTCCGCGCCGCAAGAACAGCGTCGGCACGTCGCACACCCACTCGACCCAGGCATCGATGCCGAAGCCGGGATCGAAGACGATCGGCGGCAGGTCGCAGCGGTCGGGATCGGTCTGCCGCCAGATCGCCTGCCGGTAGGACGCGAAGCCGCTCTCCTTCCCGTTCACGCGGGACGAGTTCGCGAACAGGGCGACGGCCGCCGGGGCGAGCAGCGCCGCGGCGCGGAACTTCCGCGTCCAGTCCTCGTCGGAGGCGAAGTCGAACGCGCACTGGATGCTCGCGGTCTGCGTCATCATCCGGTGGGCGAGCGCCCCCTTCGCCCCGAGGATCGACCTCATGATCCCGTAGCGTGCCTTGGGCATCCACGGCATCTCGGCGACTGACGCTTCCGGCTGGACCGCGACGTCGAGCCAGCGGATCCCTCTCTCCTCGCCGATGCGGGACAGCGCGGCCAAGTGGAGATCGAGATCGGCCGCCAGCGCGTCGAGGTCTTTCGCCGGCCGGGCCGACCACTCGAACTGTCCGCCGGGCTCCAGCGAGATCCCGCCCCACGGCGCGTCGATCCCGATCGGCTTGTCCCCCTCGAAGACGAAGGCACCGCCTCGCGCATCGCGGTAAGCCTCGATCGCCGCGCGCACCGAGGCGGGCTGACCCTCGTACGGGATCGGGCGGCCCGTCGCCCGATCGGCACCCATCTTCTCGACCTCGATCCCGACGAGCCACCCCGGCCGCGGCCGGAACGCCGAGCGGAAGTAGGCCGCGAGCTGCGGGCAGTCGAGCTTTCCACGGTCGATGCGCGGCATCGGCGGGATTGTAGGCGAGCGTTGGTAGACTCGCACCGTGACCTCGCTCGCCCGCCTGCGCCCGCGCCTGCTCGCGTGCCGGCTGCCCCGCGGCGAGCGTTCCGGGGACCTCGTCATCGGCCCGTGGCGGATCCGCTTCGAGGGGATCGACGCGGGGCTCGACGCCGCTCTGGCGCACCGCTGGGGCGCGTTCTGGGGTGCGCCCGCGGGATCCGGCACCGTTACGGTGCAGGTCGTGCGCGGCGACGGCGGGAGCTGGATCCCCCCCGGCAGCCCGGGCGAGCTGTACCGGATCGAGGCCGAAGCGGAGGCCGCCGGAATCCTCGTGGCGTCCTACCGGTTCGCGCTCGCTCCCGAGACGAACGCCGCATGGCGGCTCGCCGTCGAGGAGACACCGGAGGAGCCGCTCGAGCGGATCGTCGAGAACGCGGCCCGCTACCTCGTCGCACGCCTCGCCGCGGAAACGGGCGGCATCGCGCTCCACGGCGCCGGACTCGCGCGCTCCGGGCGCGCGTGGATCTTCGCGGGGCCGTCGCGGTCCGGGAAGTCCACCGCGGTGTCGCACTCGCCCGGCGTGAGCCTCGGCGACGACTATGCCGTCGTCCTCCCCGGATCAAAGGGTTGGATCGTCCCCGCCGTCCCCTTCGACAACGCGGAGAGCGGCTCGGTCGCCTCCACCCCTCCCATGCCCCTCGCGCGGATCCTGCGCCTGCGTCACGCGACCACGCCGCGGCTCGAGCGCCTCTCCGGCCCGCGGGCCCAGGCGTCTCTCATGGGCTGCGTGGCGTTTCCGTGGGCGCTTCCCGATCTCGCAGGGCCGATCGACGCGGCCGTCGCGTCGCTCGTGGCAGCAGGCCTCTTCGCGGAGCTTCAGCTCGCGCCGAACCCATCGTTCTGGGACGAGCTCGCCACCGAATAGTGTCTCAGGGTCGTCTTGGGAGAATCCGGGGGTTTACCCCGATGGCCCCTCGCCCGGCGTGCAGCGAACAATTACAGCATGGCGCGCGCACCCGTCCGGACCGTCCTCGTGGACGCGAGCGAGACCTTCGTGGTGGCGGCCGAGAAGTGGCTCGCCCGGCGCCCCGAGGTCGTCGTCGTCGGCCACGCTTTCACCGGCGGGGCCGCTAGGGCGGCCGTGGACCGGCTGAACCCGGAGCTGATCGTCCTGGACGCGATGCTTCCGAGTATCGAGGGGTACCGGCTCGTCCTGGAGTGGAAGTCGCGCCCCAAGCCGCCCCGCGTCGTCCTCTCGACGCACTCCGCGTCGCATGCCGCGCGCCGGGCAGCGTTCGCCGCGGGCGCCGACGCCTTCCTCCGCAAGGAAGCCTTCGCGCACGAGATGGATCTCCTGCTCCGCACCCTGTGACAAAATCGCCGCCATGGCGAAATCGAAGTGGCTCTCGGGAAAGCGGATCGATCCCACGCCGGTCGCAAGCGGAGTGACCGCGGCCGACCTCATTGACCAGGCGTACCTCGCCTACAACGCGGGCCGGCTCCAGAAGGCGGCGCGCCTCCTCGTCGACAAGATGCTCGAGCCGGACTGCTTCGTCGGCCTCTCGCTGACGGGCGCTCTGACCCCCGCGGGCCTCGGCCGATCGGTCCTGATCCCGATGATCCGCGCGGGGTTCGTGGACTGGATCGTCTCCACCGGCGCGAACCTCTACCACGACGCGCACTTCGGCCTGGGCTTAGCCCTCCACCAGGGAACGCACGAGGTGGACGACCGGGTGCTCCGCGCCGAGGGCGTCGTCCGCATCTACGACATCCTGTTCGACTACTCGGTGCTCCTCGAGACCGACGCGTACCTCCGGAAGGTCATGCAGGCGCCCGAGTTCCAGCGCGACATGTCGAGCGCGGAGCTGCATTTCCTGCTCGGGAAGTACCTCGCGGCGCGCGAGGACGAGCTTAAGGTCGTCGACACCTGCGTGCTGTCCACCGCGTATCGGTGCGGCATGCCCTGCTACACCTCGTCGCCGGGCGATTCCTCGATCGGTATGAACATCGCCGAGCTGTGGCTCAAGAGCCGCGGTCCGCGGATCGACGTCTCACGCGACGTCAACGAGACCGCAGCGATCGTCTACGAGGCGAAGCGCAGTGGCGGCACGTCGGGCGTGCTCATCTTGGGCGGAGGCTCGCCGAAGAACTTCATCCTCCAGACCGAGCCGCAGATCCAAGAGGTGCTCGGCCTCGACGAGGCGGGGCAGGACTACTTCGTGCAGGTGACCGACGCCCGCCCCGACACCGGCGGGCTGTCGGGAGCTACGCCGGGCGAGGCGGTGTCGTGGGGGAAGGTCGACCCGGAGAAGCTCCCCGGCACCGTCGTCGTCTACGGCGACACGACGATCGTCGCGCCGCTGCTCGCTGCGTACGCGCTCACGCGCCACGCCCCACGTCCGCTCCGGCGCCTGTACGACCGGCGCGAGGCGATGCTCGACCGGCTGCGGAGCGATTTCGTGGCGAAGGGTGGGCGAGGTTGAGGATTCGCAAGTTGTAGCGGGCGCAAGGGTGGCTCGGCGCCGCTAACCTACGGGTCGGTGGTTCAAATCTCTCGTGGGGAGCCAAAACCCGCGGATTACAACTCTTGGCTCTCTGGTTAACAGCCGGAGGC
>Ga0137451_1000570_pt1 | contig 11345 bp, 9 predicted proteins | sample EasRivERMGT500_2_FD_102336 | JGI IMG/M metagenome (GOLD analysis project Ga0137451, IMG submission 102336) | Soil microbial communities from meander-bound floodplain in the East River, Colorado, USA - East River MetaG ERMGT500_2 | ecosystem: Environmental > Terrestrial > Soil > Floodplain ... | reverse complement strand
TTCGATCCGGCGCCGCAGTCTCGGGGGCGATCTCGCGGCGCGGCCCGATGCTAGGCTCGACTACGTGGTGGAGCTGGCCCTGCGGCAACTGGTGTCGGCTGACGAAGTGTCGCGCCACTGGGCGCCCTTCGAGCACCGGTTCGCCAGCCGCGCCCTGCTGGCGGCCAGCCCGGATCGCCACGCCTGGCGGCCGCTGGCCGCAGCCGGCAGTTGCGCGGCGGTGCGCGCGGCGCTGCAGCTGGCGAGCCGCGCCGGACCGGTCGGCGAAGCCGAGTTGATCGAGTTTCGCGCCGCGGCGGACACGCTGGCGACGCGGATCGGCGCGACCGTGCAGGCTCCGGAGATCAAGCACGCCGTGGAGGCGGCCCGCGAGCTTGATCAGCTGTGCGCCGACGCCGACATCCAGGTGGTGCTGCATGTCGTGCCCCAACCGGGCAACACGTTCGACGCCGGAACTGTGTCGGCGGCAACCGGCGCGCATGGCGCATTCGCCGTCAGCCGGCGCGAAGACGGCGCGTGCAGCCTGTCGCTGGACGTGCCGCGCACCCTCGACGTGCGGCGCAGCTACGACGCGATGGTCGTGCGCGCGCGCGACCTCTGCGTTTCGATGGGCGGCATGATCGTGGACGACAACGGCCGCGCGCTGGACGAGCACGCGCTGGCGACGATCGGCGAGCAGCTCGACGCGGTGCGCGAGGCGCTGGCCGAGCGCGGCATCGAGCCGGGCGGGCCGGCGGCGCTGCGCCTGTTCAATTGAGCGACTGAGGCATGGCCGCGCCCAAGGCCCCGCGCGCACGCGCCGAGGCGTTGCGCCGGGAGATCGAGCGACACAACCGCCTGTACTACCTCGAGGACGCGCCGGAGATCACGGACGCGGAATACGACGGGCTGTTCCAGGAATTGCAGCAGATCGAGTCGCAGCATCCGGAGTTGCGCACGCCCGACTCCCCCACGCAACGCGTGGGTGGCGCACCGCTGAAGGAGCTCGCGCCAGTGCGCCACGAGCTGCCGATGCTTTCCATCCGCACCGAGACCGACACCGGGGAAACCGGCGCGCTCAATTTCGACGCCCGCATCCGGCGCGAGCTTCGGCTCGAGGCCTCCGCGCCGCCAGTGGAATACGCGGCCGAATTGAAGTTCGACGGTCTCGCGATCAGCCTGCGCTACGAGGACGGCGCGTTGACGCGCGCCGCGACCCGCGGCGACGGCGAGGTCGGGGAGGAGGTCACGCAGAACGTGCGCACCATCCGCGGCATTCCCCTGCAGTTGCGCAGCGCCGCGCCGCGCGTGCTCGAGGTGCGCGGCGAGATCTTCATGACGCGCAGGGATTTCCAGCGCATGAACGAACGGCAGCGCAGGCTGGGCGAGAAGGAGTTCGTCAATCCTCGCAACGCAGCCGCGGGAAGTGTCCGCCAGCTCGACCCGTCGGTCACTGCCAGGCGGCCTCTGTCGTTCTTCGCTTACGGGGTAGGCACCGTGCAGGGCTGGAAACTTCCCGCGCGGCACAGCGATTTGCTCGATGCCCTCGATGCGATGGGCGTCCCGGTGGATTCCCACCGCTCCGTGGTTTCCGGGGCCGACGGGCTGATCCAGTTCCATCGCCGCATCGGCGCGCAGCGGGACCGCCTGCCATTCGGCATCGATGGCGTCGTCTACAAGGTGAACGGCCTGCAGCTGCAGGAGCGGCTCGGCTTCGTCTCCCGCGAGCCGCGCTGGGCGGTCGCGCACAAGTACGCGGCCGAAGAGCAGGTGACGGAGGTCGTCGGCATCGACGTGCAGGTCGGCCGCACTGGCGTGCTGACGCCCGTGGCGCGGCTCAAGCCGGTGTTCGTCGGCGGCGTCACGGTGACCAACGCCACGCTGCACAACGAGGACGAACTCCGCCGCAAGGACGTGCGCGTGGGCGATACCGTCGTGGTGCGGCGGGCGGGGGACGTGATTCCGGAAGTGGTTTCCGTAAGGTTGGAGAAGCGGCAGCCTCGCGCTGTGGAATTCCGCATGCCCGAGCGCTGCCCGGTCTGTGGCTCTCCCGTGGTACGCCTGCCGGGCGAGGCGGCGACGCGCTGCACCGGAGGCTTGTACTGCCCCGCGCAGCACATCCAGGCGCTGCTGCATTTCAAGGGGCGCCGGGCGATGGACATCGAAGGCCTGGGCGACAGGCTCGCCGAGCAGCTGGTCGAGCAGAAGCTGGTGGAGAGCCCAGCCGATCTCTACGCACTGGAGGCCGGGCAGCTCGCGACACTGGAGCGCATGGGCGAGAAGTCGGCGCGCAACGTCATCGACAGCATCGGGCGCTCGCGCGACGCCACGCTTGCGCGCTTCGTCTTCGCCCTCGGCATTCCGGGGGTCGGGGAAGAGGTCGCGAAGATCCTTGCGCGGCACTTCGGCACGCTCGAGGCTCTGCTTGCCGCCGATTGGGAGACGCTGGCGGCGGAGAAGGAAGCGGTGCGCAAGGAAAATGCGAAGCGCAAGCGTCGCGGCGAGGACGCCCTGCCGGTTCCGCTCGAAGGTATCGGACCGGAAATCATGGACAGCATCCGCCAGTTCCTGCGTGAGCCGCACAACCGCAAGGTGATCCAGCGACTGGTAGACCACCGCGCGGGCGTGCGCATCCGGCCCGTGGTGCACGCGGCAGTCGCGGGCAGGCCGGCGAAGACCTTCGTGCTGACGGGGACGCTCACGGGCATGACGCGCGACGAAGCAAAATCGCTGATAGAGTCGCGGGGGCATAAGGTGGCCGGCGGGGTCTCGAAGAACACCGATTACGTCGTCGCTGGCACGGAGGCCGGCAGCAAGCTCGAGCGCGCGCGGGAACTGGGCGTCGAGGTGCTCGACGAGGACGGCCTGAAGAAACTGCTTGGAGAACCCTGAGACGCATGGCGCAGCAGTTGCGGAAAGCAGTGTTTCCCGTGGCGGGCCTCGGCAGCCGCTTCCTGCCCGCCACCAAGGCGAGCCCGAAGGAAATGCTGCCGGTGGTGGACAAGCCGCTGATCCAGTACGCGGTGGAGGAAGCGGCCGCGGCCGGCATCACCGACATGATCTTCATCACCGGCCGCAACAAGCGCGCCATCGAGGACCATTTCGATACCGCCTACGAGCTGGAGAGCGCGCTCGCGGCACAGGGCAAGCGTGAGCTGCTTGACGCCGTGCGAGGCGTGCTGCCGACCGGCTGCCGCTGCATCTACATCCGCCAGGCGCAGCCGCTGGGACTGGGACACGCCGTGCTGTGCGCGCAGCCGGTGGTGGGCGACGAGCCCTTCGCCGTCTTGCTGGCGGACGACCTGATCGATGCCAGCCCGCCGGCAATGGCGCAGATGGCGCGCAAGTTCGCCGACGAGCAATGCTCGATCCTCGGCGTGGAGGAAATCGCGCGCGAGCAGACCGGCAGCTACGGCATCGTCAGCCCCGAGCGCGCCGGCGCCGAGCTGAGCCCGATCAACGCCATCGTGGAGAAGCCCGCGCCCGCGCAGGCGCCGTCTACACTCGCGGTGGTCGGCAGGTACGTGCTCACGCCGCGCGTGTTCGACAAGCTGGCCGCGGTCAAGCCCGGGCGCGGCGGCGAGATCCAGCTCACCGACGCCATCGCCGCGCTTCTCGTGCAGGAGCGCGTCATGGCCTACCGGTTCAGCGGCCGGCGCTACGACTGCGGCTCCAAGCTTGGCTACCTGCAGGCCACGGTCGAGCTCGGCGCCAAGCACGCCGAGGTGGGTGAGGGATTCGCACGTTTCCTGGCGGGGCGCCGCGATGCCTGAGCTGCAGGCCGCGTGGGATTTCCTGGAGAACTCGGACCTGGTCGCCGATGCGGGCGAAGTCCAGGCGGCGATTGAGCGCCTGGCGGCACAGATCACCCAAGAGCTGTCCGGCGCTTACCCGCTGGTGCTGGTGGTGATGGGCGGCGCGGTGGTGTTTGCCGGGCAGCTGCTGCCCAAGCTGCGCTTCCCGATGGATTTCGACTACGTGCATGCCACGCGGTACGGCGCTGCGATCGCCGGCGGTGGCATCGATTGGAAGGTGACGCCGCCCGAGGACCTGCGCGGGCGCACGGTGCTGGTGCTCGACGACATCCTCGATGGCGGGCAGACGCTGCGCGCCATCAGCGACCGGCTGCAGGCGCTGGGCGCAAAGCGGGTGTGCTGCGCAGTGCTTGTCGAGAAGACCCTGGCGCGCGCCAAGCCCATCGCCGCCGATTTCGTCGGGCTGCGCATCCCCGACCGCTTCGTGTTCGGCTGCGGCATGGACGCGAAGGGCTACTGGCGCAATCTGCCGGAAATCCGCGCCATCCGGGGGGAGTGATGCTCGCGATCATCGGCGGCAGCGGCCTGTCGCAGCTTTCCAGCCTGACGCATACGCATCGCAAGGTCGTGCGCACGCCCTACGGCGAGCCGTCGGGCGCGCTGACGTTCGGACGCATCCGAGGCCAGGAGGTGGTGTTCCTCGCACGCCACGGCTATGGCCATACCATCGCGCCGCACGAGGTCAATTACCGCGCCAACCTCTGGGCGCTCAGAGAGCAGCAGGTGGAAGGGGTGGTTTCGGTCGCCTCGGTGGGCGGCATCCGCAAGGATCTCGCGCCGGGGACGCTGCTGCTGCCGGATCAGATCATCGACTACACGTGGGGCCGGCGCTCCACCTACTTCGAAGGCGCTGCGAGCCAGGTCACGCACATCGATTTCACCGAACCGTATTCGGCAAGCTTGCGGCGCCGCCTCCTCGAGGCGGCGCGCGCCTGCGGCGAGAGGGTGTTCGAGCGCGGGACCTATGCCGCGTCGCAGGGGCCGCGCCTGGAGACCGCCGCCGAGATCAATCGCCTGGAGCGCGACGGTGCCGACGTGGTGGGCATGACCGGCATGCCGGAGGCAGCGCTCGCGCGCGAGCTGGGCCTGGAGTACGCCGCGCTCGCGGTCAGCGCGAATTTCGCCGCCGGACGCGGCGACAGCGCGCACGCCGTCCCGCTCGAACGCATCGAGGCGGTGCTGGCCGAGTCCATGGGTCGGGTGCGCCGCATCATCGAGCGGCTGGTGGCCGGATGATCCGGGAAGTGCTGCGCATGGGCGACCCCCGGTTGCTCGAGAGAGCGAAGCCGGTGGAGCGTTTCGGCACGGCGGAGCTGGCCGCGCTGCTCGGCGACATGCGCGACACGATGGCGCACCTGAACGGCGCCGGCCTGGCGGCGCCGCAGATCGGCGTCGGCTTGCGCGTGGTGATCTTCGGCGTGCAGTCCAACCCGCGCTACCCGCATGTCGAGGAAGTGCCCGACACGGTGCTGATCAATCCTGCGGTGCAGCCACTCAGTGCGGAAACGGACGAGGACTGGGAAGGTTGCCTGTCGGTCCCCGGCATGCGCGGCGTCGTGCCGCGCTACCGGCAACTTCGCTATTCGGGCTGCGACGAGCAGGGTCGGGGCTTCGAGCGCACCGTGGTGGGCTTCCATGCCCGCGTCGTGCAGCACGAGTGCGACCACCTGGACGGCATCCTGTACCCGATGCGCATCCGGGACTTCAGCAAGTTCGGCTTCATCGAGGCGCTGTTCCCGGGACAGGACTATCCGCCCGAGGAGTGAAGCTCAGCGCACCTGCAGGTCTTTGAGCAGCTCCTGCTCGAGTTGCAGCACTGCCTTCTGGTTGGACAGCGACTCGCCCGAGACCAGGAACACGTCCTCCGCCCGGTCGCCCAGGGTGTTGATCTTCGCCGTGTGCAGGTTGACGTGGTGCGACGCCAGGGTGCGCGCGACGCCGTAGAGCAGCCCCGGGCGGTCCGCCGCCACGATCGAGAGCACCTGGTAGGTGCCGCGCTCGTCCGGGCGCAGGTTGACCACCGGGGAAATGGGGAAGTGGCGCACGCGCCGCGACAGGCGGCCACCGCGCGGCTCGGGCAGCGGCGCCGGCGACAGAAGCTCCTCCGGCAACTGCCGTTCGATCATTGCGAGCAGATCGCGGTAGTGCGCACCAGGCCCCTGGCCCATGACGAGGAAGGTGTCCAGCGCATAACCGTGGCGCGTCGTGTGCACCTTGGCTTCCACGATGTTGAAGCCCGCCCGCTCGAAGTAGCCGCAGATGCGCGCGAACAGCGCTTCGCGATCCAGCGTGTAGATCATCACCTGCAGGCCCTCGCCGATCGGCGCCAGGCGCGCTTTCACGACCGGCACCGGCGACTGCACGCGGTAGTGCAGGTTGCGCGTCTGCCAGGCGATGTCCTGCGCGTCGTGGCGCAGGAAGTAGGTGATATCGAGTTGCGCCCAGAACTTGTCCTGCACGCCGTCCGAAAGCGCGTACAGGCGCAGCAGCCGGGCCGCTTCGGCCTGCTTCTCGGCGAGCGCCGCGTCGGGTCCCTGCGTCTGGCCCGTCAGCGCGCGCCGCGCCGCGCGGAACAGGTCTTCGAGCAGCTTCGCCTTCCACGCGTTCCACACCTTGGGGCTGGTGCCGCGGATGTCCGCGACGGTGAACAGGTAGAGCGCGATCAGGCGGCGCTCGCTGCCGACTTTGTGCGCAAACGCCTGCACCACTTCGGGATCGTGCACATCCTCCTTCTGCGCTGTGCCCGACATGCTCAGGTGGTGCTGGACGAGGAACGCCACCAGGTCGGTGTCCTCGCGTGCCAGCCCGTGGCGTCTCGCGAACGTGCGCGCGTCGCGCATGCCAAGCTCCGAATGGTCGCCGCCGCGGCCCTTGGCGATGTCGTGAAACAGCGCCGCCACGTACAGCAGCCAGCGCCGCTCGAAGCCGTCCATCAGTTGGCTGCACAACGGGAACTCGTGCGCGAATTCCGTCATCGTGAAGCGCCGCAGGTTGCGCACCACCATCAGGATGTGCTGGTCCACGGTATAGACGTGGAACAGGTCGTGCTGCATCTGGCCGACGATGCGGCCGAACTCTGGCAGGTAGCGGCCCAGCACGTCGTACTGGTTCATGCGCCGGAACTCGTGCACGATGCCGCGCGGCTGCTGCAGCATCTGCAGGAACAGCAGCTTCGCCGTGGGGTCGCGCCGCAGGCGCGCGTCCACCCGCAGCCGCGAGCGCCACAGCGCGCGCAGCGTCGGGGCCGTCATGCCGCGCAGCTCCTGGTGCTGCTGCAGCAGCAGGAAGCTCTCCAGGATTGCGCGCGGCTCGCGCTCGAACAGGTCTTCGCGGCAGGCTTCGAGCCGCTCGCCCCGCACCTGGAAGCGCTCGTTGAGGGCGCGCGGTGCCACGTCCGCCTCGGGCAGCAGGCGCGCCTCGAGATTCTGCAGCACGAGGGCGTTGAGCTGCGTGACGCCCTTGGCCGCCTGGTAGTAGCGCTGCATCAGTTGCTCGCTCGCGCGCCGCGTGGGCGAGCCGCGGCAGCCGCATTGCTCGGCAAGCGCGGTCTGGTAATCGAAGACGATGCGGTCCTCGCGCCGGCCCGCGAGGAAGTGCAAGCGGATTCGCAAGTCGTGCAGCAGTGCCTCGTGGCGCGCAAGCTGCGCCGCTTCCGCCCGCAGCAGGAGGCCGCGCCGCTGAAGCTGGCCCCAACGCCAGCCCAGGCCGCAGGCGCGCGCGATCCACTGGATGGTCTGCAGGTCGCGCAGCCCCCCGGGCGCCTCCTTGAGGTTGGGTTCCAGTGCGTAGGCGGCGTCTTGGTGCTTGGCGTGCCGCTGTTCCTGCTCGAGCGTCTTCGCCTTGAGAAACGCCGGGGCATCGACGCCGCGCGCCGAGGCAGCGACGAGCTTGTCGAAGAGCGCGCGGCTGCCAGCGAGGTGCCGCGCCTCGAGCAGCGTGGTCTGGATCGTGACGTCCTGCGCCGCGGACTCGACGCAGCCGCGCACGGTGCGCACGCTGTGGCCGACCTCGAGGCCGATGTCCCAAAACAGGCCGACCAGGCGTTCCAGGCGCCCGCGCTCCGACGGCGTGGGTTCCCGCGCCAGCAACACCAGAATGTCGATGTCCGAGCAGGGAAACAGCTCGCCGCGGCCATAGCCGCCCGTGGCCACCAAAGCCGCGTGGGATGCAGGTTGGATGTCGCGCCATAGGCCGCGCAGGATCCGGTCGATCAGGCGGGTATGACCCCGCAGCAGCTGCGCCGGAGAGGGATGGCGCAGGTACGCCTCGCGCAGTGCGCGGCGCCCGGCGAGCAGCGACTCGCGCCACTCCTCGGCGGGCGCGAGGACGGCGCTCATGTCATTGCAGTCGCGGCGCCGCCGGCGTGCCGGCGGACGTGGTCAGCACCTCGTAGCCCGCATCCGTCACCAGCACCGTGTGCTCCCATTGGGCCGAGAGGCTGTGGTCCTTCGTGACGATGGTCCAGCCGTCCGCCAGTTCGCGGATCGCCGGCTTGCCCGCGTTGATCATCGGCTCCACGGTGAACGTCATGCCGGCTTCGAGCCGCAGGCCGGTTCCCGGCTTGCCGTAGTGCAGGACCTGAGGGTCCTCGTGGAACTTGCGGCCGATGCCGTGCCCGCAGAACTCCCGCACCACCGAGTAGCCGTGCTTCTCGGCGTGCTGCTGAATCGCGGCGCCGAGGTCGCCGAGCTGCGCGCCAGGGCGGACCTTCCCGATGCCGAGCCACATGCATTCGTAGGTGACCTCCGCCAGCCGGCGCGCCTGGATGCTCGGCTCGCCGACGAAATACATGCGGCTGCTGTCCCCGTGGAAGCCGTCCTTGATCACCGTCACGTCGATGTTGAGGACGTCCCCGGGTTTGAGCACGCGATCGCCCGGGATACCGTGGCACACCTGGTGATTCACCGAGGTGCAGATCGATTTGGGAAACGGCTTGTATCCCGGCGGCGCGTAGTTGAGCGGTGCCGGCGTAGTGCCCTGCACGTCGACCATGTACTCGTGGCACAGGTCATTCAGCCTGCCCGTGGTCACGCCCGGTTTGACGAAGGGCGCGACATAGTCGAGCACTTCGGCAGCGAGGCGGCCGGCGAGCCGCATCTTGACGATTTCCTCGGGAGACTTCGGGACGACGGGCATCGGCGGAAGAAAACGCTGATTATGCTAGAATTTCAGGCTGGTCAGCGCCGAGTTCTGCAACTGCGCGGCGGACCAAATTTCCCGCCCCGGCCGGTTAGGGTGCCCGCGAGGGTTTTCGGTTGGACCGGGGCGGCAGACCTCAACCCTAAGGAGTGCATAGTGTCGGCAACAATGCGTGAAATGCTGGAGGCCGGGGTCCATTTCGGACACCAGACCCGGTACTGGAACCCGAAGATGGCGCCGTTCATCTTCGGCCATCGTAACAAGATTCATATCATCAACCTGGAGAAGACCCTGGCGATGTACCAGGAGGCGCTGAAGTACGTGCGCCAGCTGGCCGCCAAGCGGGGCACCATCCTGTTCGTGGGCACCAAGCGCCAGGCGCGGGAGATTCTGCGCGAGGAAGCGCTGCGCTGCGCCATGCCGTTCGTCGACCATCGCTGGCTCGGCGGCATGCTGACGAATTTCAAGACCGTCAAGCAGTCCATCAAGCGGCTGAAGGAAATGGAGCAGATGGCGCAGGACGGCACTTTTGAAAGCATGGCGAAGAAGGAGGCGCTCGGCCTGCAGCGCGAGCTCACCAAGCTGCAGCGCTCGCTGGGCGGCATCAAGGAGCTCTCCAGCCTGCCGGATGCGTTGTTCATCATCGACGTGGGCTACCAGAAGGGCGCCGTGGCCGAAGCCAACAAGCTCGGCGTGCCCGTGGTGGGCGTGGTGGACACCAACCATACGCCTGAGGGCATCAGCTACGTGATTCCCGGCAACGACGACTCGAGCCGGGCGATCCGCCTGTACGCCCGCGGCATCGCCGACGCAGTGCTCGAAGGGCGCTCGCAGGCGGTCGAGGAGGTGGCGGCCGCTTCGCGCGACGAGTTCGTCGAAGTGGAAGTCGAGCGCGGCGCCTGAACGGGCGCGCGCAAAGTGAAAAATGGGGCCCCGGGCCCCTTTTTTTGGACCTGAGGAGCGACACGGAGATGGCGGAAATCAGTGCAGGCCTGGTGAAGGAGCTGCGTGAGCTCACCGGGCTCGGGATGATGGAGTGCAAGAAGGCGCTGGCGGAGTCGGGCGGCGACCTGAAGAAGGCCGAGGAGTTGCTGCGCATCAAGAGCGGCGCCAAGGCGAGCAAGGCCGCCGGGCGCATCGCCGCCGAAGGCGTGATCGGCGCCTGGCTGTCCGCCGACGCGAAGCTGGGCGCGCTGGTGGAAGTCAACTGCGAGACGGACTTCGTGGCGAAGAACGAGGACTTCATCGCCTTCGCGCGGGAAGTGGCGGAGGCGGTGGCGAAATCCAAGCCTGCGGACGTGCAGGGGCTGGCGAGCTTCGAGGCGCGCCGGCAGGCCCTGGTGCAGAAGATCGGCGAGAACATCTCGATCCGGCGATTCGCGCGCTTGCAGACGCAGGGTCGCCTCGCGCTCTACACGCACGGCGTGAAGATCGGCGTCCTGGTTGACCTCGAAGGCGAGGAGGGGGTCGCCAAGGATCTGGCGATGCACATCGCGTTCGCCAAACCGCAGTACCTGACGAAGGCCGAAGTGCCTGCCGAACTGGTGGCGCGCGAACGAGACATTGCCGCGGCGCGAGCGAAGGATTCCGGCAAGCCGCCGGAGATCGTCACCAAGATGGTGGAAGGCGCGGTCAACAAGTTCCTCAACGAAATCACGCTGCTGGGCCAGCCCTTCGTCAAGGACGACAAGCAGTCCGTGGAGAAACTGCTGGCGGCGAAAAAGGCGAAACTGAATGGCTACCGCTTCCTCGTGGTGGGTGAGGGAATTGAAAAGAAAAGCAGTGACTTCGCCGCTGAAGTGATGGCCACGGCGGGGGCCGGACGATAGCGGCTGCCATGAAGCCCGGCGAGGCCGCAGTCGGCGCGAAGTACAAGCGCATCCTCCTCAAGCTCTCCGGCGAAGCGCTGATGGGCGAGGACAGCTATGGCATCAACCGGCAGACGATCGACGCGATCGTCGGGGAGATCGCCGCGGTGGCGCGCCTGTCGGTCGAGATCGGCGTGGTGATCGGCGGCGGCAACATCTTCCGCGGCGTGGCGCTGGGCGCTGCCGGCATGGACCGCGCCACCGCCGACTACATGGGCATGCTCGCCACGGTGATGAACGCGCTGGCACTGCAGGACGCGATGCGTCGCGCGGGGCTGGATTGCCGCGTGCAGTCCGCGCTCAACATCGAACAGGTGGTCGAGCCCTACATCCGCGGCAAGGCGATCCGCTACCTGGAGGAAGGCAAGATCGTGGTGTTCGCCGCAGGCACGGGCAATCCTTTCTTTACCACCGACACCGCGGCCGCGCTGCGCGCCAGCGAGGTCGGGGCGGAGATCGTGCTCAAAGGCACCAAGGTCGATGGCGTCTATACCGCCGACCCGAGGAAGGACCCCTCGGCCAAACGCTGCGACCGCTTGACCTT
>Ga0137451_1000569_pt1 | contig 11357 bp, 9 predicted proteins | sample EasRivERMGT500_2_FD_102336 | JGI IMG/M metagenome (GOLD analysis project Ga0137451, IMG submission 102336) | Soil microbial communities from meander-bound floodplain in the East River, Colorado, USA - East River MetaG ERMGT500_2 | ecosystem: Environmental > Terrestrial > Soil > Floodplain ... | reverse complement strand
TCGAGCCCGCCCGGTGCGTATGGCGGCATCACCGTGAAGGTGTGCAATGCAACCGAGAGGTCGTAGTCCTGAGCCGCAGCCCAGACCGGCTCGATGTCCGGGTGATCGAGAGGCATGCCATGCGGCGCATACACCATCACGCCCCACGCCCAGCGCGACTTGCCCCAGCGTTTAATCTCATCGAGGCTGCCCAGGATGTCGCGCGCGCAGGCGAGTATCACGCCGCCCAGGCGGTCGGGGTAAGCGGAACAGTAATCCTCCATCCAGCGGTGATAGGCGCGGTACATGCCCTGCTCGAGCGCAACGTCGTCGCCCGAGGTCCAAGTGCCGAACCAGCCCGAGGGCAGCAGCAGGTTGACGTCCACGCCTTCGAAGTCCATGTCGTTGATGCGCACGGCGGGCTCGTAGTCCACGCGTAGGTGCGGCTTCCTTGCGCCGTGCGCGCCGGTGAAGCCAGCCATGTACTTGCCGCGCGTGTCCTGCGGATCGGAAGCGCCCAGGCGGCGGCGGTAGTGCCGCTGCCCTTTGGCATAAATGGCGTAACCGCGGTTGGTCGAGGACTTGTACGGCTCCCACGCCGGCAGCTTGGCCTTCTCCACCGCCGCGAGGTATTGGTCGATTACGTCGAGATAAGGACCGACGTGGGTATCGGCATCGAATATCTTGAAGCCGTTCTTGGCCATCCTTATCTCCGTTATGGAAGTCGTTACGCCAGCAGGCGAACGATTTCCGTCGCGTCCGAAACATTCTCCAGGCCGCGCGCCATGTCGGCCGCGCGGTCCAGGTTCCCGGCCGGGACCGGTTTCGCCGAAAACGAAACACAATCCCGGAATTTCCTTTCCAGTGTCTCCCAGCTCACCGGGTTCTTCGGGTCGCCGGGCACGCCGCTCGCCCGGTGCTCGAAGCGCCGGCCGTCCCGGGTGACGATTTCCACGGACGTCTTCGAGATGTCGGCCGATCCGCCTTTGCCCGTAACCGGCTGGGACGCCGCGCGATAGCTCACACGGTCGGCCATGGCCAGCACGTCTGGATCGTGCAGCCCCGCTTCCGTATAGTCGCGCAGCGTGACGTTGCCCTTGGCCATCATCACCGCGGTGGTAAACGGAATGCTGTACTTTCCGTCGATGCTGATCTTGGGCCGGCGCTTCAGTTCCAGCGGCTCGCACAGGAGCTGCGTTCCGCCGGTTCCCCCGACGATGGTGATCGATTCGATGTCCCCGGGCCGCAAGCCATGCTGCTCCCGCAGCGAAAGTGTCGCCGCATTGGTCGTACGCGTGTACGCGCACGCGGGCCAGACCTTGAAGCCGTGCTTTTCGATCAGCGGGAAGTGGCTGCCAAGCCCGCCCACGATCACGTCCCAGTCCGGCTCGCGCCCGCGGATGTAGGTCTTGAAGAAGCCGTAGCGCCCCTCGACGATCTCCTTCGAGCCGATGATGCCGCGCTGCGCCAGGTCCGCCGCGAGGATGGCGCCCCGCCCCGAGAAGCCGGCCTGCATTGAGCGCATGTGCGTCGCGGCGCCGACCGCCATCTGGCGGCTGCCGCTCATCTGGTTGAAGGCGATGCCGAAGGCGTTTTCCATCTGCTCCTCGCTGAGCCCGAGGAGGCGACCGGCCGTGGCGGCCCCCGCGACGAATCCCAGCAGCTGGGTCGCAAACCAGCCCTCGGCCATAGTCCAGTCCGGGATGTCGATCGCCTGGGAAATCCGCGTCATGACATCGGTGCCCGCGGCAACGGCGGCGATGAACTCGTGTCCGCTCACGCCGCCCCTCTTTTCGGCGATCGCCAGGGCAACGGGTATGGTCACGATGCTGGGATGGCCGCTCTCGCCGAGATCATCGTAGTCGAGCATGTGTCCGAGGCTGCCGTTGAGGAAGGCCGCCCACGACGCGGGCGCCTTGCCGCCGAAACCGAGCAGCGTGGCTTCGGGCCTGCCGCCCTGCTCTCTCGCGTAATCAGCGAGTATCGCAGCCTCCGGCGCGAGCGTGCTCGCGCCGATCGCAACTCCCAACGTGTCCAGCACGCATTGCTTGGTCATGTCGACGAGCGCGGGCGGCAGCGCCTCGTAGCGCAGTGTCGCGGCGTGGCGCGCGAGCCTGCGGGTCACGCCCCTGCCTCTCTCCATGGCGCCGGACGCGCTGTGCCCGCTTCCGCTGTCGGCGGCAATTCGCATGTCAGCCTCCCTGCTTTTCCCTGATGCCCAGGTTCCGGATGATTTTTTCCCAGCGTGCGATTTCACTGGTGATCACGCCGCGGAACTCGTCAGGCGTGTTCGGCGCCGCAGCTTCGGCCCCGTCCGCCGCCAGCCTCTCCTTCACCTCCGGCGCATTCATGAGCCCGCCCACTTCACGGTTGAGGTAGCTCACAAGCGCGCCCGGAGTGCCGTTCGGTGCCAGCAGGCCATACCAGCTGCGCAGCTCGTAGCCGGGCACGCCGGACTCGGCGATGGTCGGCACCTCGGGCATGGCCTGCACTCGCTGCGGACTGGTGATGGCGAGCGCCTTCAGTTTGCCGCCTCTCACCAGCGGGGTTGCGGTCAGTGTGTTCGTGATCGCCAGCTGCACGCGACCGCTCATGACGTCGATCATCGACAGGCCGCTGCCCTTGTACGGGATGTGCGTCATTTCAACGCCCGCCATGGACTTGAAGAGTTCCATGCCGAGATGCACGACCGAGCCGACGCCGCTCGACGCGTAGACCAGCGGCTTCGCCCTGGCGAGCGCGATCAGTTCCTTCACCGAATTGGCGGGAAGCGACGGCGTCGCCACCATCAGGTACGGCTGCGAGATCATCAGCACGACCGGCGTCAGCTCTTTCGGAATATTGGTGGTCACCGTGCCGAGCAGCATCGCGGTCACGTTCTGCGCGCTGAGGGTGGCCAGGGTGTAGCCGTCGGGTATAGCCTGCGCCGCGAGCTGGAGCGAAATCGCCCCCGCAGCGCCCGCACGATTGTCGACAACGACCGACTGGCCCAGCCGCTCGCTCAGCTTCTGGGCGACAGCACGCGTCATGACATCGCTGCCGCTGCCGGCAGGCGAGCCGACCAGCACGCGAACCGGCTTGCTGGGATAGCCGCCGGGCGCCGGTGCCGTCTTGGGTTGCCCGCCGGCGGGCGCGATCAGGCAGGCCGACAGCGCGATCGCCGCCAGCGATCGTGGCAAGGCGTGTTTCATTTCTTCCCCTCCTCCCTCTTCTTTCGGCGGAAACGCCCGCCTTCAGGTCGGACCCGTCACGAGCACCTCGTCACCTTCGACCGTGAACCGGTGGTCGAAGTCTTCCGATACCCACTCCATGAATCGGACAGCGTCATCGAACCGCGGGTCCCCGCCGCGCAGCACCTCCGGTCGCAACTGCTTGTCTATCAACACGGGCAGGAACGATACGCGCTTCACGCCGTCGCGCGCGAGCACCGCTTTCGCGATCAGGCTGCGCTTGGCGTCCGCACCGTAGGAAAGATGCGGATAATCGGGGTCCATCGTCACGCCGTAACGTTGCATGAACTCGGCCGCCTTCGCCGGCGTCTTGGCGGTCGAGGACATGATGAAGTTGCTCAAGCTGTAGAAGCAAACCTTGCCGCGATGGGTGCCGATCGCTTTCGGGGCGTGTGCGTGATGCCCGAGGATCAGGTCCGCGCCGGCCGCGACGGCGGCGTTGGCCACGGTCACTTGGTATTCGGCAATCACTCGCGGGATAAAGTGGATGCCCCAGTGCAGCGACAGCACCACGACGTGGGCCGATTTCTTCGCCTCGGCGATGTCTTCCACCATGCCGGCGAGATCTTCCTCGTACGGAACGGTGACGACCCGCGGCGGCACGCCGGCCTGGTAGTCGAACGGTTCGTAGTAGGTATGCGCGCGCAGCGGCGCGATGCCGGCGTGGTCGCGCCCCGCCGCATAGCCCGTCTGCAGGATGGAGCAGTAGGCGAGAACAGCGATCTTCACCCCGTTTTTCTCCACGATCGCCGGGCAGCGCGCTTCGCGCAGGTTGCGGCCCGCGCCGACGACCTGCATGCCCTTGCCCCGGAACAGCGCGACGGTATCGAGCAGGGCGTCCTCGCCCCAGTCCATCGCGTGATTGCTGGCCAGGGAAACGACATCGAAACCGCAATCGGTAAAGACCGAGGCCATGTGCGGCTTGACGCGGCTGTGGGCGCCGCCGGAATGGACCTGCAGCGAACCCCGCTCCGAGTACACGCGCTCGACCTGGGCGAAGCGGAGATCGGCCCCGGCGAGCGTCGGCTTCGCCAGCACGGAATAGGTGTCCATCGGCTCGTGCAGCGGGCCGACGTCGCCGCATCCCAGCAGGGTTACGCTGCTATTCGCCATGGAAGCCTCTCCTGGTATCACCCGTCACTCATCACTTCTTGTATTTGGCGAGCTGCGCTTGCGAAAGATAGCGCTCCTCGAGCTCGCGCTGCTTGTCGCCGCCCTCGCCTTCCGGGCCGACGTCGGGACGCGGATAGGGCCGGTCCTTGCGGCTCGCCTGGAAATCCTCCCAGGCCGCGACGCCGCGCTTCTGGAAATCCTGCATGAAGTCGTGCAGCGCCGCCCACATGACCTGGTGCGTGAATCCGGGATACCACGCGATGTTGATCCCCAGCGCGAGATGCTCGTCCAGCCCCAGATAGCGCGGCAGCTTCCCCTTCATGAACGAAAGCGGTCCTTCCACCGCCGCGCGCGCCTGCTTGATCTCTTCCACCGAATGGGGGGACTCGAGCTGCACCCAGTCCACGCCCGCCTCTTTCCGGTAGGCCTGGAGCCGCTTGATGCAGTCCTCGAGGCTGCTGTTGGCAGCGTCGCGCGCGTAGCACTGGGACATGATCACGAAATCGGGATCGAGCTCGTTCTTCATGTCCACCGCCGCGCGGTAACGCGCGATGGCCTGCTCGAAGGGGACCACTTCCACGCCCGCACTCTGCGTGCGGCGCTTGCCTTCGATCGGCTGGTCGTCGATGCGTACACCCGCGATGCCCGCCCGGATGCACTCGCGCACCATTCGCCGCACCGCCATGATGCCGCCGTGCCCGGTGTCGCCGTCGAGGATGACAGGGAAGTTGACGCTCTGCGCAATCCAGCCGGCGATCTGCACGCATTCGGTCATGGTCGCGGTGCCGACATCGGAAAGCCCGGTGTAGGAGCCGACCACCCCACTGGTGCCGACGAAGCCCGCCTCGCAGCCGGCCTGTTCCATGATGCGCGCGTGCGTCGCCGTCGGCGGGTGCAGCACGACCAGCACCTTGTTTCGGCGGTGGATGAGCTGCCGCAGCTTCGTCGACTTCTTCATGCTATCCATGATCAGGCCGCCTTGGATTGGGCACCGCGCGCATGGCCTGCGGCCTCGCGGCCGGCGATGCGTCCGAACACCGAGCCCGCCATGAGGCCCGAGCTGCCGGGATAGTTGTAGTAGAACAGCCCGCCGACCAGCTCGCCCGCGGCATAGAGACCCGGCAGCGGCGCGTCCGCGATGTCGAGCACGCGGGTAGCGGTGTCTATCTTCAGGCCGCCGAAGGTGAAAGTGATGCCGCAGGTTACGGCATACGCGCTGAACGGCGGCTTCTCGATCGCATTCGCCCAGTTCGACTTGTTTAGGGCAAGCCCTTCGGTGCAGCGGCCGTCCTTGATATTGGGATTGAAAGCAGCCGAGCGCCTGATCGCGGCGTTGAATTCACGGACCGTCTGCAGGAACTGCCCCGGATGGACGTCTTCCATGCGCGCAACCAGTTCTTCGAGCGTGTCGGCGTGGACCTTCGTGGTCCCTTTCGAGCGGTACTCTTCGTGCAGCAGGTGCTCGACCTGCGAGTCGAACACGTGCCAGGCGTAGCTGCCCGGCTGCTCCAGCACCGCGCGGCCGTACTTGGCGTAGGTATAGTTGCGAAAGTCGGCGCCCTCGTCGACGAAGCGCTTGCCTTCCGCATTCACCATGATGCTGAACGGGTAGCCGTTGCGGCTCGCGGTGATCGGCCGGTCCAACTCGCCAAAATCCGGCGCATAGCGCTCCCACGATACCGAGTGGCAGCCGGACCACTGCCCGTAGGCCTGGGCGCCGATATCCAGCGCCATGCGGATGCCGTCGCCGGTGTTGTAGCGCGTGCCGCGGACCTTCGCCATGTCCCAACCCGGACCGAGATAACGCGTGCGCCACTCGCGGTTCGCCTCGAAGCCGCCCGCCGCGAGCACCACGGCCTTCGAGCGGATCTCCTCCTCGGCGCGATTCACGACGACGCGCACGCCCTGAACGCCCTCCTGCCCGCGCAGCAAGGCAATCGCCTGCGCGTTGTAGTGGATTTCGACGCCGTGCTTTTCGGCGGCCTTGTACTCGGCCTGGACGAGCCCCCGCCCGCCGCCTGCCGCCTCGATCACCGTGCCGCCGAAGAACTTGAACTTGCCTTCGTGCTTGAACGCATAGCGCCCGAAGCGCGGGATGAAACGCACGCCCCGGCCGTGCAGCCACTGCACGGTCTCGGTGCTACGGCGCACGACGGTTTCGGCGAGATCGGGATCGCAATACCATCGGGTGACGCGCCCCAGGTCATCGAGATACGCCTCTTCCGTGTACTCGCCGAAGTCCGTATTGGCGATTTCCCCCTCGGAAAGATCGGGCACCACCGTCCTGACGGTTTCGACGCCGTGATGAACCATCCGGAAGCCGCCCCCGGTAAAGGAGCTGTTGCCGCCACGCTGGTCTTCCGGAGCGCGCTCGAGCAGTAGCACCCTGGCGCCGTGCTCCCGCGCCGACAGCGCAGCGCACAATGCGGCGTTTCCGCCGCCGACGACGATCACGTCATATATCTTGTCCATGTGTTCTCCCGTCTTGCCCCGGCGAGACGCGGCCTAAGAGCGCCTAACATAATGAAACGCGCGTGCGTTGCGAGTCAGAATTGTCGATAGCGCGAAGCGAGGTGCAGCCAATACTCGCTGTATTGGCAAGCCGAGCGACAAAGCTAGCGGCGATTTTGGCCGCAACCCCCTTGGGCTGGCACGGTTTTGGCCCGCGTCTACCCGCTCGGTTCATGCCCGTTGCGGAGCCTGAAAGTGTCGCTGGTTCCGCGTAGCCAAAACCGTGATAGCGCAGCGTGTGTTTCATTGTGTTAGGCGCTCTAAGAACCCCGCCGGTTGCCGAGCGCGGCCTCGCGCAGATAGCGCTCGTAGGCGAATTGCGGCAGGCCGCCGCACTCGAAGATCTGCTCGATCGCCGGCGGGTACTTGCGCAGCGGCACGCTGGCGCCGGTCGCCGCATTGCGAATGACAGCCCCGGGGTAGTCCACTTCCAGCGTCTCACCGTCCTGCACGATGCCGGTCACGCCCGGCGCCACGAAAATTGGGATCGCGCGCGAGATGCTGTTGCGCAGGAACAGCCGCGCCACCGACTCCGCGATGATCGCTGCGATGCCGACTTCGCGCAGCACCAGGCCCGGCCGGCTCGAGCCGCAGCCGAAATTGCGGCCGGTCACCATGATGTCGCCCGGCTTCACTTGCTGCGGGAATTCCGGCCGGTACACCTCCATGGTGTGCTGCTTGAGTTCCTCCATGGTCGGATAGCGGTAATAAGGGTTGATCGCGTCGGTCTCTATCGAGTCGCCGAACTTCCAGACGCGGCCGCGAATCGCGCGGTTGAGATCAAAGCCCACGGAACACCTCCTTCGGGTTCACGATCTCGCCCGCCACGGCCGCGGCGGTAACCGTGAGCGGGCCGCCGAGGTATATCTCCGCCTTAGTGCTGCCCTTGCGGCCCTTGAAGTTGCGCGTGGTCGCCGTGATGCAAACCTCGCCGTCGGAGAGGAAGCCGACGCGCGGCTGGCACACGCCGCAACCCGGCGTGATGACCTGGGCGCCGGCCTCGATCAGCTTCTCGATCAGCCCCGCCTTGAGACATTGCAGGTAAACCTGCTGCGACGCCGGCGAGATGATGAAGCGAACACCCTTCGCCACCTTGCGTCCTTCGAGCATGCGCGCCGCGATTTCGATGTCCTCGTAGCGGCCGTTGGCACAGGATCCGATTTGCGCCTGGTTGATCCGCACGCCCTTCGCCTCGTCCACCGGCACGACGTTGCCGAACTGGTGCGGCTTCGCCACCACGAACGACATTTCGTTCACGTTGAGGCGGATTTCGTTCTCGTAGGCGGCGCCAGCGTCGGGAGCCAGCGGCTCGTACGGCTTGTCGGTGCGCGCCTTCACGAACCGGTGCGTAGCCTCGTCCGCCTGGAACATCGCGAACTTGGCGCCCACTTCGACGCCGTGCGTAGACAGGCACATGCGGCTGTCGATGGACAGCTGCGGCACCAGCGATCCCGAGTACTCGATGGACATGCTCTGCGCGAAATCGTCGCCGTACTGTCCGGCGAGGGTCAGGATGATGTCCTTGGCAATGGGGTAGTTCGGCTGCCGGCCGTCGAGCACCACCTTGACGGAGTGCGGCACCTGGAACCACAACTCCCCGTAGAGGAGCACGTAGAACATGTCGGCGCGCGTGATGCCGGTCGCGCCGGAATTGACCGAGCCGTAACCCAGCGTGTGCGAGTCATTGCCGACGACTAGCTCGCCGGGGCGAACCAGGCCGTAATCCAGCATCATCTGGTGCGCGATGCCGGGCTCGGAATCGTGGAAGCACTGGATGCCCAGCCGCTCGACTTCCCTGCGGATCACCGCGTTCTCGTCCGCCAGCTTCTGGGAGAGCGCCGGCTGGTGGTGGTCCAGCAGCACATAGATCTTCTCGCGGTCCCACACCCGCGGCAGCCCGTCCTTGAAGCCGGCCTCGATCGCCATGTCGCGCATCGGCTCGCCGGCGTGGTAATGGCACATCGCGCCGTCGATGCGCGCCTCGAGGAAGTCCCCGGCCCGCACCGGCTTGCCGGCCAGGTTGTGCCGCGAGAGCAGCTTTTCCGCCATCGTTTGCGCCATAGGTTCCTCCGAACGCTTCGCCCGCAGCCGCCGCCCTATTCGCCGGATTCCGGGAACAGGCGCTTCAGCCGCTCGCGCTGCGCGGCGCGCACGTGGTCGCGCGCCGCTGCTTCCGCCGCATCGGGATCGTGCCTCTGTATCGCCTCGACGATACGCGCATGCTCCGCCGCGGCCGTCTGCGCGCGGTGCGGGAGCAGCATCAGCGGCGTGCCGAGGAGCCCCATCGAATCGTTGACGGCGGCGAGACTCTTTTCGAGATAGCGGTTGTGCGCGCCGCGGTGGATCGCCGCGTGGAATCGCCAGTTATGCCGCGTGAGTCCTTCAAAGTCGCCCTGCATCTGACGCTCGTGCTCGACCAGGTCGACGAGGTCCTGCACCTCCATGTCGGAGGCATGTCGCGCGCACATGCGCGCCGCGGTGCCCTCCAGCGTCTCGCGCATGACGTAGAGTTCCATCACCGCCTGGCGATCGAGCCGCGCCACCACCAGTCCGTTGCGCGGCTCGTGCTCGAGCATGCCCTCGGACTCGAGCCGCCGGATGGCATCGCGCACCGGCGTGCGGCTCACGTTGAGCCACTGCGCCACCTCGATTTCCATCACGCGGTGGCCGGACTTGAACTCGCCCTGCCGGATGGCGTCGCGCAGCCGGCGATAGACGTGCTCGCTGCGCGAGCCGTGGCGCGGGGCGTGTGGCTTCTGGTTCGGAGCGTGGGAGCGCGACATGGATCCGCCGATATTCCTGGGTGGGCCAGTCGATTGACCGGTCAATTACTAATATGTATCCTAGTGTATACATGTGAGTTCCAGGCGTCCAGCACCACGCCTACAATAATTAGCGCCCCACCGTGCCACGTCCTGCGCGGAATCGGGCGCAGAAGCCTTGCGAGGAGAGTGATATGAGATCAGTACGGGAAGCGCGTGTCGCGCTGTACGCGCTGCCCTTGGCGCTGTCTTGCCTGCCGCCGCTGACCGCGGCGGCCCAAAGTGGCTATCCCGCGAAACCCATCCGCCTCGTCGTCGGGCAGGCGCCCGGCGGCGCGACCGACGTCGTTGCCCGCCTCGTCGCGCCGAAGTTCGGCGAGGCCCTCGGCCAGACGGTAGTGGTGGAGAACCGCACCGGTGCGGCCGGCTCGATCGGCGCCGCGTTCATCGCCAAGAGCGCGCCGGACGGCTACAACCTGCTGGTCGTCTCCAGCAGCTACGCCATCAACCCCAGCCTCTACACCGACCTGCCGTTCGACCCGGTTAAGGACCTGGCGCCAGTGACGCTGATCGCCGAGGCGCCGTTCCTTCTGGTGGTGCACCCCTCGATGCCGGTGAAGTCGGTGAAGGAGTTCGTAGCGTTCGCGAAAATGCGCCCCGGCGCGCTCAACTACGGCTCGGGCGGCAACGGTAGTTCCGGCCACCTCGCGGGCGAGCTGTTCAAGATGCTCGCCGGCGTGGATATGGTGCACGTGCCGTACAAGGGCGCCGGCCCCGCACTGGTGGACGTGATGGCGGGCCAGGTGCATCTCACGTTCGGCAGCGTGCTCTCCTCGCTGGGCCACGTAAAGAACGGCCGGCTGCGCGCGCTCGGCGTCACCAGCGCGAAGCGCTCGTCCGGCGCGCCCGACCTGCCGACGATCGCCGAAGGCGGCGTGAAGAGCTACCAGACGACGACGTGGTACGGCCTGCTCGCCCCCGCCAACACGCCCGCCGCGATCATGACGCGATTGAGCGGCGACATGAAGAAAGCGGTCGAGTCGCCGGAAGTGAAGAACAAGATCCTCAACGACGGCGCCGAGCCGGAAGGCAGCACGCCTAAGCAGTTCCAGGATCACCTCGCTTCGGAAATGAAGCGGGCGGCCGCGATCATCAAGCGAGCCGGCGTAAAACAGTAGTCACGACCGGGCTGGGCGGTAGGCAACAGATTCAACGTTGTTCAGCACCGCGGTATTTGGCTGTAACATAAGCGCCGATTCCCCACTGCCAGCCGGTGTTGATCAATATACTCAGATTTCTCGGGCGCTGCGCGGTTGCCGCGACCATCACCTGCGCTTCCGCGGGCACGGTGCATGCGCAGGCGTACCCGGTCAAGCCTGTACGCATCGTGGTGCCTTTCGCGCCGGGCGGAGGAACGGATGTCATTGCACGATATCTTGCCGCAGGCATGACGGAATCGCTGAAGCGGCAGGTCATCGTCGACAACCGGGCCGGCGCAAACGCCATAGTGGGAACGGAAATCGTTGCGCGCGCCCCGGCGGACGGCTACACGCTGCTGTTCGTTTCCAGCCCGCACTCGGTCAACCCGAGCATGTATGCCAAGCTGCCTTACGACACGCTGCGCGACTTCGCGCCGGTCGCTATGGTCGCGTCGTCACCCTATTTCCTGGTGATCCACCCCTCGCTGCCGGTGCGCAACGTGAAGGAACTCGTCGCCCTGGCAAGGAAACAGCCGGATCAGATCCTCTATGGTTCCGGCGGC
>Ga0137451_1000568_pt1 | contig 11379 bp, 6 predicted proteins | sample EasRivERMGT500_2_FD_102336 | JGI IMG/M metagenome (GOLD analysis project Ga0137451, IMG submission 102336) | Soil microbial communities from meander-bound floodplain in the East River, Colorado, USA - East River MetaG ERMGT500_2 | ecosystem: Environmental > Terrestrial > Soil > Floodplain ... | reverse complement strand
TGCCCTGATATTGATGCATGTTAACAGTAACCTGAAAAAATTGTCTGATGACCGTGAAGGAATTCTTCGCCCCGACCCTGTTCCTTTTTATAAGAATAAAGTCTACATCACCCTTTTTACCCTGGTCATTTTTATTTTCCTTGGTTATTATCTTGTTGATGCCATGGTGGGCCTTGGCCGCCAGAAAGCGTATGAACCTAAACAACCGATCTATTATTCACATAAAGTGCATGCCGGTATTAACCAGATTAGCTGTTTGTACTGTCATGGCAATGCCTGGGAAAGTCGTCATGCCGCCATTCCTTCTGTAAATGTTTGTATGAACTGCCATAAAACAATACAGGAATATAAGGGCCCCAAACTATATAATGAAAATGGAGATGAAATAAATGGTACCCGCGAAATTCAAACCTTATACAAATACGCAGGATTTGATCCTACTAATGCAACAAAATGGAATCCTTCCATGGCAAAACCGATTGAATGGGTAAAGATCCACAGTTTGCCCGACCTTGTTTATTTCAATCACTCGCAGCACGTACGCGCAGGCAATGTGCAATGCCAGACCTGCCATGGCCCCATCACAGAAATGGATGAAGTGAAACAGTTCGCCGAATTAAGCATGGGCTGGTGCATCAATTGTCATCGCCAGACAAAGATAAATTTCGATTATACCGACACTACAGGAAATAAATTTTATAGCATTTACGAGAAATTTCACAACGATATTAAGAATCACAAAATGGATAGTGTGACAGTAAAAGATATTGGAGGCCTGGAATGCCAGAAATGTCACTATTAAAACCCCCTGTCCCCCGCATCAGGCGGGGAAACTTAGGGTGTAAGAGTTATTTAAAATTCAATTTTTGAAAAATTATCAAAAACTTTCTTCGGAATTCGGAGAGTTTAAAAACTCCCCTTTAGGGGATGGGGGTAATATGAGAAAAAAATATTGGCAAAGTTTCGGTGAGCTGAATAATGCAGGATCCGTCAGGAAATTGACGGAAGATGAATTCAAAGAAGAGTTACCCTTTGAAGACATTACCGGCAAGGGCTGGCTTGAAGCAGAAACCCCTCGCCGTGATTTTTTAAAATACCTGGGATTTAGTACGGCCGCTGCTGCGATTGCCGCCGGTTGTAAAATTCCTTCAAGAAGAGTTGTCCCTTTTGCTAATAAACCAGAGAATGTTTTTCCGGGTGTTGCAAAATATTATGCCACTACCTATGTGCAGGATGGGGATGTGATACCTGTTGTTGCTAAAGTAAGAGACGGTCGTCCGATTAAAATTGAAGGAAATGATCTTTGTTCCTTTACTAAAGGTGGTACTTCAGCTCGTGCCCAGGCATCTGTTCTTGATCTTTACGACACCTGGCGCTTAACACATCCGAAAAGAAAGGTGGGAGATAAATTTGAAGAGATCCCCACATTTGACCAGTTGGATAAAATGGTAGCCGATGCATTAGCCGGTTTGAATGGATCACCGGTTGTTTTATTGACAAGCACGATCACTTCTCCAACCACCAAACAAATCATTTCAGAGTTCCTTGCAAAATATTCCGGCAGCAAACATGTACAGTATGATGGTGTTTCTTACAGCGGCATGTTGGAATCTTATGGATCAGGAAACAAAGCCTTGCCTTCCTACCGTTTTGAAAATGCAAAAGTCATTGTCAGTCTCAGCGCCGATTTTTTAGGAACATGGTTAAGCCCGGTTGAATTTGCCCGCGGATATTCAACTGGTCGCAAAATCGATGAAAAGAATCCGCAGATGAGCAAGCACTATCAGTTTGAAAGTTATTTAAGCATGACAGGTGCCAACGCTGATGAACGATTCTCTCACCGGCCTTCAGAAACAGGTGCAGTGGCACTTGCTTTATATGCAGCACTTGGCGGAAGCGTTGTTGCTCCTTCTTTCACAGATGCTAAGCTAAACCAGGCGATCAATAAAGTCGCCGCTGACCTTAAAAATAATAATGGTGCTGCGGTAGTGGTTTGCGGAAGTAACGATGTAAATATTCAGACGGTTGTAAATGCGATCAATAACCAGATCTGGGCGTATGGAAAAACGATTGATTGGTCCGCTCCTGTAAATTATCGCCAGGGAATTGATAAGGATATGACCGACCTGGTGACCATGATGGAAAACAAACAGGTTGGAGCATTACTTATTTACGGTGCAAATCCTGTCTATAATTATTTTGATGCGGATCGATTTAAAGCTGCATTGAAAAATGTAAAACTTACTGTTTCCTTTGGTGAAAGGCTTGATGAAACAACAGAACTCTGTCAATATGTAGTTCCTCATCATCATTATTTAGAAAGCTGGGGTGATGCAGAACCAAAAAAAGATTATATCAGTTTTATTCAACCCACTATTTATCCTTTATTCAAAACAAGATATTTCCAGACCTCATTATTAAAATGGGGGCAGGCAGGTAGCGGCAGTGTTCCTGATTACGAAACCTATTTTAGAAATTACTGGACGGCTAAACTGGGCGATGTAAATGCATTTGATAAAGCGCTGCAAAACGGAGTAATAGAAAATGCGGAAGGTGCAACTTCAGCGACTTTAAATAATGGAGATGTTGCGGCAGCAGCAACAGCGATCTCTGCTATTCCTAAAGGTGGAAAGAATGAAGTGGTCCTTTACCAGAAATCTTCGATCGGTACCGGTTCACAAGCCGGCAATCCCTGGCTGCAGGAATTACCTGATCCTGTTTCAAAAGCTACCTGGGATAATTATGCGATGATCTCTACTACTAAGGCAAAAGAGCTTGGCATTGATTACAACAGTATGGATTATGAATACTATCCTTCAAAGCCAACCATAAAACTTACTGTCAATAAAAAAGAAATTGAATTACCTGTGCTGGTAATTCCGGGTATGAATGCGAATACGATTGCGGTAGCAGTGGGTTATGGAAGATCTGCTAACCTGGGAAAGGCAGCCGAAAATGTCGGGCAGAATGTTTACGGTTTTGCTTCTTTCAATGGCACAAATACTATTTATCATAACGATGTAGTTGTATCAGAAAAAACAATCGGTTCGCAAAAGATTGCGCAGATGCAGATCCAGAATTCTTATGCAGGTCGCACAGAAGTAGTGAGAGAAACAACGCTGGCTTCATTTAAAAAATACCCGGATCAATACAAAGAATACAGGGAAGAACTTAGAAAAGATTTTGCACCCCTGACAGGCGATTACCGTAAGGAAGGAACAATTTATCCTGATTATGTGCAACCCGGCGGTCTTAAGTGGGGAATGAGCATTGATATGAACAGTTGCATCGGATGCAATGCCTGTGTTGTTGCTTGTCACGCAGAAAATAATGTTCCTGTAGTTGGTAAAAGAGAAGTGCTTCGTTATCACGATATGCACTGGCTTCGCATTGACAGGTATTTTGTAAGCAATGAAAAAAATCCTGATGAGCTGGATGCGGTAGTATTTCAGCCGATGCTTTGCCAGCATTGCGATAATGCACCTTGTGAGAATGTTTGCCCGGTAACTGCAACAAATCACAGCACCGAAGGATTGAACCAGATGGCATACAATCGCTGTATCGGCACAAGATATTGCGCCAATAACTGCCCCTATAAAGTGCGCCGTTTTAATTGGGCAGATTATACGGGTGCAGATAGCTTTCCGCATAACCAGGACCAGCAGCTTATTGGAAAGCTTGATGATGTGGTATTTCAGATGGGCGATGATCTTACCCGGATGGTATTAAATCCGGATGTTACTGTTCGCAGCCGCGGTGTAATGGAAAAATGCAGTTTCTGTGTCCAGCGTTTGCAGGATGCAAAACTGACTGCAAAAAAAGAAGATAGGGTATTAAAAGATGGGGAAGCAAAAACGGCTTGCATGATGGCTTGCCCTACCGATGCAATTGTTTTTGGTAATGTGCACGATAAAGAAAGCCGTGTTACTAAAATGCGTGAAGAAAATGAAGGCAGGTTATTCTATGTGATCGAGCAGTTACATACGTTGCCGAATGTAAATTACCTGGCCAGGATTAGAAATACAGACGAGATCATTGAGCCAAAGCATGAAGGATAGGGGCCTCCCCAAACCCCTCCGAAGGAGGGGCTTGCTAACGCACAAACCCTGAAAGCTGAAGAGAATTAAAATAGTTGGAAAGTACGACGCAACCGAAGTTGAATAATGAAAAGAACCCAGACTCAATAAAAAATAAAAAGCTTGTAGCTCGAAGCTACGGCTCAAAGCTTAAAAGAATATGGCATTACTCCGATACGAATCACAGGTTAGGCCGCCGCTGATAGAGGGTGATAAAAATTATCACCAGGTTACAGTAGATATCTGCAGGCCGGTTGAAGCAAGACCAACACGTTTGTGGTGGATCGGTTTTCTTTTTTCTGTTGCATTACTTTGTTTCGGTATTGTGTCTGTGACGATGGAGGTGATCTATGGTGTGGGTCAATGGAACCTGAATAAAACAGTAGGTTGGGGCTGGGACATCACCAACTTTGTATGGTGGATCGGTATTGGTCATGCCGGAACATTGATCTCCGCCATCTTATTATTATTTCGCCAGGGCTGGAGAACCGGCGTTAACCGTGCAGCAGAAGCGATGACAATTTTTGCAGTGATCTGTGCCGGGCAATTTCCTATCTGGCATATGGGCCGTGTGTGGATGGCATTTTTTGTATTGCCGTATCCGAATACAAGAGGACCGGTTTGGCCGAATTTTAATTCAGCCTTGTTGTGGGATGTATTTGCGATCTCGACCTATTTTACTGTATCCTTATTATTCTGGTACAGTGGTTTGTTACCTGACCTTGCAACCCTGCGTGACCGTGCGAAATTGAAATGGAGAAAATTATTTTATGGTGTGGCTGCGTTTGGGTGGACAGGTTCTACCAAGCACTGGCAGCGTTTTGAAACTCTTGCCTTAGTATTAGCAGCATTAAGTACCCCGCTTGTATTATCAGTACATACAATAGTATCCTTTGACTTCGCTACATCTGTAGTGCCCGGCTGGCACACAACGATCTTTCCTCCTTATTTTGTTGCAGGAGCCATCTTCTCAGGTTTTGCAATGGTGCAAACGCTATTAGTGGTTACAAGAAAAGTCCTGTCTCTTGAAGAATATATTACCCTGGAACATATTGAAGTGATGAATAAGATTATTATTCTCACAGGTTCTATTGTTGGCATTGCCTATTTAACGGAATTGTTCATTGCATGGTATGGCGTTAACGGATATGAGTGGTTTGCTTTCAGGCAAAACAGGGTAAACCTGAGCAGTCCTTATGGTTGGGCGTATTATATTATGATGGGTTGTAACGTTCTGTCGCCACAGATCTTCTGGTTTCGGAAAATGAGAAGAAACCTGATGGTAACTTTCTTTATGAGCATTCTTGTGAATATCGGTATGTGGTTCGAACGATTTGTGATCATTGTTACTTCTGTACATCGTGATTACCTGCCATCAGCATGGAGCATATATTACAGGCCTACCATTTGGGAAGTTGGTTTTTACATGGGAACCTTTGGACTGTTCTTTACCTGTTATTTCCTGTTTGCCAAATTTTTCCCGGTAGTTGCTCTTGCCGAGATCAAACATATTTTAAAAAGAAGCGGCGAAAATTATAAAAAGAAAATGGACGAAGTGGAACATGAACCTGTTGAAGAATTTGTTGCAGAGCATGGACATGATCATGGAGCATAGTTCATAGTCGGGAGTTATGAGTCGGGAGTCAATTCCCGGGATCAAACTTCAACTCTGAACTCTTAACTAATAACTCTGAACTAAAAATTATGGCAGTAAAAAAATTTGTAGTGGGTTGTTTTGATGATGAAGCTGTATTATTTCCTGCGGTAAAAAAAACCCGCCGGGCCGGATATAAGATTCATGACGTCTTTACTCCCTTTCCCATTCATGGCCTCGATAAGGCGCTTGGTTTGAAAGATACAAGTTTAGACACTGCGGGATTTTTTTATGCGATAACCGGGACAGCCACAGCTTTAGGGTTTATCAGCTGGGTTTTTACTTCTGACTGGCCATTAAATATCGGGGGCAAACCACATTTTTCATTACCGGCCTGGATACCTATCACTTTTGAGCTGACTGTATTGTTCTCTGCGATAGGAATGGTTCTTACATTTTGTTATCTCTGCCAAATGGCTCCGTTTGTAAAAAAAGACCATTTTAATTTACGCTCAACCGACGATCTGTTTGTTATGGCGCTTGAGTGTACCGATAAAACCAATGAAGCAGAAACGATCGCTTTTTTAGAAAGCCTTGGTGCAAAAGATGTAAAGGTTGACAGAAAGGAAACAAGATGGTGGCTGGGCAGGTACGACAGAGAATCAAAAGTATTTGAAGTAAAAGAAGAAGCAACAGCGTAAGAGCAGTAAAATAATTCATCATTAATAAAGAATAAATGAAGAAATTTTTTTGGATAGCAGGTATTTTTTCACTGGTATTAAGCATTACGGCTTGCAGCGATGTTCGTCGTAATCCCGGGCGGGTTTATATGCCGGATATGGCATATAGCAGGGCTTACGAAACATACGCAAAACCTGATTCTTCAAAATTCACTGCGAATCTTGCCGAGCTTGGCGAAGGAAAGATTTATTATACGGCAAGACCGGTAGCAGGCGCAATGGCCCGTGGAGATGAAATACCGTTTCCATATGAAATGGATAAACCTGGCGATACGGTAAATTATACAGCATCAAAACAGGTTCAAAACCCCGAACCTCCGTTGGATGCGGTTCAAATGAAGGAAGCTGAGAGATTATACCTGGTAAATTGCGGAATTTGTCATGGACCTAAATTAGATGGTAACGGGCCGTTATATAAAGATGGTACGGGTCCATTTTTATCAAAGCCTGCCGCGCTGGTGGGAGATGCAAAATATGAAGCAATGCCTGATGGCCAGATGTTTTATTCAGTTACTTATGGCAAGAATGCAATGGGTAGTTATGCATCCCAGATCACTGCAAGACAGCGCTGGATGATCATTCATTATATAAAAACACAACAGGCAGCTAAGACTGCAACTGCAAAAAATGCTGTTACAGATAGTACCGGGGCAAAAGCAAAAACAGATAGCACAGGAAAAGCAAAATAACTGGTGAAAAGGGCTTAATGGCTCAATAGAATTCAGAATGATGAAGTGAAAGTTGATTACAATAATAAAAAACTTGCATCCGCCTCAGGCGGATAAAAGCTAAACGATATGACATTAAGAGAACAATTTGTAGCGCCGAAAAGATATAACACCTGGGCGTTTGCCCTGATGGCAGCAGGTGTAGTATCAATTATTTTACTTTTCATCACCCATGGCGCAAGCAGTGATGAACATAAACAGGCCCGGTTCTGGGCCAGTTTGTTGCAAAACAGCGTTTACTTTTTGCTCATCACAAATGCCGTCATGTTTTTTATTTGTGCTACTACGCTGGCATGGGGTGGATTTCAACAAACTTTTCGCCGCGTATCGGAAGCTATTTCTACAGCAGTTCCCATAATCGGTGTTATTGCCGGGGTTATTATGCTTGTTCTTGTTTTTGGTGGCAATCATGTTATCTATCATTGGGCAGATAGTGAAACGGTTAAGGCAGATCGTATTCTTCAGCAAAAATCACCATTTTTAAACAGAACATTTTTTACCATCTGGACCTTGCTTACTATTATTGGCTGGTCAGCGATCGGTTATAAAGTGCGCAGACTTTCACGAAGTATTGATGATAAGACGCTGACTATTTCTGAAGGGAAAAAATATATCTGGAACAATACGGTGTGGGCAGCTGTTTATCTGGTTGTATTTGCATTAACAGTTATGTCAACCGTTCCATGGTTATGGCTGATGAGCATTAATGCACATTGGTATTCTACAATGTATAGCTGGTACACATGGGCCAGTACCTTTGTACCCGGTGTTGCACTGATAACATTGTTTGTAGTGTATTTAAAAAACCAGGGATATCTTGAATTAACGAATGAAGAACATATTCATGACCTGGGAAAATTCATGTTTGCTTTTTCAATTTTCTGGACCTATTTATGGTTTTCTCAATACATGCTTATCTGGTATAGTAATCAACCCGAAGAAACTATTTATTTTAAGCCAAGAGTGCAGGGACCTTATCGTGGCATTTTTTTCCTGAACCTGATCATCAATTTTGTTGCGCCGATATTAATATTAATGAAAAGAGGAGCAAAAAGAAATTATACAACGATCACATTCATGTCTGTGCTTTTGATTTTTGGCCATTGGCTTGATTTCTTCCAGATGGTATTCCCGGGTCCGTTAACAGATCCTGCAACCGGTCAAACGCATGTACCATTGATGTTGTATGATTTTGGTATTGCTCTTGGTTTTGTGGGATTGATCATATTTATTACAGGTAAGGCGTTGGCAAAAGCGCCGCTGATAGCGAAACATCATCCGTTTATTAAAGAAAGTATTATACATCATACGTAAGCGTCAGGCCGCCTAAGCGGCCAGACGCATAAAAAGAACCGTCAGTATGCAAACCTTTTTCATCATAGCAATTTTGATATTTGGATTTTTGATCACTTTCCAGATCGCAAAGGCCAGTGAATACGTGTCAGTTCTGCGCGGCGAAGAAAAAGCAAAACAACAAACCAATCGTATCAATGCATTTTTGCTGCTTGTTTTTTTGATCCTCGGATTGATTGGCGTGTATTATTGTAATGAACGATTGAAGGGGAAAATTTTAGGAGAGTCCGCATCGCTGCAGGGTGAAAAAATTGATACGATGCTTTATATCACCATTGCAATTTGCGGCGTTGTGTTTTTTATTACCCAGATCCTTCTTTTCTGGTTTGCCTTCAAATACCAGCAGTCAGATAAACGAAAAGCATATTATTACCCACACAACAATAAACTGGAATTGATATGGACGGTTATTCCTGCCGTTGCCCTTACTGTATTAGTTGGTTTTGGAATTTTTTACTGGTTTAAAATTACAGGAGACGCCCCCAAAGAGGCCATGTCTGTCGAAATAACGGGAAGCCAGTTCCAGTGGGAGTTCCGTTATCCCGGAAGAGATGGAGTTTTTGGAAAAAAATATTATAAAGAAATAAAAGCTGCGAAAAATAATCCGTTGGGCCAATTGTGGGATGATCCGTTTAATCATGATGATGTTGTTGAACGGGAACTACACCTTGTAGTTAATAAACCTGTTAAATTAATCATCGGGTCAAAGGATGTGGTACATGATGTGGGCCTGCCACAATTCAGGATGAAAATGGATGCAGTACCCGGAACACCAACCACCATGTGGTTTACACCAAAATTTACTACAAGGCAAATGGTTGAAAAAACGGGTAACCCGGATTTTGCATATGAAATTTCCTGTGACCAGATGTGCGGTAAAGGACATTTTTCCATGAGAGGACCGATTGTAGTAGAAACACAGGAGGAGTTTGACAGGTGGGTCATTTCAAAAAAGCCGCAATACCTTGTTGCCAATCCACAATTTGATCCAACAATAAAAAGTCAATCTGCGACCGATACAACAAAGCCGAAAGTTGTCGCGGCCAATATGATCAATAAATAATTTTAAAAGAGATGCCCGTCATCTCTTAAAATAAAAGAATATGAGTAACGACGCAAACATGCATGGGCACCCCGAAATTGTGACGGAGCATGAAGTACATCATGATGAGCACCATGTACATCATCACAAAGAAACTTTTATTACCAAATATGTTTTTAGCCAGGATCATAAAACAATCGGTAAGCAGTTTTTGATCACGGGCATCATCTGGGCCATCGTCGGTGGTTTGTTCTCTGTGCTCTTTCGTTTACAATTGGGATTTCCTGATCAGACCTTTCCTATTCTTGAAACATTTTTTGGTAAATGGGCAAAGGGAGGACATATACAACCCGAATTTTATTATGCATTAATAACCATGCATGGCACCGTACTTGTTTTCTTTGTATTGACAGCGGGGTTGAGCGGAACATTTGCAAACATTTTAATTCCATTGCAGTGCGGCGCCCGTGACATGGCTTCTCCTTTTTTAAATATGTTATCATACTGGTTTTTCTTTTTAGCCAGTATAGTAATGATCTCTTCCTTGTTTATAAATACAGGTCCTGCAAGTGGCGGCTGGACAATGTACCCACCGTTAAGTGCATTAGGGGCGGCAAATGAAGGATCAAAACTGGGAACTGACCTGTGGTTAATAGCCATGGCTTTATTCGTTGTGTCATCATTACTTGGCGGCTTAAATTATATTTCCACTATTCTTAACATGCGAACAAAGGGGATGAGCATGACGCGGCTGCCACTTACTATCTGGGCGATATTTTTCACAGCGATATTAGGAGTACTATCATTTCCGGTATTACTTTCAGGATTCATTCTTTTATTGTTCGACCGTAATCTGGGAACAAGCTTTTATCTCAGCGATATTGTCGTGAACGGACAGGTATTGCCGAATGAAGGAGGAAGTGCCATTTTATATCAACACCTTTTCTGGTTCCTTGGGCATCCTGAAGTATACATTATTATTCTGCCATCCATGGGAATAGTTTCGGAGGTGCTGGCTGTAAATTCACGAAAACCGATCTTTGGCTATATGGCGATGGTGGGCTCATTGTTTGCAATTACCATACTTGCATTTCTAGTTTGGGCGCACCACATGTTTGTTACGGGATTAAATCCTTTCCTCGGGTCGGTGTTTGTTCTTCTTACATTACTGATCGCTGTACCCTCTGCGATTAAAGTTTTTAACTGGCTTACTACTTTGTGGAGAGGTAATATTCGTTTTACCCCGGCCACATTATTTGCCATTGGTTTTGTAAGTCTTTTTATCTCCGGCGGTTTAACCGGTATCTTTCTTGGCAATTCAACCATTGATATTCATTTGCACGACACAAAATTCGTAGTCGCACATTTTCATATTGTGATGGGAGTAGCATCTTTCTTTGGAATGTTTGCCGGTGTTTATCACTGGTTCCCTAAAATGTTTGGCCGCTATTTGAACAGCACATTGGGATTTATTCATTTCTGGGTAACCATGATCGGGGCGTATTTAATTTTCTGGCCCATGCACTACGAGGGCCTGGCTGGTGTTCCGCGCCGCTATCTCGACCTTGCTTCCTGGCCCAATTTCAATCATTTTGTCGAACTCAATAAAATGATCACTGTAGTTTCCACCATTGTTTTTGCTGTTCAGCTGATGTTTGTATTTAATTTCTTCTATTCTATTTTCAAAGGAAGAAAAGTGCGGCATCAGAATCCATGGGGAGCAAACACACTGGAATGGACAACTCCCATTCGTCCCGGACATGGTAACTGGACAGGCGAAATACCTGAAGTTCATCGCTGGGCCTATGATTATGGAAAAGACGGAAGAGAATTTATTCCGCAAACC
>Ga0137451_1000567_pt1 | contig 11383 bp, 12 predicted proteins | sample EasRivERMGT500_2_FD_102336 | JGI IMG/M metagenome (GOLD analysis project Ga0137451, IMG submission 102336) | Soil microbial communities from meander-bound floodplain in the East River, Colorado, USA - East River MetaG ERMGT500_2 | ecosystem: Environmental > Terrestrial > Soil > Floodplain ... | reverse complement strand
CGACGCCGAGGTCGCCGCGGTGTTGGCGGCGACGGTCGGATCCTCGGTGGCGTACAGCTGGTTGTAGGCTTGCTGCTGCTGGGCGGCGATGCTCTTGCGCAGCTCAGCCGTGTCGGTGTCGGCCTTGGCCCGCAGTCCGGCTTCGTTGACGCCCTGCTGCTCGGTCAGCTTGTTCTGGACAAAGCCGGCCGCTCCCGATCGTAACAGTCCGGCTCGCGCCAGGTCGGACTCGGAGGTCCGCTTGGCGTCGGCGTACTGGCTCTGCAACTGCGGCATGGTGTAGTCGAGACCGGCCTTGCGATAATTCTCATAGAAATCATCGCCGAAGTTCTCGGTGCCGAAGATGGTATCGATCGCGCCCTTGCCCTGATTGAGCCGAGCCTGACGCTCGTTCTCTTTGTCGCGAGCTTCCTGGGCGCGCTGCATCTCCAGCTGCACCATTTGGTTGTTCGATGGTCCGCTTTTGCCGCCCATGGCGTCACCTCATACTTGCGCGTTTGGATCGATCGGCGATTGCTTGCCGTAGTCTGCCCAGAAGCCCGGCGGCGTCATGATCGCCTTGGCCACGATATTTCCCGTGCTGTCCTTGGTGGTCTCGGTGCCGGATACGGCCTCGGCCGGCAGCGTGGTCTTGTCCGGCGTCGAGGTATTTTCCGGCTTTGCGGTAGCATCCGCGGCCGCTTTCTTGACGTTGATGTTCTCTTGGTAGCCGCTCATGTCGAGCGGCTTCTTGGCGGCCAGCGTCTTCTCCGCCTCTTCCAAGGTCGCATTGCCGGATCTGTCTAACGGCTCTTGGTAGTACTGCTGTCCGCCGCCGCCCTTGCCGCCCATGTTGATCCCCTACTTGGTTAGGCTGAGACTGCCCGACGCGCTCGCCTTCGGCTTGCCTTGGGCATCCCAGTTCGACGGCGGCGCCAACAAGGTTGACGCCAGCTTGTCGCCGGTTGTGGTCAGTTTGCTGCCGGTGCCGATCGGACTGCCGGCCGAGATCGCCGGTCCGAGCGGCGCGTTCGGGTCGACCACCGGCGCGGCCGGCGCCGGTGCGGCTGCGGGCGCGACGATCGGCGGCGCCACCGGGGCCGGGGCCGGCGCCGGCGCTTCCGGTTCGGGCGCGAGCACCGGCGCGGGCGCCGGCGGCGCTTCCGGCGGGATCCAGTTCGGGTCGGTGTCCTTGTTCCAGAAGTTGCCGTAGCCGTCGTATTCGGCCGGCAGCGCCGGGTTCCTGATCCACGAACCATAGCCGTCGTAGATCGTGTCCGGCTGCACCGTCCACGTCCCGTAACCGTCATAGGTTCTGTACGGCATGGTCTGCCTATTTGGTTGTGCTGATGCTGCCCGGCGTCCGCGCCGGTCGCTGCGGTTGATTTGCCCAAATCGATGGCGGCGGCAGCAGCGTGCCGGCCAGCACCGCGCCGGTGGACGGCAGCGGCTGCGCGCCGGTCTGCAACTTGCTGACGATCGGCCCGCCCGGCGAGATCGATGGCCCGATCGCCTCGACTGGCGCGGGCGGCGGAGCCGGTCCCGCTACCGGCGGCGCCACCGGCGCCGGCGGGCGCTTGGTGATGGTCGGGATCACGAACGGCGCCGGCGCCGGTGCCGGCTCCGGCTCTGCCGTCCAGCCTGGTGTATCGCCCCAGTGGTAGTTACCGCCGATATCGGTCCATGGCATAGCTACACCTGTCCGGTTGTTGTCATACTGCCAGAGCCGTTGAGGCCCTGGGCTTTCAACTGGTCGGTCCACATCGACGGCGCGGCGATCGTTTGCGCCAGCTGGCTGCCGGTGTCCTGGGTGGTCTGGATGCTACCTTGGGTATCCTGTGCCGGCGCGGCCGGCTCACCGATCGGACTTGGCCCGGCTTGTTCCTGCACTGGTGCAGGCTGTTCCGGGGTTGCCGCGGCCTGCGTAGGATCCGGTGCCGCGGCCGCGGCTGGCTGCTCGGCGTCCCAACCCCAACCGTTCGCCCTGGCTAATGGCCCCCAGGTGATCGTGTCGGCGCCGGTGGTCGGCCTGGCCCCGCCCTTGCCACCCATCAGAGCACCTTCCTGAAAATCATCCCGACCGGCTCGGCGCCGAAGTGCCGGCCGACCATGTTCATCAAAGAGTTCTGCTCCGGCATGCCGGAGCAGATCGGAAAGTTGATCACCTTGCAGCCGTCGCGGCGGGCCAAGGTGATGACCATGTCGACCAGCCGCCGGCCGAGATCGGTGCGCTGATATTTCGGGACGGTGTAGGTCTCGTCCATCACCCCCATCGGCTCGGAGAACACATCGAACACATGATAGGAGCAGACGCCGACCAGCTTGTTGTCGTCGCGTGTGTCGAGCGCGATCACATACATGGCGAACTGGGTGCCGACCGCGGCCGCCAGGTAGCGTTCGGTCTTCTCGCGGTGATACTTCAGGTGCTTCGACCAGCAGGACAGCTCGAAGAACTCGCCGAGGAAGTCGGCGAGCATCGGAGCGTCGGCCGATTCCGCCATGCGGACGTTAATGTGCGGGGTACGCACCGTTCGCTTGGGTCGCTTCAGCTCGGTCACATTCATATTCATCGGCTAGCCATCGGTATGAGACAAAGTCCTCGCCACATGTGCCATAGCCGGTCAGCACGCCTTCGGCTTTGGCGCCAATCAAATTCATAAATCTGCGGACATCGTCGCGCTGGCGCATCGCCACCGCTTCGACGCGGTGGATCCCCGAGCTAACAAGATATGGCAGCACAAATCCCTTGATCTGCCGCACCATTGGTAACACGGCGCGGCCCCAGTCGTCTGTGCCGAAAGCGTAGCCGGCGCCGACGCCGGAGCGTCTTAGCACCAGGCCCCACACCGAGATCGGCCCCAGCTCATGATCCCAGGCGCAGAACGCGAACTGGCTGTGCCGCATCAGGGTCGACGCCAGCCGGTCGATATCGGTGCCGGCGGCTTCCATTTCTTCGGCGTCGTCGACCCGCAGGTTGTCGAGGATCGCCTGGACCATGCCGCGATCGGCGGGGCTGATCTCGATCATCCGGTTTCCCCGCCGATGTAATGCACCACCAGATTGGAGAGGATCTGCGGCCCCAGCTCCTGCGAGCGCAGCCGCAGCGACATGTGCGTGGCGTGGCCGAACAGCTGGATCTTGCCCTGCGGGAACGACGGGCCGTCGAAGATGCCGATTTCGTCTTCGACCGCAGGGTTGTTGACGTTGAACGCGGCCGACACCTGCCAAGGCACGCCCGAGCAGGTGGCATCCAGCGCGGAGAAGGATTTGAAGGTCGCGACGCCCTCGCCGGCGTGGAATGGGAAGATAAACTCGACCGGACAATCGTCATAGACCGGGCCGACATCGGAGATCCCGCCATAGGCGTAGACGGTGTTGTTATCGTCGCGTACCACCACCCGGTTCTGGTGCAGGCAGGCAGCGGTGATGACAAAGCCGGCGTCGTACTCGCTCCAAGCCGTGATCTTCGGCCCGGGAAACGCGCTGAGCACGTAGATCTTCGAGGTCATCGGCGCGTCTTCGTCGTCTTTGGATCCGGCCATGATGATCCAGAATCGGCCGGTGACCGGCTGCAACAGCGCGATCGTGCCGCTCATCCAGTCCGGCCCCATCGACCGGAATAGATCTTGGAGCAGAGGATCCAGCGGCGAGCCGATGTCGGACACCGCCGCGGCCAAGGATGAGTTACGAGCGCGCAGCGAGCGGATGCCGGAGTGCGACAAGTACATCACATCGCCGGAGCCGTACTGCATCACTGAACGCCACGCCGTTGTGCCGGCCTGGCGCAGGGTCTGCACATACTGATTCTTTGTGAAATCTGGATCCATGATCCACAGCTGCACCGCGGTTGAGCTGAAGATCGCCAGCTTGTCGTAGTAGACCTCGAGTGCCACGCTGTCGGTCATGTCGCTGTCGCCCATCGACAAGTCGATGAAGTTGGTTGGATCCGGCGGCGCCATGCCGGACCAGTCGCCGGCGTTGCCGATCGCCGAAAAGTAGAGAATGCTATGCTCGACCGTGTACATCTTGTTCTTGTAAGTGCGGCAGTAGAAACCTCTGGCCAGGGGTAGGTCGATGCCGTCGTAGTAGCGGCCGACGGTACCTACGCTGTCCTTCCACAGGATGGTGAACACCTTGTTGTCGAACAGGTCGTAGTCGATGATCTCGTAGATCGTCGTGACCTGCTGGCCGAGCACGCCGATCGACCAGACGCCGGACGGCGGCTCGACCTTGTAGGGGCCATTTGGGCCGAAGGTGTAGAGCTTCTGGTTGACCTCAACGAGACCGCGGCTGGCCGGATCGACCGACCAGAACGGCACGAACGCCATCCGCTTCTCGATCTCACCGCCCGGCGTGACGTGGGCGTTGCGCATGGACCGCAGCGTTCCGGCCGGCGCGGTCAGCTCACTGCGCCGCAGATCCAACCCGGCAGCGAAGTCGGTGATTGTAAAGTAGGGCAACTACTCCCTCCATCAGTTCGGGACGTAGTCGACATAGCGGGTAGTACGCATGGACTTGTCGGGGTCGTTGCCGCCGCGGAACACGCCGCCCATGTTGTAGTTGGCGCGCTTGTCGGCGCCCTGGTCGGCCAGCAATCGTCGCAGGTAATTCTGCGCCTTGGTCAACTTCATTGGTGCCGCTTCACTCTTCTGGGTTGCCAGCATCTCGGCCGCGGCAAACAGCACGATCGCCTTGGAATCCAAGATGCAGCTATCGGTCGAAGCCACCAGCGGCGACAGCGGCGCCTGGCCTTCGAACCGCAGCACGTAGCCCTGCTCGGGGTGGGCGACGTTGTCGTCCGGCATCGGCAGCAGCTGGAATTGCCCGACCGGATTGGTGATCGGCACCGGGCCGGTGGTATCGATCGAGGCGACGTTGCTCCAGCGCACCGGCTTGCCGGTGCTGGTCGGGCCAAGGTGCATCATGAACGCCTTGATGCCGTACACCAGCGGCGACCAGGACGAAGCCGAGGTGATCACATCGGCCGCGTCGCGGGTGACCTGCGAGATATAGACGCGGACGATCTGGTCGAACGCCATCTCCTTCGGATAGGAATATACCGCCTGCCCGCCGGTCAACGGCACGTCGACCCAGATTTTCAAGTGCTGCCAGTTGTAGGCGTCCCACAGCTCGCGCTGCTGCCGCGCCAGCAGCAGGTCGATGGTTTCCTGCGCCTGCACCCCCTGCAACGGGTTGAGCGACGTGCCGGTCTCGGCCCGCAGCTCGCGGCGCAGCTCGAGCAGTGTGACGCCTAATGGCACTAGCTAACGTCCTTATGCTCCGCGGGCGGCGGCGGCGAACGCCGGCCGCGTGGTGATGGCTTAAAGATCGGCTCGAGGTCGGTGGTGGCCTTGGCGATTTCGTCCTCGCCGTCGTCGTCGTCTTCGTCGTCGCCATTGCCGTTGGTGATGGCGGGGGCAACAACGGTAGAGAGCTGACCGTTCTCATAGCGCGGCAGGTTCACCTCGTCGGTCATCACGTAGTCCATGCGGAAGGCGCGGCCGGGGAAGCAAGCCTCGACCACCTCGCGGCCGTAGATCGTGATCAACCTGTTCTTCTCTTCGGTCGGCCACACCTCGCCCATGCCGACCGGCATGACGTCCATGACGTTCTCGTCGCCGTGCAGGGCCTGGAGCACTTGTACCTCCGGCCAGGTCACCGGATTGAACTTGTCGTAGATCACGGTGTGACAGTTCTGCCCGGCAAGATTGATCTTGCAGACGCAGTATTGGATCGACTTCGCCATATCATCTCCCTTTGAAAAAAGCCGGGAGTGCTAAGAGTGTCCGCTCCCCGCACTCCCGGCCGCGCTGCGATCAGACAATATCCATGACGACAGCGCCGTTGAGGCGCCGCGCACAGAGTTGCCCGGTCGAAGTGATCGCCCGGTAGATCACATACTTGTCGGGCGCACGGTCTGGTGAATGCTGGTGGCGCCACTCTTCTTGCATCGCCACCAGGAAGATGTCCCTGGAGTCATACCAGTAGCAACGCTTGGACTTGCCGAGCGCGTCCAGGGTCGGGTCGTATTCGAAGTCGGTGCCGGCATAAGAAATCTGCCCGACACTGACGTCCTTGGCGCCGGAGAAGCCCTGCATGCTGTAGTTGCCGTTGGCGCGCAGCTCACTCTCCAAAGCACCGAGCCAGTCCGAGCCACAGAACCCGGTGTTCGGCTTGGCGCCGTACCTGGTCAGCTGCCGGTATTCCTTCTGCAACAGCGTGATCAGCGCGCCGCCGTTGGTGGCCGACGAGGTGATCGGCGCGCCGCCCCAGGCCGCCAGTGCCGGCGTGGTGCCGACCGCGGTACCCATGGCGGTAGTGAAGGCGCGGTTTCTCCACCACGGCTTCTGTGCCCGGTTGATGCCGGCGACGATGCCGGTTGTCGGATCGTCGGTGATCAACGCCGCCATGCCGGCCAGCGCCTTGGGATCGGCGGCGCCGTTGGTCCACAGCAGGTTGTTCATGCAGCGGGCGTACTGCTCGCTGACGTCCTGCAATGCGTCTTGCAGCAGCCCGACCAGCACGGTGTCGTCACGCCCGGAGTGCTCGGACGTGTCGTCCATGTTGCCGGAATCGGTAACCGTGATGCCGTCGGTCTTCAGCTCGGAGTGGGTGAGCATGATACCGATGTGGTGCTCCTTCCATGGGAACACCGCCTGGGTCAGGTTCGCCGGCGTGTAGTAGGTGACCGCGTCGTCGAGCTGATAGCCCTTGAGCTGGTCGTCGGTTCCCGGCGCCGCGGTGTTACCGAAGTCACCCTTGACCGAGATGATGATATTCCCCTTGCCGCCGGGGAAAGTCTTTTTCTTCGACTCCATCGCCGCCAGCAGCGGCTTCTCCTGAATTGCCTCCTGGAAGGCAGTCCCTTTATTCAGCCACCAATCCAACGCGGCGGTGGTGATATGCGCGAGCAGCGGCGCAGTATAGGTAGGCATTTAAGCACCTCTGTGATTAGAGGCGCGGCGCTCCCTCGCGAGCAAATTTGACTGCTTCCAGCAGTGACGTTGCTTCGGGTGCCACACCAGCGGTTCGTCCGGTGCTGCTCGGGACACGCGATGTAGCCTGGCGTTGAGGACTGGTCCAACTCTTGTACTGTTCGTTGACCCGGCGGTACGCCTCGTTGGCGATTTGCAGGCCGTTTTCGACAGACCGGGGTGGACCGTACTCCTGGACGAGCGCCATCATCGTGGACTGAACAGCGGGTTTTTTCGCCGCATAGCGAGGGTCCGATCGGATGATTTGCAATTCCCAGTTATTGACGGCCGCGGCCACCTGATCTGCCAAGATCTTCAGTTGCAACTGCTGCTGCTGACTCTGCGACACTTTCTGGTGCTGTTGCAGCTCGGCTTGCCGCCGCACTGCATTGGTCTGCGCCATCGCTCGGTCCATGCGCTCGCGTGAGTACATGGCCGCGGCTTGTGTCGTCATATGTCCCTGTTGGACCTGCTGTTGCAGATCCGGGGGTAGCGATATGCCGAGGTACTCCTCGCACAGCTTCATGTACGGCTGAACGCCGGCATGAAACTTGGCGAGATCGCCACCGCGCATCGCCGCCATCATCTCCAGGCCGTACAGGAAATCGTCCTGACCGATATCGTTCTTGCGAAGATATTCGGTGACCTTGATGGCCATATTCGCGTCCGGCTCGAGCGCCTTCAGACGCTGCACCTCGGCCGACAATTTCTGTCGTTGCGAGTTCAGCTTCTTAATTCGTCTCTGCGCGGCTTTGGAAAGCTTGGCTAGTTCGTCAGGTGTCGGCTCTTCCGACAACTCTGGCTCGCGATCGCGAGCGGACCTCCTTGCGACTTGGGATGGCGAATCCCCCCTGGAACCGTCGGTGTCTATGTTGTCGTCATCCGTGCGCAGCTCGGGCACTGCACTTTGGAGGGCGTCCAGTAGACTACCGCCAGCGTCGCCGGCGTCCGTACCTGGCGAAGGTACCTGCTCGATCGACTGCTCTACCGCGGTGGGTAGAGTCTTGTCGTCATCGGCCATATTGAAATCCCCTGGCGCCAATCGACGCCTATGCTTGATACTTATCTTGAATCCATACCGTTAACAACCGGCGCCACCACGGCACCTTAAGGCACTCGCTGAGCGCATACTTCCTGGCGCACGGCCACGGTCGATCCGTTATGTGGCAGGTACACTTCCGCTTCGGCAGTGGCGGCGTCATCGTCATGGCGGCATGGTCGGCATCTTGACCTGCTGCGGCATCGGGTGCGGCCGGCCTGGCGGCGCGCCCGTCAGCGTTGTTTGCGCGTCTGGTGCGGAGGGCGGCGGGCCGGCCTCGCCGCCGCCCGGCGCATTGACGGCGCCCTGCGGTCCCATGGCCGCGCCCGGGCCGGCTCCGGCACCGGGCGCGGTTGGGCCGGCGCCGCCAGACATAGCACCGTTCATCGCAACGATGCTCGGCAGCGAGGACTTGAAAGCTTCGGTCAGATCAAGCCGGTCGTCGAGCCGGCGCAGGGTATCCTTGGCCAGGAACTCCGGGTCGATGCCGGGCAGCTGGATCAGCAGCGGCATCAGCCGCTGGGCGTTGGCGATCTCCTGCGCCTGGTTGGGGCGGCCCATGCTGCCGGCCTCGATCTCGAGCAGGATCTCGTTGGCGATGTCCTGGGCGACCGGCTCGGCCGGCCAGACGGCGCCCTGGCCGACGATCTTCTTGACGCGCTCTTGTGACATCTCGCGCAGGAGTATCTGGCCACCGTTGCGGGCCAGTTGCGTCAGCAGGTCGTTGAGGTCGTCGATATTGGACCCCATTGATGTCATACGCGAGCCTTCGGCGATCTGCGCCTGGGTCGCCGTGGTGTTCGACGTGCCGCCGAGATTGGCTTCCTGAATGCCGGTGGTGCGCAAAATATCTTCATAAACCGGATTCACTTCGTACAAGTTGGGGTCGATGCCGGGGCCGGCATAGGGCTGGAGTAGCTGCTTCACGTCCTGGTTCGGTTGCAGCGCGTTGAACTCGATCACCGCGTTGGCTTCGCGGTTGGTCAGCTTCTCCATGTCGTCTTCGTCCATGCTGCCGCTAACCACCGCGGTGAACGGCCGGCCGGCGATGCGCTGCTCTTTCAAGCCTTCGCGGCAACGGTTGTACTCGAGCTGCATGTCGCGCATCAGACGGACATCGCTCGGCGGAAACAGTTCGTGCTCGTCCTCGATGCCGTTGAAGATCAACGCGTACCAAGGGTAAAACCGCTCGTTGTAGATCTCCGGCGAGGCGGGTTCTTTGAGAAATTCCCGATAGCCGTCGCACACCACATAGACCAAGCCGTCGTTGCGGTTGTAGATCTCCCAGACGATCGCGTTCGGCTCGCCGCGGTTCTTGTCTTTGTCCTTGGCGCTCATCCATTCTTCCATCGCCTTGGACGGGTCAGTGTCGCTGTCGCTGCCGTACTCGGTGCAATGGCCGCGTACGTCGACGCCATAGATCTCTTCGATCTCGCTCACGGAGAGCAAGTACTCCTCGGCCACCCAGCCGGCGGCCACCCAATTCCTTAAGTCAATGCATTTGATATCAGGGATGATGCGGGTCGATAGCGGGAAGTCGAAGGTAAGACCTTCCCGCACCACCGCGCCCTTGGCCTTGGTCAGGTCCATCAGCAGCAGCCGCAGCTGCTCGGCTTCCATGTCGTTATTGTCGGTGATGCTATCGGCGGCGTCGGCCGACAGCCGCTCGAGGGTGGCGAGCCGCTCGTTGGCGTCGGCGATGCCCTTCTCCAGGTCGGGGCGGATCTGCATCACACGTTCAAAGCCAAGCTTGACGTAGGCCACGCCGTTGGTGACGGCGCGGCGCACGCTCATCTTCAGCATGCTCTTGAACGGGTGCGGCTGATTGTCGACCTCGTAGGAGTAGAGCAGCTCGAGCGTGCGGGCGAGCTTGTCCATCATGATGTTCTCGGACTTGACCCGCGCCGCATCCATCATGATGTCCATGCCACTGCCGACCGCCTGGGCGATCATCGGCGAGGCCGGCGGCGCCAAGGCGTTGGCGGCGGCGCCGGCGGCAGCCTGGCCGAGCTGGTCACCGAGGCCCTGCGGCTGCTGCATCGAGCCGGGGGTCCGGTCCGCGGTCGCGGCGCCCATCTGGCCGGAGATCTGGTTGAGCGACGGCGACGGCGCCGTGGCCGGATTGGGCGGCATGCCGCCGGCCATCAGCATACCGATGTCGGGTGGCTGGCCGGTGGCCATCGGCATCATGCCTTGGATGGTGCTGCCGGCGGCGCCGGCCATCTGCCCCATCATGCCGGGCGGCATGCCGGGCATGCCACCTGGCGCCATCGGTCCCTGGCCCATGGCGCCAGCGGCCTGGGCTTGCTGCATCATCATCGCCGCAGACTGCATCAACTGGTTCAAGGTGGTTTGGGATTCATCCCAGGAGGTGGCATTGAGCCGCGGGCGTTTCTTCGCCACCGCCTTCGGGTTTTTGGCATAGAGAAACGCCGTCTTCTGCGCCACCAATCTGAGGGTCAGGTTGGCGACGTAACGCTTGTCTTTGGCGTCCTTGGACCACTGCTTGCCGAAGCAAAACTCTTGGTCCTCGCGCATGCGGTCGAAGCTTGGCTTCCAGTACCGCTTGGCCTTCTTCACCTTGCTGGTCCAGTCGGCCACCAGCTTGCGGCGGCGGTCCGGCGGATCCGGGTTGGCGCGCGGCATCTTGTTGGGCTGGCCGGTGGTCGGGTTGATGTCCGGCTCGCTGGACTGCTCGTCGATCCCGGCAAACACCCGCATCATGTCGTCTTGAAAGGCGTCTACCATCCTTGCAGGCTCCTCGCCCGAAGATCGCGACCCTCACGCCGGCGCGTGTTTACGAACATCTCGCGGAAGGTGCCGGACTTTACGTCCGGCTCGATCTTCTTGCCGCGGGTTCGCCCGTGCATCTTTGACAGTCCTAGCCCAACCAGGCTCAAAGTGTCGACCACGTCGTCGTTACTGCCGTGCGGAAACTTCAGGATCTGGTCCTGCATCTCCGACCATTTGCGGATGAAACCAGGGAAGCGCACCATCTTCATAGAGGTTCTAGCCTGGATCGCCTGCGAGCGTTGCTGCTTGTCGGCGGCGGGATTGATCGGGTCGATCGCGCAGAACGCCTGCTTCTCGGCCATGCGCCGGCGCAGGAACGGTCCAAGGCTCTTGGTGATGGCGCCGCCCTCGGCCCACCAAAACATCGGCTTATATTTCTTCATCAGCACGATCATGCTCTCGACCGCCTGGTGCGAATCCAGCCGGTCCCAGACCATGTCCGGCATGATCCAGATGTTGTCCTTCTCGTCGACGCCGACGACGATCAGGCAGGTCTTGTCGGCGACCTTGTCGATCGAAACGGCATGGTCTGACGCACCGTAAAACCGCATTTTATGAAACGGCGGGAGGTCGTCCATCTTGTTGTAAGTGACGATGT
>Ga0137451_1000566_pt1 | contig 11386 bp, 6 predicted proteins | sample EasRivERMGT500_2_FD_102336 | JGI IMG/M metagenome (GOLD analysis project Ga0137451, IMG submission 102336) | Soil microbial communities from meander-bound floodplain in the East River, Colorado, USA - East River MetaG ERMGT500_2 | ecosystem: Environmental > Terrestrial > Soil > Floodplain ... | reverse complement strand
GCACGGCCCAAAACCCTTGAACTTCTTCTGAACATGATCCTGACAAAGAGAGCGGGATTCGCGTGAATCAAGGCTATTTCCTCGCGATCGCCGGAAACATCGGGGTCGGGAAGACCGAGTTGACCAACCGCCTGAGCGCCGAGCTCGGCTGGCTGGCCTACTACGAGCCGGTGATCGAGAACCCGTACCTGGACCCGTTCTACCGGGACATGCAGCGTTGGAGCTTCCACCTGCAGATCTACTTCCTGAGCGAGCGTTTCAAGGCCCAGGTCGAGATCGGGAGGAGTCCGCTTTCCTTCATCCAGGACCGGACCATCTACGAGGACGCCGAGATCTTCGCCCGCACCCTCCACGAGCAGGGCTCGATGACCGAGGTCGACTACCGGAACTACGTCTCGCTGTTCGACTGCATGATCTCGTTCCTCCGCAAGCCCGATCTCATCCTCTATCTCAAGGCCAGCCCCGAGATCCTCATGGAGCGCATCGCGCGGCGCGGCCGCGCCAGCGAGAGCGCGATCGGGATCGACTACATCGCCCGCCTCAACCGCGCGTACGACGAATGGATGCTGCGCGCGCGCCACGACGTCGAAGTGCTCGAGATCGACACGGAGAACGTGCCGCTCCAGGGCGAGACTCCCGCGTTCACGCAGCTCGTGCGTGACCTCAAGGGCCGCTTCCCGCGCCAGGCCGAGCTGCGGCTCGAGACCGGCTAGGGGTTCGCGCTCGTCGGCCTCCGCCCCCGGTCGGGCGGATGAGCTCAGCCGCGGCTCGCCGGCCGGGCCGCCAGCACGGCCACGCAGCGCGCGCACAGGCCGCGCTCCGGGCCGTCCGGCGCGACGTCGGGACGGTACGTCCAGCAGCGCTCGCACTTGAGGTGAGCGGTCTTCGTCACCTTCACCCCGAACGGCGGATCGGAGCCCTCCGCGCGGCCGCCGCCCACGCCGAGGCCGGCCACGAGCAGCAGTCCCTCGAGCTCGCCGCCGTAGGCCACGAGCCGGCGCGCGGTCTCGTCGGTCACGTGGAGTTCCACCTCCGCCTCGTTCGTCGTGCTCAGCTCCTTCGAGGCCCGCAGCGGCTCGATCGCCGCGTTCACGGCGTCGCGCACCCCGATCAGGAACGCCCATTCGTCCTCTCCGGCCTTAGGCTTCGTGTCGGGCCACTCGGCGAGATGGACGCTCTCGCACTCCGCGAGCAGGCCGGGATGGTGCTGCCACGCCTCCTCCGCGGTGAAGACCAGCGCGGGTGAGGCCGCCAACGCCAGGTCATGGAGCGCGCGCCACAGGACGGTCTGCGCAGAGCGCCGCACCGGATCGTCCGGGGCGAGCGTGTAGAGCCGGTCCTTCGCCACGTCGAGGAACACCGCCGACAGGTCCACGGTGCACAGATCGAGCAGGACGTCGAGCGCCCGGTGGAACTGGAGCGCCTCGTACTCCTCGCGCATGCGCGCGACGCGCGTCGCGAGCCTGCGGGCGAAGGCGCGGTCCACGCGCGTGAGCCGGTCGTCGGGCAGCGCCATCGCGGGGTCGAAGTCGCCGAGGTTCCCGAGCAGGAAGCGGAACGTGTTCCGGACCTTGCGGTAGGCGTCGGCCACCCGCTGCAGGATCTCGTCGCCGACGCGCACGTCGCTGCGCCAGTCGGTGGCCAGCGCCCACCAGCGGACGATCTCGGCGCCGTACTTGCCCACGACGTCCTGGAGCGCGACGAAGTTCCCCTTCGACTTGTGCATCGCGAAGCCCTGGGCGTCCAGCACCCAGCCGTGGGTCAGCACGTCGGTGTAGGGGGCGTGGCCGGTGATGCCGACGCCCACCATGAGCGAAGAGTTGAACCAGCCACGATGCTGGTCCGGGCCCTCGAAGTAGGCGATCCGGCCGCGGTCGGCCGCGCGCTCCCAGCACGCCGAGAGCGCGGGATGGGTGACGCGAACGGCGCGATGCGTCGAGCCGGAGTCGAACCACACGTCGAGGATGTCGGTCTCCTTGCGGAAGGGCCCGGCGGCGCCGCAATTCGGACAGCGGAAGCCGTCCGGCAGGAAGCGCTCCACCGGCCATTCGAACCAGACGTCGGAGCCGTGCTCGCGGGTCGCCGCCGCCGCGCGCTCGATCACGGCCGCCTCGAGCAGCGGGGCCGCGCAGGATTCGCAGTAGACGGCGGGAATCCCGACGCCCCAGGACCGCTGCCGCGACAGGCACCAGTCGGGCCGCTCCCGCACCGACTCGCGGATGCGGTTCTGCGAGGCGGGCGGGTCCCAGCGGACCTCGTGCTCGATCGCGGCCAGCGCCTTGCCGCGATGGCCATCACGGTCGATCGCCATGAACCACTGATCGGTGGCGCGGAAGATCACCGGGCCCCGGCAGCGCCAGCAGTGCGGATAGGAGTGCACGATCTTCCCGGCGCTCAGGACCCGCCCGCGGCCCTCGAGCCAGCGGATGATGTCCGGATCCACGTCCAGCACGCTCCGCCCCACGAACGGCTCCGTCCCCGCGAGGAAGCGCCCCGCCTCGTCCACCGGGCAGGTCACCGGGAGCCCGGCGCGGCGGCCGGCCTCGAAGTCCTCGCGCCCGTGGCCCGGCGCCATGTGGACGAGCCCGGTGCCGTCCGCGAGGCTGACGTACGGCGTGCCGTCCACGACCGGCGAGTCGTTGCCCCACGGCCCCTCGAAGACGGCGCCGATCAGCGCCGCGCCCTTTATGCGCGCCTCGATCGCGTGATCCTTCCAGCCCGCCGTCTCGGCGACGGCCGCGACCCGCGCTTCGGCCAGGAGAAAGCGGCGCTCTGCGGCGCGCACCACCACGTAGCCGGCGCCCGGATCCGCCATCAGGCCGAGGTTGGCCGGCAGGGTCCACGGCGTCGTCGTCCAGGCCAGCGCCTCGAGCCCCGCATGACCCGCGAGCGCTCCGGAAGGGTCGCGCAGCAGCGGGAAGCGCACGATGACCGAGTGCGCCGGATCCTCCTGGTACTCGATCTCGGCGAGCGCCAGGGCGGTGCGGTCGGTCGGGCACCAGTGGATCGAGCGCAGCCGGCGCTCGATGAAGCCGCGCTCTGCGAGCGCTCCGAAGCTCGCGAGGATTTCGGCCTCGAAGCCGGGGGCCATCGTGAGGTAGGGATTCTCCCATTCGCCCCACACGCCCAGGCGCTCGAACTCCTCGCGCTGGATCGCGACCCAGCGGGTCGCGTACTCGCGGCAGCGCCGCCGCAGCGTGAGCCGGTCCGGCTGCACGCCCTCGGTGCGGAGCAGCTTGCCGACCTCGGTCTCGATCGGCATGCCGTGGTTGTCCCACCCCGGGACGTACGGCGAGTCGAGGCCGCGGAGGGAGGCCGACCGCACCGCGGCATCCTTCCAGATCTTGTTGGCGGCCGTGCCCAGGTGGAGGTGGTTGTTCGAGTAGGGCGGGCCGTCGTGCAGGAGCCACACCGCCCGGCCGCGCCGCGCCTCGCGCAGCCGGCCGTAGAGTCCGCGCTCGCTCCACCAGCGCAGGCGCTCGGGCTCGCGCCTCACGAGATCGGCCTTCATCGGGAATTCGGTCTTCGGAAGGTTGAGCGTGTCGCGGTAGCCGGCCACTTCTCACCCCCCCTAGGACGCCGCGTCCCTGAAAAAGAAAAAGCCCCAACGCGCTTCGTCGGGGCGAGCTGGCTCGCGGTGCCACCCGCGCGTGCGGAATCTGCCATCAACGCGGCGTGGCGTCAACCTCCTTGCTCGCCTGCACGCCATGCGGGGACGGGGGCGGCTTGGGCGCCGCAGCTGGCGCGGGGGTCGCCGTCTTCTGTGCCTTCTTCTTCGGCACTTCCCAGGTGCTCGAGAGGTCGGCGAGGACCACGCACGCCTCGACCAGGAGCGGTGCCGACGTGCGCCGCGCGACCTGATCGAGCGCCTGCGTGGGGCGCGCGATCGAGAACTCGCTCTCGCACAGCGCCCGGTGCGCGGCCGGGGAGACCGGGGGCCGCGCGACCATCATGCCCACCTTCTTCAGGCGGCGCAGGTCGCGGGACAGCTCCGACCAGCACAGGCTGTCCGCGGGGGAGGGCGCGTTGTCCGCGTCGAGCACTCCCTCCTCGACCAGCGTCTGCCGCGCTCCGCCGGGCTCGTCGGGGAACCCGTCCCGCGACTGCCGCGCCGCCCGCGCCAGCATCCGCCACCACGTCGAGCGGTCGAGCGTCGTGTCGGCCCGATCCGCGCTCTCCAGGATCGCGGCGCACTCGGCCCACTCCAGGTAGGCGCTGGCGACCGTTGCGTCCTCGCGCGGGGCCGGGAGGTGCTCCGAGACGAACGTGATGGGGTCCAGGACTTCGGCGTTCTGCCACGGCTCGTCACGCCCCTCGGCGAGACGCACCTCGAAGTGCAGATGCTCGGAGCTCGCACGCCCGCTCCTTCCCACCCGGCCGATCGGCTGCCCGGCAGCGACCAGCTGGCCCTTCTTGACGCGCAGGGACTGGTCCGCGAGGTGGGCATAGACGCTGAAGACCAGGCCGCCGTCCACGAGGCGATGCGCGATCACGACGTGGCGCCCGTAGCCTCCGTTCCAGCCGTGAGCCTCCGCGCGCACCACGAGGCCGTGGCCGGCCGCGCGCACCAGGTCCCCGCCATGGCCGCAGGAGAGGTCGGCCCCCTGGTGCCGCCCTCCGCCTTCATCGGGGCCGCCGACGCAGCGGTTGATCCGGTAGGCGGGCGATCCGTCCGGGCCGGGCATGCCGATCTCGTACGGGCTGCCCACGGGATAGAGCCACCCGCCGCTCCAGCCGACGCGGGGATGCTCACCCACCCACGCGGGCAGGACCGCAGGCCGCGCCGGGCTGGTTCGCGCCTGACCGAGGGCGGCGGACGGGGCACCGAGCGCCAGCGCCGCCGCAAGCGTCCAGGTCGTGAGGCGCATGTGTGTTCGGAAGCGGGCCTAACGCAGGACGACGAGCCGCTGCGCCTGCGCTCCCGGGACCCAGGGGCGAACGAAGTAGATGCCGCTGGTGAGCCGCGCGGTGGCGGCCCCGGAGAAGCGCGCGCGCCACGCGGCGCCGCGGCGTTCCAGCGCCGCCGCCGAGACGCGCCGCCCGGCGACGTCGAAGAGCTCGGCCATGGCGCCCGGGGCGGGCGGAGCGCCGTCCCACTCGAGCTCGAATTCCTGGCCTGCCCGCAACGGGTTTGGCCGCAGTGCGAGCGCGGTGGAAGGAGCGGAGGCTGCGAGCGGCGCCGCCTGGGGCGGGACGACGTCGAGCTGCCGCCGTCGCTCGATGAAGCGCGGGCCGAGATCCCCGAAGCCGGTATAGAGGACGGAAACATTCCCCATGGACTCGGCGAGCACACACGGCAGGCCGGCGCTTCCGTCCGCCGGGGACGAGACCTCCGTGCCCTGGTAGTCCCAGCCCCATCCCGGGCGCGACCGCTTGTAGAGAATCTGGTTCGCGCCGCCCACGCCGAACTCATACGCGAGGTGCAGCGTTTCGGACGGATCCAGGGCCAGGCTCGGGCTGCCGACCTGGGCTCCGCTCGAGACCAGGACCGTGTCCCGCGGGGCGGGCCGTCGCGTCTTGAAGCGCCGTTGGTAGTGGATTTCGTTCCTCTCCGTCGTCGTCACCTGCCAGACCAGGTGAACCGTTCCCGCCGCGTCGACCAGCGCGCTCGCACCGGACTCCGCTCCGGACGTCGCGGTGAGTGTCTGGATCGCGGAGAGTCCGGAATCGGGGTGAAACCGCGTGAACCAGAGTCGCCTCGGGTTATCGGCAAGGTCCGGCCACATGATGTACGAAATCCCGTCCTCGTCCACAGCAATCGTGGGGTTGTCGGGCTGCCGGCCCAAAGCCGTGACCGGCAGGGGCTGACCGAAGGGCGCAAAGTAAACGAACCGCGTGAAATACACCCGGCGCTCGCCGTTCTGGGTGTTGAGCCAGGTGAGATAGACCCGGCCGTGCCCATCGGCCCCGATCGCGGGCGCCCCGTTCTCCCCGGGCACGTCCGAGATCAGGCGCTCCGGGGTCCATTCACCCTGGAGGCGGACGCGTCCCCAGATCCGCGATCGCCCGCCCCGGTAGTCGCTCCAGGCCACCGCCGCGTCCCCGCCCGGCAGAGGGGTGATGGAGGGAGCGACGGCGCCCACCGGCGATGAGCTCAGCTCCGTTCCCGGGCTCCAGCCCGCTGAGGTCCGCCGGTGCAGCACGATTTGCGGACGCCCGCCCCGGACCTCGGAGGCGACCGCGTCGATCGAGCCGTCAGGCCCGATCGCGGCCGGCCTTCCCACGGTGGGCGTGGGGTAGGGCTGATAGTCCGGATCGGAATGATCCTCCGCTGGAAGCCAGCCCGGGGCGCGGACCCGGAGGGTCAGCTGGATGTCGTTCCCGACCAGCGTGATGTCGCTCAGCCCGATGTTGGTGACCGCGTTCTTGAACGTATGCGTGTTGGGGCGGGTCTCGTCGTCGAAGCGTATGCGGAAGCTGTCCCCCGGGAAGGGGTCGAACACGTCGCCCCGGTTGTGCCCCAGGAAGAGATCGTTGTTTCCATCCGCCTCGACCAGGAACACCCCGGGAGTGGGGCCGGTATTGACATGGTTGATGGGAGGCATGCGCTGCGCGATCAGGGCATCGTCCACGTGGGTGACGATCAGCCCGCCCCGGACCAAGGAGCGGTCGAATTCGTCCCGCGTGCGGTTCTCGAGCAGGAAGTGCTCGGGGTTGGCTTCGCCCTGGAACCAGAACTCCACGACCGGCCCCCCGCTCGAGAGCGGCGCGATCCGGATCGTCGTGTCCTGTGCGGGGCGGATGATCTGGCTCCAGCCGAGAAACGAAGAGGCCCATCCGCCCATGTGACTCGGAGCCTCGGGTTGGAGGCCGTTGCCCCCGTACTGCCCGGTGGACATCAGCGACCAGTTTCCGGGCCCCACATTCGTCACCTGATCGAGCGTGGAATTGTCGTAGAGGTCGGGGAGGCCGAGGGCGTGGCCGAACTCGTGGCAGTAGACCCCGATCTCGGACCGGCGCCCGGGGATCAGCCCCGAAATCTCGGGCAGCGAGGCGAACGGGTCGATCTTGTAGTGCGCCGTGGTGGAGCCCGGGAGGAGCTGGGTGGTCTCGTAAACAAACCCCCCGCTGGGGTCGCGGCTGAGGGCGGAAGTGAACGACCACAGGCGCCTCTTCAGGGGCAGCTCGTTCAGGGAGGCCTCGCCTCCCTTTCCGGCATGGACGAACCACAGCATGTCGATCCTGGAGTTGTGGTCGGGGTCGAACTCCGTCCAGTCCACGTCGCGCTGGCAGAGTTGGAGCGCGTCCAGGAGGGCTCCGTAGGCGCTGTTCTGCGGGCGGCCCGACAGCCCCCACGCCCCGTCGCCGTAGTAGGCCATGGTTCCGGGAAGCCGCACCGTCGCCACCACCCGGCCGGTCACATCGAGGCGGCCGCCGGAAACCCACCGATAGTAATCGCGCACCGAGCCCGTCGCGATCGCCTGCCGGGTGCCGAACAACGCGGAATCGAAGTCGGCGGCGGAGTAGGTGAGTTCCTCGTCCGCGAACGCGGCGAGGATGATCGGAATGCGCCAAACCGCCGGAGGGACGGCGCTGACCCCGAGCCCCGCTCCGCGGGCGGGCAGCGAGATCCCCCGGTCGATTGCCTCTGCGACCTCGCGCGGGAGGGTTCCCGCAGGGGTGGGCATGGTGGCCCCCGCCGGGAACGCGATGGGCAGGGAGGCGGCGACCGCGGAGAACGCGAGGATCAGGCGACAGCTTCGGAGGCGCAACGAGATCTCAGAATCTCCCGGCACAGACGGAATGGCCCGGCCACCCGCCCGACTACTATAACGCGAAGGGGGTGCATTTTGGTACCGGGTTTCCGCCTCGCCGCTGGCCCGGGCGGCGGGGCTGTGATAGCGTCCCGGTAACGTGCAGTGCCTCCGCTCGTCGTTTTCTCTGCGCCTCGCCGCGCTCTTTCTCCTGCCCTTTGCCGCGATCGGCGCGGCTCCGTCCCGCGGCGCTGCGATGGACATCGCGCCGCTGCGGGCCGACCGGCCTCCGTATTTTTCCGCCGACGTCGTGCTCTCCGTCGACGCCGACGGGCGGTCGCAGGTCTCCGTTTCCATCACCCTGTCCTACACGGAGCTCCAGTGGGTGAAGCTCACCGGCGGGTTCGGCGCGGGCGCCGAGTTCGCCGTGGTCTTCCAACCCCGCGGCCCCGGCCGCAGCTATGGCGATGCCTGGGTGCGCCGGATCGCAGTCCCCAGCTTCGAGACCACCCGGTCGCCCAACGCCGTGATTCTCGAGCGGAAGACGTTCTCGCCTCCTCCGGGGTCCTACGACCTCCGGATCTCGGCGGAGGATCTGGACTCCCAGGAAGAGTCGTCCGCCTCTCAGCGCATCACCGTGCCGGACCACTCGCGTGTCCCGGTCGGATTCGCCGATCTCGAGCTGGGGGTCGCCGACTCGGCCGGAACCTTCACGCCAGTGCCCACCCGAAGGCTCGGGATGAACGTCGCGTTGCTCGCGGCCCGCGCGGTCCTCTTCGATCGCCGGCCGGGAAACTGGCCGCGGCGCTACTCGTTCCGGCACCGCATCCGGGACGACCACGGGGAGGAGCTGCTCGGCGGCGTCGAGGAGGTCACGCTGCAGCATTCTGCGGATCCGGTGGTGATCCGCCCGGCCAAGCCCGACCTGTTCCTCGGCACCTACGTCTTCGAGGTGGAGCTCGCGGAGGGGCAGTCCAAGTGGCGCGTCGAGCGCTCGTTCGAAGTCGAGGAGAGCGGCCCGCCACGCGGCAAGGAGTTCGAGCGCATGCTGGAGCCGCTCGCCTACATCGCGGAGGCCGGCGAGATCGAGGCGCTGCGTGCCCTGGCCCCCGAGCAGCAGACGCGGGGGTGGGAGGAGTTCTGGCGCCGCCGGGATCCGACCCCGGAGACCGCCCGCAACGAGGCCATGCTGGAGTTCTTCCGTCGGGTCCACTACGCCGAGGAGCATTTCCAGGGGTACGGGCCCGGATGGCGCTCCGACATGGGGCACGTCTACATCAAGTACGGCCCACCCGATCAGGTCGAGTCCCGACCCGCCACGGCTCAGACCGCTCCGCTCGAGATCTGGTACTACAACCGCCCCTACCGGAGGCTCGTATTCGAGGACCGCGAGGGCTTCGGGCGCTACGTGCTGCGGACCGGGGTGGTCGATTGACGCTCCGGCGCCCCGGCTTCGCCGTGGTGAGCCTCGCCGCACTCGATGTGCGCAGGAGTCCGGAGCACCGGAGCGAGCTCGGCAGCCAGCTCCTGCTCGGCGAGGTCGTGCGGCTGCTCTCCACCTCCCGCGACGGGCTCTGGCACCAGGTCGAGAACCGGGTGGACGGCTACCAGGGATGGGTCCGCAACTGGGGCCTGGTACCGGCCTCGGCGACCCGCGCCGCCCGCTGGCGCGCCCGCGCCTCGGCCCGGGTCGTCCGGGCATGCGTTGGGGCGACGTCCACTCCAAAGGGCGGTGTGCTCGTGAGCCCGCTGTTCCTCAACAGCCGGCTCATCCCCGCGGGCTCCCGCGCCGGTTTCAGAAGGCTCGAGCTCCCCGATGGAAGGCGGGCCTGGGTGCCCTCGGCGGCAGTCGTCAACGGCCACCGGCCCGGCATCGACCTCCTCTCGCGCGTGCGCGGTCTGCTCGGCGTTCCCTACATCTGGGGCGGACGCACCGCGCTCGGGTTCGACTGCTCCGGGTTCACCCAGCAGGTGCTCGCGGAGCAGGGTGTGGCTCTCCCGCGCGATGCGTGGCAGCAGTTCGGAAGCGCGCGCCCGCTGCCGGCCGGTGAACCGGCCCGGATCGGCGACCTGATCTTCTTCGCGGCGCCGGGGACGCGGCCCTCCCACGTGGGGATTGCCCTCGGCGGGGGTTATTACGCCCACTCCCGCGGCAGGGTCATGATCGGCTCAATGGAGCCAGGTAACCCGTTGTGTGACAAGCCATTACTAGATCAGCTCGTGGCCGTTCGCCGGCCGGCCCGGGGTGTCTTTTCGGCGCTTTCCGGCAAGGCCGCGGGGTGGGCGGCTACTTGACAAGGTCTCCAGGCCTTACCTAAGGTGCGCCGGACGTTCGCCAGGATCCTCGCACTTCCTAGAAGTGTGATCCTGGCTTTTTCACGTCCCGGTCCAAGGACGGATCGGGGTTCGAAGTCATAAGTGCTTCAAAGACGGCTCCGAAAGGAGGTGGACCCCCGACCGACACCGCGTTGTGGTGAACAGGCCCATTCGTGGCTTGCGTTCTGCATCGTGGATTTCGTAGCTCAACCAATCTAGCCCAGGAGGCTTGAAGCTATGTTGTCTCGCAAGATGTCGAAGTCGGTGGTCCTCGCTGCGCTGCTGATGACGGCGCTCCCGGTTCTGGCGTTCGCCCAGACCTCGCGCCTCGAGGGCATGACGCTGCAGGGCGACTATGTGAAGGATTACACGGCGATCTACACCTACCCGTCACAGGTCCCCAACGTCGGGAACCTGGTCTACGGGGAGCTCGGAAACACCAACGGTGTCGGAACCGTGGTGACGGATCGCTCCGTCGGCGCGATCCTCGGAAACCTGTTCGATGGCCGGTTCGGCACGTGGGCGATCCACCTCCGTCAGATCACCCCGAATCTGGGGCAGGGCGATGTCGTGTCCCCGCCGACCAGCGGCACGGTGGGCGGCGATCCGAACGTCAACGGCAACGAGGAATTCGACCTGATGTGGGGCCGGAAGACCGGGACCATGAGCATCGGCCTCCGGCTCAACCGCTCGTTCTGGGGTCAGGAGACGAATCTGCCCGCCGTCCAGACCACGCTCAACCGCGATCCGCTCGGCTTCGCGGTCACCGGTGACGAGAACCTGTCCCGCAACATCATGGGCTTCGGCGGCGGTGTTGGGTTCGAGATGAACCCCAACACGAGCATTGACGTCTCGCTCCTCTACCAGAGCCGGACGTTCGAGAACACCACGAGCCCCATCGGCGTCGCGACGAACACCAAGGAGGACGCTGGAACCAGTTACGTCCTGTCCGGCCGCGCGATGTGGCAGTACCAGTCCAACGTGGTGGTCACGCCGGTGTTCAAGTACTACTCGTACGACCTCTCGCGCCAGGCGACCGTCGGGGCCGGCACTCCCCAGTCCTTCGACAACACGATCAAGGGCTGGCAGCTCGGCGCCGCTGGCAACTGGTCGCTGGGCTCGAACGACCTGTTCGTGCGGGGACTCGACTTCGTCTCGAACAAGGTGGAGCAGAGCGACGCCCTGTTCGGCACCGCCGCGAACGACAGCACGGACATCACGGAGAACATGTTCCCGCGGGTGTTCATGGCCCTCGAGACCCACGTGAACTCCTGGCTCACGATCCGCACCGGCGCGAGCAAGGGCGCGTTCACGAAGGTCAAGTTCGAGCCGCGCAACAACCCGTCCAAGGCCAAGGTGGAGACGACCTCCACGTC
>Ga0137451_1000565_pt1 | contig 11391 bp, 9 predicted proteins | sample EasRivERMGT500_2_FD_102336 | JGI IMG/M metagenome (GOLD analysis project Ga0137451, IMG submission 102336) | Soil microbial communities from meander-bound floodplain in the East River, Colorado, USA - East River MetaG ERMGT500_2 | ecosystem: Environmental > Terrestrial > Soil > Floodplain ... | reverse complement strand
GGCGCTTGCCGAACGACTCGGCGCACGGCTTGATGCGACGCTCGTCCTCGATGAACACGAGAACCCATTCCTGGAGAGTTTCTACGCCGGGCGGAACGGCGCGGCCTTCCAGGCGCAGCTGTTCTTCACGCTCGCCCGCCACCGCCAGCAGATGCGACTGCGGCAGGGAAATCTCTTCACGCAGACGACGATCTGCGACTACCTCTTCGAGCGCGACCGCATTTACGCGTTCATGAACCTCGACGACAACGAGTTGTTCATCTATCAGCGGCTCTTCGAGCTGCTGGCGCGTGACCTCACGCAGCCCGACATCGTGGTCTATCTGCAGGCGCCCACCGACGCACTGCGACGCCGCCTTCGCGACCGCGCGCGCCGCAGCGAAGGTGAAGAGCCGCTCCCGAGCGACGACTACGTCGTCGAGTTGAACGAGGCCTACAACCACTTCTTCTTTCACTACACGGCCACGCCGCTGCTCGTCGTCGAGACGTCGCACTTCGACCTCTCGTGGGGCGACGATGCCGTGGATGACTTGCTGAGACAGATTAGGACAATGGGACGCGGCACGCAGTACTACGTGCCACGAACCGGCTGATCTCTACCGATTGGCCCATTGCCCGATTTTGGTATTTCCCGGTAGAGTCCCCTGATGGCCTGGTTCAAGAAGGCTCGAAAGCCCATCGTCACGACCGACAAGGCCAGTCGAGTGCCCGAAGGGCTGTGGGTGAAATGCCCGTCGTGCGGGCGAATCATCTACAACAAGGAACTGGTGACGAGCATTCAGGTCTGTCCGAAGTGTGCGCATCACTTCAGATTGGGCGCGAGCGAACGGCTGAACATGCTGTTCGACGGCACCTGGACCGAACGCGACGCCGGTCTCCGCTCGACGGATCCCCTGACGTTTACGGACACCAAGCCGTATCGCGATCGCTTGCGCAACGCGATTGCAACCAGCGGATTGAAGGACGCCGTCATCGTGGCCACCGGCGAGCTCGATCGCATTCCGACGATCATTGCGGCGATGGAGTACAGCTTCATTGGCGGCAGCATGGGCGTGGTGGTCGGCGAGAAGATCACTCGCGCGGCCGAGCTGTCGCTCGCGAGCCGCGCGCCATTGATCGTGGTCTCCGCCTCCGGCGGCGCCCGCATGATGGAAGGCGCGCTCTCACTGATGCAGATGGCGAAGATCTCGGCGGCCCTCGGCCGTCTCGATCGCGCCGGCGTTCCGTTCATCTCGCTGATGACCGATCCGACCACCGGCGGTGTCACCGCCAGCTTCGCGATGCTCGGCGACATCAACATCGCGGAGCCCAAGGCGCTGATTGGATTCGCCGGTCCGCGCGTCATCGAACAGACCATTCGACAGAAACTGCCCGAGGGATTTCAGCGGAGTGAGTTCCTGCTCGAAAAGGGATTCATCGACATCGTCGTCGATCGTCGAGAACTCAAGGCGACGCTGGCGCGTCTGCTGCGGCAGATGCTGGGCCTCCCCGGCCCGGAGACCACGCCGAGCGTGCCGGTCAAGGCCGAGCGCGTCCCGGTTGCTGAATCCACTTAGGCGTGTCGACCCCGCCCCTGACCTGGCTCTTCTCGCTCGAGCACATCGGGATCAAACTCGGTCTGGATCAGATTCGCACGCTCGTCGCGCATCTGGGCCGGCCTGACGCTGCCTACGCGTGCATCGTCGTCGCCGGGACGAATGGCAAAGGATCGGTGACGGCCATGCTCGAGCGCGGACTCCGCGCGGCAGGCTATCGCACCGGACGCTACATCTCGCCACACCTCGTTCGACTCGAAGAGCGGTTTGCGATCAACGGCCAGGACATCAGCGCTGAGACGCTGGAAACCATCACCGCCCGTGTTCAGGCCGCCTCAGATGCCCTCCCTTCTCCGCCGAGCTTTTTTGAAGCGACCACCGCGATCGCGCTCGAAGCCTTTCGCGAGGCGCGCGTCGACGTGGCGGTCCTGGAGGTGGGGCTCGGCGGGCGGCTTGATGCGACGAACGTCGTGCAACCGATCGGCGTGGCGATCACCGCCATCGATTTCGATCATCAGCAATACCTGGGCAACACCATCGACGCCATCGCGGCCGAGAAGGCGGGCGTGATCAAACCCGGCATCGTCGCGGTCCTGGGCCGCAACATACCGGTCGTCAGAGCCATCGTCACAGAGAGATGCGTGAGCGTCGGCGCGGAATTCGTCGGAGGGCCCGACGATGTTGATTCAAGAGAGAGGCTTGTCGATGGACAGGCGCACCTTCGGCTTCGGACGCCCCGGCACGACTATGACGAGATCACTCTCAGCCTGCGCGGGCGGCATCAGGTGGACAACGCCGTCGTTGCTGTTCGGCTGCTCGAAGAGCTCACCGAGCGAAAGGCGTTGCGGGTATCCCCCGACGATATCCAGACGGCGCTGAGTGATGTCGTATGGCCGGCGAGGCTCGAGCTGTTGCCCTGGCACGGCGGCCAGGTCCTGATCGACGGCGCGCACAACCCTGGAGGTGCGCGAGCGCTCGCGAGGTACGTGCAGGACGTTTATGGCCGGAAGCTGCCGGTCGTGATCGGCGCGATGAAGGACAAGCAGATCGCTGAACTGGTGCGCGAGATCGCGCCAATCGCTTCACACTTCTTCTGCACGGCGGCGGCGTCGCCGCGGGCAGCGACGGCCGAGGAAATGGCCGTGATTGTCCGCGCGACCGGCGCGACCGCCGTTGACGTCTGTCCGCAGGCATTGGACGCCTTGACGCGCGCGCGCGTTGCCGGAGATCCGGTGGTCGCGGCCGGCTCCCTTTATCTCGCCGGCGAAATCCGCGCGCTCATCACGTGATATTGTCGAAACCCAGCCAGCCGTCCTGTCGTCCGGTCTTACAGCACATGCTACGCATCCTCTTTGTGCTCGCGCTGGTCTGCCTCCCCGCAAGCGCCGCGGCGCAAGAGTTGGGCTTCGACGGCTGCGAGGGCAAGTGGGACACGCCGTTCACGAGTGTCGCGATCACGGATCCCAAACGCCCGGGTGCTTATCACGTCCTCCTCAAGGGCAACGTCCGGTTCACGTGCAAAGACATGACGATCTGGGCGGACGAAGTGGAAGGCGACAGCGATCGCGATCTCGTTGAGCTGCGCGGCAACGTCGTGATCGACCGGCCGGACCTGAAGCTGTATGCCGATCACGCCGTCCTCGATCGCCGGTCGCGCAACGGCACGCTGTTCAACGTCCACGGCTCATCGCAGACCAGTCACGCGACGCCGGAGAAGGATCAATTCGGCGGGATGGAACCGGACTTCACGTTCTGGGCCGCCGAGCTCGAGAAGACCGGCCCTGAGTCGTTCGAGCTGAAGAACGGCAGCGTCACGTCGTGTGTGCAGGCCACACCGCGATGGATGGTGTCGGGCACGAGCGGCACGCTGGTGCACAACAAGCGCGTCACCTTCAAGAACGCCGTCATCTCCGTCAAGGGCGTGCCGGTGTTCTACGTCCCGTACATCTACTACCCGATCAACAAAGAGGACCGCTCGACGGGCTTCCTGATGCCGTCGTTCGGGTCCTCACGCGTCGGCGGGTTCCAGATCAGCAACGCGTTCTTCTGGGCGATCGACCGCAGCACCGACGCGACGTTCTACTACGACTATCTGAAGCGCGCTGGAAACGGCGTGGGCGCGGAGTACCGGTTCGCGTCGGCGCCGGGTTCGAACGGCGACCTGAAGTTCTACTCGCTCAAGCAACGCGCCAACACGGTCTTCGGTACGTTTGCGACGCGTTCGTACATGACGACGGGTCATCTCAACTACGGGCTGGGCGGCGGGTTGCGCCTGGTCGGCCTCGTCAGCTACGCCAGCAACCCGCTGACGCAGCAGTTGTTTCAGCAGAACGTGTTCGACATGACCAATCGTACGCGGGACATCGACTTCTCGCTGTCGGGTGGACGCGGACGCTATAGCGGGTCGGTGAACGTCGCCCGGCACGATGTGTTCCAGGGCTACACGACGGCGGCGCGGAACGGCAACGCACCGCGCGTGACGCTCTCGATGGCGGACGCGCCCATCGGTCGTTCCAAGGTCTACTTCGGCGCAGGCGGCGAAGCCGGGTACCTCGTGAGCGAGGGCGCCATCGACAATCCGGCGACCGATCGAAGCCTGGCCAGATTTGACGCGCGGCCGCGAGTGAATTGGCCGATCAGCTCGCTGCCGTTCCTGCGGCTCACGACCTCCGCGGCCTGGGAGATTACCCAGTGGACGGAGAGCTTGAACCCACTCACAGGTCTCCAGGAAGCCACGCCCCTCACTCGCAACCTGTTCAGCACCGACGTGCGCCTCACGGGTCCCACGTTCGCGCGAATCTGGCAGCCGCAGAAGAGCAAGTACGCCGATCGCGTGAAGCATGTCATCGAGCCTACGATCGGAGTGCAGTGGCTCTCGGACTACGCCGACCTGACGCGGATCGTTCAAATCGACTCGATAGACTTTCTCCCCACAGGTACGAGGACCATCGCCTACGGGCTGAGCAATCGCGTCCTGATCCGCAAACGCGCAGCAGAAGGCGCACAAGGACCAGTGCGCGAGGTTCTCAGCGTCGACGTCACACAGAGCAGCTACAGCAACTCGCGCGCGGCGATCGCCGATCCACTTTACCTGCCGTGCTCGACCGGCACGTTCTCCCCGGTCAAAGTCACTGTGAACGGCCATCCGTCGGAACGAACGACCGGGCAGTTCTGGGTGGACATCAATCCGCAATTCCAAACGCCGTGCACACTCAACGCGTCGGGGACTTTCAGAGCCGCGCTCGCTGACCTCTCGCTCGGCTGGACCAAACGCCAGTACATTCCGGGTCTGAAGAATTTCGACAACCCGGACCTCGCCGACAACTTCCTGAATGGCGGCACGTCCTTCCGCCGCCCGAACGGCCACCTGGGTGGTACTTATGCGATTCAGTACGACCTTCGCCGAAGCCGCGTCGTGCAACAGCGGCTCGGTGTGTTCTATAACAGCCAGTGCTGCGGGATCTCAGTGGACTATCAGCGGCAGGAACTCATCACCGGCACCTTCAATCAGCAGAATAACCGGTTCAACTTCGCATTCACGCTGGCCGGCATCGGATCGTTCTCCAACCCGCTCGGCTCATTCGGCGGAAGATAAGTCTCGATGGCGCATTCGATTCTCGTGACGGGAGCAACCGGGTTCGTCGGCAGTCACCTGCTGGACCGGCTCGCCGATCACACAGAGCTGGCCGGCTGGTACCGGCCTGACGGCCGGCAACCGGATCGATCGCGTGCGATTCAGTGGCATCCCGTCGACGTGCTCGACGCGGCGGCCGTTCGGGACAGCATCGATCAGGTATCGCCGACGCGGATCTATCACCTCGCGGGAGCTCCACTCGTCGGGGCGTCCGCGGCCACCGTCGTGCCGCAGCTTCGCGCCAATGCCCTTGGCACGCATCACGTCCTCGAAGCCGTACGCCGCCTGGGACTGACGTGCCGTGTGCTCGTCGTGAGCTCGGCGCAGATCTATCAAGCCGGCGACGAGGCGATCAGTGAGACCGCTCCGCTCGTGCCGACATCACCGTACGGCCTATCCAAACTGGCGGCGGATCAGATCGCGCTGCGTGCAGCCGAAGAGGACGCTCTCGACGTCGTCGTCGCGCGCCCGTTCAATCATGCCGGCCCGCGCCAGGGCCCTGACTTCGTGGTCTCGAGCTTCGCGCGTCAGATTGCGCTGATCGAAGCCGGGAAGCTGCCGCCTGTGATTCACGTGGGCAACTTGTCCGCACGACGCGACCTCACCGACGTGCGCGACGTGGTCGACGCCTACCTCCGCATGATGGACAGCGGGCAGCGAGGCCGTCCGTACAACATCTGTTCCGGGCGCGCCTGGCGCGTCTCGGATCTGCTGGACGAGCTTCGGCACTTGTCCTCAGTCGAGGTGAACGTCGAGGTTGACCAGAGCCTGTTGCGCCCCATCGATGCGCCGGTCCTGCAGGGCGATGCGGCCCGGGCGCGCGCCGAACTGGGCTGGACGCCGCGAATTCCCGTCGAACGGCTGCTGCGCGACACGCTCGACTGGTGGCGTGCGGAAATCAGGACCTCGAATCCCGCTTGACGCCTGCCATCCGGCAGGGCGAACATACGGCGAATGAAAGCCACAGCACGGCAGCTTCCGCTGCTGCCAGACGCACGGACTCCGACGCTTCGCGAGGTGACGGACGCCATTCGCGAGGCGGACATCGACGCGCTCCCGAGCGCCCGGCGGCTGGCGGACCAGGCTCGCTATCAGGAAATCCACGCGCGCTCAGCGCTCGCCAGCGTCAAGGGCATGCCGTTCCACTGGGCGCTCAATCCGTACCGCGGCTGCACGCACGCCTGCGAGTACTGCTACGCGCGCAAGTATCAGTGGCATCTCGAACTCGGCACGGGCGACGACTTCTCGTCGGTGATCCTCGTGAAGACGAACCTGCCCGAGGTGCTCGCGCGGGAAGTCGCACGGCCCACGTGGACGCGCGAAGCGGTCGCGATCGGCACCGCCACCGACCCGTACCAACCCATCGAGGGTCATTACCGCATCACACGCCGCTCGATCGAAGTGCTGACGGCGGCGGCGACGCCATTCCACATCGTGACGAAAGGACCGCTCGTCGTGCGGGACCGCGATGTGCTTTCTGACGCGTCGAAGACGGTGAGGTGCAGCGTGTGCGTGAGCGTGCCGACGGTGGACGAGGACGCGTGGGCGAAGCTCGAACCGGGCACCGCGCCGCCGATGCAGCGGCTGCGCGCGGTGCGCCAACTGGTTGACGCCGGCATCGACGCGGGCGTGCTGATGATGCCGCTCGTCCCGGGCATCACGACATCACGATCGATTGTCGAGCGGACGCTGCAGGCGATTGCCGACTCCGGTGCGCGGTTCGTCGGCGCGAACGTCGCGCGACTCGACCAGGGCGCGCGTGAGCATTTCTTCGCGTTTCTGGCGCGCGAGTACCCGGCGCTGGTTGAAGGCTACACGCGGCTGTACGAACGCAACACCGCGGATGCCGGTTACGTGCGCGAGATCAAAGGGCTGGTCGACGCGACCGCCGCGCGGCTCGGACTATGAACGGCGCTCCATGAGGGCGCGGATCCGCTCTTCGGTCGGCGGGTGCGTGCGAAACAGGTTCGCCATCCCGGCGCCCGAGAACGGATTCATGATGAACATGTGCGCGGTGGCCGGGTTCGCGTCCAGCGGGATCTGTTTCACGCCGGCTTCGATGTGCCGGAGCGCGCTCGCGAGACCCGTCGGCGAGCCCACGAGTTCGGCGCCGCCCCGGTCCGCCGCGAACTCGCGCTGTCGCGAAATCGCTGCCTGAATCAGCATCGCGGCGATCGGCGCGAGCAGCGCCATCGCAATCATCGCGAGCGGGCTGCGCCCGTCGCGATCGTCGCGCGATGAGCCGCCGAAGATGGCCGCAAACTGCGCCATGTTCGCCAGCATCATGATGGCGGCGGCGACTGTCGCGGCAACGGTGCTGATGAGAATGTCGCGGTGCTTGACGTGCGCGAGCTCGTGCGCGATGACGCCTTCCAGCTCGGCCTCCGGCAGCATCCGGAGCAGGCCTTCAGTCGCGGCGACCGCGGCATGCGACGGATTGCGGCCGGTCGCGAACGCGTTCGGTGACATGTCGGGGATGATGTACACCTTCGGCATCGGCAGGCCACCCTTCTGCGCGAGACGAGCGGTGATGCGATACAGCGGGTGTTCCTGACCGACTTCCTGCGCGCGGTACATCCGCAGCACCACCTTGTCGGAAAACCAGTAACTCCCGACGTTCATCACCACGGCGAATCCAAAGGCGATGATGATGCCGCCCTGCCCGCCAAAGTACCCGCCCAGCAGAATCAGCACAGCGCTCAGCGCGCCGAGCAGTATTCCCGTCTTGAGTGTGCTCGCCATAGCCTCAATTATCCCACGGCGCCGATGCGCGCCAGAACGCCCGCCACAAGTGCCGCGCGGCGCGGCAGTTCGTGAATGATGATGTGCTCGTGGAGGGCATGCGGACCGTCGCCGACGGCGCCGAGTCCGTCAAGCGTTGGGACGCCCAGTGCCGCGGTAAAGTTCCCGTCAGATCCGCCCCCCGTTGCGCCTTCCTGAAGATCGAATCCGAGCTCGCGTGCGCTGTCGCGCGCAAGGTTGTACAAGCGAGCCACGCCCTCGGTGCGCTCCATCGGCGGACGGTTGATCCCGCCGCGCACTTCGAGCCGCACGCGTTGATTCGTGGGCGTCAGACCGTTCAGGGCGGCCGTGACCGCGGCGGCATCGGACAGACGCGCAATGCGGACGTCCACCATCGCACGAGCGCGCTCGGCGACGACGTTCGGCCGAGTGCCGCCGTCGATGACGCCGACATTCACCGACAACCCGCGCGCGCGATCCGAGAGCGCCTCGATGCGGCTGATCTGCCGCGCGAGCTCGTGGACCGCACTCGCGCCCGCGTCCGGATCCACGCCGGCATGTGCCGCGATGCCGTGCGCGATGACCTCGAACTCACCCACGCCTTTGCGCGCGGTCTTGACGGCGCCGCCGGGCAGTGACGGCTCGAGCACCAGGACGGCCGCACTGTCCTTCGCGAGCCGCTCGATGGTCTCGCGCGAGGTCCCGCTCCCGACTTCCTCATCCGATGTCGCGAGAAACATCACGCGCGGCCGCGTGCCATTGGCGGCGTCCGAGTGGAGCGCGCGAATCGCCAGCAAACCGATCCCGAGGCCGGCCTTCATGTCGAACACGCCCGGGCCGTAGAGCCGTCCGTCGTCTTCGCGAATGGCCATGCGTGACAGCTGGCCGATCGGCCAGACCGTGTCGAAATGTCCGAGCACCAGGACGGTTGGTCCCGTTCCCGGCCATTCGGCGAGCACGTGATCGGCCGTCGTGCCGGCCGGGACGCGCGTGATCGCCGCGCCAGAGGCGGCGAATCTCGCAGCAAGGGCCGCGGCACACCGATCCAGGGCGTGGCGATCGTCGCTCGGCGATTCAAGGGCGACGAGTTCCTTGATGACCCCCATCAGCCAGGCGGACTCACGCGCGCAGACCGATCCGTAGCTCGACACCGTCTTATAATACCGACGTGACTCCGATGATCAGACGAACGCTCATCGCGATGCTCGTTGGTGGGCTCGTCGTGGCCACCGACCTCACCGCGTCGCAGACACCACCGCCGACGCCGCCCCCAGGGCAGACGCAGACACCGCCGGTCCCGAAGCCATTCCCGGGTTCAAATCCCAACAGCGGGCAGCCACCGGCCAAGCCGACGCCGCCACCAGCGCAGACGCCGGACAAGCCGGCAGTGCCTCCGCAGACGCCACCGGTGCAGCCGGCAGCGAACGCCGCCCCGGCCGGTACGCCGAACGACGCCTCACTCGGCGTCAAGATCTTCCCGGGCGCGACGTTTCTCGAATCATTCGACGCCGGCCGCGGACAGCGGCTCTACCTCTTCGGCACGAATGCGCCGTATCTGGACGTCGTCACGTTCTACAAGCGCGAGCTGCGCGGCGGAGTGGAACTGTTCCGTGCGCCACCGATGCTTCAGTTCGAGCTGCCGGGCGTGAAGTTTCAAAAAGAGACGATGGCGTACCCGCCCAGCGTGACCGTGAAGGACTACTCGTGGAGTGGCGTGAGCGGTGAGCTCAAGGAAGGCTACGTCTTCGTGGACGGCACCACCGCGAAGCGATTCCTGACGATCATTCAGATCGTCACACCACCCGGAAAGTAACGCGCTCCCCTTGTCCTGGCGATGTTCTCAGCGCTGACGTCGCTCCTCGCGGGCGGTGCCCTGCTCGCGCAGGTCGGCGTCGTGCCGCCGAGATTCACGATCGCCACGGAGCGTCGAGTTGAGCGCGTCCGCTATCACTTCGACAATCCATCCAACTTCGACACGGTCGAACTCGTCCCGCACTTCTACGAACAGAAGTACGACGCGGACAACCTGTGGATGCTTCTGACCGCTGAATACCGCTTCCTCGGCGGGCGGGCGCGCACCCAGGCTGGCCTCACGCCGCGGGTCACGACGCAGGGCTCCGACATCGACAGCTTCTTCCAGACCAGCGGCGACGTCGTGACATCAGGCACCGACGGCCAGGTTCGCCTCAACGCGTTCTCGATCGACCAGCGGTTTCGCGTCGCGTACATCGGCCGAGTGACGGCGCCCCAGTGGAAGGTTGACGTCGTGATGGCCTATCGGAGGGCGCACGCAAGCTTTCTGCCGGCCGACATCATCGTCACGCACAGCCTGCCGGCATCGACAACCGCCACGTTTACGACCGACCGCGAGTCCACAGTCTCGCGCATGCTCCAGTCGGGCGTGGCCATTGAGCGAGAGTGGTGGCTGCCCGGTGACTGGTCGGCGCGGCTCGAATCCGACGCGATGCCGATCACTCGCGCCCGGCTCACGACGTCGCTGCCAGACAAGTACGATTACGACGTCGTTTCGGATGCGTGGGCGTTCGGCGCGACCGCGCGGCTCACCTTCGAGCGGCGTTGGTCAGCGCCCCTCGTGACGGGCGTCACGATCTCGAGCGGTGGCGCGTGGGGATACCGCGGCAGCGCAAACTTTCAGGATCGGTTGTTCGGCGTGAGCGTGTTCGTGAGGTATCCCCAGTAGGGGCCGGGCATGCCCGGCCCGACCATCACGACCGGTCCCGCCGGTACTCGGCAGCCTTTTCAGCCAGACCGACTTCCACGGCCTTCTCGGCCACGATCCCCTTCTCGGCGGCGAACTCGCGAATCTGCTGCGTGATCTCCATGCTGCAGAACTTCGGTCCGCACATCGAGCAGAAATGCGCGACCTTGGCCGCGTCTGCCGGGAGCGTCTGGTCGTGATACGCGCGCGCGGTGACGGGGTCGAGCGAGAGATTGAACTGATCTTCCCAGCGGAACTCGAAGCGCGCCTTTGAGAGCGCGTCGTCCCACACTTGCGCCCGCGGATGGCCCTTGGCAAGGTCGGCCGCATGCGCGGCGATCTTGTAGGCGATGACGCCGGCCTTCACGTCCTCGCGATTCGGCAACCCGAGATGCTCCTTCGGCGTGACGTAGCAGAGCATCGCGGTGCCGTACCAGCCGATCATCGCGGCGCCGATGGCGGACGTGATGTGGTCGTAGCCTGGCGCGATGTCGGTCGTGAGCGGCCCGAGCGTGTAGAACGGCGCTTCCTCGCACCATTCCAGCTGCTTCTCCATGTTCTCGCGGATGAGGTGCATGGGCACATGGCCCGGGCCCTCGTTCATCACCTGGACGCCGTACTCCCACGCAATCTTGTTGAGCTCGCCCTGTGTCTTGAGCTCGGCAAACTGCGCCTCGTCGTTCGCGTCCGCAATCGAGCCCGGACGCAATCCGTCGCCGAGCGAGAAGGACACGTCGTAGGCGCGCATGATCTCGCAGATCT
>Ga0137451_1000564_pt1 | contig 11396 bp, 13 predicted proteins | sample EasRivERMGT500_2_FD_102336 | JGI IMG/M metagenome (GOLD analysis project Ga0137451, IMG submission 102336) | Soil microbial communities from meander-bound floodplain in the East River, Colorado, USA - East River MetaG ERMGT500_2 | ecosystem: Environmental > Terrestrial > Soil > Floodplain ... | reverse complement strand
TTCTGACCTTGAGCAGAAAGTGAAGAATATGTACCGGGAAGTAGCTCTCCATCCTCATGAAAAATATCATTTTGAAATGGGGAGAACCTTAGCTGAAAGGCTTGGATACGATCCAAAAGATTTAGACCAAATTCCGCAGGAAGCGATTGAATCCTTTGCCGGTGTCGGATATTTCTTCGATTATGCCGCACTTAAGGAAGGCGATAAAGTTTTAGACCTGGGTAGTGGTTCAGGAATGGATTCATTTCTTGCTGCTTTAAAAGTTGGTAAAACCGGAACAGTGACTGGTCTGGATATGACGGATGAACAACTGCAAAAAGCAGAAGGACTGCGTGACCGGTACGGCTTCGGCAATGTAAGTTTTCACAAAGGGTATATTGAAGACCTTCCTTTTGAAGATAACAGCTTCGATGTTGTCATCAGCAATGGGGTGATCAATCTTTGTCCTGATAAATCGAAAGTTTTTAAAGAGGCCGGTCGGGTATTAAAACCGGGTGGGCAGATAGCCATCGCCGATATTGTTTCAGAAAAAAGCCTTCCTGATAGTGTGGTCTGCGATACTACTCTTTGGGCATCTTGTATCGGCGGAGCCAGCCAGGAAGACAAATATTCTGAAGCCATCAAAAATGGCAGACTTAATATAGTAGTGGTCATCGACAATGAAAGCTATGCTTTCATATCATCTTCTGCCCAAAGTGCATCAAAAAAATACGGAGTGAAAAGTGTTTCAATCCTGGCAGAAAAGAAGATTACTGCTAATATACATTTATTTGTTCCGGGGCTTGCCTGCGCAAATCTTACTCCTGCCATTAAAAAAGAAATGCAAACCCTTCAGCCAGGCGAGGTCCTTGAAGTAATCAGCGATGATTTCGCTTCAAGAGAAGGTGTGCCTGCCTGGTGCCGGCTTACAGGAAATAAATTATTGGGCGAGATTGACGAAAGTGAATACAAAAGCATTTTTTACATTGAAAAGAAAAATTTTTAAACCCAACGAATATGTCAAAGCAAATTTTAGTTCACTGCACAGCGGGAAAAGAAGATGCTGAAAAAGCAACGCTTCCTTTTATAGTCGGAAATGTTTCAGCCACTGCTGACCAGGATACCATTGTATTCTTAACACAGGAAGGTGTGAGGATTGCAACCAAAGGCTATGCTGAGCAGATACAGAAAGAAGGTTTTGCACCCTTAAAGGAAACATTGGATTCATTTATTGCCAATGGAGGAAAGCTTTGGGCATGCGGTGCCTGCACGAAGCCTCGTGGCATTACGGAAGCTGACCTGATCGGCGGAGCAAAGATCGTTACGGCTGCTAATCTTGTTGAACTGTTGGCGAATGGGGCTGTTTCATGCACGGTATAATTTCCAAATAAGACAGATAAATTCTACCTTTCTGAAAAGAAAAGTTTCTTACCGAACATGAAAAACGAGCCGGGAAAGGAAAAACTGACAAGGGCAGTGCTGGAAAATATTTCAGCACTTAACCATTTTGCCTACAGCCTTTGTCAGAACAGATCAGAAGCTGAAGAACTGGTGTCAGAAACAGTAATGAAGGCATTTGTAAAGATGAATCAACTAAAAGATGAAGGAAAGATAAAACAATGGTTGTTCAGGATTTTGAACAATATATTTCTGAGTAATTACAGAAAAAATAAAAACCAAAAGAAAATTAGTTTAAACGGTGAGCCGGACGATCAATCCTTTTCTCTTTACGAACAGATCAGCTCCAGCAGTTTCACCGACACTGCTGAACCTGAAAAAATTTTTATCAATAAGATTACAAGACAAAAGATTCAACAGGCTATTAATGAATTGCCTGAAGAATTCCGGGTAACACTGATCCTTTGTGACGTTGATGAATTTTCCTATGCTGAAATCTCGGCCATAACCCGTACTGCCATTGGAACGGTGAGAAGCCGTATTGCAAGAGCAAGGGATTTATTACAGAAAAAACTTTGGCTCTACGCCCGGGAGATGGGCATTCAGGCAAAACAAAAAGAAAAAGCTCATATCTGTACCTGTGGTGAAGAAGAATTGGAAATGAGCAAAATAATTACAGTATGAAAAAGAAAAAAACAATAGTAAAAGCAATTAAATGTGAGGAAGCGGTGGCCCGGTTAAATGATTTCCTGGGTAATTATTTAAAAGGGAAGTCAAGAGAAGAACTCCTCAAACATATTTCTGAATGCAACGCTTGCATGAAGAAATTTGAGTTTGAACAATTGCTGAAATCAAAAGTTCATCAGCTTGCGGCTACCGGGGATAATGCAATGAAAGAAAAGATTGAAAAATTGATCGCTTCACTTTAAGTATAACAAGCCTTCAAAGGAAATTAACTTCTGATAGGTGTAGAGCTTCTTAATTATTTCCTCAATTTCTGCTACCTGCTATTATATTACTAAAGAAAACTTATCATGCCTGAAATTCCATTATTAGATGTTAATACGCTCCAAACCTGGTTAGAAACTCATAAAGAAATCTCTATCCTTGATGTAAGGTCAATGCAAGAGAGGTCTGAGTGGTTCATTCCCCAAAGCGTTCATTACGATGCTTACAGCAAATTAAGGACGAAAGATGAAAATGCTTTACAGGGACTCCACCTTGATAAAGAAATTCCGGTGATAACCGTTTGTGCTGCGGGAAAAACAAGCCAGCTTGCTGCTGAACTTCTCAATAAAAATGGATACAACGCTTACTCACTAAAAGATGGCATGAAGGGCTGGAGCCTGGCCTGGAATAAAGCGATCATTTCATTTGACGATTTTCAGGTCGTACAGGTTCGAAGAACAGGAAAAGGGTGTTTGTCTTACATTCTTGTTTCAGACAATGATGCCATTATAATTGATGCCTCTCTTCCTTCAGAAATTTATATACGGATTTTAAAGCAGAACAATTGGCAAACCAAAGCTGTTATGGAAACCCATATCCATGCGGATCATCTTTCCCGTTCTAAACAATTAGCTGAAGAATTAGCTGTTGATCTGATGCTTCCAACCCCAAACAAAGTAAGCTTTACATACAAGCCGGTCGAAAACAACCAGGAAATAAAGCTTGGAAGAATTTCTGTTAAAGTTATTTCAACACCGGGTCACACGAATGAAAGCTCCTGCTTTCTTATTAATAATGAAGTTTTGCTAAGCGGTGATACTATTTTTACAAATGCTGTCGGCCGACCTGACCTGAAAGCCAATAATGAAGAAGCTGCAAAGAGAGCTGAACTTCTGTATGAAAGTCTGCAGGAATTGATGAAACTTGATGATAATATCATCGTGTTGGCTGCGCATACGAATATGCCGGTTGATTTTGATAATAAAACTATCAGGGCTACTATATCAGAAATAAAGAAAAATGTTCAAATTCTTCAATTGTCTAAAGGAGATTTTGTAAAGACTATTCTGGACAAACTGCCACCACCTCCGGCAAATCATTTGACAATTGTTGAAAGAAATTTATCAGGTAATATGGCTGATATTAACCCTATTGAACTCGAAGCAGGTGCAAACCGTTGTGCCATTTCTTAAAATTCAAGCGAAAATTTATGAACACTGCGCCTGTTTCACCCCCGCCTTTTGATTTTTCAGGTTCTATTCCGAATCATTATGACCAATATCTGGGACCTATGTTTTTTGAACCCTACGCAATTGAGGTCTCTAACCGTATTGACCCGTCTTCTATTGATGTTGCCCTGGAACTTGCATCCGGGACAGGCCGGGTAACCCGTCATTTGCGTAACGTTCTTCCCTCAACATCAAAACTGATAGCTTCTGATATTAGTCCGGATATGTTAGCTGTTGCAAAAGAAAAATTGAAAGCAGCAAATATTGACTGGCAGATAATAGATGCACAGGAATTAGCTTTTGATGATGACAGTATTGATCTTGTGGTTTGTTGTTTCGGGTACATGTTTGTTCCGGAAAAATCAAAAGCATTTGCAGAAGTACATCGTGTTTTACGGGCTGGTGGGATGTTCTTATTGACTACCTGGGATAATCTGGAATTGATTGGTGCCTCCCATGTTTACAGAAACATTGCAAAAAAATATTTGGAAGAACCGTTGCCTGAATCCTGCAATCTTCCTTTTTCTATGAATGATGAATCGGCTATAAAGGAGATGTTACAGAAAGCCGGATTTTCTAAAATTTCCATCGAAAAAGTAAGCAAGGTTTCTGTTAGTGCTACAGCAAAAGAAGCAACGGAAGGCCTGACACAGGGAGGGTCTATCTACAACGCAATAATGAGTCGTAATCCTGACTGGATCGGGGAAATAAAGGCATTAGTCGAAAAGGAATTGGCACAGAAATTTGGTGAAGCGCCGATGGTTGCACCCATGAGTGCTGTTATCAGCCAGGCATGGAAATAATCAGATAAGTGGTATGAAAACAAGAAGTATCAGATTAGGGCTAAAGGAAAACTGGAAGCAATTCACTTTGCTTGTTGTGATCAATGCCTTTGTAGGTGGCATGGTTGGCATGGAGCGGTCTATCTTACCTAAAATAGCAGATGCAGAATTTCATATTGCTGCAAAGACAGCTATTCTTTCCTTTATCATTGTCTTTGGCATTGTTAAGGCAATCACCAATTATTTTACCGGGACATTAGCGAATCGGATTGGAAGAAAAAATTTATTGGTAATTGGTTGGCTGATCGGCATTCCTGTTCCTTTTATTTTGATGTATGCGCCTGGTTGGAACTGGATACTGGCTGCCAATATTTTGCTCGGTATAAACCAGGGACTAACATGGTCAAGTACGGTGATGATGAAAATTGATCTTGTTGGAGAGAGGCAAAGAGGACTTGCAATGGGTTTGAATGAGTTTGCAGGATATATATCGTTGGCGGCTATTGCATTTCTTACAGGATGGATCGCTGGTAAATATGGTCTTCGTCCTTATCCTTTTTATTTAGGTGTGGGGATATCCGTTCTGGGTCTTTTAAGTAGTTGGTTATTTGTGAGAGACACCAAGCATCACGTTGCACAAGAAGCGATCTCTTCCGATATTCCGCGATTAAAAAATATTTTTTGGGAAACAACCTGGAAGAACAAAAACCTTGGTTCTGTAACCCAGGCCGGATTGATAAATAATTTAAATGATGGGATGGTTTGGGGGATTTTCCCGATTCTGCTTGCTTCAAAGAATTTTAGCATTGAAGAAATTGGAATCATTACTGCCATTTATCCTGGTGTTTGGAGCATTGGACAGATCTTAACGGGAAAAATGGCTGATAAAATTTGTAAGAAGTGTATGCTTTTTTGGGGAATGATCATACAGGCAGTAGCCTTGCTTTTATTTGCAGTTGCCGCTACCTTAACTCAATTTGTTCTTCTTTCAATTTTACTGGGATGGGGAACAGCAATGGTGTATCCAACATTTATGGCTTCTATTGCAGAAAACACACATCCCCGCGACAGAGCAAAAAGTCTTGGTGTTTTCAGGTTGTGGAGGGATTCAGGATATGCCATTGGAGCGGTCATAACGGGCGTAATTGCGGATGCGATCGGAATGAATTATTCAATAATTTTTATTGGCGTGTTGACCCTGGTTTCCGCCTTGATAATTTATTGGAGGATGATATGTAACAAACACGGTTTTATAACGATTGGATATAGGTTGTTAAAGAAATTCTCAGGAAAAAAAATAGTCTCAGAATACAGACACGAGTGTTTATCTTTTAATAACAAAACCAATATATTTACACCGAAAACTTTTGATAAATGACTTTTACAAAGACTATTAAAATCGTTTGTTTTTTAATTATACTTAATTGCCAAAAGGCTTCAGCTCAGAATCCTGTAAACTGGACAAATGATCAATTGATTGAACCATCAGAACTGGCAGCCACTATAAAATCCAGCAAAGACATTCCTGTAATATTCAGTATCGGGCCGGGAGCAATAGTCCCTCACTCTAAAGACATTGGCATGATCAGGGAAGAGGAGAACATGAAAAAATTCAAAGAACAATTAACGGATCTTCCAAAAGATACCGAAATAGTGGTGTATTGCGGTTGTTGTCCTTACGAACATTGTCCTAACGTAAGACCGGCAATCCAGCTATTAAAGGACATGAAATTTACCAACTACAAGCTTTTAGACTTGCCTCATAATATTAAAGTTGATTGGATTAATAAAGGCTACCCAACACAGAACTGATAACTGATGCCACAAAGGTTCTTATAGATCAGTTTTTGTCCATACTTCTGTTCTGCCAAATAGTGAGATGCCGATGTATCCCCTGACCTTTAGAGTGTTTTTATCTTTTAGAGTCAAAAAGTAACTGTAAGTCTTGCCGCTTTCCGGGTCGTAAATGTCGCCATCTCCCCATTCATCATCATCAAACCTGAATCCCTTTAAAATGACTAATCCGGCTATTGGCTGATTGCGTTTAGTTTTTTCAGGATTATTCTTATCAAGTTTAAGCTTTCCATTGTCTGTTGGATTTTTCAACCATACGATCTTACCATAATATCTTTCTCCGGATTTATAGATTTGGATTTTTGCGGGCTCTTTGCCATTTGTCAGCCATACTCCAACAATATCATCTGCATCGACCTGTGCAAAACTGGTCACAGCAATTAATGGTAAAGCAATAAAACAAACAACCCGTTTACATTTCACAATGAACTGTTTCGATTTTTGAACCAGCATTTGTTCTTGAAGTAACTTCTTCAAAGGTTTCATTGTAATTCTCTTTTAAAGTGCCCATTATTCTGTCCCATATTGTAAAGTATAAGCCGTAATTGCCATTAAAGTATTGGTGATGCATATTATGAGCAACAGAAGTATTGAGCCATTTTCCGAACCAATGCTTACTGAAGTTTTTTGGATAGAGCTCAAATCCTAAATGTCCATATACATTATAAACAAGACTGAAAATAAAGAAGAATTTCAAATGTATACTGTGAACGGGAATAGTAAATAAGAAAATCACAAATATTAAAGATTCAACAATAGCTTCCAATGGATGAAAAGCATAAGCGGCCCAGGGTGATGGGTTATTTGATTTATGATGAACAAGATGAAATAGCCTGAATAACTTGGGATGGTGCATTAGCCTGTGCACCCAATAAAAATATGTGTCATGAATCAAAAGCATTAAGGGAAAGACAAGAATTGCATATATCCATCCCTGTTCTTCTATGTTATCATAAAATGATGTATGTGGTCTTATGTGATCATTGTAGAGCATGAATAAGGGAGGGAATGAAAAGATAATAATTGAAAGAGTAGAGAAAAAAATCTCTCTTTTATAGTCTTTCCATTTGGGAAACCGGGGCTGGATTTTTTTATAATTAATCCTTTTTCTTAAAAGAATATAAAATAATAAAAATGCCGGCCCCGCTATCAGGAAATATTTATCAGCATTATCAAACAATAACCAGGTAAATTTTTGCCAATTCATAATGACAGACTTTGGGGACGAAACTATGTCTGCATTGAGTGAAAAAAAATAACCCTGGTTAATTTCTTACTTCCCGGCTAATCTCTTGCGCAAACGACTGAGACTTGGAGGTTCAATTCCTAAATAACCTGCAATATATTTTAGAGGAATGCGATTAAAAGCTTCAGGAAAGGTCTCTATAAACTGTAAATATCTTTTCCCGACGGATTGTGTACGGGTTCTTTCTTCATTTAGCAGAAGATTTCTGACCTCTTCTGCCAGGATTTGCGTAAATAATGTTTCAAACTTTTGGTTAATTGAAAAGATCAACGGAAGTTTTTCTTTATCTAAAACCACCATTTCGCAATCTTCCAAAGCAATAGAGTTTTTGTGGGAAGGGACGTTGTTGCTAATACCTTCTGTATAAGTGAAGAAACAATTTTCAAAGATGAAATTGCAGGCAATTTCTTTTCCTTCATCAATGATGGTGTTTACAATAAGGCCGGAATTAACAAAGCCGATAAAACGGCAATAATCTCCAACCCTGAGAATGTAATCGCCTTTCCTGAAATAACGCACACTGCTATATTGAAAAGATTCTTCCAGATCTTTATCAGGGATTTTAATTCTCTTTTTGATATATTCTTTAATCTGCGGGTACATTTTTGGCTTTTTATTCAATCAACGCTCATGACACTAATTATTATTTCACCCGGTTAAGGGTTGTTTTTGTATAAACCTCAACTATTTCATCAGGAGGTGTCAATTAAGGATCGTTCCGTAATATTTTCTGAACTTTAAAGGTAATTTTTAGATACCAAAGATTCCCCTCCTGACGGCACAAATAACGATCTCACAGGGATTTTTGCACTGAATTCTATTGTGATGGTTTTCGTAAGCGAAACTGAATAACTCCGAAACACAAGTATCCATAAAGGGTAAATGCCTGGCCAAAACAGAATATGGTATATGAAGTTCCTGTTTTTCAAAAATTATATTTTCTCAAAATTAGTATTGCTATGCTGTTTTTTTAAGCTTATTACTTTAAGCAGATAAAATGCCTGATAAACTGATACTTAATCAAGTAAATGTTTTGGATGCTGTAAATAGTTTTAAATAAAGTAATAAACGGATGATGTTTGTGGCCTCAATGAATTAAAAACATAAAATTATGGAGCACGATGAAATAAGAAACAACAAATACAGTCAGATTTTAATCGTTGCTTAACTTAGTTTCAAAAAAAATAATTGATGAATGAAAACATTTTTATTATTTTTTCTACTTTTTCCATTTTGGATCTGGGGACAACAGATCAGGGGAAAAGTTATCGATAACTCATCAGAAAAGTCTTTAGCAAAAGCATCTGTATTCATAAGCAATACTTCAATTGGAACGATTACGAATGAAAATGGCGAATTTGTTCTTGGCAAACTGCCTGTAAGCCCGTTTGATTTAGTTATCTCATATGTAGGCTACGAAACATTGGTCATGAGAATTTCCAATTTACAAGAGGGTTTATTTCTGTTTAAACTTCAGCCTAAGGATAATAATTTAGAAAATATTATTGTCAGGAGCTATGAAAAAAACGGATGGGAAAGATGGGGGGTTTTATTCACCAATAATTTTATTGGTACTTCGGCCTTGGCTGACCATTGCAAAATATTGAACCCAAAAGATATAGGTTTTGTATTTTCTCAAAAAAAACAAGTTCTTGCTGCTTATTCAAAAGAACCTATTATAATAATCAATAAAAAATTAGGGTACAGAATAGAATTTGATCTGGAGCAGTTTTCATACGATTTCAAATCAAAGTATTTGTTCTATATTGGTTATCCTCTGTTTAAAGAATTAAAAGGAAATAAAACCGGAAAAAACAGATGGGCCAAAGAAAGGAGTAAGGTTTATGAGGGATCTCTGCTACAATTTATAAGGGCCGTTTATCAAAACAACCTGAAAGAAACAGGATTTGTTGTCAGACATTTAATAAGAAAACCTAACAAGGAAAAGGAAAGGGCAAAATTTATTTTGGATTACTCAATTGACAGAGCTCAAATTCCGGCTGATAGTATGAATTACTACAAACGAATTATGAAGGAAAGCAATTTTACAGACATATTATATACTCAAACCTTGGATTTTGAAAACTTCGCTCATAAAACTGATAGCAATACGGTTATATTGAATTTTAAAGACTGTCTATACATAACCTATCCGCGAAAAAAGGAAGATGCAGAATATTATTTAAGAAATAACGGCGTATCGCCCGATAGTTGTATTACATCAATTATCACTCTCCAAAATGAGGCGCCTGTTATGGTAAACTTATCAGGCAGCTATTCCGATACCCGGAATTTAACTTTAATGACATATTGGGCATGGTCGGAAAAACTTGGTACAATGCTTCCTTTGGATTATTGGCCTTAATAAAGGTTTCGACATGGGCGCTAAAGAAAAAACATCTCTATGCTCGCGGGTTCTTCACGGCCAATTTAAAGGATATTCCATTGGGGTATTTAAGCCATGGGACCACGCGATTAAAATCGTTTTCGAAAAATGAAAGACCGCCTTCTGCGCCTGAGGCGGATTTGGCGGTCGCGGTGAGCCACACTGGAAAGCTTTCAAACCAGCTAAGGGAGGATTTGAGAATGCTGTATCGACTAAAACCGTTGATTCTTAAGAAATATGATAAAAGAATGATTAGAAATAACTTATCCAAGTTTTATTTTCAATAAAGATTCGATTACCTTTTCCTTAGTCATCCCTTTTTCATCTTGCACATCTTTAGCCAGTCTATTTTCATTTTTTGTGATTATCATATTGTTGGGGTCTTTATCATGCATTTTAGAAAAATCAAAAACATAGTCTGACGATTTTTTTAGGGGGAAATAATTAGTAGCAAGAGACTTATTAAGTTGCGGAAAAACTGTCCATTCAAAAGCATAGATTGTCCATTTTAATTTGTTTTAGGTTATTTAATCTTTGCACCGTCAATAATGACTTAACAAAAAAATAGAAGAAATAAATATTCTGAATTTTAAAACGGTAAAAGTTGACAAGCAGGATATTTTTTATCCGGAAGTCAGTGAAAAAAGCAAACCAACCATTCTCCTACTTCATGTGTTCTCTTTATCATCTAATAATAAAAAAAATTATTTATGCAAAGTAAAAATGCTGAAACCACTCACCGCCGCCAATTTCTTGGAACAATTGCAAGCGGAGTCGCTGCCTTCGGTCTTTCTACCATTGTTTCTCCTTTATCCGGGCATGCAGAAAATAAATTTTTAAATGATGACGATGATCCCGAAGAATGGTTTAAACAAATAAAAGGTAAGCATCGCATTGTATTCGATGTTCCGCACCCTAATGAAATTTTTCCTTTTGCCTGGCCACGAATATTCCTCGTAACCAATGCAGCTACCGGCACAGCGGAAAAGAATTGTAGTATAGTTGTAGTACTCCGCCACACTGCTATACCTTATGCCATGGAAGATCGCTTATGGACTAAATATAATTTCGGTGAAGTATTCAAGGCTGAAGATCCTAAAACAAAAAAGCCTTCGACACGTAATCCGTTCTCGAAACCTAAGCAAGGCGATTTTAAAATTCCGGGTGTAGGTGTTGTACCAATTGGAATCAATGAATTGCAGAGCAGTGGTGTGCTGTTTTGTGCCTGCGATATGGCTTTAACTGTGTACAGTGGTGTTGTAGCAGAAACAATGAACCTCGATGCAGCCGAAGTAAAGAAAGATTGGGTAAGCGGAATATTGCCAGGCATCAAAGTAGTGCCTGCAGGTATTTGGGCTATCAATCGTGCACAGGAAAGAGGTTGCTCATATTGTTTTGCAGGATAATTTTTAGCCGCCGCATGACTTAATAAAAAGACAGAAGAAATGAATACGCCAATACAATTTAAACTCTTGATTTCCTAATCGAGGGAGCTGATCGTAAATTAAAATGATTATTTTGCACAATGGCAAATCAAACTACATTCACTTTAGTAAATAAGCAAAATGGCAATC
>Ga0137451_1000563_pt1 | contig 11406 bp, 7 predicted proteins | sample EasRivERMGT500_2_FD_102336 | JGI IMG/M metagenome (GOLD analysis project Ga0137451, IMG submission 102336) | Soil microbial communities from meander-bound floodplain in the East River, Colorado, USA - East River MetaG ERMGT500_2 | ecosystem: Environmental > Terrestrial > Soil > Floodplain ... | reverse complement strand
CATCACCTGCGCCGGAGCCGGAGGGCCGGCCGGCTTCGGCCGCGGCGGCCGTCCGGTGCGCGGGCGAAAGCAGGTCGAGATCGCCAGAATCCGATCGGCGCCGAGGTGCACTGCTGGACCGAGCGGCGACACGAGCCGCACGCCGCCGTCGCCGTACCATGCGTCGCCAATCTTCACGGCAGGGAAGAGCAGCGGCAGCGCGGCAGAGGCCATGACGTGATCGACCGTCAGCTCCGACGCAATGCTCACGCGCTGCGGCTGGTCCCAGCTGTGCATCTGGCGTCCCGTGCAGAACGTCACGCTCTGCGCCGTGTTGTAGAGGGTCGTGGTGATGGCGACGGCTTCGAGCCGGCCGGACTTGACGTTGGCCAAGATGGTCGGCAATGTGCCGTCCGCCGTCCTGAACGCCTCATGCAGAAACTCGCGGAGCGGCGTCGTATCCACCATGCCTTGAACGGGCGGCACGCCCGGCGGGATGCCCGAGGTGATCTGCACCATCGTGCGGAGCATCCGCGTGCCGAGGGAATATGGACTCGTACGGAAGACGTTCGAGAGCCGCAGCGTGCCCCACATCGTCGCCATGGCTTCGGCCGCGGCCGGCAGCGGGCCCGGGAAATTGGCCAGAAACGCGGTGTTGATAGCGCCGGCCGAGACGCCGGTGCAGATCGAGAATCGCAGTTCGGGCACCTCCCGGACGAGCGCGCGAAGGACGCCTGCTTGATAGGCGGCCCGTGCGCCGCCGCCCCCCAATGCCAATGCGACCCGTGCGTCTGCCATCCAGAAATGCCGGTCCTACTTTAATCGCTTGAGGACCAACATGTTTCCCCCCGGCGAGACAAACATCACACCCGTGGTCTCCCAGCCCTGCGCGCCCTCGTTATTGAGCTGCTGCGAGGGGTCGTCCCAGTTGGCGACTTTGATCTGCTTGTATTCCCACTGCTGCCGGGCAAGTTTCACCGACATCACGCTGGCGGGATCGATGAAGACCGTCGATCTCGTCGCCGGATCGACGACGACGGTGGCCTTGCCGGAGACTTCAACCTTGAGCGGCGGTCCGTGCTGCACCAACGGCAGAGAGATCTCCTGAATGCTCACCGGCAATGCCTCGGTCCGCCCGGCGTTGGCGACCTTCACGCGTGGGGTGTCCGCCGTCGAAGTGTCGCGAGTCTGCCCTGGTGCGGCCAGCATGGCGCCGCTCGTGCCGACAAACGCGGCGAGCGCAAGGCCAATGAGTCGGTCTCTCTGCATGATTCACTCCCTGCCAAGTAGACGACAGGGAACCGCTCCCGGCCGCCCTCAGCGTTTCATTCGCGCGGCGGTGATCTTGTCGCCGAGCTCGAGCCGATCGATGACGTCGAGCCCGCGCACCACGCGTCCGACCGCCGTGAAATCGCCTTCGATGTGCGGGTGCGGCGCCGTCGCGAGTGTGTAACCGGGCACGCCCGTGTCGAGGCCCGAGCTGGCCCAACTGAGATTGCCGCGCGTGAGACCGATCCGGCTCACTTCATCGCGCAGCGGTGCGAACTGGCCGACCGATGCCTGCTGTGCGACGAAGTTCGGGACAACGCGGCTGAACTCGGGACCCGCAATCTGGCCCGACTCGACGACGCGAATCAGGTGCTCGACGCCGAACGGCGCGTCGCCCGGGTAGAGCTCGATCTCGATCTGGCCGCGTGGCGTGTCCCAGATCGTGTGCGGTCGTGCGGCGCCGTTGTAGTCCGGGACGATGAAACGGTCGACCAGGCTGCGGTACTCGGCGTCCGTCCGCACGGCACGCGCTGGTCGCGAACCACGGCCGCCGCCACCGGCGGCCGGAACCAGGTCCTTCGTTTCGGGATTTGCAAGGAGTGCGTCGAGTGCCTTCTGTCCGTCCTCACCCATGCGTCGCAACGCCGCGGCGGCTGCCGACCGAGCCGTCAGGCTCTGACTGCTCATGAGCGACACGGCCGCGGCCAGTGCTGCCTTGGGCGCCGCAGTCACCAGCGGAGAGAGTGCCGTGATACGGACCGGCACCGGCCGCGTCACCGCGGTCGCCTCCGTCAGCTTCGGCAGCAAAACGTCGTTGCGCGTCGTGATGCGAGCCAGCGCTTCCGCCGCGGAGAACGAGATCCACGTGTCGGTGGACGCAAGCGCGGCGAGGACCACGGCAAATGACTCGTCATCTTCGTAGCCGCCCAGCGCACGGATCGCTTCAGTCCGCACACGACGATCGCCGTCGCGCACTGCCGCGCGCAAGACTTCAGACGTGTGCGCACGCGTGAGCGTGGACTTGTCGACGACCGCCGGCGCGAGACCACGAACCGCCCAGTAACGCACCTCGGGAGATTTGTCCCGCGCGAGAGACATCAGATAGGGAATCGCCACCGGATCCCGGAGCCGGAACAGCGCCCACGACACCCGCCACCGGATGTTCACCTCGTCCGAGCCGATCCAGCGAACGATGGGCGCGAGATCGTCCGGTGTGGTGAATCGTCCCGACGAGAGCAGCGCTTCGCCAATGATGGGGGCGGTGGTGCGTGTCGCCGGCAAGGCGACCGTGCTGAGGTACACGTTCAGCGAGTTGCGCGCCTGCGGGGACCGGATCTTGCCGAGGGCACGAGCCGCCTCGAAGGCGACGGCCGGCTGCGACGCGGCGACCGACAGAGACGTCGTGAGCCAGTTGACCGCGTCAGCATCTTTCAGCTGTCCGTACGAAAACGCGACGGTCGCGACGACATCGACGTCCTTGTCCGAGCGCGCGGACAGCAGCAGCGCTTTTCCGCGTGGGTCGGCAATGCGCCCAATCGCGAGCACGGCCCGCCGGCGAACTTCCGGGTGGGCGCTGCGCAACGAGGCCGCGAGCGTGGCGTCGTCGAACTGACGCGTGTCTTCGAGCTTCAGCAACGCGGCGATCGCGTCGAGGTCTGCCGGCGCGAGCGGCGGCCGCGCAGGCGCGAAGGACCGGAGGATCGGCGTCGCGGAAGCCATGAGCAGGAAGCAGACGGAGAGAAATCGGATGATGCGCATGGCGGTGCGAGCATAGCAGAACCTCCGGTCACGAGACCCGACGAGCCCGGCTCGAGGCATTCGGTGCCGGCGATCGACTGTGAGGGCGTGTGGCGCAGCGTGACGTTGTCGAGCAGCAGCCACGGTGAGAGATCCACAGTCACCGGGTACACCGAGATCGTGGTACGGGTCCACGGCCGGGTCGAAAATGCGCGCATGGTGTAGCTCTTGAGCGCCTGCCCTGCAGGCAGCCAGAAGGTGCACGCCGCGAGGTCGCTGAAATCCAGGTCGTGCAGGAGCACCGTCACGCGCTTCCGCGAGGGGCTGTTGTTGCCGAGCTCGAACGTCGCGGTCACGACGGCGCCGGCCGGCAGGGACGTGGCGGTCGCCTGGAGGATCGCGCCGGCCGGTTCGCCCGGCGGCCTGGCGGCTTGCAGCACGCCATCGGTAATGACCGCATCGATCTGACCGTACTGGAACCAGGACTCGACGTCGGTGTCGAAGCGCCCGTTGATCACCAGATCCGGGCTGTCCATGATCGGCATCGCATCGGGCGCGGTCGGGTCGACGCACTCGGTGCGAGTCGTCGACGCCGACGAGTTGATGTCGAGCGAGACGTTGTCGATCCTGTAGAAGCCGCCGTCGTTGCCTTCAGTGGCCGCATAGAACGACATCGTCACGTTCGCCCACGGCCGTGTGGTCCGCGCATGGACTTCGTACGTGCGCAACGGTGATCCCGGCGCCAGCCAGAACGTGCACACGGCCAGATCGGAGAAGTCGAGATCGTGCAGGACGATGGACAGTCGCTTGCGGACGCTGCTGCTGTTGCCCAGGTCAGCGCGCGCCGACAGCGGCGTCAGCGCGGGCACCGCCACGCCGAGCGGCTGAAAGAGCACAGCTTGATTCGCAGTACCGGCCGGGGCCGGCTGACGGTAGAACTCGGCCACACCAGCGGTCACGCCGCCGATGAAGAATCCGGGATTCGGCGTCGCCCACGTCAGCCAGCCTTGCAACCCGGCGGTGAAGTTGCCGTTCGCAAGGGCGCCGCGGAGCAATCGATACACGCTGCCGGCATAACTCACAATCAAGAGTTCGCCATTGGCGTCAACGCCGAAGCTCAAGACGCTCTGCGCGGCGCCGCCGAGCTGTGCAGTGTGCTCGATGAGGTTGACGGCCGTGCCCTGACCCGTTCCGGAATTCACGTTGAGTCCGACCGACCAGACGCGGTTGTCGATGAAGTCCGCGAAGAAGTAACGCCCGGCAAACTCCGAACCGAGCGCCTGGCCGCGATACACGAAACCGCCGGTGACGGACTTGCCAACGGCATGTGGGTACTCGTGAATGGGCTCGATGAGCGGCAGCGAGAACGCCGGCAGGGACGTATCGAAGTCGTGCGCCCCTTCGCGAATACGCCAGCCGTAATTTCTGCCGCCTGTTGCCGGCGGCTCGTAGTCGATTTCTTCCCACGCACCCTGACCGACATCGGCGATCAGCAGCGCGCCCGTTCCGCCGCGCGCCGGGTCGTCGAAGCTCCACCGCCACGGATTGCGCAACCCGAAGGACCAGATCTCCGGCAGCACGCCGGCGATGCCGGCGAACGGGTTGCCCGGCGGCACGACGTATCCGGTCGGATGATTTGCGGCGACGCCGACGTCGATGCGGAGGAACTTGCCGAGCAGGCTGTGCGGGTTTTGTGCGAGGTTCATCGGATCGCCGCCTGATCCGCCGTCGCCCATGCCGATGTAGAGAAACCCGTCCGGTCCGAATTGCAGGTGACCGCCGTTGTGATTCGCGAAGGGCTGGGTGATGAACGCGTTGCCATTCGGCCAGACCAGATCGAAGCGGCTCGACGCATCAGCCTGCAGGGGATTCGCGGCGCTGCGAAGGAAGCGCGCCACGACGGTGTGACCCGCCTGGTTCGTGAAGTTCACGAAGAATCGCCGGCTGGTGGCGTAATCAGGCGCGAAGACGAAACCGAGCAGGCCCTGTTCGCCGGTCGACGCGATGACGCCGCTGAGATTCAGGAAGTCCGCGCCAACGCTGCCGTTGACCACAGGGCGAATGCGTCCGCCTTGCTCGACCACGAACTGCACCTGCGTCTGTGTGGGATCCTGCACGACCGCAACCGGGCGGACGAACCCGGTCGCCACCAGCTCGGTGCGGATCTGTGCAACGGCCGGCGTGGCCAGCAGCAGCATCGCGAGTACCGAGCGCATCCGGCCCATCTTCAGGCCGCGATCTTACATTTTCGTGACCGTCACTCATCCTTTAAGTCAGTCTGCCGATTGAGTTCCGTAGGGTTCGGTCGGGCGGAAATCGTGACCCCGGTCGAGCCAGCCTTTTATGCCGGCAGCAAAAGCCCCCGCGAAAGAAGGTCAGGTCTTCATTGCGAGACAGCCGATCCTCAATCGGGATCGCCGTGTCTACGGCTACGAGCTTCTGTTCAAGCCGACCAAGCCCATCGAGGAGTCGACGGCTCCCGTCGATCAGACCGCCGCGAAGGTCATCGCCGACGCGCTGCTGTCGATCGGGCTGGAGACGCTGACAGACGGCCGCCGCGCGTTCGTCAACGTGAGCCGGCGCCTGCTGCTCGGTGGCGTGCCGAACGTCCTTCCGCCCGATCGCGTCGTGCTGTCACTCGGCGCCGACATCGAAGCGGACAAGGAAGTGCTCGAGGCCTGCGAGGAGCTGAAGAAGAAAGGCTACGCGCTCGCGATCGACGACTTCGTCCCGAACGAGTGGACGGCGGATCTCGTGCCGCTCGCGAGCTTCATCAAGGTCGACTTTCTGTCCGTCTCCGATCCCGATACGCGCAAGCGGATCATCTCCACGCAGACGACGAGCGGCCCCGTGCTCATCGCCAAGGCGATCGAGACGATGGACACGTTCGAGCATGCGGTTCGTGAGGGCTACGCGTACTTTCAGGGATTCTTCTTCGGCCGGCCGCTCATCACGGCGGGACGCGAAGTCCCAGGACACCAGGTGGCCAACCTGCGGCTGATGCGCGCGCTGTACGACCCGGACCTGACGGTGCATCAGCTCGAAGAGCTGATCAAGCACGACGCGTCGCTCTGCTATCGCATCCTGCGGACGGTCAACTCCGCGACGTACATGTTGCAGCAGCCTGTGCAGTCCATTCGTCAGGCGCTCGTGCTACTCGGACGCGACACCGTGCGCCGCTGGGCCTCGCTGTGGGCGCTGGCCGGACTGAGCGAGCGCGCGCACTCCGAGCTCGTCATCATGTCGACCGTTCGCGGCCGCTGCTGCGAGCTGCTCGCCGGCAAGATGGGTGGCGAGGACGCGGCGGGCGAGGGCTTCCTGGCCGGGATGTGCTCGTTGCTCGACGCGATTCTGGAGCGTCCCATGAAGGACGTCCTGCGCGATCTGCCGCTGGACCCGGAAACGCAGGCCGCGCTCCTCGGCGAAGACAATCCGACGCGCCGCCTGCTCGACTCGGTGATCGCGTACGAGAACGGCCAGTGGGACCGCTGCATGCAGCACGCACAGCATGCCGGCGCCGATGCGTCGCAGCTTCCCATCGCGTACAACCAGGCGCTGAAGTGGTCGCGCGAGCTTCGCGGCGAAGCCTCGACTGCCGTTTGATCGGTCAGTAGCCTTTGCGTTTCCGATCGCCGCTCACGTGACTCGCGGGCGGCGGATCGGCGGCTGAGGCGACGCCGCCGTCGGTATTGGGCGCTTGCGCGGTCACGCCGGCGCCAATCACATCCGGGTCGACAGCCCCCGCCAGACGAATCGTCACGAGCACCGTCTCGCCCGGCGCGAGCACGAAGCTGCCCGACGGCCGCACGCCCGCCGCCCCGACGCTGTTCACCAGAATCTCATTCGACGCGGTGCTGACGACGCGGCATTGCTGCGACATGGGCACGACGTCGATCCGGCGCACGATCACCTGCATCATCGTCGACGGCGCCACGCCGTCAAGCAGCGGCAGAATGTTCAACCCGCTCGTCGTGTTGCCCTGCAACGTGACCGGCCACGTGATTTCGGTAATGCCGCCGGCACGCTGCGCCTCACGCCGGAACTCCGGGTGATTGAGATCCGGATTCTCGATGTTCCGATAGCCGACGTCGAGCCGCCCGAAGTCCTGGCGCTCGAAGTCCGGCGTCTGAATCCTCGGAAATGCCGCGGTGTAGTGATCGAAGTCCGGATGAGCGATCGCGGCATGTGTGAGCGGCAGGAAGGATGTCGTGCGCTGGCCCAGCATGACGTCGTGCCGTTCGCCCTCGACGGACGTGAAGGACGGCGCGTGCGGGTCCCCGTTCAGAAGGGCAGACGCGATCACCGCACCGGTCTCGTCACGGACATCGATCCGAACGCCGGGCGCAGGCAACGTGGACTGCAGGAACAGCGTCACCGCCGCGCTCGAGCGTGCCGGCACGGTGACGTCACGATCGATGGCGGGCGGACCGAATGGCGGCGGCTCGAACGAAGCGCGCGCGGCGCCGTTCGCGCGGTCAGCCGGCTGGTTTGCGATGTGCGCGCGATAGGTTCGCGAGTCGCTCGTGCTGTTGGTTAATTCGAGCGCGAATGCGCGGGTGAATGGACCCGTGGGTTTGGCGGCGGAGGCGACCCGGATCGAAAGCCCCGGTCTGAGGATCGTGCCGAACAGATCCTGGTTCCTCGTGTTCGACAACGGCGCGGCCGGGTTGCACGCGGGGTACGGCTCGAGCGGTGCCGCATCGCCATCCGGCGCAATGGCCATGAGCGTGGGAGGCGAGTAGCCCGTCGGCTGCACGAGGTCGGCGGCCGTGTTGCCGCGCAGATTGCGATTGTCCGCCCACGCGACGAAGAAGCTTGGCGATTCGCGCGACCGCTCGACGTTCGGCACCCAGGCCTTCGTCGCGGGATCGCGCGCCAACGTCACGGTCGCCACCGCGATGTAGTCGCCGAGGAACGGCCGCGTGCCCTGCTGAAAGATTCGTGAGTTGACGTAGTTCTCTTCGAGCTGCACCAGACCCGCCGGATTGCCGGCGCCCGGCGGACCCGGCACCACGCCCATGCGGTAACGCGACACGCGCACGGCGGGGGAGAAGACGAGCCCGTCGCCGTTCCAGATTCCCTGCGCGGTCCACACATCGGCGGTGTGCCGATGCAGTCCCTGCTCGTCAACGAAGTCGTCGATGAATCCGCCGAGCGCCTTCGCGCGGTCGTTGCGCGTGTCGTACCACGCCACCTGCGTGACGCCGTTCGCCGACGCGGCGGCGGGAATGATCTGATGACCGGCGGGGACGTTGGCGACGTACCGCGGCTCGGTCCAGTGCCGGCCGTCGCGCGAGCTGGCGTATTTGATTCGCGAAAGCGAGTTCGTCTCCGCCTGACGTTCAGCCCAGAAGACGTGAAACGCCTTGCCGTCGGCGGTCGACCAGGGCAGGGCAGTGGTGCGGAACGACGTCGGCGTGCCGTTCTGATCGAACGGCTCGATGAACGTGAGATCCGCCGGCGCCGACCAACTGCGGCCGTTGTCCTGCGACAGTGAGAACTCGATGGCCTCACGCTCGTGTGTGACGGAGTACGTCCGCCAGGTCGCGAGATAGGTTCGGCCCATCGACGTCAGCGACACGCCCTGGCTCACACGAGAGCCGGACGTGAGCCGAATCGGTTTGGCTTTCCAGGTCGCGCCGCAGTCCGACGACGACTCGATCCAGATCGATGCTGAGCTCGACGCGCCGTCACGCTGAAAGATCGCGTACGCCACGGTGGCCTGAAATGCCGGCACGGTGCGGACGGCCGTCGTGCCGTCCTCGCGCGCGTATGGGATGCGACACGTGCCTTCGCCGAGCATCGTGATCATCGCGGCGGGCTTGTCCTTGAAGCTGTCGGGATTCCCGGCGGCGACGGCCTTCGGCGGGCCGAGGGCCGGCACGAACGGATAGCCGTCTTCACGATTGAGCTCAATCCACTGTTGCGCGAACACGCCACCGCCCGCGCCTTCGCCACGATCGCCCGCGATGAAGACGTAGAGCATGCCGCCCGGGAATGCGACCACCGCGGGGTCCGCGCCGTAGGCGTAGCCGAGCGAGGTCGAGCCGCCGCCTTTGAAACCGGGCGCGAGTCTGCTCAACCAGGTCTCGCCGCCATCGCGCGACATGTACGCGCCGAGCCACGCGTCACCGAGCACGCCGTCTTTGCGATCGGCGCCGCGGTAGTCGTTGCCGCCGCAGAAGATGTGACGCGTGTCCGGAGACAGCGCGCATGACGGCTCGTTCTGTTGCTTCAGACCCGTGTCCGGCAAGAGGCCGCCGCAGTACGGCGCCGTTCGACATTCGGGTGGTTGCGGCGTGAGACCCACGAGCGTCACATTCCGGCCCGGCGTCTGGGCCGGCGCGGACGTCGCGAACGCCACGAGCAGCAGGAACGCGAGCGTGAATGCTCGTAGAGACAGGTCGACGCGCATGACGTGGGGAGTCGTCACAAATGGTCCCGTTCCGCGAGGATTGGGACCTGGTTCGAATTATCGCCGCCGGTGAAGCCCGCGAGGCCGCAGCCGGGTCGCGATCTTTTCCAACTGGCCCGCCGGCCGCGGTCCTTTTCTTACGCTTATGTGCCGCGATGGCGTCTCAAGGCGCCCGTGATGGTCCCCGGCTCAGGTCATCGCCTGAGCGGGAAATGATCCCCGGAGTCATTTCCGGCAGGAACGGAATCCCACGCGCTTCCGTCCTGACCGGCGTGAGCCGGATCCGGTCTGCAACTTCCTTCCTCGTGCCGGGTCTGTCCCGTGCATGGCCGGTGGTGGGTGATGCCGCCCAGATGACCGAGGCGGATCGGTTCGAGGCCTTCGTACGCGAGTACCAGGACATGGTTTTCGGAACGGCAGTCAGGCTGCTGGGGAGTTCAACGGAGGCGGAAGACGTCGCCCAGACCGTGTTTCTTCGCGCGTTCGAGCGCTTCGACGACATGGCCGCGAGTCCCACAGTGCCCGGCTGGTTGAAGACCGTGACGACGAACCTCTGTCTGAACCATCTGACGCGGTACCGCGCACGCTGGCAGTTCTTCAGCGAGCTCGATCGCGACGACGGCGCGGGCGGCGTGAGCCGGTTCGAAGCGACACAGCCGGATGCCGTCAGCCCCGACGCTGCGCTCGAGGAGGCCGATCGTCACGCGCAGCTCGAGCAGGCGCTTCGCCGGCTGCCGGACCACCAGCGCGTGACGCTGGTCCTTTTTCATTTCGAAGAGAAGAGCTACCAGGACATCGCGGCCATGCTGGGCGTCTCACTGGCCAAGGTCAAGACAGACATCTTTAGAGGCCGTGAAGCCCTGCGCAGAGAGTTGAGTGGAGCCCATGCATCCCGATGATCGCGACGCCGATCTCGATCGGCTGATGCACGACGCGCTTCGCACGCTGCCGACGCCTCGGGCGCCGCGGACACTGCTTCCGCGCGTGATGACGGCGACCTCACAGCTGCGGCAACGCCCGTGGTACGCGCGCACCTGGCTCTCCTGGCCGGTCGGGTGGCAGGTGGCCTCCGTCGCGGCGTTCGCGATGCTCATTGCGGTGCTCGCGGTGCTCTGGCCGATGGCGGGGAACGCGCTGGTGATTCCGGCGCTGGTGCGCGTGTTCTGGCGCGCGCTTCTGCAGCCCCTGGTGGTGATCGGCTTTGCCCTCTCGGTCGTTGCTCTACTCATGAGCGTTGCGGGTTGGAACGCCATCAATCGGCTCGCGCTTTCTTCGGAAGGATCCGTGCACCCATGACCTCTCTTCGTCGTGCCGTCTCCGCGCTCGCGACGTGCGCTCTCCTTATTAGTGTGCTACCGGCAATCGCGCTGGCGCAGACGCCGGCCCAGCAACCGGCCGCTCCGCAGCAACCGCCGCCGCCGAGCCCGCGCTCCAGTGCGCCGCCCGCTCGCGTGCAGGAAACCTATCGGACCGACCAGTACGAGTACTTCCGCCGTCCCATCATTCGCATCGGGCAGGACTACACGCTGCGATCCGACGACGATGTTCGCCAGATCAATCTCGTCTCCGGAAACCTCATCGTCGAAGGTCGAGTTCGTGACGACGTCGTCGTCGTGCTCGGAGACGTGAAGCTGGCGAGCACTGCGGTCATCGAGGGATCCGTGGTCGCGGTCGCAGGTAAGGTCACCATCGTGCCCGGCGCAACGATCCGCCGGGATCTCGTGGTGATTGCCGGTACCGTGGACGCGCCGCCGGCGTTTTCGCCGCGCGGCGAGCACATCGTCGTCGGCTTGCCACTGCTCGGTGAGAATCTGCAAGCGCTCGTTCCGTGGCTGACACGCGGATTGCTGTGGGGCCGGCTGATCGTGCCCGACCTGAAGTGGGTCTGGCTGGTCGTCGGCATCTTCTTTCTTGTCTCGCTGGCCCTGAACCTCATCTTTGACAAGCCGGTCCGCGCGTGCGCGGACGTCGTCCTCGAGCGACCGCTCGCGGCGCTGCTGGCAGGT
>Ga0137451_1000562_pt1 | contig 11408 bp, 14 predicted proteins | sample EasRivERMGT500_2_FD_102336 | JGI IMG/M metagenome (GOLD analysis project Ga0137451, IMG submission 102336) | Soil microbial communities from meander-bound floodplain in the East River, Colorado, USA - East River MetaG ERMGT500_2 | ecosystem: Environmental > Terrestrial > Soil > Floodplain ... | reverse complement strand
GTGCTAGTTTAGGCCCTCCTGCGCCAACTGGTGAATCACAAGGCGATACCCGCGCGGCGCTTGAGCACCGCATCCTCCAAGGCCATGCCCTCCGTACTGCAGAACTGCTAGAACGGTTGTCCGCTCAATCCGGAGTTGTCATGGCTGCGGGGGCGAGTACCTTGCCGTTTGTGAGTACCGGGGAAGAGATGGATATTCGCACGGATCAGGCGTCGGGACCGAGTTTTCTGGTGAGGCAGGTTCGAGCTACAGAAGGGTACTTCCGCACAATGAGGGTGCCGCTCCTCAGTGGCCGCGGGTTTGATGGGGCGGACTTGGGACAGCGACTGGCAGTCGTGTCCCTGGAATTTGAGCGACAGTTTTTTAGCGGGAGTGCTGTAGGGCAGCGGTTTTGGCCATCTTCTGCCAACGAGCCATTCACGATCATAGGTGTCGTCGGTGACGTTCGAACACCACCCCTGTCGGAGGAGAACACCACACTCTTCTACACGTTGAGCGGGTTGGTAAGTGAATTTGTCGTCCGAACGTCAGAAGGGCCGGAGCTTGTCCTCCCTCGGCTCCGGAGTGCGGTTCAGGCATATGACTCGGCAACCATCGTGACGTCAATGAGCACAATGGATGCCCGCCTGCGTGGTTCGATTGCCCCACAGCGCTTCCGCGCTACTCTGTCTGAGGCTTTCGGTTATTCGGCGCTGTTTCTAGCCGCAGTTGGATTGTACGGGCTCGTCAGTCGCCGCATTACGGATCGCCGCCGTGAATTTGGGATTCGGATGGCTCTCGGCGCGCGTCAAGCTGATATCCGCACTCTCATTTTCTCAGATGGTTTGAAGACTGTGGGAATCGGACTCGTCGCCGGTGTCCCCCTAGCCGTAGGAGCTTCGACTTTCCTGCGGAGCTTGCTTTTCGGCATCTCCCCTGGTGAAGCCACAGTCTACTTTTGGGCAACGACTGTTCTAGCAGGCGCGGCTGTATTTGCAATGGGCATGGCCATTAGGCGCGCCGGGCGAATTGACCCGATTTCAGAACTTCGACTGTAGATTTCAGATCCAGCCGTCCACCGCACACGCACGCGCCCGTAGCCGAGCGGCGCCTGCGCCCGCGGTGTCCGTGCGCACGCTCGTCCGCATTTCACGGACGCCGCTCGGATTCCCGGGCGCGGCGCGAAGAGTTTCACGGACGCGAAACCTGTTGCCGCACGCCGCGCGATGTGCGGGAGGGGAGGGGGGGTGCAACCTTGCGGGCGGCTGTCTCCTAACCCCCCAAGTCCTTGACTTGCCTGTACCTCCGTGCCTAGACTGGCTCGGTTCTGTAAACCGCACCATAGTCGGGGACATATATCTCAGTTGATAAGAGGCTCAATCATGCCAAGCGGCACGATTGCACGACTGTTGATCGACAAAGGGTTCGGGTTCATTCGTGACGAAGGCGGCACCGAGCACTTCTTCCATCGGTCGTCGGTCCGAGGCGCGGTTTTTGAATTGTTGCGTGAAGGACAGCGCGTGGAGTTCACGGTAGAAGATTCACCGAAGGGACCGCGCGCCGGTGAGGTTCGCCTCACTGACGAATAAGATCTCGTTTCATCGGTTCGTTCCTCCCACTGTCATCTCGCTCTCGTCTCTGGCTCGGCTTGGTGGTCCTCGGGCTTGCGCTCGCGGCCAGCGTCTGCCGATCTGCAGGGTCGCTGCTCGTCTCGAACGACAAAGTTGAGCGCGCGGATGTCATCTACGTCCTGGACGGCGCGTTTCTCGATCGCGCCATCGAAGCGGCAGACCTGCTGCGTGCCGGCTTCGCGCCGCGTATCCTGATCAGCCGCGGCGGACGCGATGCCTCGGAAGGCATCCTCGCAGAACAAGGCGTCCACCTCCCCACCCGCGCAGAGCTGGCGCGTGACGTCCTCGTCAAGCACCTCGGCATTCCGTCATCGTTCATCGAGCCACTGACCGAGCCGGTCGGCAGCACGGCCGAAGAGGCCCAGCTCATCGCGCCGCGCGCCGCCAGCGAACACTGGTCCTCGGTGATCGTGATCACCGACCGCGCGTCGACCCGGCGCGCCGGCTTCATCTTCCGGAAGAGGCTTGGCCCGAAGGTCAAGGTGATTGCCTGGAGCAACCGTCTCGACGTGTACGACCCCGGACGCTGGTGGACCAATCGGCCGATGGTGCGCAGCACTTTCTATGAACTGCCGAAGGTGCTGGTGTATTGGCTGGGGCTCGGCGGGTAGCGGTCAAGTGTCGACCCCGGGAGTCGAGCTCCCGGGGTCGGTCTATTCTCTGTCCGGAAGCCAACGGGGCCCGGTGGCCCTCCCGGTCTTCAAAACCGGTCGCCTCCAGCGTTTCGCTGGAGGGGTGGGTTCGACTCCCATTGGCTTCCGCCATTCGACTCGGCCTTCGGCCTCGCTCATGGCAGGCACATTCGACTCGGCCTTCGGCCTTGCTCATGGCAGGCCGAGACGAATGCTATCTCGCTTCAAGCCATTCGAAAAACCGGTCCCGATCCTCGAGTGTCTGCACGACCAGGTCCGCGCCGGCGGCTTGAAGCGCGTTCGCGTCGAACGGTCCGGTCGCGACGCCAATCGCCTTCGCGCCGTGCGCCTGAGCACAGTCGACATCCAGCGGCGTGTCGCCGATGACGATCACGTGTTCGGGCGCCAGCGCGTCCAACCCGCCGAGAGCACGTGCGCGCGAGAGCGCGATCGGCACGAGGTCGCGGCGATTGACGTGCTCGTCCCCAAACGCGCCGAACGCAAACCTCCTGCTGAGATCGAAGTGGCCAAGCTTGATCGCGGCGCCGCGTTCGAAGTTTCCCGTCAGCAACCCCACCGTCAGGTGCGGATGGCCCTGGAGGACATCCAGCAGCTGGCCGACACCGGGGAGCACGCCGCAAAAATGCGGGACCGGACGTGCGATCTCGGCGGTGAGGCATTCGCAGTAGACCTCACGCACGCGGCGAATCTCGGCGTCGTCCGGATTGCGGCCAAGCGCGCGGAGCACGTCGATGACGATCGCGCGATCGGTGCGGCCGGCCATCTCGATGCCGTCCATCACGTCGGCGCGTCCGTAGAGACGCTCCATCGCCAGCGCCAGGCCGCGCACACCCGCGCGGCCGGACAGTAATAGGGTTCCGTCGATGTCGAACAGCAGAAGCAAGGGACGTGACACGCGCATTAATCTCCTCAGTCTCCCCGATCAGTCTGAACGGTTTACAGCCAGCGCCGCCAGAATCCATCCGGCGACAGCTCGCCGGTGGCCGGCTTGAGGCGCAGCCGGGTTCCTCCGGCGGCGCGCGCGAAGCGCTCGTCTTCCGTGAGCGCGATCCACGCCACGCCACGGCTGTCCCCCACCTTGCGGAGGGCTTCCCCAAACGCCTCGGCCTCGGCGGGCTCGAGTCCCACGGTGGGATGCTCGAGAAGCAACACGGCAGGATCGGAGGCCAGCGCCCGCGCGAGATGTACTCGAACGCGCTCGCTCGCCGTCAGTGTCGACGCGGCCTTCAACAAGCGCTCCGGCGGCAGGCCGACTTCCGTCGCCAGCGATTCGACCCGTCGCTGCACGTCGTCGGGCACCGGCTCGATCGACAACGTCATCGGCAGCGCCATATTCGCCGCGATGGGCAACGCCTCGATGAGCACCGCCCGCGCCGTGACGATGCCGAATCGATCGAGCGAGAGGAGCCATTCGGTGTCGGTCGCGATGTCGCGCGTGTTACGCCCGGCCACGCGAACCTCACCGGAATCAGGAACCGACGCGCCGGTGACGAGCAGCACGAACGCCTCGGCGGCGCCTGCGTCGAATCCGCCGAGCGCGTAGCGATCTCCGCGTCCGAGGCTCAGTCGCGCAATCCGCAGCGGCCGAAGGCTCTGGCACTGCTTGACCAGATCCTGAATCTCGAGGAGCGGCGCGTCGTTCATCGACCGTCAGCCGGTCCTGTCGACGGCGATCTGCGGGCGCGCGCCATCAGGCGCGCAAAATCCTCGGCGGGGAGTCCCGTGCGGCCCAGTGCCGCTTCACGTCCCGAACCAGGGCCGTGGTAGTCGGAACCGCCGGTCACCAGCAGATCGTAACGCGCCGCCATCTCCCGATACCGCGCGGTTTCGTGCGCGTCGTGATCGGGGTGGTAGACCTCGAGCGCCGTCAGGCCGTTGTCGGCAAGGGAGCTCACGAGCGCGTCGATGCGTGTCTTACCAGGATGCGCCAGGGACGCTAATCCGCCGGCGCGTCGAATGATCGAGATGACCTGAGCGGGCGGTACACCGGACCGCTCGACGAACGCCGGGCGGCCGTCGCCCAGGTACAGATGAAACGCCTCGGCGATGTCGCGGGCGTGACCGGCGGTGACGAGCGCTTCGGCCACCATCGGCCTGCCCACCGCCTTTCCCGTGTCGTCGGCGGCTCGCGCGAGGAGCGGTTCTGTATCGATCGCCACACCGATCTGTTGAAGGCGTTCGAGTATCTCGCTAAGCCGTCGCCGGCGATCGGCGCGCTGCTGATCGAGGAACTGCTGCAGTTGCTCGTCGGCCGCATCGATGTAGTAGCCCAGCACGTGAACGTCGCGGCCTTCGTGCACGGCCGTGACTTCAATGCCGGGCACGAACGTCATGCCTGCGGCCCTGGCGGCGATGCCGGCCACCGCGAGTCCTGCCACGGTGTCGTGATCAGTGACGGCGAGCGTGGTGACGCCCGCAGCGGCGGCTTCCTGAATGAGGACGTCCGGGGCCGAGCGGCCGTCAGACGCGGTGGTGTGCGAGTGAAGGTCGATCACGCCGATCGGCGCCGGCGCCCGTCGCGGGCGCGACGGCGCTGGCGCGACACCAGCGCCCGATATTCGCGGATGAGGAGGTCGAGGTGCGCACGCTCCTCCGCGGCAAACTCGAGAAACACGCGCTTCCCTTCCGACTCCTCGAACCGCTCGCCGTAGCGTTTGAAAAACTGATGAGACCCGCGCTCGCAGCGAATGCCGACGAGCAAGGCGCGCCGATCGTCGAGCCCTTTCTTGAGCTCTTCGGTGCCCGCGGAAAACAACCCGTTCGCGGCGCCCTTGAAGAACAGGAACGTGGGCTGCGATTCGAGCGTCGGGTCGGCCGTGACGAGCTCCTGATAACGCGCTTCCAGCGTGGACAGGTGCGACTTCTCTTCTTCGGCCAGCTGCTGAAAGATGCGACGCCCGCGGGCATCCCGCGTCATGCGCGCCGCCCGCGTGTAGAACTCGAGCCCGCTGCGCTCGGTGGCAATGGCGACGCGCAACGCGTCGCGCGCGAACACGGCGTCTGTTGGAACAGGCGCCGCCGGCGCGGGACGGCCCGCGCGGCAGCCTTCGCAGGTCCCGTGAATCTGAAGCACGCTCTGGCGCGGCTCGAATCCACGGGCGGCCGCGACTTCCTCGACCAGCGCTTCGATATCGGAGCTCAGGAACTCGAATGACTGGCTGCAGGACTTGCAGACGAGATGGAAGTGGCGTGGATGCCGATACGCGGTCTCGAACCGCAGCCGGCCCTCGCCGAAATCCACGCGGCGCGCGATCCCCGCGTCGACCATCCATTGCAGCGTGCGATAGACGGTCGCGCGGCTGATCCGCGAGTCCTCGTCACGGATGATGCCGACGAGCTCTTCAGCGCTGAGGTGCCCGTCCTGCTTCAGGAACGTGGAGACAATCGCTTCGCGCTTACCTGACCTCCGGCCACCGGCTGGCCGCAGACGATTGACGAACTCGGCGGTAGAAAGCATTACAGCAGGTCATGCGGAGAAGGAGGACCCGCACCCGCAGGTCGACTTGGCGTTCGGATTCTTGATCGTGAAACCGCCGCCCATCTGGTTGTCGACGAAGTCGACCTCCGCGCCCTGCAGGTAGCGGAGACTGATGGGATCGACATGCAGCCGCACGCCGTTGACCTCGAAGATCTTGTCCGACTCGGCGTCGCCTTCACCCTCGTCGATCATCAACCCGTACTGGAAGCCGGAGCAGCCGCCGCCCTGCACGAATACCCGCAGGCCTGCGCCCGTCTTGTTCTCCTCGACCAGCAGTTCGGTGATTTTCTCTGCTGCCGCTTCAGTCACATGAATCATGATCTGATTATATAGGGTCGTCCGGGGAGCTCGCTGTACCACCCCCAAGGGAAAGCGGGAGAACCGATGCCGGGAATTGACCTCGATTCACTCATCAGCCAGCAACTGGCGTCACGGATCAGCGGGCACGACACCTCGGTCTTCGTCCCTCCGGACGCACCGGCTGCGGCCCATACACTCATCCGGCAGCGACTGGGCTGGCTCGACGCGCCGACGTCCATGGCGGCACGGCTGGCCGAGGTCCGCGACGTGGTCGAGGGCGCGGCCACGGACCACCTGACCCAGGTGTTTCTGCTCGGCATGGGCGGCAGCAGCCTGTGCGCGGAAGTCCTTCGAGGGGTCCGCCCGAACGAGTCGACCGGCAGCCAACTCACCGTCCTCGACACGACCGACGAACGGACGATTCGACAGGCCACCGATGACCTCGTTCCGGAGAAGGCCCTGTTCATCGTGGCGAGCAAGAGCGGCTCGACGATCGAGGTCGCCTCGCTCGAACGGCATTTCTGGGCGGCGATGTCGCAGGCCAGAGGGACGAGCGCCGGCCGGCACTTCGTCGCGATCACGGATCCGGATACCTCGCTCGTCGCGCTCGCGGCGTCACGCAAGTACCGGCACACGTTCACGAATCCAGCCGACATCGGCGGACGCTACTCCGCGCTCTCCATCTTTGGATTGTTCCCGGCCGCGCTGCTCGGCCATCACACCGACAACCTGCTCAACTCGGCGAAGGCGATGGCGGCACGCTGCGCCGAAGACAAGGCCGAGAATCCCGGACTCGCACTCGGCGCATTCATGGCGACCAACGCCGCGGTCGGCCGCGACAAGCTCACACTGCTCCTGCCGCAATCGCTCCTCGGTCTTGGCTCGTGGATCGAACAACTGGTCGCTGAGAGCACGGGCAAAGATGGCCGCGGTGTGCTGCCCGTGGTCGGGGAACCGCGCGGCCGCCTCGCCGACTACGGTGCGGATCGTGCGTTTGTGGCGGTGACGACCCCGGAGGTTCCGTGCGATCTCGCCAGCGCGCGGCGCCTCGAAGCCGCCGGCCACCCGGTGTTCTACATCGAGATGACCTACGCGGGACTCGGCGCCGAGTTCTTTCGCTGGGAATTCGCGACGGCGGTCGCGGGCGCGATCCTGGGTGTGAATCCATTCGACGAGCCGAACGTGCGTGATGCGAAAGTTCGGACGCAGGCGCTGCTCGATGCGCGCCGCGCCACCGGAGCGTTCCGCGTCGAACCGCCATTGGAACAACAAGCGGGTTATCTGAAGCGGGAAATCCAGGCCGTCCGGCCTGCGGATGACCCGCCACCGTCAGGCCGGTACCTGGCGCTGCTCGACTTTCTTCCTGGTGAAGCCTGGCGGTCCGACTTCGTCGGCAAGATTCGCACGGCGTTGCGTCGCCGCAGCGGCATGGCGACGACGCACGGCGTTGGCCCGCGATACCTGCACTCCACCGGTCAGTACCACAAGGGCGGACCGAACACCGGCATGTTCGTGATTTTGACCGCTGACGACACCGTCGCGACGCCGGTGCCGGAGACCGACTACACCTTCAGCATGCTCAAGCGCGCGCAGGCGCTCGGCGACTTCGAAGCGCTGGCAGCAGCCGGGCGGGACGTCGTCCACTACCACATCGAAGATCCGTCGGTGAACATCTCCGCGCAGCTCGAACGGATCGTCTCGATGCTGCGCCGGCAGCAGCGACGCCCGGCCAGGTAACGACATGCATGGCACGCGGTCACTGCTCACAGGCCTGATCGTCAGCGCAGCGATCTCCGCCGCGTGCAGCAGCGGCGATCGGCCGGCATCCACGCAAGCGTCCGCGTCGAAACCCGCACAGGAGTCGCGGTCGGGACAACTCTTCCCACCCACCGAGCTTGGCGTGCTCGAACCGCCCGATCGGGCCGCGTGGCAGCAACCCGAACGCGTGATGGACGCACTCGGCATCGCCGACAGCTCGCGCGTGGCGGATTTCGGCGCCGGCGGTGGATGGTTCACGACGTTCCTCGCTCGCCGGGTCGGTCCGAATGGCGTGGTCTACGCCGAGGACGTGCAGCCCGAGATGATTGTCTCGATCAATCGGAAGATGAAGAACGAAGGGCTGACGAACGTGCGGGCGATTCTCGGAACGCCCGCCGAGCCGGCATTGCCGTCGGGACTCAACGCGATTCTTCTCGTCGACACTTATCCGCAGCTCGTCGAACCTGTCGTGATTCTGAGGCGGCTGGCCGCGTCGCTCGCACCCGGAGGCCGAATCGGGATCGTGGATTTCAAGAACGACGGCGCGGGTGGACCGGGCCCGCCGATCGAGTCCCGCATTCCGCCGGAAGTGGTGATGCGCGACGCGAAGGAAGCCGGGCTCGAGCTCTCGAGCCAGGAACGCTTCCTTCGCTATCAATACATGCTGGTGTTCACGAAGCCGGCGGGCTGAGCGGCACCGGATGGAGGCCGGGTCTTCCGGATGGAGGCCGGGTCTTTAGACCCGGCGCTTACCGAGGCCGGCCGAGGACCTGCCACGCCCGCGGCAGAATCATGGCCGCGACGAGCACCTTGGCGATGTCATACGGAATGAACGGCAGGAATCCCTCGGCAATGGCCATCGGCACGGAATGCCTGATCGTCGTGAGCCACGAGACGCCACCCAGGAAGATGATCATCAGACCGATGAACATCGCGCCCACCGACGTGATGTAGCGGCGATCCCAGCCGCGCTCTGCCAGCCAGCCCGTGGCAAATGCGGCCAGCGGGTACGCCATGAGGTACCCTCCGGTCGGGCCGAACAGGCGCAGCACCCCACCCGGCAACGTGGCGCTCGGCGCAAACACAGGCGCGCCGGCGACACCGGCGAGAAGGTAGAGGGCTGCCGTGATGGCGCCGAGCCGTGAACCCAGTGCGGCACCCGAAAGCAGCACCACGAACGGTGTCAGGACGAACGGCACCCCCGTGAACGGCATCGGGAACGTAAACTGAGCCGAGACCGCGGTCAGCACGACGGCGGCTCCCACTGCGGCCACGCGAATGGGCGGACGAAGCGGCGAGTCGGCGATCGAGTAGTTCAGCAACGATCCCGTGGAGATGTTCGCGGACATATCCGGATGATTCTAGCGAATGCGGACAGCACTGACAATCGCCGGAAGTGACAGTGGCGGGGGCGCCGGAATGCAGGCGGATCTGAAGACATTCGCCGCGCTGGGTGTCTACGGAGTCTGTTCGATTACAGCCTTGACGGTACAAAACTCCCGCGGTGTCAGTCTTGTCAGCGCCGTTGAACCCGCTCTGGTGGCCGCCCAAATCGACGCCGTGGTCTCAGACTTTGGCGCCGACGCCACAAAGATCGGGATGCTCGTAAACGCCGCGCTGGTGGAGGTTGTCGCAGAAGCGATTCTCCGTCACCGCCTGCCGCATGTCGTGCTCGATCCGGTGCTCCATGCGACGAGCGGAACGTCATTGCTCGATAAGGCTGCCCTGCCGGCCCTGATGGACAAGCTGTTGCCACTCGCTGAAGTCGTCACGCCCAACGCGAGTGAAGCCGCCGAGCTGACGGGCCAGCCGGTGACCACTCTTGCGGAACAGCGCCGGGCGGCGGAGCTCCTGATCTCGCGCGGCGCTCGCGCGGTGGTCGTCAAGGGCGGTCATCTCGACGGCCCGTTCGCAATTGACGTCTTCTACGATGGCCGAATTTTCAAAGAACTTCGAGCCGAGCGCGTTCAGGGCCGGCACACGCACGGCACTGGTTGCACCTTTTCGTCGGCCATCGCGGCGCGTCTGGCGCAAGGCGCCGATCTCGTCACCGCGGTTCACAACGCCAAGGAATACGTCAGCGACGCCATCGCGCAAGCCCCGGGAATTGGGCACGGAAGCGGCCCGCTCCAGCACTTTCCGCACGGCAAGGCTCGCCTATACTGAAATGATGCTGCCGCGTCTGGCGATCTCGCGAGAAGCACTGGCCCTCGAGCCGCTCATCCGGCTCGTCGAGGCCGACGTGCATTCGCGGGGTGAGGGCTGTGGTGCGGTGACCTCGTTTCTCGGCGTGGTCCGATCGACACACAAAGGCCGGCAAGTTCGCTACCTCGAGTACGAAGCCTTTGAACCGCTGGCCCTCAAGGTCTTCGATCAGATTGCCGGCGAGATCGCGCTCGAATGGCCCGGCATCTCGGTCGCAATTCATCATCGGATCGGCCGGATTGAGATCGGCGACGCCAGCGTGGCGATTGCGGCCGCCGCGGCCCATCGCGCGGAAGCGTTTCAAGCCTGCCGCTACGCGATCGAGCGCGTGAAGCAGATCGCGCCGATCTGGAAGCACGAGTTCTTTGTGGACGGCGAGGCGTGGGTTGAAGGCGCCGTCGCCGATCCTGAAGACGACGCGGCGCGGCGCCATGCGAGGGCGCAGGCATGCGCGTAACCGTGCGGTTCTTTGCGCGGCTGCGAGAGCTGTCCGGCGTCGGCGAGTGCGAATGCGACGTCTCGTCCGGCGCGACCATCGCAGACGTGTGGCGTGTGATGGTGGATCGCCATCCGACGCTGGAGCCGTTTGGCCGCTCAATTTCCTGCGCGCGCAACGCCGAGTTTGCGCGCATGGCCGCCGTCGTCCAGGAACGTGACGATGTAGCCTTCTTGCCTCCGGTGTCCGGCGGCTGAAAAACTGAGTTCTGAATAACGATGACAGCGCAGGTACTCGACAAGTTGAAGATGCGCGAAGCGCGCTACGAAGAGCTGACGCGCCTCGTGAGCGATCCGGCCGTACAGGCCGATTCGAACGCCTATCGCACCCACGCGAAGGCGCTGGCGGAGCTCACGCCGCTCATCGACGCCTTTCGCGAGCGCCTGCGGCTCGGCGCGGAACTCGACGAGGCGCGACAACTTGCCGCATCCGATCCCGAATTCAAGGCCCTGGCCGACGCAGAGATCCCGCAGCTGACGGCCCGGCTCGCCACGCTCGACGAATCGATCCGCGTGCTGCTCGTGCCGAAGGATCCCAACGACGAGCGCAACGTCGTGCTCGAGATCCGCGCGGGCACCGGCGGCGACGAAGCCGCATTGTTCGCATCGGATCTGTTCCGCATGTATTCGCGATACGCGGAACGGCGCGGCTGGAAGATCGACGTGATGAACAGCAGCTCGACCGGCGTCGGTGGCATCAAGGAAGTCATCGCCACCTTCGAAGGCAGGGGCGTCTACGGACGGTTCAAATACGAGAGCGGCGTTCACCGTGTGCAACGTGTGCCCGCGACTGAAGCCAGCGGCCGCATTCACACATCGACGGCGACAGTCGCCGTGCTGCCTGAAGCCGAAGAAGTCGACATCGTCATCGAACCGAAGGACATCCGCATCGACACGTGCTGCTCGAGC
>Ga0137451_1000560_pt1 | contig 11414 bp, 10 predicted proteins | sample EasRivERMGT500_2_FD_102336 | JGI IMG/M metagenome (GOLD analysis project Ga0137451, IMG submission 102336) | Soil microbial communities from meander-bound floodplain in the East River, Colorado, USA - East River MetaG ERMGT500_2 | ecosystem: Environmental > Terrestrial > Soil > Floodplain ... | reverse complement strand
TTCTGCTCCTCCTCGGTCTCATCCTTGACTCGGTTGCGGTCAATCGCGTCGTAGTAGTACACACGCTGAATGTGTCCAAACTGAGCCAGCCCTGCGGGCCAGTTGATGGGCGGAGCAACGCCGAAGTACTTGGTCATCGTGTCGGTGTACGCTTCCCGAAGGTAAGCGCCGTCGATGAACAGGTATGCACTCATGGCCGCCAGCTCTCCCTCAACCCGGACTTAGATGTCCTGCCCTCGCTTAGCCAACGGTAGCGAGCTTTCTTCGACCTCGGGGCTAAGGTCAGCGCCATCACTGTAAGAGTCGTGGCCAAATGTTAACCAGCCAGAAATGATCTTCGGTATTCCTGGCCGAGGATCACGACGCGTTTGAAACTGCCCGCGAGAACTCTGCGATCAGGAGCTTCCAGATTACTGAGGGAAAGCGCGAAATCGAAAATGCGCGAGATGTGGCGCAAACTCGCAAGACCGGTCACTTTTTTCGCCGGACATTCGCTTTTGACTTTTCGCGCGCTCTGTTGGCGATCGGAATTCGCAAATTCTTTAGGAAATGGCGCGCCCGGCAGGAATCGAACCTGCGACCCTCGGCTTAGAAGGCATCTAGTCGGCAACAGCAAGATTTCAGCCTAAATCTGGGGCCCCTTTTTCCTAGTTCCTGATCGGTTATTCCGAGGCGGTTATTTCTAACACCCGGCAAGTTTGCCAGTCAGGCGCGATCTAGGCCCAATTTCATCAATTCTGAGCTTCTTGGAGAAAAACGCGATAACCGATCGCAACTAGACGAAATAGACTTCGGGTATGGCCAGACGTCGTGCATCTTCTGTAACCAATTACGGACACGATGGGCTGCCAAGGGTACCCTCGCTGATGGCTTGGCGCTGCCGGCCTCAACCGACTATCTACTACCTTGACGTCCGAGGCCGAACGGCCCGTTCTGTGGTGCGTGTTGACGGTCAAGGGATCGCCCAGGGCGACCAGATTCAGCGACTGATTGCAGGGCTGGATGCGCGGGCTTTCATCGGACCAGCGGAGTCAATCGGCCAGCGACTTACCGGCAAGATTCGCGAACGAACCTTCGCGGTCACGTGGACTTCTCGCCTGCCGGAATTCACGGCGTGTAGCTCTCCGACGAAACGCCAAACTGAGTGGCGAATTGGCGTTGCGAGAACCCACGCCCGATCCTAAGGGCCCGCCGGCGGTCGGTGCGACGGCGCGCGGGACGACCCGACATTCCGAAGTTCTCCGTCACAGTGGCCGATACTCTCGTAGAACTCTTATGGCAATGAGCAGTACGACCGTAATAGCGGGTGTTTTCGAAGACGTTCGTTATGCATGGCGACAGCTGCGTCATTCTCCGGGGTTCACGACCGCGGCCGTCATGACCTTGGCGCTCGCCGTTGGCGTGAACACTGCGCTCTTTTCCGTCGTTAATGCGCTCTCGTTCAAGCCGATTCCGGGTGTGAACGTCGACCGGGTATCGCAGATTGGCTACGGCTGGTCCTCACTGACGGTCGGCCAATTGCGGCAACTCGAACGCACGCCGCCCCAGACGATCGTTGCGGTCGCCGGGGCGCGCGAGCTTTGGGATACGACGGTCCAAGTCCCTGGCAGGGCAGAGCAGCTATCGCCGTATCTCATTTCCGGGAGTCTCAGCCGCGTGTTCGGGTTGACGGCGCAGGTCGGCCGCTGGATTGAACCCGAAGATGACGTCGAGACCTCGGCCGGCGTGGTCGTCATCAGCGATCGGATGTGGCGTGAATGGTTCGGCGCCAGTCGAGAAGTGATCGGTCGCGTCACGATTCACGTTAACAAGCAGACTTTCACCGTCATAGGCGTCGCGTTGCCCGAGTTTCGTGGCCTCTCGCCGATGGCAGTAAAGGAGACGATCTGGTTACCACTCGCGAGCGCGAAGCGCGTGGATCGGCTATTGTCAATGCCGAACCAGGTCGCGGACGAGCAGCAGACAGTCAGCTTCGTCAAGGCACGGCCCGAAGCTTCAGCCGGTGCCGTTCAAGACAGCGTGCAGTTCGTCTTCCCACCGCGGGTCGGGCCAGGGCCACCTGGACGGCCGCGCATCCTGATTCCAGCCGGTGACGCGTTACGACGGAGCTCACTCGGCGGTATTGAATCCATGCTGATGATCGTCGCGGTACTCATTTTTGTCGCCGCATGCGCCAATCTCACGAACATGCTGTTCGCGCGAGGATTACGACGAGCCGGAGAGATAGGAGTCCGGCTCACGCTCGGCGCGAGCGCGGGCCGATTGTTCCGGCTGCTCTTTGCGGAGGTCGCCGTCATCTCCGGACTTGCCGTCGCGGCAGGATTCTCGATCGCCGGCATTCTGACGCGCCTGCTCGCCTCCACGCTCTCAGATTTCCGTCCAAGCCGTTACGAGACGGTGCGCATGGTGCTCGACCTCTCGCTAGACCATCGCGTCTTGCTGTTTGCCTGCGCTGCCGGAGTGATCGCAACCGCCCTCGTCGGTGCGTTGACTGCATGGCGGACGAGCCGCCTTCCGCTGCTACGAACGCTTGCCTCCGCGGGAGCGGCGCCAAACACGACCGCGCAGGCGCGCGGCGTGCGCACTGCGCTTGTGTCTGTGCAGGTGACGTCCGCGCTCCTGATGTTGTTGGGTGCCGGTTTCGTGCACGAGAATGTGCGCAGGACACTTGACGCGACGAAGCTCTCCAGCCGGCGCGTCGACTACGACACCGCGCATTTGGTGACCGCTCGGCTCGATCTGAAGCTACACGATTACACCGAGCCACGTGGGCGGGATTTCTACGCCCGGCTCGTGCGCGACCTTGCACACGTACCCGACGTCGAGAGCGCCGCGCTCGCCGACGGCGTTCCGGGCGACGCGGTCAACGGCACGATGTTCGCGGCCGAGAGTCGGTCGGGGCAAGTCGGCATCTCACGTCGCCTCAATGCCAAGTACTCGCGCGTGACGCCCGGATTTCTTGCGACGATCGGTCTGACGCTACGGCGTGGCCGTGATTTTTCCGAGCACGACACGTTCGGTGCGCCGCCGGTTGCCATCGTCTCGGACAGCGTGGCGGCCGACCTGTGGCCGGGCGAGGATGCGATCGGCAAACGCATGCTCTTCGGCGCAGTCGAGTGGCTCACGGTCGTCGGCGTGGTCGCGGACCCGGCCGGGCCTTTCGCGTTCGTGCCGTTCGCGCAGCGCTACACGCCCGGCATGTTGGTAACGGTTCGCTCGGCGACGCCCGAGGCAGTGGTCGCGCCACTTCAGGCGGCGATTCGTGCTCTGGACAACGATGTCGCGATTCTCGATGCGGCGCCGGCAGAGGCCACGCTCCTGGGGTGGGTGCGCTCGGTGCAAGCGACGGGCGTCCTCGTCACGTCGTTGGGTGCGCTCGCGCTCGGCATCGCGATGCTCGGTGTCTACGGCGTTGTCTCGTTCTTCGTCAGTTCGCGCATTCGCGAGTTCGGCATCCGGACCGCACTCGGTGCGACTCCGGGGAGCATCGTACGGATGGTTCTGGATCAGGCCGTCCACCTCCTGCTGGTTGGACTGCTCCCTGGCGTGTTCATAGCGAGCGTCGGGTCGCGCATCATTGAGAACCGAATCTTCAAGGTAATGCCCAATGAAATCAGCACCTGGGTGGGGGTGCCCTTGATCGTTCTCATGACGGGTTTGGTTGCCGGCTATCTTCCTGCGCGTCGCGCTGCACGTGTGGATCCGAATGTCGCGCTGCGGGATTTGTAAGACGAGCTAGAGCGCGCACAAGCCGGCCCTGGGGGCCCCGTAATGCAGCTCGTCAGCCCTACCGCCTGAACAACCACTCGTAAAAGCCAGGCGGCAAGCGTTCCCCCCCGAGAATCCGGTCCCATCGAATCACCGCGTCGATGATGAGCATTGCCGCGACCGGGATAAGCAGGAGTCCTCCGAACGCCACGAGTACCAGCACAGCCAGCGCCACGATGTACTCGACGAGCATGGAGTGCCAGGTCACCCGAACCGGGTCGATCCCGTAGCGCTCTTCGAGGCGCCCCTTCGTGCGGGAGCCGAGGAACCCGACAAGCGGCGAAACCGTTCCGAGCAGAACGAAGCCGCGCTGCCGGTCACGGCGGCTCCTGGCTTCGCGATCGCGTCGCTCGACGTAGACCGGGGTGTAGTCGATCATGGACCCGGCGACGTCCTGTTCCTGCTCACTGAGCGGTATGAGCTCGTAGTGAACCATGCCGCCGGCAAATGCGCTCCTGCTCGACACCCGCCAAATCCTGCCGTCAAAGCGGATAGCCGTATGACGATGACGTCGGACTTCCCAGCCGTCCATGTTCGCTCGGGACACAACGAGCAACCGGTCGGATTCCACGACGACACGATCCTGACCGATATTAAGAGTCCTGCCACCTGTGGATGTCGTCATCGTCACGGCTGACTGCTCGCATTGCATCTTAGCGCGCGATCAGCGGCCGACCAGACTCAGCGCCGATGGTCGCCGCGGTCCGTATCGTGATCACGTTCGGGCATGATGCCGAAGCGCCTCGTCGCGGCTTCCCGCGTGCCAGACTCATTCGTCAACCTCTTTCGAGCTGTTTCTGAAACCTGCCGCCTCGGCCTGTCGAGCTCTGGACCTTTCCACAACGTTGGCACTGGCATGGCGAAGTTTCGGAAACGAGAATGAGCGCGCTTGCTCTTGGTCAAGGTGAGCCCCGCGGCGCCAAACGCGTGCTCGTCGTTCGTTACTTCCTTCCGTCATCTTCAGATCCAGAGTAACAGTTCAGCCCCTCTGAGCCCGCCGAAGCAATGAGGTGGTCTGTTGCCCACGGCGATGCGCCGCGATGGCGGCGGTCAGGTAGACCAGGGCGTTGAGTTCCTGCATCTGACAGGTGTGCACGACGCTCGGCAACCGTTCGACGGCGCGTTCGCTCTCCTTGCTCCGCGTGCCGAAGGAGATCTTGCGCCACTGGACGGCCGTTCGCAGGGCGCGCTCGGCCGCGTTATTGGTCGGTTCCACACCGTCCTCGACCACGAACGTAAAGAGATGATCGTGATGCTGGCAGAGCGCGACGGCCAAGTTGCGGACCTCCGTGTTCGGCGCGTCCATGTGGCGATCGCCGACCGCGAAGAGCGCCTTCCCGATCGGCCGGACCTTCGCGATGAGGTCGTCGCGAGATCGGTTGGCCGCGGGCAGCGGGACCGCCGCGGAAGCGATGCCACAGCCGAAACAGCCGGCGTTCGAGCGCCAGGGCCTCCCGACAGAAGCGCCGGGCCGACGGCGGCGTCGCCACGTCGAGGGCGCTGAGCAGATTGCGGCGGAAGTGCGCCCAGCCGAATTGGCGCCGTCCGGCGCACAGGTGAGATAGGCGGGCAAGCGGTCGCTGCCGAGACACACCGCGCATTGCTGGCCGAGCACCGTCATCAGGACGTCCGATCCGCGCGACGCCGCGATCTGATAAAGCACGAACGTGCGCGCCACGAAGGCCCACAGCCAGCGCTTCGCCCCGTTGGTGCGATGCCCGGTCTCATCCGCGTTGAGCACCGCTTCGGGCGGGAGCGCCGCCTCGAGTTCCTCGCACGCCGTCGTGACGGCGGCACTGGTCCATTCCCAAGCCGCCTGCGTGCTGCCGCGCTGATCGGGATCTGCAGGACGCCCGCCAGGAACCGCTGCACAACAAGGCGAGGCATCCGGCAGACGACCGTCAAGTGCGCGATGAGCGCGGTCAACTGCGGTCCGAAGTGATGGCCGACGACGTCCTCCGGCAGCGCCGCTACCGTGGTGTGCCCACAGGCCGCGCACCGGCACGGCTGACATTGATACTCCGTCACGTGCGCGGTGATCGGCGGCAGTTCGGTCACTTGGTGCCGCACGACCGCGCCGGTCGCATCGGTCGCGGTGAGCGGCTGGGCACAATGGCCACAGGTGGACGGGGCCAGCGTGATGCTTGGACGCGGTCGAATGGCACCAGCGCCCGCCAGTGGCCGGGATGGCCGGGCTGGCCGGGCTGGCCTCCCCGGCGCCGTCGGTTCTTCGTGCGCCGGCCCCGCTCAAGCGGCCGACCGGCCAGTCCATCCGACGACGGCGGTTTCTGAGGTGATGGTGGAATTCTGCTCGCGGAGCGCGAGGCGGCGCTGCAACTCGGCCATCTGCTTCGCCTGCTCGGCCAATTGCCGCCGCAACTCGGCGATTTCACGATCCCGCTCGGCGAGCGCCCGACGCAGTCGCTCGATCGTCCGGTCGTCAGCCTCGCGGCGCTCCGTCACGCGTCACACGGTACGCCTCTCCGCGCCCACGTACAAGAGGGGCTGAATTGTTACGATCCAGATGACTCTACGCGACAGCATAAGACAGTTCATTCCACGTCTCGTCGGCGACGAGATATCCTACGGGGGGCCAATCCTCGGGAATCGCGCCGATCACGCTGACCGACGATCGTCTTCTGACGACTCTGAGTCCTTCCAGCTAGTGAGTCAGCGTGACGGTCTCCGGCTCCGAGCTCCGTGCACTGCTCGCAGTCAAGCGGCCGAAAACGCCGGCGGTTTGATCGTCGCGCAGTCGTGGGGCCGGCTGCCCTTGCACGTCTGCCGTCCGAATGTGCACCATTGTTTTGACCTGCTCCCCGAAAACTGATCCAGCCATAATGTGACTCCGCGCCGCTTCCAAAGGAGGAAGCCGATGCGACGGAGTCGATTCACGGACGAGCAGATTGTCGGGATCCTGCACGAGGGCGAAGCCGGTCGAAAGGTGGACGAGCTGTGCCGGACCCACGGCATCAACAAGCAAACCTACTATCGCTGGAAGGCCCGATTCGGCGGGTTGAAAGTCGATGACCGAAACGCCTGCGGCAGCTCGAGGATGAGAATCGCCGGCTGAAGCAAGCGTTGGCCGAAGTCACCCTCGACAAGCAGGTGCTGAAAGACTTGCTGAGCCGAAAGTGGTGACGCCCGTGGCGCGACGCGAGGCCGTGCGCGTGGCGGGCGAAACGTACGGCCTCAGTGAACGACGGCGCTGTCGATTGGTCGGGACGTCGCGGGCCACCGTGCGGTATCGATCGCGCCGGCCGAGCGACGACACCCTACGCGATCAATTGATTCAGTTCGCGAGCGAGCGACGGCGGTGGGGCTATCGCCGCCTGGCCATCCTCGTGCGGCGGACGGGCGTGCAGGTCAATCTGAAACGCGTACGTCGGGTCTATCGAGCCGCGGGGCTCCACGTCCGGCGCCGGCCGAAACGTCTGCGCACGGTGGCCCGCGTGCCGGCGTTGCCGGTCGCGCCGACGATGACGAACGAGTGGTGGGCGATGGACTTTCTGCGCGACGCCTTGGGCGAGGGCCGCGTCTTCCGCGTCTTTACGCTCGAAGACCTCTGTTCGCGGGAAGCCCTGGCGCTCACGATCGACCACTCGTTGCCGGCCCTGCGCGTCGTGCGCGTGCTCGAAGCGGTAGCCGCGGTCCGCGGCTACCCCCGGTATCTTCGCGTCGACAACGGGCCCGAATTCATCAGCCAGGCCCTCGACGCATGGGCACACGCGCATGGCGTGCAACTCGTGTTCATTCAGCCCGGCAAACCCGTGCAGAATGCGCACGTCGAAAGCTTCAACGGCAAGGTGCGGGATGAGTTCTTGAACGAGCACTGGTTTGGGTCGATCGCGGAAGCGCAGGTGTTGGCCGAGATGTTTCGTCGGGACTTCAACACCGTGCGACCGCACAGCGCGTTGAAGAATCTGACCCCGGAGGAATTTGTGAAGTCGTTGGCGGGTTCGCCGGCGGGGCCGGCTCACCCGCAAGATCAAGAGCCAGCGCTAACTACGGCCGGAGTCACATAATTCCTGGATCAACTTTGGGGAGCAGGTCAGTTTCAGTACCGGCTTCCGGCGTCATGACCTGTGAAATTTGCGGCGAAAGGGTTCTGTCAATTTCACGGCGAACGTCAGAAGGCTGACGTCCACATATCGAAATCTATTCCGGCCGAACACGGTGCTACGGTGCGCGTCGCGACTGATAGCCGATCGAGGTTATCGTTGGCAGAACCGTTGACGACTGCGAGGAAGTCTGTTAAGAATCCACATCCGATTCTTGTTCTACCCGCGTAGGTTTGAAGGTTCACGCGATGTGGGGCGGTCGATGATTCGTGTCACAACCAGAGCTGGGTCACTTGAGATTCCGATTGCTCGGGTTCGCTTCACGTTCGCGACCGGAAGACTTGGTTACGACTGCGTCTCCTGCGGCTTCCAATGCTGCCGAGGACATGGATATGGCCTGAAGCCTACAGAACTGGCGCTTCAGCTTCGGCTGCGGCCGGCGCTTAAGGTGTTCGTCAGGGCAGATCCGCGTTCGACATCGACCTCTGAGGTCCACTACCTCGTCGACAACCATGCCCCGGCCTGTCATTTCCTGGGCGCGAACGGCGCCTGCCAGGTGCACGCCCAGTTCGGCTACGCAGCAAAACCCGAAACCTGCCGGCTCTTTCCGTTCAATATTCTCAGGCTCATCGGAGGCCATCTCCTTATAGCCCCCCACATGGCTCTGTGCCCGTTGGCCATATCGCCGTCGGAACATCAAGCTTCGCTCTCGAGTCACAGCCTACTTCTGGACGAACTCGCCAGCGGCCGATCGATTGGTCAAACGATTCCCCGATTCAACCTGGCGCCTGATGACACTGTGCGACTCCTGAACCATGAGGAAGAGATCGTCCGCCTATCCGAGTCGCATCTCGACGGCGGACGTCACAAGCCTTTCATAGAAGCCCAGTTGGAGCTGACGCGAGAATGGTCGAAGGGTGCGAACGGACAACCGCGGTCTTTCGGCGGCTCCGAAAACAGCAGTACGAACTCCCATCCTGACTTGAGCTGGTTCGAGAGTGTTTGTCGAGGTCTCCTTGGCGCCGCTCCGACAAATGCGTCTGAGGACGACGTTGAGCTATGCAGGACCATGGCAGCGATGACAGGCACTCTCAGATCGGACCTCTTGTTCCCAAGTCCTGGCACGGCCCCATTGCCGGTAGACCGCATTCCGTTTTTCTTGCTTGGATTGCACAAACTCGCCGCTCTCGCTCTCGAAGCCGGAGAATCGCGACCAACCTGTCAGACAGTTCAACGTCTGCGTACCCGTTACCATGGTCTCCTGTGGCTTCTCGCTTGGTCAGACGCCACGATGGTGTGGCATCCCTCTGCTGATATCTCCATGCCGCGCGACGAGAGCGACATGGTGGAGAGCTGGATGGACTTGGCGAGGACCCTCCTACCTGCTGTTCAATTGCGTCAGCCGACTGCACTGGGGACCATACTGGTAGAGCACCGTCACGTAGCAACTCCTGGAGACACGATGTCACCAGATGTTTGGAGTCGGCTTGTGGGCCGCCTGATGCCTCTGAAAGACCTGAAGACGATAGGCGTAACCGCGGTCGGCATCCGGGCCCGAGCTCAGCGCTGGGCCCTGAAGTCTCACTCGCGAAAAATGCTGTACTGGCTTGCACAGTCGAAGACTCATCACGGAGAGGCCAAGACATCTTTGACCGTCTAGGACCACCATGCGAAAGACTTCACCCACGGCCTCACCTAATTTGTCTCACGATTCACTCGGGTCCGCTCGCTCGCACACAGCGAGCAAACTCCGTGAGCCAAGCGAACAGATCCACCTTCGGTTGGCTCCTCCGGATGCAACGCTCCTCCGACGGATGGCTGCAGCGCGTGGTCAGACACTCTCGGGAGCGGTCGCGTACCTTGTGCGCACTATCGCGCGTGGTCACGGCAACTAAATCAGGCCCGCCTGGCTCACATTCAGATCACGGCGCAGGAATGCCGATGGCAGAGTGCCAGCTAGTCCATCATCTGAATAGCGGTAAGAGTATCGGTGTCGAGCCTATCGCTGACACCCGATGTCTGATGACTTCTGGCGTCTGTGATGCCCGGCCCCCTTGAGTCACGAACGTCACGATATGCAGCGGATCGACTGATTTAAGTTGAATCATCGCCGCGATGATGTCATCGGTCAGCCTGTCCAGCGGGAAACTGAACACTCCTTCATGACAGAGCTCGTGAATCCACCCGATGAGAGTGTGAACAGGCGAGGCGCTCCGCGCATACAGGTCCACTTGCCTAACGACATCAGCACTTGTCTTCTGTGTGAGAAGCAGACCTATGAGAAGGCGAAGATGCGGTGACAGGATGCGTCCCCGTAGTTGCAGTCCTGTCTTCTGACGGGTTTCCTCAAGAAAGACGTCGTACCAGAGATCGGTCCAACGCGCCCAACGATTCTTGGCTATCCGATACAGCGCCGATGCACTCCGGTCCGTCGGCTGAGCTGCATGGTCCTGCCTCAAGACCGTGAAGGCTGTTACCGCATCGCTGGCCCTCACCATCTCCGCCGCCAGCGTGGCGTAACGTCCTGGGGACACCTTCCGAAGCAGAGCCAAGGCATCCAGGCGCCGCGTTCGTTGCTGATCGACAAGGAAAGGGGCGTACGCGACATGGGGGCCGAGGTACTCGAGGCGTGTCAGCGGATCCACATCACTGTGGGTGCGAGCGACTAGAGTAACGCTCGGTCTGTCCAGGTGAAACACAGAATGGATGAAGGCAGGGCCTGGTCGGATTTGATGCACTGTCCCTTTCAACAGGACCTCCGAGCGCTGGACCCTCAGGGATCCCATGTGCAGTTGCTCAGCTACTTCGTCGGTCGTCTCAAACGTGTAGACGGTTTGCAGGCTGGATCCCTCGATGACCTTGAAGGCCCCGGCGAATGAGTGGTTGTGAACGGCTGTCGTACTTGATGCCCAGAATAGAGCCTGGAGGTAAAAGCGCGGGTGCCAATAGAGCGTGAGCGCGGGCTCGCCAAAATCTGAGTCGAAGAATTGCTGATACGGAAGCTCGTCGTTACAAATCACCCACTCAATGATCTCCTGCCAGGCGCAATCCCATGACCTGGGATCGGCCAGATGCTCCGCCGCTATGTCCGGAAATGCAGACAGCCGAAAACTGTGCGCTCGCCACGCGGCGGCCAGATTACGCCCCAGCTTGGACGCGTTGGCGGCTACGCGGCTTTGTGCCGTTGCCCGGCCGAACAGAGAGAGCATGCCGTCATCTCCCAGGCAAAACGGTTGGTCGTATCGATGTCCGCTCGACCCGACCAAGCCGGCCAAAGTACCGCTTGCCGCGGCTTCTAAACGTGCGACGTCGACTGCGGCACATCGAAGACGATGCGCTTCGGCCGACGCTGGACGACAACAATCGCCCACGGCACAATCAGGCACAGTGAGCCAGCCCATAGCAGGAAAATGGTCTGGTGTCCTAGTTCCAGGAGGTAACCGGAGACAGAGAGCAACGTCATGACGTGCCCGGTTTCTTCGGACCAGTCGTTACTGGAGAACGGCGCTCGTCGGGCCCTCTGATAAACAGCCGCCGTTGATCTTGCGCTTGAACTCGGCGGGCGTCTGATCGCCGAGGCTCATG
>Ga0137451_1000555_pt1 | contig 11472 bp, 6 predicted proteins | sample EasRivERMGT500_2_FD_102336 | JGI IMG/M metagenome (GOLD analysis project Ga0137451, IMG submission 102336) | Soil microbial communities from meander-bound floodplain in the East River, Colorado, USA - East River MetaG ERMGT500_2 | ecosystem: Environmental > Terrestrial > Soil > Floodplain ... | reverse complement strand
GTAGCGCTCGCCGACGATGCGGCCGTTGTGCAGGACGAGGAAGGCGGCGGTCATCGCGTTCGGATCGGCGAACGCCGCGTCGAGCGCCGCGTCGATCTTCGATTTGTCCACGCCGGCAGGGAAGGGCCGCCTGTCCGGCTGATCGCCCATCGGCCACGCCTGCGTCGCGGCATCGGGCAGCGAGGTCTTCACCGGCACGGGTGTGAAGTGAATGCCGGGCGACGCCGGGTTTTCGATGATGCAGCCTTGATCGCCGTACAGCCTCGCCTCGCGAGTGATCTCGCCGAACGTCGCGCGCACGAACTTGCGCTCGCGATCGACGGTGTACGTCACCTTGTCCTGCTCGGCCGGCGGCATGAAGAAGTACGCGCTGCCGCGCACGACATCCGCGGGCTCGCGGCCGGAGACGAAGACGCCGGAGCACAGGATCTTCGCGAAGCCGGCTAAGCCGTTGTCAGTTGGGCTGCCGGTCGGTGTTGGATAGGATGTTGTGGACGGCTGCTGGGCAGTCAGCGCGATGCCGGCAAGCGCCAGCACGGTCGTCGCGAGCAGCAGCATCGAACGGCGCGTCATCCGCATCTCAGCCTCCCCAGGGTGCGATGAGGATACTAAACACCGCACGCTATGACGTCACTCCATCTGCACTTGCTGCATTTGCTCAAGGGCCAGCCGACGCCGGTCCATGTTCCTGATCTCGAGGAACGCAAGGATCGGGACCCTGGCGATTCCGGCGTCCGGTGCCCCCAGTGCGGCTGGGAGCCCGGCGCCCACGATCGGTGGGCCTGCAGCTGCCTGCACCTCTGGAACACGTTCCAGACCCGCGGCGTCTGCCCGGCCTGCGAGAAGCAGTGGCTCGAGACGCAGTGCCCGCGCTGCAGCGAGTGGTCCCTTCACGAACATTGGTATTACTCTTCTCCCGATGCCGAAGACTGACACAAGGCTCGACGACATCACCGCGGCCATCAATCTGCTCGAGCAACTCGCGACCGACTGGTCGCTGCTCGACGACTTGCCGGCCGAGACGCGCACGCGGCTGCATCTGGCGGTGGCCCAGCTGTTCGATCCCGATCCGGTCACGCGTCGCAAGCGCGTCAAGGCCAGCGAACGCGCACGCCGGAAGGCCGCGGCCGCGAAAGACGAACAGCGCCTGAACACGACCGGCATTCGCACGCTGCGGCAGAAGCCCGTCTACACGACGCCGAATGTGTTTCCACCGCGCGATGTCGCCGCGGACTCCACGGACTCGCCGGACTCTTCGTCGTCTCGTCACTGCTACGTCTGCAAAGAACACTTCAGCTCGCTCCACCATTTCTACGATCAGCTCTGCCCGTCATGCGCGGCGCTGAACTACACGAAGCGAACCGAGCTCGCAGACCTGAGCGGGCGCGTGGCGCTCTTGAGCGGCGGGCGCGTGAAGATCGGCTACCAGACCGGTCTCAAACTTCTTCGTGCCGGCGCGCACCTGATCGTCACGACACGATTCCCGCAGAACGCGGCCGTGCGGTACGCGGCCGAGCCGGATTTTCCGGACTGGCAGCATCGGCTCGAGATCTACGGCCTGGACCTGCGTCACACGCCGAGCGTCGAAGCGTTCTGCCGCGAGATGCTCGCCACGCGCGATCGCCTCGATTTCATCGTCAACAACGCCTGCCAGACCGTGCGGCGTCCGCCGGAGTTCTACGCGCACATGCTGGCCGAAGAGCGTGCGGCCGCGAACAGCGCGCGGGCGCTGGTCCGTCACGTCGCGCCCGTGGATGCTCCCGTCGCCGCGGGACATCTGTCGGCCGAGCTCTCGCAAGTCCGGCTCTTGCCTGACGAGGTTCAGCCGCGACTGGATCTGTTTCCGGCCGGGCTGCTCGATCAGGATCTGCAGCAGGTCGATCTGCGTGGCCGCAACTCGTGGCGCATGATGCTCGCCGAAGTGCCGACCGTCGAGCTGCTCGAGGTGCAGCTCGTCAACGCCGTCGCGCCGTTCGTGTTCAACGCTCGGCTCAAGCCGCTGATGTTGAAGACGCCGAACCGCGACAAACACATCGTGAACGTCTCGGCCGTCGAGGGCCAGTTCTATCGGAACTTCAAGACGACGAAGCATCCGCACACGAACATGGCGAAGGCCGCGCTGAACATGATGACGCGCACGTCGGCGGCGGACTATCACGCCGACGGCATCCACATGAACAGCGTCGACACCGGCTGGGTGACCGACGAGGATCCCGTCGAGATCGCCCAGCGCAAGCAGGCCGAACACCGCTTCCATCCGCCGCTCGACATCGTCGACGGCGCGGCCCGCATCCTCGATCCGATCATTTCCGGCGTGAACACCGGCACCCACATCTGGGGCAAGTTTCTGAAGGACTATCAGGTCACGGACTGGTAAAGCGTATTGGTGCTGGGTGCTCCGTGCTGAGTGCTAGGTGCCGAGCACGAGCACCGAGCACCAAGCACCCAGCACGCACCGAAGGTGGTACCATCCGCCAGGAAAACCCTCATGGCCATACCTGATCCCCAGCGGGAGACTCGCCGCGTTGATCGACTGATTGGTCTCAGTGTTTACGGCTGTGCTCTGGCCGGCGTCGTCGGCATCGGGATCGCGGTGCCGTGCATCGCCACCGGGCAATTCGCAGAAGCCGCGAGTGGGCTCCTCGTGGCCGCCGTCGCGTTTGGACTGCTCGCGAATGCCGTGTTGAGGAAGTAGCCCGGTCCATGAACCGGCTGCGGACTGGAAACATCCTCGTCGGCATCACCGCGGTCATGCTCCTTGCGAGTGGGGCCCTGCACCTCGCCGCTTATTCCGGCAATATCAGTCCACTCGCGCAGTCCGCGACGCCCGACGACGTGCGTGCTCTGCTGCCGGCGTTGTGGCTGACGGTCGGCGTCGACTTGGTCGTGATGGGCCTCGTCGTCGCCGGGATCGGCTTCGAAAACTCGACGGGCGGACGATGGGCTCTCGCGGCGGTCGCGCTCGGCTCGTGGGCCGGCGTCGTGCTGCACCTGACCTTTTTCGGATTCATCGCGCCGACCGCACTGTTGCTGCTCGACGGCGCGCTGGCGCTCACGTGCGCGTGGATTCGCGAGCCCAGACGCCGGCGGTCGACGACCGGGGCGTAAGGCTGCTGAGGTGCTGGGTGCTGGGTGCTGGTGCTCCGTGCCTGAGAATCCGCACCTAGCACTGAGCACCCAGCACCCAGCACACGGGTCCGGTTCCTGAGCTGAACCGGCTGAGGTCGGACGAACACAGAGGGACTCCGGGGGACACGAGAATGCCCTTTTCGCCGGGAGAGCGGTAGAATCGCTCGCTGACGTGGCGACTTCCCCCGATAGCGGCGTGCTCACTTGCCCGCGGTGCGGTCGGCCCAAAACTCCGACCCAGACCATCTGCTCCACGTGTGACGCGGAAGCCACGCTGATCGCGACACCGCCCGCCGCCAATGGCGACGCGCCAACGGTTTTTTCCACAGACACACCGACGACGTTTGCCGGCGAAGCACCGACGACGTTTGCTGGTGAGGCACCGACAACATTCAGTGGTGAGGCCCCGACGACATTTGCCGGCGGGACGCCGATGCCCAGCGAAGGGGCCACGGTCCTCTCCGGGCCTCCGACGTTCGGCTCGAAGGCTCCGAAGGCGCCGGCGACACCCGCGGGCGACTCAGGACCGCTGACCATCGGCGACGCGTTCGGCCGCTACACGATCGTGCGTCTCCTCGGCATCGGCGGCATGGGTGCGGTCTATCAAGCTTGGGACTCCGAGCTTGACGTCGTCGTCGCATTGAAGGTCATTCGGCCGGAAGTGCTGAAGGACCCGGCTGCCCTGCAGGAAATCGAACGGCGCTTCAAACGCGAGCTGCTACTCGCGCGCCAGGTGACGCACAAGAACGTCGTGCGCATCCACGACCTCGGCGAGATTCGCGGCATCAAGTACATCACGATGTCGTACGTCGAAGGCACCGACCTCTCCACGCTCGTCAAGAAGGAAGGCCGCCTGCCGATCGCGACGACGCTGCACGTCATGCGCGCGGTCGTGTCCGGCCTGGTCGCCGCGCACACCGCAGGCGTCGTTCACCGTGATCTGAAGCCGGCCAACATCATGGTCGACAAGGACGGCGAGGCGCTGATCATGGACTTCGGGATCGCGCGATCAACGGGTGCACCCGGCACGCCGGCGTCGCCCGCGCCGTCGGACGGCGCCATCGCCGAATCGTTGCAGGCCGCGAGCCGCTACACGCATGCGACGACGTTCGGTTCGATCGTCGGCACCGTCGAGTACATGGCGCCGGAACAGGCGCTGGGACAAGCCGTCGATCAGCGCGCCGATATCTACACGACCGGCCTGATCCTGTACGACTTGCTCTCCGGCGTGAAGCGTTCCGGTCTGCCCGGCACGGCTCTGGAACGGCTGCGCGCGCGCATGGAGCGGCCGCTGCCTGCGCTCAAGTCACTTGCGCCGGATGTACCGGACGCGCTTGCTGCCATCGTCACGAAGGCGATCGAGATCGACGCCGCGAAGCGATACCAGACGACGGTCGAGCTCGGCGACGACCTGGCGCGCCTCGACGACAACGGCGTGCTGCTGCCGGTGAAGCGCAGCGTGAGCCTGCCGATGATGGCGGGCATCGTCGCGGCCGTGGTCGCGCTCGCCGCCGGCGGATACTGGTTGTTCGGCCAGACAGCGCCCGAGAAGCCGCCCGATCCTGTGTCCGTCGTCATTGCGGACTTCGACAATCGCACCGGCGACAAGACATTCGATCGCACGCTCGAGCCGATGCTGCGCCGCGCTCTTGAAGGCGCCGGATTCATCACCGCTCTCGATCGCAACGGTCTCAAGATCACCGGTGCTGCGCTCCCGGAAAAGATGGACGAGGCTGCGGCGGTTCAGCTGGCTTCGAAGCAGGGACTGGGCATCGTTCTGTCGGGCGCCATTGAGAAGCAAGGCAACAACTACCGCGTGTCCATGAAGGCGCAGGAGGCGCTCACCGGCATCGTCAAGGCTGATATCAAATCGAGGGCGACGAGCCAGGGCAAGGTGATCGAAGAAGCGACGAAACTGGTCGGCACAGTCCGCGAGAAGCTCGGTGATCGCACCACAGGTACCGACCCGATTTTTACGGAGATGAGCCTGTCAGCCTCCTCGCTCGAGGTCGTGCGCTACTACGCGGCCGCGCAGGATGCGAACTCGAACAACAAGTACGAGGACGCCAAGGCGAATCTGCTGAAAGCTGTTGACCTGGACCCGAAGTTCGGCGTCGGGTATCTGGCACTCTCGGGCGTCTCGCGGAACCTGGGAAAGCCGGATGACGCCGAGATGTTCGTCAGGAAGGCGCTCGACAACCTCGACGGCATGACGGAGCGCGAGCGGTACACGACCCGCGGAATGTTGTTTCGCCTGACGGGCGACTACAAGCAGTGCGTCGAGCAGCACGCCGAGCTCATCAAGAACTACCAAGCCGACATCATCGGTCGCAACCAGCTTGCGGTGTGCGCCTCCAATCTGCGCGACATCAAGCGCGCGCGCGACGAGATGGAAGCGATCGTCAAGCTGCTGCCGAATCGCGTGCTGTTCCGTGACAACTGGTCGCTGTACTCGAGCTATATCAGCGATTTCGCCACGGGTGAGGAGCAAGCGCTGAAGGTCCATGAGATCGCGCCCACGGACGCGTACGGGCGCGTGGCGCTGGGATTCGCGCAGATGGGGCAGGGCAAGCCCGACGCGGCGATCGAGACCTACCGCGATTTGGCGCGCGTCGAAAAGGACAAGGACGGGAAGGACCAGTTCGTGTACGGCGCGGCTGGTCCGACGATGTCCATCGCCGGGTTGGGCAGCATCGCGCTGTACCAAGGCAGGTTTGCCGAGGCCATTCGTGTGCTCGAGCAGGGCGCAGAAGCCGACCTGGCGAAGTTCGGCGCTCGCGCGGCAGCGAAGTACGCCGAAGTCGCGTACGCGCAACTGTCACGCGGTCAGAAAGCCGCGGCGGTCGTCGCCGCCGGGAAGGCGCTCGCTGCCGCCGAGAATGCGCCGGCCGTCAACAAGCTGAGGATTCGATTCCTGGCTGCCCGAACGTTCGTTGAGGCCGGTCAGCCGGCCAGGGCGAAACCGCTCGCGGCGGCGCTTGCGGCTGAAGTGCTGCCTGAACCGCAGGCCTACGCGAAGATCATCGAGGCGCAGCTCGCCGTGGCGGCGAAGGATCCCCAGGCCGCGATCAAGCTGCTGACGGAGGCCAACGACCTGTACCCGGACGTCGGCACATGGATCGGTCACTTCGAACTCGGACGCGCATTTCTTGCTGCCGAACAGTTTCCCCAGGCCGATGCGCAGTTCGACAAGTGTCTGAAGCGGCGCGGCGAGGCGAACACGCTGTTCCTCGACGAGGAACCGACGTTCGGCTACTTCCCGATGGTCTTTTACTATCAGGGCCGGGCGCGCGAAGGCATGAAGCTCGGCGGCGCCGAGTCTTACCGCAGGTACCTGGAGATTCGCGAGAAGGCGGGAGAAGATCCGCTGATTGCGGACATCAAGAAGCGGATTCGGTAAATCGGGGCCGACCTCGGGGGCGAAAGGCATGCAGAATGCCTGTCGACCCCCGAGGTCGATAGAGTTCTACTTCAACTGCACCGGCGTCGTCAGTCTCGCCGCCGATCCATCGTTCAACGTGATCAGCACCGTGTAGCAGCCCTTGCCGGTGATCGTCGGCGCGCTCGACGCCGTCGTCGAGTCCCAGTTGAACGCATATCCGCCAGAGACCAGCCGGAAGTCGCTGCCGCCTGTCGCACCACTCGGCAATTGGTACAACGTCTCGCGCGTTCCGGTTGCGGATGCCGAGCATCCGCCTCCCGCCGCGCCGTTGAACACGCTCTCTATCTTGACCAGCGTGCTCAGTGAGTTGATCGTGTTCCCGAGCGCGTCCTTGAGCTGCCAGCTGATCGGCACTGCGCTTCCAAGGTTCGCGGGGTTCTTCACGGACGAGAGCACGAAGTTGTAGATCACGAGGTAGTTGTTGGTCGCCGTCGACTGATTCCCGGCGTTGTCCGTTGCCGTGACCGTGAACGGCTTCGCTCCGACGGTTGCCGTGTCGATGTTCGAGCCGTTCGCGACCGTGCCGATGCAGGACGCGACGCCCGACGCCGGGTTCGGGTCCGTGCACGTGTAGCTCGAGGTCATCACCGTCTTCAGGATGATGTTCGCGTTGTTGGCCGCTCTCGTGATGGTGATCGTCGGCGCCACCGTGTCGATCTTCACGGTGCCGGTGTTCGAGGAGCCCGGGCCCGCGCCGCTGTTTCCGACGCCGTCGGTCGCCGTGCAGACCAGGTTGTGCGTGCCGTCAGCGGTCAGGCTCGCCGTGCCGCCTGCCGCCGACGTCCCGATGCCCGTGAGCGAACCGACCGCGATCGTTGAGCCATTGTCGGTACACGCAATCGTGGTCACGTTCGACGGGTCGGTGGCGGAGATGCTGACCGACACCGGTGACGTCTTGAAGTAGCCGTTCGATCCCGTCGGCGTGGGGATCGTCACCGTCACGACCGGCGGCGTGAGGTCGATCACGTGGATCGTGACCGTCGCGGACACGTTCCGCCCGGAGATCGGCGTCACGTCCTTCGCCTTGTAGGTGAACGTGTCGTCACCCGCGAACCCTGCGGCCGGCGTGTAGGTGAACGAGCCGTTCGCATTCAGCGTGAACGACGCCGCGTGCGAGGGCGCCGAGTCGAGAACCACCGTCAGCGACGCGCTGTCGGTGTCCGTGTCATTCGCCAACAGACCCAGGAGAGCTGTGACCGAGAGCGACCCGCCCTGGTTCACGTTGTACGAGTCGTGGTTCGCGATTGGCGCGTCGTTCACCGCCGTGATCATCTTCAGGTTCGAGACGTTCAGGTTGCTGTCGTCGAACACCGTCTTCACGAAGTAGGTGAAGTCCGATCCGTGCGGGAGTTCGGTGGTGTCCACCAGGCTGCGTGCCGACGATGGCAAGGAGCTGCCGCTGACCAGCGTCTGAACGCTGAGTGGCGAGAAGGCGCCGGGCACGCGGAAGACGGAGAACGACGTCACGTCGCCGACGAACGGCTCCGCCCAGCTCGTCTTGTTGCGATGGAGCGGCGTGGTGCCGTCGGCCGGCGCGCACGCTTCGCTGCCCGTGCCGCCGAGCACGCAGGCCTTGAACTCGTTCGCCGGCGCGTTGCCGGTCGCCGTGGCAAGCGACCGATCGAGTTCGACGCCCACGTTGCCGACGCCGCCGATCTGATCGATGAACCCGGTGTAGTCGAGGCCGCCGCCGGCGTCGATGAAGCCGGTGTAGTCGAGGCCCGAATCCGGGTCGAGGAAGCCTGTGTAGTCGAGGCCGCCGCCGGGGTCCATGAAGCCGGTGTAGTCGAGCCCCTCCTCGAAGTTCATGAAGCCGGTGTAGTCGAGCCCCGCGCCGAAGTCGATGAAGCCCGTGAAGTCGAGCCCGTTGGAGAAGCCACCCATGTTGCGGCGGCTGCCGACCTGATCCAGCCGGAGGCTTGCCCAGTCGTTCGAGCCATTCAGCGGTGAGGTCGGCGACAGCAGGCCGTCAAAGCTGATGTCCTGCGTGACGATCCCGAGCGCGGATCCGTCGCCGTTCCAGTCGATGGGCGCGCCGGTGATCAACGCATCCAGACGTGCCATCGGCACCCAGCCAGCCGGCAGCGGGTTCGGGAAGGGAGCGCCGGTGCAGAATCTCGTCGCCGGGGTGAGGCCGAGCGCTACGCCGACGCTGCCGGGCACCAGGGGGGCATACCAGGCCGTGCGATACGGGTACGGCGCGACGCCTTCCATCAGGTTCGTCTCGTTGAGCGCCGGCGCCGCCGCGCGCGAATAGTCCAGGTGCGCAACGCCGTTGTCATCACGCAATCCGGCCAGCTGGAACAGATAGTTCATCACGCTGATGTAGTTCGGCTTGCAGTTGCCCTGGGGCGTCGGGAGCGCTTCGCCGCCGTGCGATCGCCAGAAGTTGTGTCCAAGCTCGTGCATCGTCGTCGAGGCCTGGATGAAATCTGAGCCGATGAAGCCATGGCCCCAGTCGCCGAGCGTCACCATCAGGTCGCCGCCCGGGAATTCGCCCACGCCCGACGAGCTCCCCGGGATATGGAAGTCCGGATTCGTGGCGCGGCACGCTGCCTGCTGCTCGGGCGTCCCCGTGAGGCAGAGCTCCTTCGGCTTGCCGCGCGAGTGGGCGTAGAGGACGTAGTGGAAGTAGCTCTTCCGGTTGTTGTCGAATCGCCGCCGGCAGTCGCCGGAGGCTTCGCACGCGTCCATCTGCGCCGGGGTGAGCTCGAGACCATTCGGGTCGACCGGCGAATCGCGAAGAACCTGAAAGCCAATCTTCCAGCTCACCACACCCGGATAACCGGGGAACTGACAGGTCTCTGTCGCCGTGTCCTGGCAGGCGACTTCCTTCATGAGTTCGCCGCCGCGGGCGAGGGCGGGAGGCACGAGGTACTCGTCCGCCTCTGTTGACGTGAATTCCGGTCCGAGCCCGTGGTAGCCGGACCCGGCGTCAATGTGCAGCTGAATGCCGGTGGAGCCATCGGGATTGACGACGGGCGCGGTCTTGTACGCGTCGCCGATCATCTTCAACACGTTGGGTTTCGGCAGGTGGTTGTGCCCGACGCTGTCGACTTTCGGGGACGCGCCAAGGCCATAGGTCGTGCCCGCATCGGCCGTGAGAGCGCCCAGCTCGAGGAACACGTCCTTGCGCAGCTTGTTCGCGCCCATCGCCGCGAAATCAGGCAACAGCGCGCCGTTGGGATCCTTCATCCCGCTCGTTTCTTCGAGCTTGTCCTGGATGCCATCGCCGTCCGTATCCTGAACCGTCGTGCTGAACACGACTGCCGCCCAGGACAAGCAGTCGTTCGGCGAGCTCGACGTGTGGTCGACCGACGTCGTGACGGTCTCTCCGAAACCGTCGTTCGCATCCGTGCCCGGCATCGACGACGTCACGTTGTAGGTCGGGCTGGCCCAGAAGCGATCCGAGGACGGGCTGTTCGAACCGACGAACGGATCGACGGCGAGCAGTGAGTTCTTGAAGAAGACGCGTTCGCTGGTGTTCTTCGCGCCGCTGCCGACGATGTGCGTGATCTTGGCCTGGGGGCTGCTGGACGACTGCAGGAAGCCGCGCAGCGTCTGCGTCATCGTGGCGCCGGACTGCACGTAGATGCCGTCATAAATCGAGATGCTCGTCAGCGGTTGCGCCGCGTCGCGATAGATGACGAGCAACGTCGCGCCGGCGGTGGACGGCGTCTGGTTGCCGGTGCCCGCCTCGGGCATCGTCACCGTGGTGAGCGGCAAACTGCTGGCCTGCAGATCGACGTCGTTGACGAGCAGGCGTCCGGTCGGATTGCCGTTTGTGTCCAGCTGCTTCGGCAGCAGACGCATGACGTCTGCGCGGAACATCGTCATCGTGTAGTTCGAGGTCGACCCACCTCCGCTCCAGCACGCGGCCGAGTACGGATTGAGCGAGGTGGAAGAAACCTTGGCGACGTTGATGTCCGCCCCGCGGAACTTCATCCCGTCGACCTGCGCGACGTTGGTCGCGATCGTTTCCCAGTAAAGGAAGGCAGCCAGAATGTCCGCGCCAGCCGGCACGCCGGACATGTTGATGGTGCCGGTCAGCGTCCCGCTTCCGGAGCTGCTCGTCTTCCCGAGGTCGACGCTCCCGACGGTGTAGTTGCCGGTGACGACGAAGTTCTTCGAGAAGGGCAGCGCGTCAAGCGGTTGCTGGCGCGCAATCGGGCGCTCGAACAACAAGACAACCGCGAGAAGAATGAGCGCGACAGTGGATCGTCGCGCCACAGGGGAGGCGTACTTGGTCAGCATTGCTGCTCCTTGGAACCGCTGCCGTCATGTCGCTGGATTTTGAATGGTGCTGTCCGAGCGAACAGTAGCGAACAGAAGAGAACATTATGGGCATCGAAGTGCCCGGTGTCGATGCAATTCGCGTTACGGAAGTGTGAAGATCCGGTCGATTCTCCGACACGGGATGACAGGCTCTCGGGATTACGGATTGCTCCGGTTCGGCCCGGAAAATGCCCTCGAGAATACGGTCATTGCCGGGTGGACCTCCTGCCCGACCTGGTCTCGCGCCAGGCCAGAAGCCAGGAAGCCAGAAGCTGATTTGGAGGGTGTTCCGGGGGCGGGGTTGCTTCGGTGCCGGCGCGACGGGCACCCGACATGACTTGCTCCACGAAGATAAGCGCAACGCCATAGACCTCTCATCGTCGAGAGAACCGGCGACAAAGCTCTCAACGCGTGGCACGCCTCAAATGTTCCAGAACGGACGGCCCGGGAGGCTTTACCATTCCCCGGTCCACCACCGGACAGACCCGGAGAACCGCCATGCCGAAGCCGCGCCTTCTGCTGTTTGCCTTGCTTGCGACCGTCTTCATCGCGCCGTGGCTCGCGTCGATGGACGCGCAGCAGCCGCAGTCTGTGACCCGGATGTTGCGCTCGCCGACCGTCAGTGC
>Ga0137451_1000553_pt1 | contig 11491 bp, 9 predicted proteins | sample EasRivERMGT500_2_FD_102336 | JGI IMG/M metagenome (GOLD analysis project Ga0137451, IMG submission 102336) | Soil microbial communities from meander-bound floodplain in the East River, Colorado, USA - East River MetaG ERMGT500_2 | ecosystem: Environmental > Terrestrial > Soil > Floodplain ... | reverse complement strand
TCTCCCGCAAGCGGGAGAGGGTGCGAGCGAAGCGAGCGGGTGAGGGGCGTTCACGTTCTGCCGCAAGCGGAAGAGGGAATATCAAGGTGATCTATCCGGCCGCCTGGCGCGTGATCGCGTGGATGTGCTTTGCGCATGTCGTGAGCATGGCCGGCTTTGCGACCTACGCGACGCTACTCCCGAGGCTGCAGGACGAGTGGGGGATGAACAACACGCAGGCGGGCTTGATCAGCGGGATGTTCTTCGCCGGCTACATGGCCGCGGTGCCGGTGTTGACGAGCCTGACCGATCGCGTGGACGCGCGGCGGATCTATCTCGTTTCGTGCGTCGTCGCGGCGCTCGCGCTCGCGGGGCTTGCGCTGCTGGCGCAAGGCGTGACGTCGGCGTCGCTGCTGCAACTTCTGGCCGGCGCGGGCATCGCCGGCACCTACATGCCGGGGCTGCGCGCGCTCACCGACAACGTGCGGCGCACCCAGACGCAGAGCCGGGCGGTGGCGTTCTACACGGCGGTGTTCGGACTCGGCACGAGCCTGTCCATCCTGTGTTCGGGCTGGATCGCCGACACTATGGGCTGGCGCTGGGCGTTCGGACTTTCCGCAATAGGGCCGTTGGCCGCGGGACTGATGGTGGTGCTGGGCCTGCCCGCGCGCAAGCCTGTACGACACACCGACACGCATGTGCTCGATTTCCGCCCCGTGCTGAAAAGCCGCGAGGTGCGGCCCTTCATCTTCGGCTATGCGGTGCACTGCTGGGAGCTGTTCGGCTCGCGCTCGTGGCTGGTTGCGTTCATCGTATTTGCCCAGGAGCTGCGCGTTGCCGAGGGAGCGGGCCCCGCCGCATGGTCGGCGGTCACGATCGCGGCGGCGGCGAATCTGTTCGGGCCGGCGGCGAGCATACTTGGGAACGAGTTCGCCATGCGCCAGGGCCGCGAGCGGCTGATTTGGAGGGCGATGCTGGCCTCGGGCGTGCTGACCTGCGCGCTTGGGTTTGCGTCTTTCCTTCCGTGGCATCTGCTCGCGGTGCTCGTGATGCTGCACATGACGCTGATCATGACCGACTCCTCGGCGTTGACCGCGGGCGTGGTGACGCGCGCCGATGAGCGCATCCGCGGCGCGACGATGGCGGTGCATTCCATGCTCGGCTTTGGCACGGGATTCGTGGCGCCTCTCGTCTTCGGCGTCGTGCTGGACCTCGGAGGAGGCAACCTGAGCCCGCTCGCTTGGGGCCTCGCCTTCATGAGCCTCGGGGCGGGGGCCATTTTCATGGCAGGGTTCATCCGTTCGCGAGTCTCGGGCGTGGCGACCTAGGAGCGATGGACGCGCCGCGGAAAATGCCCCGCGAGTGGCTGCTGCTGCTCGTGCTTTCGGCAATCCAGTTCAGCCAGATGGTCGATTTCATGGTGCTGATGCCTCTGGGCACGCAGCTCATGCGCGAGTTTGACATCACGCCGACGCAGCTCGGGTTCTTCGTCTCGATCCACACGCTGGCCGCGGGTTTCTCGGGCTTTCTCTCCGCTTTTGTCATCGACCGCTTCGATCGCCGGACCGCCGTGCTCGCCCTGTACGCGTGCTTTGCCGCGACCATGGCGGCATGCGCTCTTGCGCCGGGCTACGCGACGTTGCTGGCTGCGCGAGCGACATCCGGCGCCTTCAGCGGCGTGGTCGCGGCGAATATCTTCACCATCGTCGCCGACGTGGTCCCCGAAGGCCGGCGCGGCCGGGCATTCGGCGTCTTGATGTCGTCTTTTTCGTTTGCCTCGATCGTGGGCGTGCCGATCGCCCTGGTCCTCGCGCTGCATTTCACCTGGCGCGCGCCCTATGTGTTCCTCGCCGCGCTGTGCTCGAGCGTCCTGCTCGCGGCCTGGTTCGTGATTCCGCCGGTACGCGCGCATTTAACGCTCGGCGGCGAGCGCAACGCGCTCGCGCAGTGGAGGGTCGTGTTCGGAGTAGCCAACCACCTGAGGATTTTCGCGTTTTCGGGGCTGCTGGTGTTCTCGGGATTCCTGGTGTTTCCGTTCATCGCGCCTTACCTGGTGGCGAATGTCGGCGTGAGCGAGGCCGATCTGCCCCTGGTGTACCTGGTCGCCGGGATCGCGGCGCTGCTCGCCGCGCGCTTCGTCGGCGGGTGGAGCGACAGCATCGGCAGGCGCCCGGTGTTCGCCGCATGCGCCGGGGCCACGGCGGTCACGGTGCTACTGATGACCAGCCTGCCCCGCTCGCCGCTCGCGGTCGCAATGCTCGCTGCAATGCTGATTTTTGCGGCTTCCTCCGCGCGCATGGTGCCGGCGATGGCGCTCGTTACCTCGGGCGCCGAGCCGCGCTTGCGCGGCAGCGTCATGAGCTTCAATGCCGCGATCCAGCAGCTCGCGGCCGGGGCGGCCTCCTTCGTCGCGAGCCTCGTCGTGGGTCGATCCGCCGAGGGCGAGCTGACCGGTTACTGGATCATCGGGATGCTCTCTGCCGCGGGAACGCTCGCCTGCATCGCGCTCGCGCGCCGAGTGCGCTCGGCCGACGCCGCGGTAAGATAAACGCGGATTCACAGGAATGGCAAAAAATCTCCAGGTGATCGTCGCAGGGGGAGGGCCGGTCGGGCTGCTGACGGCGCTTGCGCTCGCGAAGCAGGACGTCTCGGTGCTCGTGCTCGAAGCCGAGCCGGCCCTCACGATCGACCTGCGCGCCGGCACCTACCATCCGCCCTCGCTCGAAATGATGGCGCCTTACGGTATTACCGACGAGATGCACAAGACGGCGATCAAGGTGGCGCGCTGGCAGATCCGCGACCGCCGGGAAGGCGTCATCGTCGAGTGGGACGTGACCGAAATCGGCGACCTCACGCCGTATCCCTATCGCCTGCACCTCGAGCAGCACCGGCTCACCCCCATCATTCTTTCAAAGCTCAAGGAATGCCCGAACGCCCGGGTGTGTTTCTCGCACAAGGTAACGGACCTCTCGCAGACCGCCGACAAGGTGACGGTGACCGCCGCGACGCCGGGAGGACCCGAAACGTTCGAGGCCGAATGGCTGGTCGGCGCCGACGGCGGCCGCAGCACCGTGCGCAAGTGCACCGACGTGGGTTTCGACGGCTTCACCTGGGACGAGCGCTTCGTCGTGGCGAGCACGACCTACGACTACGCGCCGCACGGCTACACCATGAACGCCTACCTCGCCGATCCGGAAGAATGGGCCGCGATATTCAAGATGCCCGACGAGGGACCGCCGGGAATATGGCGCGTGATATTTCCGGTGCCGCCCGAGGAGGAAGAAGCATTGACGCTGTCCGAGGAAATGGTCGAGCGGCGCATGCAGAGTTTCCTGCCGAGGAAGGAACGTTACCAGATCAAGTACAAGGGCATCTACAAGGTGCACCAGCGAGTAGCAAAGGAATTCCGCGTGGGGCGCGTTCTGCTCGCCGGCGACGCCGCGCACCTCAACAATCCCATGGGGGCTTTCGGGCTGAACGGGGGGATCCACGACTCGTTCAACCTTACCGAGAAGCTTGGGAAAGTATGCAGAGGCGAGGCCGGCGAGTCGCTGCTTGACCTCTACGTGCGCCAGCGCCGCACCGTGAACCTCGAATACGTGCAGGAGCATTCGATCAGGAACCTGAAACGGCTCAACGAAAAATCGGAGGAGGGGCGCAGGAAGAACTTCGATGAATTGCGCCGCAAGGCGGCGACCCGGGAAGGTAGGCGCGAGTTTCTTCTGGTCAGCAGCATGATTGCCAGCATCCGGCGCGCCAATGCGATAACCTAGCGACTGAACCGGGACGGAGGCGAACCCTTCCGCCCGGTGACCCGACGCCCGGCAAGAACATAAGCATAGGGAGAGCAGCATGGAAAAGATCTGGCTCAAGCACTACCCGAAGGGTGTCCCGGCCGAGATCGACTACAAGCAATACCGCTCGATCGGAGACCTCTTCGAGAAGAGCGTTGCGACTTACCGCGATCGCCCGGCGTACAACAACATGGGCAAGACGATCAGCTTCGGGGACCTCGACCGGATGTCGCGCGACTTCGGCGCCTGGCTGCAGGCGAAGGGCCTCGCGAAGGGTGCGCGGGTTGCGGTGATGATGCCCAATTGTCTGCAGTATCCCGTGTGCGTCTTCGGCGCCCTGCGGGCGGGTTGCGTCGTGGTCAACGTCAATCCGCTCTATACACCGCGCGAGCTCGAGCACCAGCTGAAGGACTCCGGCGCCGAGGTTATCGTCGTTCTCGAGAATTTCGCGCGCACGGTGCAGGAGGTGCTCGCGAGGACTCCGGTGAAACACGTGGTGCTTGCCGCGCTCGGCGACATGCTTGGGCTCAAGGGTGCCATCGTGAATTTCGTGGTGCGCAAGGTGAAAAAGATGGTGCCGGCGTTCGAGTTGCCGGGCGCGCTGCGCTTCAACGACGTGCTGCGGGAGGCGGCAGGCATGCAACTCAAGCCCGTGCAGATCGGCCACGAGGACATCGCTTTCCTGCAGTACACGGGCGGGACCACCGGCGTGTCCAAGGGCGCAATGCTGCTTCATCGAAACATACTCGCCAACATCGAGCAGGCCGCCGCGTGGCTGCTGCCCGGCATTGGAGACGAGCCGGCGGTGATCATCACCGCGTTGCCGCTGTATCACATTTTTTCGCTCACGGTGAATTGCCTCAACATGTTGAAGGTCGGCGGCTTGAATATCCTGATCACCAATCCGCGCGACATCCCCGCCTTCGTCAAGGAGCTCTCGAAGCACCGCTATAACATCATCACGGGCGTGAACACGCTGTTCAACGCTTTTCTGAACAACCCGGATTTCCACAAGCTCGATTTTTCCGCAGTCAAGCTGTGCGTCGGTGGCGGCATGGCGGTTCAGAAAGCGGTGGCTGAGCGCTGGAAACAGGTCACCGGCCGGACTCTGCTCGAAGGCTACGGCCTCACCGAAACCAGCCCTTGCGCGACGATGAATCCGCTCAACCTCGCCGAGTACAGCGGCTCGATCGGCTTGCCGATGCCCTCGACAGAAATCGTCTTGCGCGACGACGCCGGCAAGGAAGTGGCGCGTGGGCAGCCCGGGGAGATCTGCGTGCGCGGGCCGCAGGTAATGAAAGGTTACTGGAATCGCCCCGACGAGACCGCCAAGGTGCTGGGCGCCGACGGCTTCCTCGCCACCGGCGATGTCGGCGAGATGGACGAGAAGGGCTTCGTCCGGATCGTCGACCGCAAGAAAGACATGATTCTGGTTTCGGGCTTCAACGTCTATCCGAATGAGATCGAGCAGGTGGTGGTCATGCACCCGGGTGTGCTCGAATGCGCGGCGATTGGCGTGCCGGATGCCAACGCCGGCGAGGTGCCCAAGCTGTTCGTAGTGAAGAAGGATCCCGCGCTCACCGAAGCCGACATCCGCAAGCACTGCGCGGCCAATCTCACCGGCTACAAGAGGCCCAGATACATCGAGTTCAGGAAGGAATTGCCGAAAACGAACGTCGGGAAGATCCTGCGGCGCGCCCTGCGCGAGGAAGCGAAAGCCTGATTGTGCTTGACCAACGAGTTATTATCTAGCCGGCTTTGCCGAACAGGGGTGGAAGCGCATCAGGGGAAAGAATGGTGCTACCCATAATGGGTAGCAGAATACCCAAACTAGGTAGCTCGCTCAAATTTGAAGCGGCGCGCTTGTGGTTTGGGCCCGATGCGAACGAGTCGGGGTTTGACGGCTACGGCGGTTGCCGCGCCGGTCTTCAGGCGTTGAACGCCAGCGTATGCAGCGCCTCGACCCGGTTCTGAAGGCTCAGCAGTTGGCGATCGGCCGTCACGAGACGGGCCTCGTGGACGAGGGACGAGGCAACCACGACCGCATCGGGCAACCGCAGATGATGGTCCTGGCGCAACGCAATCACCCGATCGAGGAGCCGGGTATCCTGATGGGCAAGGTCGATCACCGTCACGCGCTTGAGAAAATCGGCAAACAGCTGCGTATCCTCCGGGGCCAGATCTGCAAAAGCGCGAAATTCGATCTCGGTGATGATCGAGATCCCGACCCACCGGGCTTGCCTGGTCACCGCGAGCAGTTCGCCGTGACCGCGCAGGAGGCTCACTACCGCATTGGTATCAAGCAGGCAGCGCTCAGACAGGCCACTCATCACGAAGCGCGCGCTGTGCCCCTACTGCATCTCCCAACCAGCGTAGGCGTCCTGCAAGATCGGAGAAATCATATCCCTGTTCGTGGGGGACGGTGGCGGCGACAGGTTCTATCATCAGGACCAACTCCACTTCCCCGGTGGGCAGGGCGGTGGGCACGTCGAGGCGCAGATGACCGTCGCGGTCAACACGACTCTTGAGCTTGAGTGTTTGCGTGGACATCAATGCCCTCTCAGCCGCCATGCTATACAGCGTTGCCCGGGGCCGCAAGTCTGTCGTATAGAGGTTGTTGAGCGACGGAGAGGCAAATCAATCGGTGCCGACGCATACGAAACCCATTCACGCAAGGTTCCCCCGTTCGTATCAACGAGGGGGGGTAACGGGGGAACCCTAGGTTTCCCCTGTTCGTATCAGCGCCCGAGTTCGGGATGCATGGCGAGCACGCGTTTGCGGAGCTCGAGCAGGTACGGGTCGCGCACGCCATGCTCGATCAGCCCGCGCACCGTCTCCATTAGATATTCGGCCGGCGTGCCGAGCTGGCCGCGCGTGCTCACCAGGGTCTTGATCACCGTTTCCAGCGGTAGCTTGCCCGCGTAGTTGGGGTGCTCCCGGTTGACGAAAAACGCGATCGCCTGAAGCGTTTCCTCGCCGGTATCGACTTTGGCCCAGCGCGGACAATAGGCCCCGAGCACCATCTCGCGCCGCCACAGAAGGCGCAGCTCGTCTTCAGCATGGCGCCCGGCGATGCGGAACGCCACACCGCGGCAGCTGCCGCCTGAATCCAGACCGAGCACGAGCCCGGGCTTCTGCAGCGAACCGCGGTTGACGTGCGACCACAGGCAGAAGCTGCGGTGAAAGCCGTGCAAGCGCGCAACGCGCCGCTCGTCGAAGTGAACGATGGGGTTCCAGACGAGCGAGCCGTAACCAAACAGCCACACGTCGGCGCCGCTCGGATGCTGCTCGAGCAGTTCCTGCAGTGAGGCCTCCTGGTCGGCATCGGAGAGCACCGGCGCTTCCGGATGCGCCTGGCGAAACGTCTTTCGCAGCAGGTCGTTCTCGAGATCGGCACGGGTAAGCGACATTCGAGAAGATTAGCAGCTTGTCGAAGGGGCGGTACAGCTCGCCCCCGGGGCGTTACGCTGCGCGGGCCGTGGAGCGTTCCGCGCGGAATGCCGCGAGCAGCCCGGCCTCCTTTTTTCTCGCGCCGTCGAGATGCCGGCGCTTGACGTGGCCGTAGCCGCGGATCTGCTCGGGAACGCTGGCGATTTCGACGGCGAGCGCATGATTTTCGCGGTCCAGGCGCTCGAGCAGCTCGGCAAGCGTCGCTTCGTACTCGCCGATCAAGCGCCGCTCGGTCCGGCGCTCTTCGGTGTGGCCAAAGACATCCAGCGCCGTTCCGCGCAGAAACTTGAGCTTCGCGAGGATCCTGAAGGCAATCCTCATCCAGGGACCGAACTCCGATTTCCTTGCTTCGCCCGTGATTGGATCGGGCTTGTTGAAGATCGGCGGAGCGAGGTGGAATTTCAGCTTGTAATTACCCTCGAACATGCCTTGGATCTTGCGCATGAACGCCGGATCGGAGTGAAGGCGCGCCACTTCGTATTCGTCCTTGTAGGCCATGAGCTTGAAATAGTATCGCGCGACCGCCTCGGTGAGCGCGGTGCCGGCGCCCAGGCTCGACTCGGCGGCGCGCACGCGCTCGACCAGCGCCCGGTAGCGCGCCGCATAGGCCGCGTCCTGGTAGCCGGTGAGGAATTCGACCCGGCGCGCAATGAGTTCGTCGAGGTTGCGCGAGAGCGCCTGCGAGATCGGGATCACCTCGGCCGGCGTCGCGAGGCGCTCGACTCGCGCGAGATCGGCCGCCGCGCGCCGCCCCCACAGGAACGCTTTCCTGTTGAATTCGACCGCAACGCCGTTCAGCTCGATCGCGCGGGCGAGCGACGCTTCCGCGAGCGGGACCCAACCCTTCTGGAACGCGTAGCCGAGCATGAACATGTTGGTCGCGATGGCGTCGCCCATCAGCGCCGTGGCGAGTTTTCCGGCCGGAACGAAATCGACGTTTTTCGCCCCCGCCGCCTCGACGATGTCCGCCTGCAGGTCGGTTCCGGGGAGCTGCCAGTCTGGGTTCTTCACGAAATCGGCGGTCGGCGATACCGTGGCGTTGACCAGCACCTTGGTGCTCTTGTCGTTCATTTTCGAGAGCGCCTCGGTGCCCGACGCGACGACGAGATCGCAGCCGAGCACGAGATCGGCTGCGCCGGTGCCGACGCGCACCGAGTGGATCTCCTCGGGCGAGCGCGCGATCCTCACGTGCGACATCACCGGGCCGAACTTCTGCGCAAGACCGCTCATGTCGAGCACGGTGGCGCCTTTGCCCTCGATATGCGCTGCCACCGCCACGATCTGGCCGATCGTGAGCACGCCCATGCCGCCGATTCCGGTCACGAGCATTCCGTACGGTTTGTCCAGTGCGGGCGCTTGCGGTTCCGGCAACTGCGCAAAATCCGGGTCACCCGCGGGCGAGGCCGCCTTGCCCTTCCTAAGGGTGCCACCTTCGACCGTCACGAAGCTCGGGCAAAAGCCTCCCAGGCACGAATAATCCTTGTTGCAGGCGGACTGGTTGATGGTGCGCTTGCGTCCGAACTCGGTCTCGAGCGGCTCGACCGAAAGGCAGTTCGACTTGGCGTTGCAATCACCGCAGCCTTCGCAGACGAGTTCGTTGATCACCACGCGCTTCGCCGGATCGGGGAATTCATTGCGTTTCCTGCGGCGCCGCTTCTCGTTGGCGCAGGTCTGCACGTAGATGATCGCCGAGACGCCTTTCACCTCGCGAAGCTCGCGTTGCACGGCGTCGAGTTCTTCGCGCGGCCGGATCGTCACGCCGGGCGCCCAGTCGAGTCCGGCGGGCAGCGGCTCTTTCTCGTCCACGACCGCGACGATGGGGGTCACGCCTTCGGCGGCGATCTGGCGAGAGACCCTCGCCGGGTCGAGCGGGCCGTCGATATGCTGGCCGCCGGTCATCGCGACCGCGTCGTTGTAGAGGATCTTGTAGGTCATGCTCACGCCGGCGGCGACCGCGGCGCGGATCGCGAGGAGCCCGGAGTGGAAGTACGTGCCGTCGCCGATGTTGGCGAACACGTGCGGGCACTCGGTGAAGGGCGCCTGCCCGATCCAGGAAGCGCCCTCGCCGCCCATGTGGGTGAAGGTCGCGGTGTTGCGGTCCATCCACAGCGCCATGAAATGGCAGCCGATGCCCGCCATAGCGCGGCTGCCTTCGGGCACGCGGGTCGAGGTGTTGTGCGGGCAGCCGGAGCAGAAATAGGGCGAGCGGTTCGCGACGACGCGCGGCTTGGCGAGCGCCTTCTCTTTGAATTCGAGGTAGGCGAGCCGCTCACGGTAGCGGTCGCCCATACGCTGGTCGAGTCCGAGCTTCGCAAAGCGGCTGGCGAGCGCCTTCACGATCAAGGCAGGGGACAGTTCGTAGTGTGCGGGGAGCAGCCAGTTCCCCGCGGGCTGCCCCTCCGCGATCGACCATTCGCCGTTGTCGTCGAACTTGCCGACGACGCGCGGCGGCCGCATGCCTTCGCGCCAGTTATAGAGCTCCTCCTTGATTTGATATTCGATGACTTGGCGCTTTTCCTCGACGACGAGAATCTCATCGAGCCCCTCGGAGAAACGTCGCGCGCCCTGCGGCTCGAGCGGCCAGGACATCGCCACCTTGTACAGGCGGATGCCGACATCGCGCGCCACGCGTTCGTCGATGCCGAGGTCGGCGAGCGCCTGCAACGTGTCCCCGTACGATTTGCCGGTGGTGATGATGCCCAAGCGCGGGGGTGGGTGACCTGCGGGGCCGTCCCATACGATGCGGTCGAGCTTGTTGGCCCGGCAGTACGCGAGCGCGGCGTACGCCTTGTAGTCGAGCAGGCGTGCTTCCTGCTCGAGGAAGCCGTCGGGCCAGCGGATGTTGAGGCCCCCCGGGGGCATGGCGAAGTCCGGCGGCGTCAGGGTTTTCACCCGCTGCGGATCGAGCTCGACCACCGCGCCCGACTCGATGACGTCGGTGACGCACTTGAACGCCACCCAGCATCCGGAGAAACGTGACATGGCAAAGCCATGCAGGCCGAGGTCGAGGTAATCCTGGACGCTCGAAGGGTTGAGAAGCGGAATACAGCAGGCCTTGAAGACGTGCTCGCTCTGGTGCGCGAGCGTTGAGGACTTGGCGGCGTGATCGTCTCCGGCAAGCACGAGCACCCCGCCATGCTTTGAGGTGCCCGCGGAGTTGGCGTGCTTGAAGACGTCGCCGCAACGATCCACTCCCGGCCCCTTGCCGTACCACATCGCGAACACGCCGTCGTACTTCGCGTCGGGGAAGAGGTTGACCTGCTGGCTGCCCCAGATGGCGGTGGCGGCGAGGTCTTCGTTGACGCCGGGTTGAAACTTGATGTGGTGCTCGGTGAGATGTCTCTGGGCTTTCCACAGCGCCTGGTCGAACCCGCCGACCGGCGAGCCGCGGTAGCCCGAAATGAAGCCGCCGGTGTTAAGGCCGGCGGCGAGATCGCGCGCTCGCTGCAGCATCGGCAGGCGCACCAGCGCCTGGGTACCCGTCATGAAAACGCGGCCGGACTGCAGCGTGTACTTGTCCTCGAGGCCGATTTCGTGGGGTCGGACGGGGGCGTTCATGTCATTTCCATGCGGCGTGGTGTTGCGCGAAACAGCAGAACTAAGTCGCCCGGCTATTTTACCCTCCCGATTTCACCCGGCGGACGCAAGGGCCTGAAAGCGCCGACGATCTTGAAACGAATCAGCGTTGAAACGGCTTTGAGTGTTGGACGGACCAGCGGCGGAAGCGAAATACGTGCCAGCCTTCGTTGACAGTCCTGAAAAAACTAACCATAATCAGCGGTTTCGTTCGGAGGGGTGCCCGAGCGGTTAAAGGGGGCAGACTGTAAATCTGTTGGCCTTGCGCCTACGTTGGTTCGAATCCAACCTCCTCCACCAGGTCATCGGTCGCCTCGAATGAGTTTGACGAAGGGTTCAGTCGTAAAGTTGGTTACACGGCGCGGGTGTAGCTCAATGGTAGAGCAGAAGCCTTCCAAGCTTACGACGAGGGTTCGATTCCCTTCACCCGCTCCAGATTGCGTAGCGAGTTTGCGTAGCGCACGTCGCCGTTGTAGCTCAGTGGTAGAGCACTCCCTTGGTAAGGGAGAGGTCGTGCGTTCGATCCGCACCAACGGCACCAACGAACAAGTGTAAAGGCAGGGGAACACATCATGTCCAAGAGCAAATTTGAGCGCACCAAGCCGCACGTGAACGTGGGGACGATCGGCCACGTGGACCATGGCAAGACCACGCTGACGGCGGCGATGACGCACGTGTTGGCGAAGAAGTAC
>Ga0137451_1000552_pt1 | contig 11499 bp, 13 predicted proteins | sample EasRivERMGT500_2_FD_102336 | JGI IMG/M metagenome (GOLD analysis project Ga0137451, IMG submission 102336) | Soil microbial communities from meander-bound floodplain in the East River, Colorado, USA - East River MetaG ERMGT500_2 | ecosystem: Environmental > Terrestrial > Soil > Floodplain ... | reverse complement strand
CGTCACCGCGGTCGAGCAGGAGCTGCGCGGCGTCGACCAGCGCAGCCGCGACGTCGAGCGCTCGCTCCAGTCGATCGGCCAGTCGGAGCGCAGCCTGCGCGAGCTGGTCCGCCGCCACCCCGAGGACGGCGTCGAGCGCGAGCTCGAAGCGGTCGCGTCCGGCGGGCGGCGCCTGCGCGAGCTCAAGGGGCGCCTCGAGGCGCGCCGCGTCGTGCTGCAGGCGAAGCTCGAGATGGCGCGCGCCGGCCTCCCCGACGAGATCGACGGCGAGGCGGAGGGGCGCGTGAGCCCGGTCGACGCGCTGTCGGCCGCGGCGCTGCCGGTCCGCGAGCATTGAGTGACACTTCCAGCGGCACCGCTCCTCGCGGCGCCGCTGGGCTACTTGCCGCGCGCCGAGAGCGGCAGCTTGAGCGGCGCCGGGCAGCCGGCGACCTTCACCACGAGCTCGCCGGTGACGGGGCCGGTCTCGGCGGGCGTGCAGGTGAGGTCGAAGCGGATCGAGCGCGTGGCGGCGTCGACCTCGTGCTCCTCCGTGAAGACCGCCGGCGTGACGACCGCCTCCTCGAGCTTCGGCGGGTCGGGTCCCTCCCCGTAGAGGCGGATCGAGAGCACGGTCGGCGCGCCGACCGGAGCCGGCCCGAACGCGAGCTGCGGATGCTCGAACCAGGCGGCGCCGCGCACCTCGCCGAGGAGGCGCACCAGCGTCTGCCGGTAGGTGCGCGGCAGCTTCGGCTTGAAGACGACGTTGGAGTCGAAGGCCGCGAGCGGCTTCGACGTATCGAGCACGAGGTGGAGCGTCGTCACGAGGTCGCGCGTGTCGTCGCGGATCTTCGTGACGACCGGCGGATCGAGGGTGACCTTGATCGGCAGGTCCTGCGCCACGTAGGGCTCGAGCACCGGATCCTCGGCCAGCTCCTTCGGCACGTGGACCACGACCTTGAGCGCCACCTCGGCCTTGTCGCCGACCTTCACGCGGCCGAAGTCGGCCTTGCGCGGCTGCGTGAAGACCTCGGGGATGACGGTGTACTCGATGATGAACTGCGCGGTGTTGCGCCGGAAGCCGCTGGTGCGCACGCTCGCGATCGTCTTCCTCGCCTCGGCCGTGGCCGCCGTCACCTTCACGCGCGCGACGGCCGCCTCTCCCGGCGGTATCGCGCGCGTGTCGTAGTCGACGCTCACGCAGCGGCAGGTGGTGAGGACCGAGTCGATCTTGATCGGCTTGTCGGAGACGTTGCGGACCTTGAACTCGACGTTCTTCACCTCGTTCGGCTCGAGCATGTGGAGGTTCATCGAGTCCGGCTCGATCTTGACGTCGGGCGAGTAGACCGGCGGCGGCGGCGTCTGCGCCGAGCTCGCCGCGACCAGGACGGAGGCGACCAGCGCGCCGGCGAAGCGCAGCGTCCGCGTGCCCCTCATCGCACGGTCGCCTTGCAGCGGACCACGAGCGGATCGGGGGCGCGATCGATCTTCACGCGCAGCTCTCCGGTGAACTCGCCGGCCTGCTTCGGCTCGAAGACGACCTCGATCTTCGCGGCGCGCCCGCCCGCCTCGAGGGCGCTCGTCGCCGCGAGCGCCGGATCGGACGGCTCGAGCGCGAGGATCTTCGGCGCGTCCGGCGTCGTCCAGCACAGCCGCACCGTCGCGCGCGACTTCGCGCCGACCTTCGTCACCCACTGCAGCTGGCCCGGGTCGAGGTACCAGCCGGGGTGGACCTCGCCCGAGACGACGAGCCGCGCCGGCAGGTGCGACGCCGAGTCGAACTCGAGGACGGCGCGGAACGCCGGCACCGGCGTCTTCGCGTCGAGCTCCAGATGGAGCGGGAGCGCGACGTCGCGCACGCCCGCCGTTTCCGTCGCCTTCGGCTCGCCGAGCTTCCAGCGGAGCGGCAATTCCTGATTGAGCTTCGGCGCGAGCGCGAGCGGCGGGCTTCCCGCCGCCTGCTGGTATCGCACCACGACGTCCGCCGCGCCGTCGCTGCCGACCACGCGCCGCCCGAAGGAGACCTCGGCGGGCGCGAAGGAGAGTGCGGCCAGGACGACGTAGTGGATCTCGAGCTCCTTCGTGGTCACCGCCGAGTCGAACGCCTGCACGAGGGCGTTCAGCCGCTTCGAGCCGCGGTTCTCCGCGTGCACGACGACCTTGACGAGGCGCCGGCCCCCGGGCGGGATCTCGGTGGGCTCCCAGGTGAACGACGTGCAGTCGCACGAGCCGTCGATGTTCAGGATCCGCAGCGGCCGCGTGTCGGTGTTGACGATGGTGAATTCGCAGCGCCCCTCCTGGTCGGGGCGGAGCGTGCCGAGGTCGACGTCCTTGGGCTCGAGCTCGAAGGAGTAGGGCGGGATCTTCGTGCGCGGCTGCTGCTGAGGCGCGGACGGCGACGCGATCGGGGGCGCGACGGCCGCCTCGGCGGGCGCGACGGCCGGCTCGCGCCGGCAGGCCGGCGCGGCGCACGCGGACGCGGCGACGGCGATCGCGGCGAGGCGGCGCAGCGCGCTCACGCGCCCCCTCCGTGGAGTCGCGCCAGGATCTGCGGGAGCTCCGCGCTGAAGCGCGAGCGCGGCAGCACGTCGCCGACGCCGCAGGCGCGCGCCCGCTGCGCGAGCTCGACGTTCACGTGCGAGAGGAAGGCGACGGTCGGATGGCCGGCGGCGAGCTCGGCCACGCGCGCGAGCCCGGCGGCGCCGACCGAGTCGAGGTCGACGATGCAGCCGCCGAACGCGCGGGGCGGCGCGGCCGCGGCGGCGCTGACCTGGAGCGGGATCCCGAGCGCGCGCGCCGTCGCCTCGATCTTCGCGCGGAAGAAGAGGTCGCCGGTCCACACGAGCACGGGAGCCGCCGCGGTCATCGCCGCCGCCCCCTCCGGAACTCGCAGCCCCCGCTCAGTCGGGGATGACGAGCGTCTGCCCGACCTTGAGCTGGTTGGGGTCGGGGATGCGATCGCGATTGGCGTCGTAGATCGCATGCCACTTGTGGACGTCGCCCTTGTAGTAGAGGCGCGCGAGGCTGTACATCGTGTCGCCCCGCTTGACCACGTGCGACCGGCCGGCCGGCGCGCCCGCACCGGAGGTCGAAGCGTAGCTCGTGCTCGCGTAGGGCGCCGGGTCGGACGTCTCGCGGCCCGCGTCCTTCCAGGTCGAGCCGGTCGTCGCCGGCTTCGCGTAGGGGTCGCTCTTCTCGGCGGCGGGCCGGTCGGGGATCGCCGTCTCGTCGGCGGGGCGCTGCGACTTGCATCCGAAGCTCGCCGCCGCCACACCGCCATCCAGGTCGCTGTCTGCAACGAACGCAAAAAACAACGTCGCCGATGCGCCATTCGCTCCCTCTCCCCGCCTCTTGAGGACGTGTCGTGCGGACGGCTTGGCTGACGTGGGGACCGCGCATCGCCGGCGCTGCGACCTCTCTGGTCGCGGACGTCGACCCTTCCGCCCTCCCGACGGATCTCCCGGATCGACGCTGTCCCCGAGGGCAGTTGATTGTAGCAGGCGGCCGGGACCCCGGGGCGAGCCCCTCCGGCCGGGGCGGGGCGCGCCGCTCAGCGCTCGGAACCGCGCTCGCCGTCGGTGCTGTTCACCTCCGGGTCGCGCGTCTCCTCGCCCATCAGGACGCGCTTGAAGCGCTGCAGGACGTCGCGCCGCTGGGTGTCCCCGCGATTGCGGTAGATCAGGACGAGGTTGCGAATCATGCGCAGCAGCATCGTGCCGTCGCCGATCGGCAGCAGGTAGCTCGGGTCGTACCCGAACTCCCCCTCCTCGAGGTATCGCAGGCAGTCGGTCTCTCCGAGGATGCGACCGCCGCCGAACGCGTCGATGAAGAGCGGCGGCTTCGCGCTCACGTGCTTCAGCAGGAAGTGGCCCGGCATGCCGACGCCGACCAATGGAATGCCGAGGCGGCGCCCCACGAACAGGTAGACGGCCGAGAGCGAGATCGGGATCCCGGTCCGCCGCTGCAGCACCTTGTCGAGGTAGGAGTTGTCGGGGTCGTAGTAGTTGCGCTGGTTGCCCTGGAAGCCGAGCTCGCGCGCGAAGAAGCGCGTGAGCGTCGCGACGACCGCCGACGGCGCGGTCACTCCGTCGATGCGCGTGCCCAGGTCGTCGGCCATCGCGTCGAGTGCAGCGCGGATCGTCGCCGGGTCGAGCTCGTGTTCGCGCGTGCGACAGAGGAGGATGCACCCCTCCTCGAGCGCGCTCGGGTCGCGATCGAGCCGCGGCGCCAGTGCGCGCAGCTCCCGTTCGAGCAGCGCGAGCCGGACGTCGTCACGCGCCAGTCGCACGCGTGCGCGCAGCTTCGCGTCGGGACCCGCGACCGCCTGGTCGAGTGACGACAGCGCCGACGAACCGAGTTCGCGCAGGGCGCGCCGGGCTTCGGCGACCACGCGAGGATTCGCGTCGCTCAGCAGTGAAACCAGCGCGAGGAGCCGCGCCTGGTCCGAGGAATCCATCGAGGGCTCCCTGGTACCCTCGCCCGAGATGGCCAACCTATAACGCGACAACCAGGACGCACAAGACGAGGGAATCTTGCGTACGCGCCGCCGCCTCGATGCGTGGCGGTTCCGGCCATTCAGCCGTTCGGCGCGGCGCCTCCGTCCTCGACCGCGATCGACGCCGCGAGCCGCTCGATCGCCTCGGCCGCAGGCAGCGACGGCAGCGCGCCCGCGACCGTCACCGCGAGCGTCCCGGCCGCGACCGCCCGGCGCAGTCGCGCGTCGATCGGCGCGCCGGCGCATTCCGCCGCGACCCACGCTCCGATGAAGGCGTCCCCCGCGGCCGTCGTGTCGACGACTGCCACGCGCGGCGCCGCGGCGCGACGGAGGCGGCCGCCGTAGCTGTGGATCGCTCCGGCGGCTCCCAAAGTGAGCGTGATGCGCGCGAAGCCGGCGCGCCGAAGGGCGGCGATGGTCGCGCCGGCGTCGGCAGCAACGTCGCGCGCCGTCGCGCCGACCAGCAGCGCCGCTTCGCTCTCGTTCACGATCAGGTGGTCGACGTCCCGGGAGAGCTCGAGCGCGCGCCGGTCGGCGGGCGCCGCGTTGAGGTGCACGGTCGCGCCGCGCCCCGCGGCCGCGCGCGCGAGCCCGACGACCTCCGCGAAGGGAATCTCGAGCTGGAGCACCGGGTGGTCGCCGGCGCCGGCGGCTTCCGCCGGCAGGTCGCCCGCTCGCACCGCGCCGTTCGCGCCCGCGACGATCACGATCCGGTTCTGGCCGCCCTCCTCGACGACGATCAGCCCGCAGCCGGTCGGCCCGTCGACGTCCCGGACGAGCGTGTCGTCGACGCCGGCGGCGCGCAGGCTCGCGCGCAGCTCGCGGCCGAAGTCGTCGCGGCCGACGCAACCGACGAGCGCGACGGCGGCGGCACGGCCGTCCCCCGCGGCGGCGGGCGCCGCCGCGACCGCCCCCGCGGCGGCGCGAGCCGCCGCGACCGCCTGATTCGCCCCCTTGCCGCCCGGCACGCTCGCGAAGGAGTTCCCGGCGACCGTCTCCCCCGCCGCCGGCGCCCGCGCGCAGCGGACGACCAGGTCGGCATTCAGGCTGCCGACGACGACGATCCGCCCCGCCATCAGAGCCCGGCGGCCTTCGCTTCCTGCCAGAGCCGCTCCATGGCGTCGAGGCCGGCGCTCTCGATCTTCTCGCCGAGCTTCGCCTCGACGTGGCGGAAGCGCCGCTCGAAGCGGGCGTTCGCGCCGCGCAGCGCCTGGTCGGCGTCGAGTTCGAGCTTGCGCGCGACGTTCACGACCGCGAAGAGGAGGTCGCCGAGCTCCTGCTCGCGGCGCTCCTTCGAGTCGCGGCGCGCCGCCTCGAGCTCCGCGAGCTCCTCCCTCACCTTCGCGAGCGCGCCGTCGGCGTCGGGCCAGTCGAAGCCGCTCTTTGCGGCTTTCTTGCCGAGCTTCCAGGCGCGGGCGAGCGCGCTCATCCGCTCGGGCACCTCGTCGAGGCGCGAGCCGGCGATCCCCTTCGCGCGCTTCTCCTCCGCCTTGATGCGCTCCCAGTTGGCGAGCACGTGGCCCGCGGTCTTCGCCTCGACGTCGCCGAAGACGTGGGGGTGGCGGTGGATCAGCTTGTCGCCGATGCGGCGCGCGACGGCGGCGAGGTCGAAGTGCTTCGCCTGCTCGCCGATGCGACTCATCAGGAGGACGTTCATCAGGAGGTCGCCGAGCTCCTCGCAGACGTCGTCGGCGCGCCCGCGCGCGACCGCGTCGGCCACTTCGGCCGCCTCCTCCTGCGCGCACGGCGCCATGGTGGCGAGCGTCTGCTCGCGGTCCCACGGGCAGCCGTCGCGCAGCTGGTCGACGATGGCGACGAGGCGCGTAAGCTCCCCCATTCGTGGATCGGAGCGCGGTTCGGACATGGTTTCGGCTCGCGTGGAGTCGGCGGGATGGGAGACGAGCGAAGGGCGATGATGCGCTTCGACCCGATGGCTGTCGATTGGCCGGCGTCGCGCCGCCCCGGCATCTACGTCAAGGTGCTCTGGACCGAAGAGAAGAGCGGCGACGCCGCGGTCCTCGTCCGCATGGATCCCGGCTGCGAGTACCCGCGCCACCGCCACGTCGGCGACGAGGAGGTGCTCGTGCTGCAGGGGGGCTTCCGCGACGAGCGCGGCGAGTACCAGAGCGGCGAGTTCCACCGCTTCGCGGCCGGCTCGATCCACGCGCCGGTCGCGCTCGAAGGCGAGCTGCCGTGCGTGCTGTTCGCCGTCGCGCGCGGGGGGATCGAGCTCCTCGACCGGAAGAAGAGTTCGCCCGCCGGCTGAACCGACGCGCGCGCCCGCCGGTTCGAGTCGGCAGTCGCGGGCCCCGCGCGACGTCGAGAGGTGCGGACGATGACGACGCGGATGAAATGGCTCGCGCTCGCCGGCGTGGCCGGCGCGCTCTCCGGATGCTCGACCCACCGGACGATCCGGGAATCGAACGTCGAGGGCTCCTGGTCACCGGCGGACGTCGAGCTCCTCCCCGGCAGCTCCCTCACCCTCGAGAACGCGACCACGCACGAGCGCGTCGCCATCGAGGTCGCCGACGACGGCCGCGTCCACGCGGAGCGTGCGACCGGCAGCCGGGTCGACGCGGTCGACGCCGACTCCTTCGAGGCGTTGAAGCGCGACCATCCCGAGTTCATCGACGCGCTGCGCGCGTTCCGGATCGACTACCGGTTCCACGCGGAGCTCACGACGGAAGTCCGCGGCGACTGAGCCGGACCTCGGCGGCGCGGCGACCCGTTCGAGCGGCCGTTCCCGGTGCCCGGGAAGCGCTTCCCGCGGTCGCATCGCGAGCGCGGCGGCGCACGAGGGTGCGCGCGGGCCTCCCCTTTGCCCGATGCGCCGCGATGGAGACGCTCCCCCCTCCCGCCGCGACGCGCGCGGCGCCGCCCGCCGGCGCGCAGCGCGCCGGGCTGCTCCGCGTGCTGCTGCCGAAGCGCCATCGCTTCCGCGCGCTGCGCGCCTGGCTGAATCTCCTCTCGATCGCGCTCGTCGCCGCCGTCCCGCTCTCGGGAAGCGGACGGATCGACCTCTGGCGCGGGCGCCACCTCGCGTTCGGCGCGCCGTCGTCCTTCGGCCGGGCGCTGCTCGCCGCCTTCGTGTTCGGGGCGTGCTGCTACTTCGTGACCTTCCTCGTGAACGCGGTCGGCGGGCGGCTCTTCTGCGGCTTCGGCTGTCCGCTCGCCCAGATGAACCGGCTGCACGAGCAGGTCGTCGCGTTCGCGGGCGACGCGCGGCGACGGCGGAGGGCGCGCCTCGCGACGGGCGCGCTCGCCGTTCTCTTCGCCGGCTCCATGGTCCTCTGGTGGGTCGACCCGCGCGTCGCGGTCGAGGGTTCGCCGCGCGCGGTCGGCGTCGCGCTCCTCGCGTGGGCCGCCCTCGCGCTCGCCCTCGTCGCGCACGCGCGCGCGTGGAACTGGGCCTTCTGCCGCGGCTGGTGTCCGGTCGGCCTCTACTACTCGGTCGCGACGCCGCGCAAGTCGTTCGGCATCGCCTTCGACCGCGCGGCCGGCACCTGCGTGTCGTGCAACGCGTGCGACCGCGTCTGCCCGGCGCTGCTCGCGCCGCGCGACCTCCTCGGAACGATCCGGCGCGACGAGGGGCTCGCGCTCGCCGAAGGGCCGGCGATGAACCACTGCCTCTCGTGCGGCGACTGCATCGAGGCGTGCGAGCACGTGCTGGGCAGGCGCGGGATCGCGCCGATCCCCCTCTCCTTCGCCTTCGGGGCTTACGAGGAGCGCCTGCCCGCGCCGTCGAACCCGCTGGCGCCGCCCCGTCCGGACTGATCGCTCCGAACTACGGCGAGCCGGCGCAGCACGACTCCGCGCCGAGACTCGCGCCGAGGAACCCGCCGCGCCAGAGCGTCACGAGGGCGAGCGCCAGCACGAGCAGCGACGCGAAGCGCGACCACGCCCCGCCCGCGCGCGGCGCCACGACGCGTCCCGCGCGAGCGAGCAGCGCGAGCGCGCCGAACGTCGGCAGCGTCGCTGTCCCGAACGCGAGCAGCGTGAGCGCGCCGCCGCCCGCCGAGCCGCTCCCCGCCGCCAGCGCGAGCGCAGCCGCCGTCGCCGCGCAAGGGAGGAGGCCGTTCGCCATCCCGAATCCGAACAGGCCTGCGAGCGAGGGGCCCGCGAGCACGCCGCGCAGCCGCGCCGCGAGGCTCGCGACCGCGCGGCCGAGCGCTCCCGGAGCGCGCGCGAGCAGTCCGAGCCGCTCGAGCGCGACGATCAGCAGGGCCGCGCCCGCGACCGCCGCGAGCGCGCGCGCCGGCACGCCGAGCTCGAGCAGCCGCCGCCCCGCGGCGCCGCACGCGCTGCCGAGGAATGCGTAGACGAAGAGGCGGCCGGCATGGAGCGCCGCGAGCCGCGTCAGCGCCGCGGCGCGTGCGCCTCCGCGAGCACGCGCCGAGGTGCAGGCGAGCAGCGTGAAGCCGCCGCACATGGCGGCGCAGTGGAGCGCGCTCGCGAAGCCGAGCAGCGCGGCGAGCGGGACGGACGGCGGCACGGCGCGGGGCTCAGCGCGCCGCCGGCGGCTCGAAGCGGCCGAGCCACGCGAGCAGCGTCAGCGTCCCGGTGAAGACGAGGTGCGTCGCGGCGCCGACCGGAGCCGGGATCTGCTCGACGATCCAGCGCCCGCCGAAGAGCGCCGGTTGCAGCCACGAGAGCACCGCGTAGAAGTTGACGAGCCAGAGCGCGACGCCCGCCGCCGCCGCGAGCCCGAGCCGCCGCGTCAGGCGCGCCGACGGGAACCAGCGCTGTCCGATCGCGTGCAGGATCGCCCCGAAGACCATGCCGGTCGCGAGGTAGAGCAGCACGCCGCTCGACAGCGCGACGCCGCTCTCGATCGAGAGCGCCTTCTCCCCGAGCGGAAAGGTCAGGTACACCTTGATCAGCCGCAGCGGCTCGAGCCCCATCATCAGCGAGCCGACGACGTTGAAGAGCAGGCTCGCCCCCGCCGCGACCAGGCCGAGCACGCTGCCGACCACGACGTGGTAGGTCGCGTAGAAGCGCTCGGGCCACCACGGCTGCGTCGCCGTGCCGGCCGCGAGCCGCTGGCGGATCTGCTCCGCGCGCGACTCGACCTGCTGGAGCTCCTGCACGAGCGCTGCGGTGGGCGGGACCTCGCTCTTCGGCGCGTCGCTCATCGCGGTTTCCTCTTCGCGCGGGCGGACCGGTCGTCCGTCCGGAACCGGGAGCCGGCGCAATCCTCCCGCCAACGCGCGCGCTCGCGCGGCGGCGTCGCGCGCGGCGGCCGGCGCGGTGGCGCGCTGCGGAACCCTTCCCGACGCGCGTGCCGGCGGCGGGAGACCGTTCCCGGCGCCCCGGTGCCGGGCAAAGCCCCGCGCGGGGTCGCGCGCGGTGGCACCCGTTCTGCAATCGGCCGCCGTCGCGGACGAGCCGTCCGCGCGGGGCGGGAACGATGCCGAAGCCAAAGCGCGCGAGACGGTGGGCCATGCTCGTTGTCGTCGGAGCCTGCGCCGCCGCGGTCGGCTGTTCCGACGACCCCGACCAGCTCTTCTACGAGCTCGACCGGTCGGACGGCTTCACCACCGAGCAGCTGCGCGGACGCGGCCTCTACGAGCGCTACTGCATCGGCTGCCACGGACGCGACGGCGACGGCAAGGGGCCGGCGTCCGCGTTTCTGGACCCGCGTCCGCGCGACCTCACGCGCGGCGTATTCAAGTTCCGCACGACGCCGACCGGCTCGCTCCCGACCGACGGCGACCTGCTGCGGACGCTGCGCGAAGGCGTGCACGGCACGTCGATGCCGAGCTGGAAGCTCATCCCCGACCGCGAGCTGCTCAGCGCGATCGCCTACCTCAAGGCCTTCTCGACGCGCTTCGACACGAAGGTCCCGCGCCCGTCGATCCCGCTGCCCGGAGCCCCGTCCGACCTCGCCGCCGCCGAGCGGATCGAGAAGGGCCGGAAGGTCTACGCCGACCTGTCGTGCGACAAGTGCCACGGCGTCTCGGGACGCGGCGACGGCCCGTCCTCCAAGACGCTCGTCGACAGCGAGGACCACCCGATCCGGCCGTTCGACTTCACGCGCTACGCGCCGAAGGGCGGTGCGCGGCCCGAGGACCTCTACCGGACCTTCATGACCGGCCTCGACGGCACGCCGATGCCCGACTTCTCGTCCCAGATCCCCGACGAGTCCGCCCGCTGGGACCTCGTCGCCTTCATCCTGTCGCTGCGCGCGAGCGTGAACCCGGAGAAGCGATGAACGCCGAGCCGCCCGCCCCCCTCCCCGCCGCCGCGTCCGCCGCGCCGCTGGTCGACGTCCCGGTCGTGCGCCGCCACCTCGTGATGGGCTTCGTCTGGCTGCTCACGTCGATGGCGGCCGGGATCCTCTTCTCGCTCCAGTTCCTGCAGCGCTACCCGTCCCTGGCGCAGGTGCTGTCGCCCGGCCGCGTCCGGCTCGTGCACACCAACATCGTCGCCTACGGCTTCCTGCTCAACTCGTTCATGGGCGTCTGCTACTGGATCGTGCCGCGCCTCTCCGGACGGCCGGTCGGCTCGCAGAAGCTCGCGCGGCTGCTCTTCTGGGCGGTGCAGGCGGCCGACGTCGCGCTGATCGGGATGCTGCTGGGCGGGATGGCGCAGGCGGTCGAGTGGGGCGAGACGCCGGTCGTGCTCGACCCGGTGATCGCGATCGCGGCCGTGACCTTCTTCGTCAACATCAGCGTGCCGATGTTCAAGATCGGCAAGCGGCCGGTCTACGTGACGCTCTGGTACTTCTGCGCCGCCTGCGTCTGGACGCCGCTCGTCTACGTGATGGGCAACTACCTGCCGCAGTTCTTCGTGCCGGGCGCGGCGGGCGGCGCGATCGCCGGGCTCTTCATCCACGACCTGGTCGGCCTCTTCGTCACGCCGCTCGGCTGGGGCGCGATGTACTACTTCGTGCCGCTGCTGCTCGACCGGCCGATCTGGAGCCACGCGCTCTCGCTGATCGGCTTCTGGGGGCTCGCGTTCTTCTATCCGCTGCAGGGCGTCCACCACTTCCTGTGGAGCCCGATCCCCATGTACGCGCAGTACGG
>Ga0137451_1000551_pt1 | contig 11500 bp, 8 predicted proteins | sample EasRivERMGT500_2_FD_102336 | JGI IMG/M metagenome (GOLD analysis project Ga0137451, IMG submission 102336) | Soil microbial communities from meander-bound floodplain in the East River, Colorado, USA - East River MetaG ERMGT500_2 | ecosystem: Environmental > Terrestrial > Soil > Floodplain ... | reverse complement strand
CTCCACCGCGCTCAACTGCCTGTGCATGGAGGTCTACTATCGTTATCCGCGCGTGTTCGGCGCGAAGGCGGATCCGAAGGCCGCCGCACCCGCCAAGCCGCCGAAGTGACCCGATCGAGTGATTCACGCGGCGCGCCCCGACCCCGGGGCGCGCCGCGCCGTTCGTGGAAGGATCCCGAGTGATGCTCCCCCTGATCGCACTCTCGTCCCTCTTCCTCCTCGTCTCCGGCGGCCGCGGCGGCAACGCCGACCTGACCAAGGTCCTCTCCGGCCGCGACGACATCGACTTCGGCCGCGCGCTCGCGGTCGCCGGCTACAGCGACCTGGCCGAGGGGCTCTGCGCCGCGATCCAGAAGCAGTACGCGGGCGACGCCGCCAAGGTCCTCGAGTGCGAGGCGCTGATCGGCGACATCCACTACGACCAGGCCAACCGCGAGACCGACGGCGCCCGGCGCCGCGAGAGGCTCGAGAAGGTGCTCGAGGAGAAGAGCAACTTCGTCACGAGCCACGGCGACACGGCGATCGGCCAGGAGGTCGCGGAGTCGCTGCCCAACCTCTTCCGCAGCGTCGGCGACACGCTGATCTCCCTGATCGACACGACGACCGACGAGACGCAGAAGGGCGAGTTGCGGCGCCAGGCGGCGAAGGTCTTCGACGACGCCGAGGGCTTCGTCGCCAAGCGCGTCGGCTCGCTGCGCGCCGCCTACGAGGGGCTGCAGCAGGAACTGCAGGCGATGCCGCAGCCGGACAAGCCGGACGAACCCGGCGCGGAGTACGTCGCATTGCAGGAGAAGGTCGACCTCGCCGGCAGCCGCTACCTCGTCGCGCGCTCCGGGCTGGCGCAGACCATGTACTTCCACGCGACGACGCTCGCGGCCGACGACCCCAAGCGCGCCAAGCTCCTGAACGACGTCTCGGGGATCTACGACGACCTCGAGCTCGAGTTCTCCGACCGCCTCGCGATCTTCGACGGCTTCATCTTCCGCGGGCTCGCGCAGGACGGGCTCGGCAAGACGGACGACGCGCTCAAGTCGTACGACATGGCGATCCGCGTGCGGGAGAACTTCCAGCGCAACGAGAAGACCGGCGTCTATCCGGTGCCGGAAGAGGTCGCCGGCGTCATGTCGAACGCCGTGCACCAGAAGATGCTGCTCCTGATCAAGAAGGGGCAGGCGGACGAGGCGATCAAGGTCGCCAACGACTTCTTCACGACGACGCAGGACGCGTACAAGTCGGCGCGCGCGATCGCGATCCTCGCGACGCTCTGCGACGCCTACGACTCGGCGGGCGACCAGAAGGGGCTCGAGCGCACCGCCAACAAGCTGATCGAGGTCGACCCGCGCGGCCAGGGCAAGGCGATCGGCCTCAAGTGGCTCGGCGGCGGCGGCGGCTCGAGCAAGCTGAACGCGAAGAACCTGCTCGCGCTGGCGAACCAGTCGGCGGGCGGCGGCGAGACCGACAAGGCGATGGACCTCTGCCGCCAGGTGCTCGCGCTCGCGCGCGGCCAGGCGAACGAGCAGGACCTCGGCGCGGAGGCGTGCGTGCTCCTCGGCGCGCTCTACGGCGGCAAGGAGCAGTTCGAGGAGGCGGTCGTCGCGTGGGACACCGTGATGGAGCGCTACCCCAAGGGCTCCTCCGCGCCCGACGCGCTCTGGCGCTCGATCAACGGCTACATCAAGCTCGGCGCGAAGCAGCGCCGCGCCCTGTGGGACAAGCGCTACCGCGAGCGCGTCGCCGCGCTCGGCACCAACTTCCCCAAGCACCCGAACGCGAGCCGCGTCATGCTGCTCGAGGGCCAGCGCCGCGAGGACGAGGGCGACTTCCTCGCCGCCGCGCAGTTCTACGACAAGATCCAGAAGGGCAGCCCCGCCTACGAGGAGTCGCAGTTCCGCGCGGGCAACGCCTACGTGCGCCACGCCCGCAAGCTCGCGAGCGACGGCAAGACGGCCGAGGCCAAGACGATCTACCTCAAGGCCGAGGAGATCCTGCGCCGCGCGATGGCCGACGCGAAGGACGCGATCAAGAGGAACCTCGATCCCGACGCGAAGCCGCGCCTGGTCGGCGTCGACTTCTCCGCGCGCGTCGCGCTGGCCGGCGTCCTGCTCGCCGAGGCCGTGAACAAGCCGGGCGAGGTGATCGCGCTGCTCGAGGACGCGGAGACGCTCTTCCCCGGCGACGGCGACAAGCTCGGCAACATCTGGGACATCCGCTTCCGCGCCTACAAGGCGGAGGGGAAGCTCGAGGAGGGGCTCGCCAAGCTCGAGGCGGCGCTCAAGGACAAGACCAGCGCCGCCGGCCTCGACCGCGTCGCCGTGGCCGCCGGCGGCGAATTCGACAAACGCGCCATCGAGCTGCTGCAGGCGAAGCCCGATTCGACCGAGGTCGACGCGCTGCTGAAGAAGGCGTACGACTGGTACATGCGCGGCATCGCGCCGCAGCTCGAGGGGCGCGTGTCGATCAACGCGCCGCAGCTCGAGGGCATCGCGCAGCGCTTCTTCATCTTCGGGCTCCACCTGAACCGCGTGCCGGTCGACGTGCAGTCGTTCATGGAGTGGACCGGCAAGGCGACCGCGCCCGACACGTGGCAGCAGGCGATGCGCCTCTACACGACGCTCCTCCCCTACTCGAGCAACCCGCGCACGCAGCTCGACCTGGCGCGCGTGCAGGCGTGGCTCGGCAAGTGGAAGGAGGCGTCGGTCAACGCCGCCAAGTACTTCGACCGCGAGCACTACATCGACCTCGGCAAGAAGGAGATCGACCGCGACCAGCTGCAGGCGCGGCCCGAGATGATGTTCGCCCTGCTCGAGTGGAGCGTGATCGAGGCGAACGCCGCGCACGGCGATTCCGAACCGACGCACAAGGACCGCGCCGAGGCGATCTTCGCCACGATCGGCGGCAGCGTGAACAAGGACTCGAAGATCTGGTGGCTCTCGAAGTACCACTGGTACGCGCTGCTCTACGACATCGGCGAGTACCCGAAGGCGGACTTCGGGCTGCGCTCGCTCGAGCGCAACTCCACCAACTACGACGACGGCAAGTTCGGCCTGGCCGACAAGTTCAAGAGGCTGCGCGTGGACATCGACGCCAAGCTGACCAAGTGACGGCCGCGCCCTTCGCAAACCGACCGACGGATCCCCCACTCTCATGTCCATGAACTTCCTCACGGTCGCCCTCCTCGCGGTCCTGCCCGGCGGACGCGGCGGACCGGGTGCCGACGACGACACCCTCGTGATGCGCGACGGCACGTCGCGCAGCGGCAAGGTCCAGGCGGCCGAGGCGGCCGGCTGCGTGCTCGCGGTCGGCAAGAAGACCGAGACGGTGGCGTGGACCTCCGTCTCGAGCGTGCAGTACGGCGGCGCCAAGGAGTTCGACGTCGCCCGCCAGCAGGTCACCGAGGGCAAGCGCGACGAGGGGATCGCCGCCCTCGAGCGGCTCGCCGCCGACAAGAAGATGCGCGCGCCCCTCCGCCAGGAGGTCCTCTTCGAGCTCGCGCGCGTCTGCGAGGCGAAGGGCGACGACGACAAGGCGCTCGCGACGTGGCGCGAGCTCGCCAAGAGCTACCCCAACGGGCGCTACCTCGTGGGCGGCGGCAGCTGGCTCGTGCTCGCGCTGCTCGGCCGCAACGACCCGGGCGGCGCGCTGCGCGCCGTCGACGAGATGACCAGCGACGCGCGCGGCGCCAACGCCGACGCCGCGCAGGTCGCCGCGCTCGACCTGCTGCGCGGCCGCGCGCTCGAGGGGCAGAAGAAGTTCGCCGACGCGCAGACCGCCTACGAGCGCGTCGCCGCCGTGAAGGAGATGCCGCCCGACTACGTGGCGGCCGCGCAGCTCGGCGTGGCGCGCGCGCTCCAGGGCGCCGGCAAGAAGGACGACGCGGTCAAGCGCTACCGCGAGCTGCTGGAGAAGCGGCCGCCGCCGCTCGTCTCCGCCGGCGCGTGGAACGGCCTCGGCGACGCGTACTGGGACGGCGCGGTCGGCAAGAAGGACGTCGACGCGCTGGAAGAGGGGCTGCTCGCCTACCTGCGCGCCGTCGTCGTCGACGCGCCCGCGCCGGCCGAGCCGCCCGAGGAGCTCGAGCGCGCGCTCGCCGGCTCGGCGCGCTGCCTGCAGGCGCTCGCCGACTTCGAGAACAACAAGGAACGCAAGGCCGCGCTGGTCGAGCGCGCCCAGAAGCGGCAGGATGACCTGAAGCGCCTGTTCCCGACCTCGCGGCTGCTCAAGTCCTGAGTCGCGCGGGCACCCCGATCCGAAACCCCGGCTGAGAGGACCGTCAGGAACCTTCCATGGCCATCTGCGAGAACTGCGGGAAGAAGTACACGCCGACTCCGAGCGCGCCCGACTGCCCGAACTGCGCGCCGCCGGAGGAGCCGGAAGAGATCATCCCGTCGCGCGCGAAGGCGCGCCCCGCGGCACGCGCGCCGGCACGCGCCGAGGCGCTGCCGCCCGCTCCCGCTCCGCGCGCGGCGCAGGGCCGCGCGGCCGCGCGGCTGGCCGCGAAGCAGCTCGCCGCGGCGCACGCCGCGCAGCACGCGCACCTCCACCACCCCGAGCTGCTCGAGAAGCCGACGGTCGAGCCGATCGTCAAGATCGGCTTCGGCATCGCGGGCGGCCTGATGGTGCTCGTGCTCGTCGTCGTGATCGTCGTGAACGGCAAGCACAAGGCCGCGGCCGCCGCGGCCGCCGCGCTCCAGCAGTCGCAGCGCGAGTACATCACCTACATCCGCGACCGCATCGTGGCCAACGACGTGAACGGCGCGAAGGCGGCCCAGGAGATCCTCACCTGGACCGACTCCCACAAGGAGATCTGGGAGCACGACGAGGACTACCGCACCGAGACGCAGAGCGCGATCACCAAGTCGCGCGTGCTCCTCGAGCAGAGCCAGCAGATGAAGGACATGGAGGACAAGCTCGCCGGCGTCGAAGCGGGGCTCAAGAATGCGGCGGGGCTCAACGTCGAGAACGTCCGCGACATGCAGACCAAGCTCTCCGAGCTGTCGCGCATGGAGATCGGGACCGAGACGTTCAAGAAGCGCGTGAAGGACGCGGTCGCGGAGTGCTCGCACCTCTACGCCACCAAGCTCCACGACGACTCGATCGCCTTCGCCAACGGCAACGCGAGCCAGCCGCGCCTCGCGCTCAACCGCTACTACCAGGCGGAGGACGAGCTGCGCGGAATGCTCGAGGCCGCGGTCAAGGCGGAGGCCGCCACCAAGAGCCAGGACGACCGGAACTTCTTCCAGCCGCTCTACAAGGAGGTCGCCGAGGCGGGCGACCGCACGGCCGTGCAGCTCTTCACGAGCGGCGACTCGAGCGCGATCGAGAACGCGTCGCAGACCGACCTGCTCACCCCGCCGCAGGCGACCAAGTGGAACCCCAAGCGCTTCCAGGCGCTCAACGGCGGGCTCGAGATCGACGGCGGCGCAGAGGGCGGCAAGAAGGCGACGATCGTCTCGATCCTCGACCTCGAGTCGCCGCGCAACTTCGTGGTCGACCTCGAGTTCACGATCGACAAGGGCGTCGTGATCCTCTACTTCCACCTCGGCAGCCGCGCGACCGAGGCGACGCCGTGCCGGCGGCTCGAGACGGAAGGCCAGTCGCAGAACGTGCAGCCGGGCAAGCTGACCAAGGTGCGCTTCGCCGTCATCGGCGACCAGTTCACCTGGCGCTTCCTCGAGGACGACCTGCAGAGCGGCGAGATCAAGGAGACGCTGCCGTGGAACAAGGCGCGCAAGGGCGCCATCGGCTTCGAGGTCAATCCCGGCACGAAGCTCCGCATCTCCAAGATGAAGATCAAGACCCTGCAGTGAGCTGAGCCATCGCGAAGCGGCCCGGCGCGGGACCTCCGCGCCGGGCCGCGCGTCAGATCTCGCGGACCCGGATGCCGCGTCGAGCGAGCGCCGCGAGGTATTGGTCGGCCGGCACGCACTCGTCGGGAGTCCAGACGCCGGCCGGAGCGATCTCCTTGCGGACCTGCATCTGGGCGGTCACGGACAGCGAGTACCCGGTCGTCCGCATCATCGCGCTGATGCCGTTCTCCACGTCGTAGGCGTCGACCAGCTCGAAGCCGGCGCGCGCCGGTTTGCCGTCCCGCTTCCCTTCGCAGACGACGCGCAGCGCGACGAGGTCGCGGCCGCGGGGCTTGTCGAGCTTCGGCCGCAGCACGGAGATCACGAGGTCGCGCGGCTTCACGCGCGCGCCCTTCACGTCGACCTCCTCCGACGAGAAGAAACCGAGGTCGCGCAGCGCCTCCATGATCTTCGCATGGCCGGGGTAGCGCAGCGTCTTGTACTCCATCCGGCCGATCTTCCCCTCGTACTTGAAGCTCATGGTCGAGAGGCCGCCGGCCGTGTGGAACGCCTCGAGGCGGCCGAGCGGCGGCGCGAAGTCGACCGGCTCGAGCTCGGAGAGCGCGGCGCGCTTCGCCGGCCGCCCGTTCTCCAGCACGAACGAATCGGACGTGTAGTAGTCGAGCACGCCCTCGAGCGAATAGACCAGCTGGTAATTGAGCGGCGGCTCGGGCTTCTGCGGCAGCCCGCCCACGAAGAGACGGCACGAGTCGACCACGTCGAGCTTCTTGATCGCCGCCTCGGCCAGGACGTTCACGAGGCCCGGCGCGAGCCCGCAGTCGGGGACGATCGTGATCCCCTTCTTCTCGGCGAGCGGCGCGAGCTTCTTCTGCTCGAAGACGATCTCCGTCTTGCCGCCGAGGTCGCACCAGTGGACGCCCGCCGCCGCGGCGAGCGCCGCGAGCGGGCCGTTCAGGTAGTAGGGCACCGCCGAGAGCGCCGCGTCGACGCCCGCGAGCGCGCGCTTCACCGCCGCCTCGTCCTTGACGTCGAGCTCGATCGTCTTCAGCCGTCCCTTCCCGTCCGCGAGGAAGGGCTGGAGGAAGGGCCGGAGCTTCCCGATCGAGACGTCGGCGAGGCGCACCTCCTCGACGTCCTTCTGCTGCAGGAGGTCGAAGGCCGCCGCCGATCCCTGCAGGCCGGCGCCGAGCACGAGCATCCGCATCGTCAGGACTCCGCACCCGGCGCGCAGACCGGGGCGCGGAGCTTAGCGGCCGCTGGTCGCGCGGCGCGTGCGCTGCAGCGCGAGCACGGCGAACGCCGTCCCGTAGGAGCGCGTGTACTCGCTGATGTGGAAGTCCCAGGTCGAGCCGTCCGCCTCCTGGACCTCGAGCAGCTTCTGCTGGAGCTGCTTCGCGAACGGCGCGCGCTGGTCGGTCGGCAGCAGCTCGATCGCCTCGCTCGCGTAGTAGTGGCCGAACAGGAAGAAGTAGGCGGCGACCGCGTACCACGACTCGTGGGGGATCGGCTTCTTGCGGGCGACCGCGAGGAAGCGGTGGTGCTCGAAGAACTGCTCGAGCCCCTGCTTCACCACCTTCGGCTCGAGCAGCCCGCCGCGCACCAGCGCGACGTTCCCGACCTGGATGCGGCCGAGCGACCCCTTCACCTGGTCGATGAACTCGAGGTTCGCCGGCGAGCTCACCGCGCTCACGTTGTAGGTGAAGGCGCCGGTCGGCAGGCGGGCGTGCGCGACGCACGCGAGCGCCTTGTTCAGCATGCGCGGGTCGACCTCGAGCCCCGCCTTCTCCGCGTCGAGCAGGCCGATCACCGCGGCCGCGGTCGTGAACGACGTGGTCCAGGCCGGCGGGATGGTGGTCGCGTCGGTGTCGTAGTAGGCCCAGCCGCCGAACGGCGTCTGCCAGCGCTCGAGCGCCGCGATCAGCTCCGTCGCGCGCGCCACCATCGCCGGCCGGCGCGGGTCCTTCGCGAAGCGCTCCAGCGGGAGGAGGCGCGCGAACGCCTGCACCCCGTAGACGTAGGCCCAGACGTTGTCGGTGTCCCACTCCGAGACGCGCTTGGGGAGCGGACGCTGCAGCAGCCCGTCGACGGCCTTGTCGAGGGCGACCTCGTCGGCCGCCGTCGTCCCGCCCTCGGCCAGCGCCATCGCGCCGAGCCCGGTCGTCGCGTAGGTCCACGCCTCGTAGGTGTGGAGCGTCGCGAACGACTCGTTGAACATCACGTTGCGCGGCGCGCCGAAGCTGCCGTCCTTCTCCTGCGCCGAGCGCAGCCAGGCGACGCCCTTCGCGACGGCGTCGGCGACGGTCGCGTCGAACGACGGCGCCTTCGCGACCACGGGAGCGGCGCCGCCGGCCGGCGGCGTTCCCGCGTCCTGCGGCACGACGAACGCCGCCGCGAACGCGAGCGCCGCTCCCGGCGCGAGGATCCAGAGAGGATTCACGGCCGCGTCACTGCGCGCCCGCTTCAGGATGGGCCGCCTTCTGCTTCGCCTTGTCGGTCTCGCGCACGAGCTTGTTGACCTCGTTCTGCTGCGCCTTGACCGCCATGTCCTTGTCGATCTGCCCGCTGCGCAGCCCGAACTCCGCTCTGCGCAGGTCGCCGGTCTTGTCGGTGACGGCCGCCTCGAGCTTGCGGAGCGCTTCGGGCTGCTGGACGTTCACGAGGTCGTCGAGGTCCTTCTGCTGCAGCGCGAGGTTCTGCCGCAGCCGCTCGAGGCGCCGCTTCGAGCGCGCCAGCACGATCTCCTTGGTCTTGTCGGCGAGATCGTCCTTCGAGTACATGAGCTCGAGCTGCTGGAGCTCCTCCTCCTGCTCGGTGAGCGAGTCCTTCGCCTGCTGCAGGTCGAGTTGGGCGCGCGCGCTCTTCTGCGGCATCTCGACGTTCACGTAGTGGTCGCGCGCCTTGTTCGCGACGGTGAGCTCGAACTTCGCCTTCTCCACCGCCGCCGCGCCGTCGATCCGCTGCTGGTCGGCGTCCATGTTCGCGCGGTCGAGCTTGATCCGGGCCAGCTCGAGCTGCGCCGCGGAGTCCTCGGCCTTCTGCTTCAGATCGTCGGCGCTCGGTGCCGCCTGCGCGGCGGGGGCCGGCGCGGCAGCACCCGCTGGACTCGGCGCACCCGGCGCGCCCGCCTGCGGCGCTGCACCCGTCGCCGGCGCGTCGGCCGGGGTGGCCGGATCCTTCGACGTCATCGAATCGCAGCCGACGGCGCAGCAGACCAGGAAGACGGCGGGGACGAGCGGGCGACGCATGCGAGTTCCTCCTCCTCGGGACCGGACCCTTCCAATGGCGCGGGAGCATATCGGCGCTCCGCCGGGAGCAGCACGAGGGCCTTGCGCCGAGGTTCCCGGAGTGATTGAACGCAACGCTCGCGAGTCGAAAGTGGAGTCGTCGAATGAGTCGCGCGGGGTGCCTCCGTCCGGATGGAATCGCGCTCGCCGCGGCGATGGTGACGCTGTCTCCGAGGTCGTCAGGGCAGGAGTTGCTCTGGAAGGTATACGGAGACCCGTCGCATTTGGGACTCGGATGGGTCGTCGAAACACTGGGCGATGTCTCGGGAGACGGGATTCCCGACATCGTCGCGAGCGGAGGAGGTTACGTCCGCGTGCTTTCGGGCGCCGATGGGTCGACGGTGTACACCATTCAGGCGGCCAACTTTGGTGACGGATTCGGGAGTTCAATTGCTGTCCTGGGCGACATCGACGGTGACGGCGCCTCCGACTTCGCAGTCGGGGCACCGTTCGCGACGCATACCATTTTCATCAGGGCGAGGTGACTGTCTATTCGGGCCAGACTGCGTCGCCGAAATACTCCGTCGTAGGTACATCGACCGATGGGCTCGGATGGGCTTTGGCGGGGCTCGGGGATCTGAATGGTGACGGGATCGGTGATCTCGTGGTCGGTTCGGGAGTGAACTACGCCCTGGTGCTTTCTGGCGTGGACGGCAGTTTGATCTGGACCCTCACCAGTCCATCGACACCGGTACGATTCGGAGAGGTCGTCGGTGGCGGTGGGGACGTCGATGGAGACGGCATTCCTGACGTGATCGTCGGCGACATCTATTCGAGCTTCGGCGTGAGGAGTGGCGGCGCCGCGTCGGTCTTTTCAGGGGCGACCGGTTTGTTGCTCTACGAATTTGGTTCGACGAGGAAGAACGCCTTTTTTGGTGCAGCGGTCACCATTCCCGGTGACATTGACCTCGACGGATTCGACGACGTCCTCATTGGCGCACCGCGAGATGACCGCACTCCGACCGGTTACGGCTACGCGGTGGTCTACTCCGGCAAGGACGGGACGATCCTGTTGTCCTTCGAGCCTTTTGAGGGAAACAGCTACACGCATTACCCGCTGGATTGGGCTCTCGGCGCGTCCTTGCGCGGCGTCGGCGATACGAATGGCGACGGCTTCGTCGATCTCATGATCGGAGCCCCAAACTACGTAGACGGCGTCGGCATAGGCTCGGCGTTGATCTACTCCGGCCGCGACGGGAGCTTGCTCTACCACATCCAGGATCTGTCGAACTTCGCGAGCAGCGGATTCGCCTCCGCCCTGGTGCCCGCCGGCGACCTCGATGCCGACGGACTCACCGACTTCATCGTCACCCAGCCCACCGAAGACGACGGCTCGAACGCCAACGTCGGCGGCGTCAGCGCGTGGAAAGGCCACGAGTTCTACGTCGACGCCCGCGCGCGCGTCGCGACCTCACAAGTCAACGTCACCGTCACCCCGGGCCAAGGCATCGCCGGCAATCCCTACGCGCTCTTCCTGCTCGGCATCAACGGCACTCCGACCTTCACGCTCCTGAGTGTCGGCGTCCTCGACGCGTTCGGCCGCCGGGTCATCGACGCGCAGGTCCCCTTTGGCGTCGGCGCCAACACCCTCGAACTCCAGGCGTTCACGCTCGACGCCAACGGCAAGCTGCTCCCGAGCGGCGTCGAGACCTTCCTGACGCAGTAGCCCGCGCGATCGGCGCAGGCATTCCGGAGCTCCGTTGCGGCCCGCGCGCGGCGGAAGCATGATCGACCGATCGCGGCCGCGCGGTCCGGTGCGGCCGTCCACCGCCTGCTGCAGCAGGCGGATCCGGGGGAACGGGAGCCGTCCATGGGTCCGATCGCACGGGTCGTCGTGTCTTCATTCACTGCTTTCGGCCTCGCCGCGTGCACCGGCGGCTCGAACGAGGTCGTCCCCGCCGGCGGGACCGCCGGCACCCGGCCGTCCACGATGGCGAACGAGGTCGATTGGCGGGTCCGTCTCGTCCCCTGCTTCGACGGCAAGACGCTCGCCGGGTGGAAGCTCGTCGGGGGCGACGGGCGCGGCTACGTCGTCGAGGACGGGGCGATCGTCTGCCCGAAGGACGGCGGCGGCAACCTCTTCCTCGAGAAGGAGTTCGGCGACTTCGCCTTCAGCGTCGAGTTCCAGACCGAGCCGGGCGGCAACAACGGCATCGGCATCCGGGCCCCCTACGAGGGCGACGCCGCCTACGTCGGCATGGAGGTGCAGGTCCTCGACGACTTCGACCCGCAGTACGAGAAGCTCCTCCCCGGCCAGTACTGCGGCTCGATCTACAAGGTCTCCCCGGTGAAGCGCGGGGCGCTGAAGCCCGCCGGCAACTGGAACCGCATGGAGATCTGGGCGGTGGGCCGCCACGTCAAGGTCTGGATCAACGGCGTGCTCAGCAACGACGCCGACCTGAACGCGGT
>Ga0137451_1000550_pt1 | contig 11503 bp, 6 predicted proteins | sample EasRivERMGT500_2_FD_102336 | JGI IMG/M metagenome (GOLD analysis project Ga0137451, IMG submission 102336) | Soil microbial communities from meander-bound floodplain in the East River, Colorado, USA - East River MetaG ERMGT500_2 | ecosystem: Environmental > Terrestrial > Soil > Floodplain ... | reverse complement strand
TCCCGCGCTCGATGTAGGGGGCGCGTGACGCTTCGTCGGTGCGGAAGTAGAGCCGCCCGCGAAAGATGATCCCGAAGAAGGTGTCGCCGCGATAGAGGCCGTGGCCGCCGAACATGGCCCTGCACTCCACGTCGCCGGCGCCGCCCAACTGATCGAGCACGAAGTCGCGAAACGAGGTGCCCGAGCCCGCCATCTCCCCGGCTAGCGCAGCATCAGCGTGCGCACGGCCCGCTGGTCGCCTGCGCGCAGGCGGTAGAAGTACGTGCCGGGCCTCGCCCGGTCCCCGCGGTCGGTGGTGCCGTCCCACTGCGCCTCGTGGCTTCCGGCGGGCAGCGTCGCGTCCACCAGCGTCCGCACCGCGCGCCCGGCGACGTCGTAGACGCGCAGCTCGACCGCGACCTCGCGCGGGATCTCGAACGGGATGATCGCCGCGCCGCGCGCGGGGTTCGGGCGGCTCGTGGCGAGCGCGAACCGATGCACCGGCGCCGGATCACTCGCGTCGACCCTCCGTGGCCGCTTGAGAACGGCGGCCCTGCCCCGGGCGCTGCCGGCCGGGCTCACGTCGAGAAGAACCGACACGGTGCCCGCGCCGGTGTTGGCGGTCACGATATCGTGGCCCCCGTTGCCGTCGAGGTCTGCGATCACCAGGGTCTTGGGATTGACGCCGACGCCGCATGCGGCCGGCGTGCCCGTGAAGCCGCCGCTCCCGTCGTTCGCGAGCAGGATCACCTGGGAGCTTCCGGCGAGCGCAACGGTCAGGTCGATGTCGCCGTCGCCTTTGATGATCGCGGCTTCGATCGAGCGCGGGTTGCGTCCGACCGGAACGTCCGCGTAGCGCGTGAAGACGCCGTTGCCGTCGTTCTTCAGCACCGTGATCGTGTTCTCCTTGAAGTTCGTGACCGCGATGTCGTTGTCGCCGTCATGATCGAGGTCGGCGACCGCGGAGCTGAGGTTCCAGCCGGCCGCATAGGGCACCTGGGGGAAGAACGTTCCGTCGCCGCGGTTGATGAGGATGCCCACCGACTGGCCGTCGTAGTTGTTGAGCACCAGGTCGGGCATCTCGTCCTGGTTCAGGTTGGCGGCGCGCACCATGTACGGACCGAGCCCCACTCCGTAGGTGACCGGCGGCGCGAAGCTCCGGCCGGCCCGGCCGAGCCGCACCGAGACCGAGCCAAGGCCGATCGCGTCGTTGTAGTTCGCGGTCACGAGATCGAGCCGGCCGTCGAGGTCCACGTCGGCCACTGCGACCCAGCGCGGGTGAGGACCCACGGCCACGTGGATGCCGGCGGGGAAATTGCCGTCCCCGCGGTTGTAGAACAGCGTGACGTTGCTCTCGACGTAGTTGGACGCCACGAGATCGGGCCGGCTGTCCCCGTCCAGATCTCCGATCGCCAGGTTCTGGGACAGAGTGCCCAGCGGGTAGGTGCTCCTGGGGGCGAAGCCGCCCTGGCCGTCGCTGATCATGACGGAGAGCGTGTTGTCCTCGTTGGAGGCCGCGAGATCGAGAGCGCCGTCGGCGTTCAGATCGCCCGCCACCAGCCCCGAGGCGCCGACGCCCGATGCGAGGTCGAAACGCGCGCAGGTCTGCGCGGCGCCGCTGATGAGGACCGACATCGAACCGGCGCCGCCGACACCGTAGTCCGCGGTCACCAGATCCGGGCGGCCATCGCCGTTCACGTCGCCGGAGGCCAGACCGTGCGCCCCCATGCCGCTCGCGAAGTAGAGAGCGGGATAGAGGAACGTGCCATCGCCCCGTCCGGCGAGCGCGATCACCTGGCCGAGGTCCTGGCGGGCGACGGCCACGTCGGCGTGCCCGTCACCGTCGAAATCGGCGACCGCCGTGCCTGCCGCCATGCCGTAGAGGGGCGTGTTCCCCTTGAAGGCGAACGCGCCGCTGCCGTTGTTGAGGAGCGCGTTCATGGTGCCGGCTCCGTCGGACACCGCCAGGTCGGGGTTCTGGTCTCCATCGAGGTCGCCGATGGCCGTGAACAGGACGTAACCCGGAACCGCGTAGGAAGACGGCGCCTCGAAGGTCCCGTCGCCGTGATTGAGAAGCACCGACGCAAAGCCGTAATCCCCGGTCGCGAGATCGGGCCGGCCGTCTCCGTTCAGGTCCCCGGCTTCGATGGTCCGGGGACCCGTCGCCACGGCGTATGCCGCCGGCGCGGCGAAGCTCCCGTTCTGGTTGAGCAGGACGACGACCGCACGGGCCGTGGAGTCGACGGCGCCGAGCGCCGCGAGGTCGATGAGACCGTCGCCGTCGAGATCGGCTGCAGAGATCGGCCCGGTCGAGGCGCCCACCGGGATGGAGAACTCGAAATCGAAGCCGCCACCACCCAGGCCGCGGTACACCGCGATCGAGCCATCCACGCCCGAGAGGGCAAGGTCGGGGGCGCCGTCCCCGACGAGGTCCGCGATCGCGAGAAAGCGGGCAGGCGCGTCCACCGGAGTTGTGCCGACGAAGATCCCGTTGCCGTTGTTCAGGAAGATCTCGACACCCCCGCCGATCGTGGCGACGGCGGCGTCAAGATCACCATCGGAATCGAGGTCGCCGAGGGCGACGGAGGTCGCGGGCTGCGACAGCGGGTAGCTGGTGGGCGGCGCGAACTCGACGCCGGCGGCGGCGAGCCCGGTCACGGCAAAGCAAAATGTCAGCGCCGCAAACGCCGCGGCGAACCGCGATCCATCGATCCTGCAGGCATGCATGGTCATTCTCGGACCTCCGTTCAGGCTACGGTGGTTCCTCCCTTTAGAAAAAGCCTGCTCCCGGCGGTGTGAAGGGGCAAGCGAAATCACCTATGCCATACGCCGCCAGCGACTTGCGGGCGCAACGCTTCGGCCGTTCGCGGCTTCCGGATTCCCTTCTCTTCGGTGATCCCGCCGGAGCGCCGATACCCCGGTGTCGCGGCCCCCGGCCTCGCGCCTCCGAGCGCGCGGAATGGGAACTCGGGTTCACGCGGAGGCCGCTTCGCTCGTGCGGTGGTTTCCGTCGCTGCAGGCCTGGAAATGCGATACGATTGTGGATTGTGATGCACACGAGCGGATCCACCGCGACTCCCCGCGGTCCGGGACCGCTCCACCAAGGAGAATCGAATATGAAGAGAAGTATCGGAGTGGAGTCGGTTCTGATCGCCCTGCTTGGATTGGCATTCGCTGTCGGAACGGGCGCCTCGACCCCCGTGGCCACTGACAAGATGCCGGAGCCGGTCGCGAACACCTTCAAGACCATGTTCCCCAACGGGACGATCGACAAGCTCGACGCCGAGGAGGAAGAGGGCGTCATGGTCTACGACTTCGAGTTCCGCGTCGGAGATCGTGAGAAGGAGGCGGACATCGCCGCCGATGGCACCATGATGGAGTCCACCCTCGTGATCGTGGCCAAGGACATCCCGCCGGCCGCGATGAAGACCATCAAGAAGACCGCCGGCAAGGCGACGCTCGGGCGCCTCGAGTGGCTCGAGACCTTCTACAAGACCGAGGCCGGCAAGCTCGTCAAGCTCCCCAAGTCCGAGATCCACTACGCGGCGGAGCTGCATCGGGACGGCAAGACGGCGGAGGTGTTCGTGACGCCCGCCGGCAAGGTCACGGAGGCCCCGGACTGGAATGCCGCGGCACCCGTCACCACGAGTACCGGGGGCAAGACCGGAAAGTAGCTGGGGCGGGGCACGGCGCCCCGGCCGGCGTTCCCATCGGGCGAGCGGCCCGGTCGGGAACGCGGCCGGGGCGCTTTGCTGCTTAGGCCGCCCGGCGCTCCTCCGGCCACTCGATGGTGGTCGCCTCCCGGGCTCCGGGGGCGATCCCGCCGCCCATGAACACGAAGTAGCGCCATCCTTCGGCGTCGGGGAAGAACTGGACCCGCTCCCGCTTGTCGGCGAAGAACTCGTCAACTGCCCGCCGGGCGCCCGGGTAGACGGGGCTGCCGTAGTCGTCGAGGACGATGTACCCGCCGGGCAGCATCCTCGGATAGGCGAACTCGAGGCAGGAGATGTAGGAGTCGTAGAGATCGCCGTCCAGGTGCACCAGCGAGAAGCGCTCCGCCGCCAGGACCGGGAGCGTGTCCTCGAAGAAGCCCTTGATCACCGTGACCTGCTTCGAGAAGCCCATCCTCCTGATGCGCGCCGTGAGCTCCTCGAACGATGCCTCGTTGAGGGCGCCCTTGTGGACCAACGGGTGCAGGGTCCCATCGTCGAGCGCGTCCTCCGGCGTTGGCTCGGGGAACCCCTCGAAGGAGTCCAAGCCGTAGAGCCGGGCGGGAATCCCGCGGCTGCGGAGCAGGTGGGCCATGCCGAGGAGCGTGGCGCCATGGTGGGTGCCGCATTCGAGGACGGCGCCGGGCACGGCGTGCATCGTGCGCACGATCCGCGCCAGCGTGTAGAAATCCGACCTCCGGCGCGGCGTCGCGACCCCCACTCGCCTGAGCAACAGGTCGGGCGGGTTGCGGAGGCAGCGGTAGGCCACGCACGCAGCGGCATCGATGGCGGCGCCCAGGAGCCGGAACCACCGCCCGCGGCGCACGGGGGGCACGGTGGCGGAGCCTTCTCCGCCCGGATGCCGGGAGGGATCGGCGGCAAGCCCGGCGACCGATCGGGCGCTCGATTGCCGCGCGGAACGGAGAACCGTGAGGCGGGGGGGATATGAAGGGGGGACGGCCATGTGCCGGGTTGTCGGCCCGCCCCCCGTCCGGCTTGAGACGCTCGGCTCCTCGCACCCCGTCGAAGGATCCCGCCGCCAATCCCGGCGCCGATCCTCCTTCGGAGATCGCTTCGGCATTGGTAGGATGCGCCTCCGTCATCGGGCCGGAATCCCGGCCGGCATGGTGCGATCCTTCGACAACGTTCTGGGAGGTCGATAATGCGTCGCCATCGTCTGCTTCTGGTTGCGGGTCTGCTCCTCGCGGCGTGCTGCGGCGCCGCTCCCTCATCGCTCGCGGCCGACGCCCCGCCGGTCGCGCCGGTGCGCAACGTCGTCGACGAGTACTGGGGCCAGAAGATCGAGGATCCCTACCGCTACATGGAGAACCTCAAGGACCCGGCGGTCCAGAGCTGGATCAAGGGGCAGGCCGATTACACGACCTCGCTGATCGGCCACCTTCCCGAGCGGGACCGCGTGCTGGCCCGCATCCAGGAGCTGGAAGCCGGGCGGCCGTATCGCATCTTCGACATCGACCGGCGTCCCGACGGCCGGCTCTTCTATCAGAAGATCGCATCCGACGAGGATCTCCCGCGCCTCTTCACGCGCGTCTCGCTCGATGGCGAGGAGAAGCTGCTGGTGGATCCTTCGACGATGAAGCCTGCCGGGGGTGGGCACTACTCGCTCGGCTTCTACGCGCCGTCGCCGGACGGCAAGCGCGTGCTCTACGGGCTCTCGCCTTCGGGATCGGAGCAGGACGTGCTGCACGTGCTCGACATCGCATCGGGCAAGGCGCTCGCCGACACGATCGACCGCATGGAGGCGGGCTACACGAATCCCCAGTGGCTCCCCGACGGCAGCGGCTTCTACTACTCGCGCCGCCGGTCGCTCCCCCCCGACGCGCCCGAGACCGAGGGCTACAAGAAGACGTTCGCCTCGCTGCATCGCCTGGGCACGAATGCCGATTCCGATCCGCTCGTCTTCGCGATGGACCTGTGGCCGGTCGTGAAGATGAGCGACGTCGACTTTCCCAGCATCGTGCTCACGGCCGGCTCCTCGTACGCGATCGGCAAGATCAAGCACGGCGACGCGAACCCGCTCACGCTCTACGCGGCGAAGCTCCCCGCGAACGGCGATCTCACGAAGCGGGAGGGAATGGAATCGCCGTGGAAGATGATCTGCGACGCCGCCGACTCGGTGGAGGACTTCGCCGTACACGGCGACGACATCTACCTCCTGACCGCGCGCGGCGCGCCGCGCTTCAAGGTGGTGCGCACCCGGCTCGCCTCGCCCGCCTTCGCGTCGGCTGAGACCGTGGTCCCGCCGAGCGAAGCGGTGGTCTCGGGCCTCGCTGTGGCGAAGGACGGGCTCTACGTGCAGTTCCGCGACGGCGGCGCGAGCCGGGTGACGCGGCTGGCGTTCGAGGCGGGTGCCGGGCTCGAGCCGGTCGCCCTGCCCGACCAGTACCCGTCCGGCACGATCGCCAACGCCGATCCCGAGGTCGAGGGCGTGCTCGTCCAGACCGCGGCCTGGACGCGCGCCGGGAAGACGTACGCCTACGATCCCGCGAAGAAGGCGTTCGCGGACACCCGTCTCAACCCGATCGGCAAGTTCGACGCGCTGCCCGGATTCGAGTCGGTCGAGGTGATGGTCCCCGGGCACGACGGCGTGAAGATCCCGCTCTCGATCGTCTTCAAGACCGGCCTCAAGCTCGACGGGTCGAACCCGACGCTGCTCACCGGCTACGGCGCCTACGGCCTGAGCCGCAACGTCCAGTACATCCCCACCATGATCGCGTGGCTCGAGCGTGGCGGCGTGTACGCGGTCGCGCACGTGCGCGGCGGCGGCGAGTACGGCGAGGAGTGGCACAAGGCCGGACAGAAGCTGACCAAGCCCAACACCTGGAAGGACTTCATCTCCTGCGCCGAGTACCTGATCGCCAAGGGCTACACGAGCCCCGCGCGCCTCGCTGGCCAGGGCGGCAGCGCGGGCGGCATCCTGATCGGGCGCGCGGTCACAGAGCGGCCCGACCTCTTCGCCGCCGGCCTGTTCGACGTCGGTTGCCTCGACGCGCTGCGCATGGAGACCACGATGAACGGGGTGCCGAACATCCCCGAGTTCGGCACGGTGAAGAAGGAGGACGAGTTCCGCGGGCTGCTCGAGATGAGCGCGTACCACCACGTGAAGGACGGCGTGAAGTACCCCGCCGTGATGCTCTCGCACGGTGCCAACGACCCCCGGGTCGAGCCGTGGATGTCCGCCAAGATGTGCGCGCGCATGCAGGCCGCGAGCGCAAGCGGCAGGCCCGTGCTGTTCCGCGTGGACTACCACGCGGGCCACGGAATCGGCTCGACCAAGCTCCAGTTTCAGCAGAGCACCGCCGACAAGTTCGTGTTCATGCTCTGGCAGATGGGAGTGATCAAGCCGCTGCCGTGAGGCAGGCGGGGATCCGGGCCCGTGCCGACACGGGCGGCGACGCTCGTTCGCCCCCGCGCGGCGCGCGGCCCGGCTAGCGCTCCTCCTCCCCCTCGTGCGGTGCGGGTGCGCTGCTCAGCCGCGCTGCCTTCTCGAGCAAAGAAACGAACTCGGCGGCCGCGCCCTCTCGCAGGCCGCGGGCGGCGCTCCGTGCCACCGGCAGCACGTCGGAGAGCCGGCTCTCCCTGGCCCAGTAGCTGCCCCTCAGGATCTCGGCGAACTCGGCAACCGCGGCGTCCAGTCTGAAATAGGGCGAGGAATCCTCGAACCTGCGGGCGAGCCCCGCCAGGCTGAATTCCTTCGCGATCTCGCGGACCTCCGGCGCGCCGCCATCGTGCTCCGGCCGGGCATAACGAAGCCTCACGGTGGCGATCGGCGCGCGCCCTGCCCCGGGGGCCAGCTTCACCTCGTAGAGCGCGGTGACCTCGTGGCCGGCCCCGATCTCCCCTGCGTCCACCTTGTCATTGCGGAAGTCGCGATCGGCCACGTCGCGGTTCTCGAACCCCAGCAGGCGGTAGCGGAGCACGCGCGAGGGATCGAACTCCACCTGGATCTTGGCGTCCTTCGCGATCACCTGAAGGGTCCCGGTCAGGTTCTCGACCAGGACTCTCCGCGCCTCGCCGAGCTCGTCCACGTAGTAGTAGTTGCCATCCCCCTTGTCGGCGAGCTGCTCCATCAGCACGTCGTTGTAGTTCCCCATGCCGAATCCGATGGTGCTGAGGTGAATGCCCCGGTCGGCTTCGCTTCGCACCCGCTCCAGGATCGACTGCGGGCCGGTGTGCCCCACGTTGGCGACGCCGTCCGAGCACAGCACGATCCGGTTGATCGCCTGTGGCCGGAACGCCCGGCGCGCCATGTCGTAGCCGAGAAGCAGGCCTTCCTCGGTGTTCGTGCTGCCTTCGGCCTGGAGGAGATCGATGGCTTCCAGGATGCTCCGCCGGCCGCTCCTGCGCTCTCCGGTGTCCTCCTCTCCGGGTTTCCGATAGACGCCGGCGACGAGCACGGCGGATTCCCCGAGCGCGACCGGCTCGAGGAGCACGCGTGCGGTGGTGCCGAAGACGACGAGGCCGATCCGATCGTCGTCGCGCAGCCGGCCCACCAGCAGGCGCAGCGCCTGCTTCACGAGCCCGAGGCGATCCTCGCGCTCCATCGAGCCCGAGACATCGATGACGAAGGTCAGTTGCGCCGGCTTGCGGTCCCGGTCCTGGATCTCGCGGCCCTTGATGCCGATCCGCAGCAGATGGTAGCCCCGCCCGAAGGGCGAGGGGGCGCCATCGACGAGGATCCGGAAATCGTCGTCCTCGAACTTCGGATAGCCCTGCGGGAAGAAGTTGACGAACTCCTCCGTCCGCACCGCGTCCGCGGGCGGGAGGTGGCCGAGCTCGACGTACCGGCGCGCGACTGTGTAGGACGCGGCGTCGACATCCACGGCGAAGGTGGAGAGCGAGTCCTCGTCCGTCGCGATGAACGGGTTGACTCCGTAGTTCCGGAAGAACATGGAGTCGTATGGCTCGTCGTTCGGAAGCGCGGTCCCGCCGGTCGTGGGGACGACCGGCGGCGTTCCGGGCGACGGCGACGGCAGCGCATTGCCGATCTCGAACTTCACCTCGCCGCCACGGCCGCCGCGGAAGTGCAGCTCGCCGCCCTGGGCCACGACGCCGGCCTTGGTCCCCACCGCTTCGCGCAGGTTGTCCACGGGAATCTCGCGCAGCTTCTCGGCGCTGAGGTTCTGAACGGACGCCGAGGACTTGGTGTCGATGCGCTTAGCGGCGCGCACCTCGAGCTCCTCGATCTGCTTCGTCACCTTGGATTCGCCGAAGTTGAACGCGAGGGTCGTGGTCGCACCGGGGTTCACCTGAACGGTCTGCACCTGTTTGTTGTAGCCCTGGGCCTGGAACTGGACCTCTGCCATCCCGCCGGGGACGCCGGTCAGGCGGAAGCCGCCGCCCGAGTCCGTCATGGTGCCCAGGCGGGTGCCCACGACGATCACGTTGGCGAAGGGTACCGGATTGTTGCGCGCGTCGGTGATCACGCCGGCCACCGAGCCGGTGCTCGCGGAGGCGGCCGCGGTCGACGGCGGAGCAACGCGGGGTCGCAGCGCGACCTCGTGCACTGCGGGAAGCCGTGCCAGGCTCTCGGCGATCGCGAGCGCCGGATCCCGGCGTGTGGACACGGGGTGCTCCTCCGGCGCCGTGCTCTCCACCGCAGGCGCGCTCACCTCGGGCACCATCGAACGTGAGCTCAGATGTGTGGCGGGGTCGCGGTCCACGACTGCGACGGCGATCGCTCCCGCCGCCACCACGAATGCCGCGGCAGACAACGCCCAGCGCAGCCTCGAGCGCGGCTCCTGCGCGCGGTTCCCCAAGATCGTCTGCCAGATCGCCCGCCGCTCCGCGGGGGTGAGCTCTTCCGCATGCCGGTCGAGGATCTTCTTCATGTCTCCTGTCCTTCCCAATCCTGGCGCGTCCCCATGTGCGGCGCGCCGCGCAGGGCCGCGCGCATGCGCTCGCGGGCACGGGCATGGTGTACTCGGGCGGTGCTCTCGGCGCAGCCGAGGAGTTCGGCGATCTCCCGGAAGCTGCGGTCTTCCCATTCGCGCAGGAGAAGCGCCGCCCGCTGGTGATGCGAGAGCGCACCCAATGCCCGTTGGAGGGCGCCGCGCTCGGAGTCGAATCGGACGTGCTCGATGTCCGGTTCCACCCGCGCGCTCGATTCGGTCAGCTGCGCCGTGCGCTTGAGCCGGCGGAGGATCACCCGCTTCCAGTCGCGGGATCGGCCGAGGGCGATGGACCGCAGCCAGACCTCGAGGGGCGCTTCGCCCCGATAGGTCTCGAGCCTGCGGAACGCCTGGAGATACGTCTCCTGCAGGATGTCCTTCGCCTCGTCGCGATCCCCGATCTGGAAACAGAGGAAGGCGAAGAGGCGATCGCAGGTCGACTCGTAGATCGCTCGCCAGGAGGCTTCGTCACCCTGCCTGGCGCGTTCGGTCAGGTTCCGGTCGGTCTGGAGATCATTGGCCATCGGCCCCTTCGTTTCCCCCGGCTCCGCCCGATAAGTCGAGGATAGGCCGGAAAACGCTTACAGGGAACGGAAGAATAGGTCGCGGCAAGGGGGGGCGAGGGGCCGCGCCCCGCCCTTGATCCTGGGATGACCTGCGTTCATCGCTCGCCAGGCGGGCGTGTTTTGCGATCCACGCCCGTGCGACTCCGTCCCGCGCTCGTCGCGCATGCGGGTCGCGCCGGGGGCCGCCCGGCGTCTTCCTGGGCTAGACTGGCGCGTTCCTCGCCTTCAGCCGACCAGCCGCCCCGGAGACTCCCCATGTCCGCACCAGGATGCACACTCGCGCGCTCCGCCCGTTCCGTGTTCCCCGCCGCTCTCCGCGCCGCGGCCCTGGGCGTCCTGATCGCCGGCAGAGCAGGCGCAGCAACCGACTCGACCTGGGCCCACCCGAAATCGGACGATCCGTGGGACGTGAACGTGCCGCACGCGCCGCACGACACGCTGCGCTTCGAGACCGATCGCGGGACCTGGATGTCGGTGGACGTCTCCCCCGACGGGCGCACGTTGCTCTTCGATCTGCTCGGCGACCTCTACACCCTGCCGATCGGCGGCGGGCGCGCGAAGCGCATCACCTCCGGGATGGCGTACGACATGCAGGCGCGCTGGTCCCCGGACGGGAAGCGCATCGCCTTCACCACCGACCGCGGCGGCACCGAGAACGTGTGGATCATGGAGGCCGACGGCTCGCGCCCGCGGCCGGTCAGCCGCGAGGCGGACCGCACGACCAACTCGGGCGCATGGTCTCCGGACGGCGAGTGGATCGTGGCGCGGCGGAGGCTCACCGACAAGAGCTCGCTCGGCACCGTCGAGCTGTGGATCTACAGCACGCTGGGCGGCAAGGGCGTGCAGATCACGAAGAAGGACGAGTTCGGCGACGCCAACGAGCCAGTGTTCTCCCGCGACGGGCGCTACGTCTACTTCACCGGGCGCCCGCAGCGCTACGCCTACGACCGCAACGTGCACGCCGGCATCTGGCAGATGCGGCGCTACGACCGCGTCACGGGCAAGACCGCGACCCTGAGTGACCCGGCCGGAGGCGCGGGGCGCCCGGCGCCGTCGCCCGACGGCCGCAGCATTTCCTTCATCCGCCGCATCCGCGAGAAGACCGTGCTGTACGTCCACGACCTCGTCACCGGCCGCGAGCGCGCGCTGTGGGACGGGCTCGCGAACGACAACCAGGAGGGCTTCGCGTGGACCGGCGTGTACCCGAACTGCGCGTGGACGCCGGACGGGCGCTCGGTCGTGATCTACGCCGACGGAGGCTTCTTCCGGGTCGAGGCCGCGAGCGGTCACGCGGTGCGCATTCCCTTCACAGCCAGCGTCGAGCAGCTCGTCACCC
>Ga0137451_1000549_pt1 | contig 11544 bp, 11 predicted proteins | sample EasRivERMGT500_2_FD_102336 | JGI IMG/M metagenome (GOLD analysis project Ga0137451, IMG submission 102336) | Soil microbial communities from meander-bound floodplain in the East River, Colorado, USA - East River MetaG ERMGT500_2 | ecosystem: Environmental > Terrestrial > Soil > Floodplain ... | reverse complement strand
ATTCGGCGGAAAATCCTTGCGCGTGATCAGCACCCTCGCCGAGTCCGCGACCAGGGCGACGGGCGCGAAGTCGTTCACGGAGTCGTAGAGCGGTTTCTTGTACATGCTCGGGATCTGCGCGAGGGTGGCGGTCCCGGCGAGAAGAAAAACATAGCCGTCGGGCGCGGCCTTCGCCGCGCGGCTCGCGCCCGTCATGCCGCCCGCCCCGCCGGCGTTCTCCACGATCACCTGCTGGCCCAGGGTCTCGCTCAAGCCCGACGCGAGGATGCGTCCGATCGTGTCGACCGGGCCTCCGGCGGCGTAGGACACGACCATGGTGAGCGCCCGGCGCGCCGGCCAGTCTTGCGCGTGAGCGGGCGCGGTCAGGGCGATCAGCGCAACTACGGCACTCAACACCGGTTTGGACATGACATTCAAGCGCCGGACCGGAGCGTGAAATAGAAGGTGGCGCCTTCGCCGGGCCTCGAGTCGGCCCAGACCCGGCCGCCGTGGCGGTTGATGACCCGCTGCACGATGGAAAGGCCTACGCCGGTTCCCTCGTACTCCTCGGTGCTGTGGAGCCGCTGGAACACGCCGAAGAGCCGGTCGGAATAGCGCATGTCGAAGCCGGCGCCGTTGTCTTTCACGTAGTAGGTGCTTTCGTCGCCCGTCTCCGCCTCTTTCCGGCAGCCGACCTCGACCACGGCGGGGTTCTTGTCGCGCGTGAATTTGATCGCGTTGTCGAGCAGGTTCACAAGCACCTGCTTCAGCAGCGCAGGGTCCGCCACGGCGGTGCCGAGCCTGCCGACCGCAAATTCGATGCTGCGACCGCCGCAGCCGGCGCGCAGCTCGTCGATGGTCCGGTTCACGAGTTCGTCCAGTTCCACCGGCTGGGTCCTGAGCGGCTGGCGCCCGAGGCGCGCGAAGTCGAGCAGCGCATCGATCAATCGTCCCATCAGCCGGCTGCTTGCGCGCACGACGCCGAGAAGCCGGCGTCCCTCCGCGTCCAGCCTGCCGGCGTAGGTCTCTTCCAACATGCCCGCATAGCCGTCCACGGCGCGCAGCGGCGCACGAAGATCGTGCGCTACCGAATGGGAGAACGCATCGAGCTCCTTGTTCACCATCAGCAATTCGGCGGTTTTCCGGCGCTCGCTTTCATGCGCCTCGACGAGTCGGGCATAGAGCACGCTGTTTTCGAGCAACAACACGATCAGCACGAAGCTTGCCGCCAGAAAGCCGTAGATCCGCCCTGCATAGAAGCCGAGGTCGTAACGGCCCGCGTTGAGGACCGCGGACAGCGCGATATCGAAGATCCAGGCGCACATCACCACCATGAGCCACAGATCGAGCACGGAATGCGGCCGCCGGCGCCAAAGGACGACAAGAGCGACGAGGCTCAGCATCCAGACGCTCGACAAGACGATCTGCCCCTGGGCGGCGATGCGGTTACCCTCCATGACCGCGGGGAGAGCACCCTGCCACGCCGTCGCCAAAAGCGTGAACCCGCACGCGGCGACGAGAGCTACCGCCACGCCGGCCAGGATGGCAACGCCGGCGCGAGCGCGCGGCGGGCTCGTCTCTCGCCTTTCGTCCTTGAGCAGTGCATAAGCGACGACGAGGAGCGGAAAGCCGCCGTGCCAAAAAACATACAGCCAGGCCGTGCTCTGCATCCCGGCGCCAAGCAGGCCGGTCGGCGAGAACACGCCGGGGAAAGTAAGCGCGTGCGCGACGGTCATGAAGGCGGTGAACAGGTAGCCGCTGGCCAGCACGAGCAGGGCCCGGGACCGCAGGAAGCCGAACTGACCGAACAGCAGGACCGCCGTCATCAGATCGTTGATCACCAGCGCCGTTGCCAAAATCGGGATGAAAGCCGGCGCCGGCGCGAGCTGCAGCTTGGCAAACGGCGCCGCCGCAAGGAAGATCCCGACGGACACCAGCACGACCGCCAGCGCGTGCCGGAACCCGCGGCGGCTCGCGGGCAGTGTCGACAGGAATCCCCGCCGCTCGTGTGCTAAGTCGCCCGGCATCCCTTTCCTCTTTGCCTCCTCCCTGGTCGGAATTCACGCAGGATAGCGCATCGTTCCGGATTGTAGCGCCCGGATAGACCAGCGGCGTGCCCTTGCTTGCTCTCTTATTCCCCCGGGAGAGGCTTGCCGAGCGAAGCGGCGAGTTGCGCTGAGAGCCGCGCCGCCAGCGCGTAGATGGAGAGCTGCGGATTGGCGCCTATGCTGGTCGGGAAGAGCGAGCCGTCGTGCACCGACAGATTGGCGACGTGGTGGTGACGGCCGGACTCGTCGACGACCGACTTGCGCGGGTCGGGGCCCATCGCGCAGCCGCCCATCACGTGCGCGCTCGCCACGCGCGTACGCAGCGCTCGCATGGCGAGCGCCGCGATGGCGGTCTTGGCTTCTTTCCAGCTGCCCAGGGGCTTTGCATCCTCGTGCATCGGCATGATCGATGCGGCCCCGGCGGCGAACTGGATTTCCGCCATGGCCAGAAGCGCGCGCCGGGCGCCGTCCCAGAGGTAGTCCGTCATCGCGTAGTCGAGCTGCGGCGAGCCGTCGCCGCGCAGCAGCACGCGCCCGCCGTGCGAGTCCGGGTGGAAACCGTCGCGCAGGAGCGCGATCACGACCTGCAGGTGCGCAAACTTCGCCATCAGCGCCGCGTGCTCGGCGCCGAAGCCGGGCAGGATGGTCGCGGCGAGGATCGGGTGGACCGGCGGGACCTCGAGCTTGAAACCCGCCGGTCCGTCGAGCGCAAGGGAATCGAGGAAATGATCCGAATAGACGGACTGCGGCGCGCCCGCATGCGCATCGACGCGCTGGGGCATGACGGCGCCGGATATGAGCGTTGGATGCAGGAAAGTGCGCCGGCCCGCGGTGAGGTACGGGTCGGGCAGCGCGCTGCGCAGCAGGATCGCGGGGGAGCCGATCGCGCCTGCGGCGAGAACGAAGTGCTTTGCCTGGAGGCGAATGCGCTGCGGCGCGGGCGAAACGCCGGGCGCGGGCATGCCCAGCGCTTCGCAGCGCACGACGCGATCGCCCGCGGTGACCAGGCGCGTCACGCGGGCGCGGTAGAGCAATGTCGCGCCGCGCTCGAGCGCCGCCGGAATCGTGGTCACGAGCATCGACTGCTTGGCGTTGGTCGGGCAGCCCGTGCCGCAGTAGCCGAGATTCCAGCAAGCCTTCACATTGCGCGGGATCGCAGCGCTCGCCCATCCGAGCTTCTCGCAGCCGCGGCGCAGAATGTCGTTGTTCTCGTTCGGCGTCACGGGCCAGGGCGCGATCGAGAGGCGTTCCTCCATCCGCGCAAACCACGGCGCGAGATCCGCTTCGTCCGTCTGCCTGAGGCCGTGCGCGTCGCGCCAGTGCGCGAGCGTGCGCCGCGGGGTGCGGAAGCTCGAGGTCCAGTTGACCGTGGTGGAGCCGCCGACGCAGCGGCCCTGGAGGATCTTGATCGACCTGTCGCGCGTCTGGCGCGCGGCGCTCTCCTGGTAGAGCTGCGGATAGGCTTCGCGCTCGCGCATGCGGAAGTCCGATGAGCTCGCAAGCGGACCTTCCTCGACGATGGCGACGCGCAGTCCCGCGGCGGAGAGGATTTCCGCGGTGACGCCGCCGCCCGCGCCGCTGCCGATGATGGCGACGTCGGTCTCGAGGTCGAGGTCGCGCTCGAGCGCGGCGGCGTCGATGGCTTTCCAGCCGCCGGCGATGCCGTCGCGAATCGGGTCGCGGATCATGAAGGAAGCCGCGGCGGGCCGGGATAGCCGATGGCGTCCCAGGCGAGCGGGTTGCCGTACCACGCGGCCTGCACGAGCTGCGTCAGGGCCTGATAGCCGGCGCGGAAGAGGTCGAAGCGGCTGGTGCGCCAGCGCTCGAGAAACCCGGTGATCGCCTCGTCGCCCGCCTCGCTCCACGGCGACCACAGGCCGGTGAGCGCAACGCGTGCCGGCGCAAAGCAAAGAAGGCCGAGGAGGTCGTCGATTTCCGCTTGCACCGCCGGGCTCATTCCCGCGACCGCCTGATCGAACGCCGCGACGACCGCCTCGATTGCGGCGGCGCGCGGGGCGCTCTCGGCCGGCAGCGCGCCTGCGAGAACCGCGGGCGCGAGCGCCGCGATGAGCTCGGCGCCGCGCGCATCGAGTACGCGGTAGGCGGCCGGGCGGGACGGGCCATAGAGCACGCGCAAGACCACGAGGACCGCGGCGCCGGCGAGGCCCACCTGCAGGAAGCGGCGACGGGTGAGCATCAACGCAGGCCGAGGAACTGCTTGACCGCCGCGACCGTGCGGGCCGGATCTCCTCCATGGAGTCGACGATCCTGGCCGCCAGCATGTGCATCTGACACAAAACCCTTGTGTCGCGCGACGGCGAGCACGGATGCTCGGAAGCTTAAAGTGATCTCCATCGGGCAGGCGATTTCCGCCAGTCCGCAAACAAACGGAGACCACGATGATCAACCGCAAAAATCCCGCCGGCGAATACGGATTTTTCAATCCCTTCGTGCTCGCCATCACCGCGATGGCGATCTGTCTCGTCCTGGCGATAAGGGCGACGGCTGCGTTGACGCCCGCGGCGGCGACCCCCGACAGTTGGACCACCGAGACTTACGGCGGCCCCGGCGGCTATTTCCCGGCCCAGCTTCTCGATCGGGCCAGAGAATTCGAGGTGATGCCGGACATAGTCGAGTGAGTCGAAAGCGACCGGAAAATCGAGCTTGGTCAAGGGACCGGTGGGCGTGCGCCGGATTTCAGTCACCGGCTTTCCCGAGACCACCACCTCGCGCCCGCCGACGTGGAACGAGCCCATGTCGCGCAGCACGATGGTCCCTTCGGTGGCGCAGCCTGCGAGAGCGAGGACGAGCGGGAGCGCCGCGGTCGCGGCGGCGCGTGCGGTCGGAAAGAGTTTCGGCATGCCACTCTCTTGTATGGGGAAAGCGTCACTCTAGCATCGGGGCGGATCCGGCCGGATGGAGTGCTTCCACGGCATGCGAGAGTTCTATAATTGACCGCCATGCCGCAAACAGCCGGTCCGTTCGCCCATCTGGACGAGAGCGCGTTACGCGAGCTCGCACCCCACGGCACCGTGCGCTCGTTTGCCAAGAACGCCGTGGTCGTCAGCGAAGGCGACGAGACCGATTCCCTCTACATCCTGCTTTCCGGACGCGTCAAGGCGTACGTGAGCGAGGAGGACGGCAGGGAGGTGGTGCTCCGCATCGTCGGGGTGGGCGACTACTTCGGCGAAATGGTGCTCGACGGAGGCCCGCGTTCCGCTTCGGTCATGACTCTGGAATCGTGCCGCTTTTTCGTGATTCCGCGCGGCGACATCGAGGGGTTGATCGACCGCAATCCGGCATTCGCACGCCACCTGATCCACATGCTGATCGCCAAAGTGCGCAGCCTCACTCAAAAGGTTCTCGACCTGGCGCTCAAGGACGTCTACGGCCGGTTCGTCAAGTTCATCGACGAGAACGCGATCGAGCAGATGGGCGCGCGCGTGGTGCTCGAACGCCTGACCCAGCACGACATCGCCGCGCGAATCGGCGGCTCGCGCGAGATGGTGAACCGCATCGTCAAGGACCTCACCGCGGGCGGCTACATCGCGGTCGACGCCAGGCAGATCACGGTTCACAAGAAACTGCCGTCGCACTGGTGAGGGGGCGGGCGCCCCGCGCTGGCGGCTCGTGCGGCGCCGGCCGCCGAAATGTGCATATGACACAGAACCCTTGTGTCAGGCGACGGCGAGCGCGGACGATCAAAACCTTAAAGTGGTCTCCATCGGGCGGGCGATTTCCGCAAGCCCGCAAACTACGAGGAGCCACGATGATCGACAGCAAAAATACCGTCGGCAAGTCCGGATTTTTCAGCCCCTTCATGCTCGCCGTCGCCGCGCTCGCGATCTGCGCCACGGGCGGAGCAATCCTGCTGACGCCGGCGGAAGCGACCTCCAAGGTTTCGCCTACGGCGACTTACGACGGCCCCACAGGCTATCTCCCGGCCCAGCTCGTCAATCAGGCCACTGAAATCGAGCCGATGCCGGAGATGTACTACTGAGCTGGAAAGCGGGAGGAAAATTCGGGACCAGACTGCCGGCGGGTGAAGGAATAGCGCACTGCCGGCGGCAACGGGAACAAGCCTGGAGAAGTCTCCAGGCTTTTTTTCGTTCGGGGTGCCCGGGCGTGGTAGCTAAACGACTATCACGGGCACCGGTGGGTGATGCATCGCCATCCTCGCGGGCGACAAGCCGCGCTGGTCCAACGACGTGTCCGCCGCCCGCTCTCTCCCGGGAATGCGCAGACGCGGTATCGCGTATCATGATCGCCGGACGGAGGGTAGGGCGCCATGGGACCCCGCGCTCTTCGGAAGAAGACCAGGGACAGCGGAACCACGCCGTGAACAAGTTCCAGTTGACCGTGCTGATCGCCGCGATGGCCAATCTGGCGCTGCTGCTGCTTTTCCCGCCGTTCGACAGCCAGCCCCTGGGGCGCATCGGCCCGGCGAACTTCGATGCCTTCTACCCGGTGTTCGACTGGCCGGCCAAAGGCACCCTCAACAGCGGCCTGCTGTATCTCGAAATCTTCCCGGTGCTCATCAATGCGGCGCTCGCCTGGCTCCTGCTGCAAGGCACGCCGCAGCAGCCTTTCCTTCCCAGAGTCCGCTGGCAGAGCGTGCTGCAATGGCTGGTCATCGCCGATCTGTTTTTGATCCTGATCTTCCCGCCATTCGAAACTCTGCCGCTGGCGGCGCGCATGGGCGAGCGCGCATTCGAGGGTTTCAGATTCGTCTTGAGCGGCAGCGTCCAGCGCGGCATCTTTCTGCCGCTCCTGTTCTTGGAGCTGCTGTTGCTGGCGCTCAATGCGACGGCGCTGTGGCTCGCATTCGGGCTCGTCGCTCGCGGAGACGAGACGGCTGGTGTGGAATCCCCCGGCGCGCCCGGTCAGGAGGGAGGCCAGATCGGGCGTACCGGCAGTGACCGGCGGGAGCACCGGGATCCGCACTACGACGGTCCTGAGCGGCGCAGCGGGATCGATCGCCGCGAACGATCCTGAATGCGCCGTACGCGCGAGCTCGTCGCCCGTGGCGACGCGACGATTGACGTAATCACCGAAGGCGCAGGGCCCCTCGTCGTCATCCTTCCCTCGCGCGGCCGCGATTCCGAGGACTACGACGAGGTCGCCGCCGGGATCGCGAGAGCCGGATACCGTGTGCTGCGGCCGCAGCCGCGCGGCACGTGCCGCAGCACCGGGTCGATGACGGGCCTCACGCTCCACGATTTCGCTCGCGACGTGGCGGCGGTGATCGCTTACGCGGACGGCGGCCCCGCGGTCGTCGCCGGCCACGCCTTCGGCAACTGGGTCGCGCGCATGACCGCGGCGGATCATCCGCGGCTCGTTCGCGGCGTGGTGATCCTCGCGGCCGCGTCGAAGTCTTATCCCGGTTTTACCGGGGCGGAGAAACTTGTCGAAGCAGTGAAGAGTGCGGGTGATCCATCGCTTTCCGACGTGGAGCGCCTCAAACATCTGCGCGCGGCGTTTTTCGCTCCGGGCCACGACGCGAGCGTGTGGCTCATGGGCTGGTATCCGGAGGTGAACCAGAGCCAGTTCGCGGCGGGCCGGGCTACCCGGCAGGAAGAATGGTGGGGGGCGGGAAGCGCGCCGCTCCTTGACCTTCAGGCGGCGCTCGATCCGTTCAAGCCGCGCGAGACGACGAACGAGCTGAAGGAGGAGTTTGGCGAGCGCGTCACCGTCGTCGTCATCCCGGACGCGAGCCACGCGCTCATCCCCGAGCAGCCGGCAGCAGTGGTAGAGGCGATCGTCGCCTGGATGCGAAACCTTCCTCGGCACGGCCCGGGCTAATGTACCAATGGCGGGATTGCCGCTAACATCTGGGTCGCGCTCGGATTGAACTCAAACCAGGCAATGAGGAGAGGGATGTGCGATCTCATCACATCGTCGCGGCGGTGCTTTTCGCCGTGGTTCTGACCGGCGGCGCCGTCGCGCAGCAGAAAACCGTCGTCATCCTCGGCACGGCGACCCCGGGCGGCGGGTTTCCCCTGTACGGCGCGGCGTACTCCTCGACGATCAATGAGATGGATCCGACGCTCTCGATCGAGCCGAAGAACACCAAGGGCAGCACCGAGAACATCCCGCTGATCGAGTCCGGAGGAATCCACATCGGCCAGGCGACAGGCGAAGTCACCTACGAGGCGCTCGCAGGGATCGGCCGGCCGAAGGCGGACCTGCGCATCATCAATGCGATGTATTCGAATTCCGGCATGTTCATCGTGCGCGCGGACGGCCCGTATCGCGCGCTCGCCGACCTGAAGGGCAAGCCCGTCGCCTGGGGCGCGAAAGGCTCCGGATTCGTCGTCCTCGCGCGCTACGTGTTCGACGGCCTGGGCATGGACATCGCCAAGGACTTCCAGCCGATTTTCCTTGAAAAGGCCGCGGACGGCCCGGCGATGGTGCTCGACGGGCGCGCAGCCGCGCTGTGGGGGGGCGGGGTCGGCTGGCCCGGGTTCGTCGCGGTGTCGAAGGGGCCCGCGGGCGCGCGCTTCATCGCGCCGAGTGCGAACGAGATAAATCGCATCGTCGCCAAGCACTCCTTTATCAAGCCGATCACCCTGCCCGCGGGAAGTTACCCCGGGCAGGACTCAGCCGTAGCGACGCTCGGCTCGTGGGCGTTCGTGCTCGCCGCGCCCTCGCTGCCGGAGGGCGTCGCCTACCGGATCGCGCGCGCGCTGCACAAAGGGGAAGCCGCGCTCGGCGCGAAGCTCGCTCAGGCGCGCGAATCGACGCTCGCCAACACGCTCGCCGCCGCGCCGCGGCAGGACCTGATCCATCCGGGCGTGCTGAGATACATGCGCGAAGTGGGGATACTGCGTTAGCAGTCTCTCCCTCTCCCTCAGGGAGAGGGCCGGGGTGAGGGACCGGCGCCGCGGGAGCGCCATTGCAGGAATAACGCGAGGCTCGAGGCACTGACGGCGATCGCGCACACCGCGATCCATCCGGAGTGCGCGAGCGCGGTACTCGCGAGAAACGCCCCGGTCGCGTTGCCGCCCCAGACGTGCGCGCCGAAGATGGTGTTGAAGCGGCTGCGCGCATCCGGCGCGACCGAAGTGATGAGCGTCTGATTCGCTACCAGCGACGCGCGTATCCCGCAGTCGAGCAGCACCGCCCCCGCGATCGCGGCGCCGATCCACAGACCGGCGAACCCGAACACCAGGAACGCGGCGAGTACGAGGGCGACACCGGCGGTCACGATCGGAAAGGGGCCGTACCGGTCGAGCCATCTGCCCGCGGGCTGAGCGATGAGAATGCCCGCGGCGCCCGGTATTCCCATGAGGCCGGTCTGCGCCGGGCCAAAACCGTGAAACAAGGCGAGCATCGGCGCGGCGGTCGCCCAGAAGCCTCCATACGAAATGCCGAGCAGGAACTGGATGGTCGAGGCGCGGCGCAGCGTCGCGTTGCCGCGCAGCAGCTCGCCGAGCGAGCGCAGCAGGCGCCCGTAGCCGAGCTGCGTCCTCGAGGGCATCGAGGGCAGCCATCGCACGAGCGCGGGCACAAGTGCAAGCAGCATTGCCGCCGCAGCGACGTAGGTCCAGCGCCAGCCGAGAGTGGAAGCGATGATCCCGCCCGCCATGCGCCCGAAAAGAATCCCCAGAAAAAGGCAGGCGAGGATCGTGCCCATCACGCGCCCGCGTTTCTCGGGCGGCGCGAGTTCCGCCGCGAGCGGGATGACGATCTGCGCAAAGCCGGCCGTGACGCCGACGACGAGGCTTGCCGCGGCAAGCGTGACGAGCGACGGCGCGGTCGCCATCGCGAGCAAGGCGACGATCAGCACCGCGAGCTCCGCGAGGATCACCCGGCGCTTGTCGAAGCGGTCGCCGAGCGGCACGAGAAAGATCGTGCCTGCGAGAAAACCGCCGAAAGTAAGCGTCGCCACCCATCCTACGGCAGCCGAATCGGCGTCGAACTCGGCGGCGAACGCGGCGAGCATCGGCGTCTGGTAGTGGATCGTCCCGGCTCCCGCAAACACCGATACTGCGAGCAACACCAGCACGCCCCGGCCGAGCGGACGCGGAGAATTCATTGTTTCTTTCTGGGCTCTCCCTCTGGGAGAGCGTCGCGTGTAAGCAAATCTACCGCCGCCAATTGTCCGCGATTTGGTTGCGGAAAGACACCTGTCGAATGTGCCGGGGTGTCGAACCCCTTTCCTGGGCCCGGCTACGCGCGCGTCCTCGCCCCGGATAGAATCCCTCTTCGAAGCTGCCGTGCCGGGGAGCATTGGTGTCGCGGCCGGCCGGACGCCCCGTACAGATCGAAGGAGGACGAAGCCCATGTACCAGGAACAGACGCCGCTCCACGTTGTGGGCCAACTGCTCGTCGCTTCCCTTTTTCTCGCAACCGGGATCGTGAACGTCACGACGAAATTCCGCCAGCACCTCGATCGGATGGTGGCGATCGGCGTGCCCTTCGCGAAGCCGGTGCTGATCGCGGGCTTCGCCATGCAGTTCGCAGGTGCCCTTCTGGTCGCGCTCGACTGGCACCGCGCTCTCGGCGCGGCCATCCTCATCGCCTTTACCGTGCTTGCCACGGCCATCTTCCATCAGTACTGGCGCGTCGAGGATCCTTTGCGCCGCCACTTGCACGTGTCGTTCATTTTTTCCAACTTCGGCATCGTCGGCGGACTGCTGCTTCTGATGTAGGACCGGCCATGACGCAGAGCAAGGTTTTTTCTTTTGCGCAGAAGATCCGCTTCGCGCACTGCGATCCGGCGGGGATTCTCTACTTCCCGCATGTCTTCGATTTCGTGAACGCGGCGGTCGAGGACTGGTTCGAAATCGGTCTCGGCATGCCTTTCGATGCGTTTCACATGGAGCACGGCCTCGGCAATCCCGTCGTCACGACGCGGTGCGAGTTCCTGATTCCCTGCCACTTCGGGGAGGAACTGACGCTGGAGCTGGCGCCCGCGCGGATCGGACACAGCTCCATCGAGTTGCGCATCACGGTGAAAGTGGGGGACGAAGAGCGCATGCGGCTGCGCCATCGCACCGCGATGATCTCGATGGACAGCTTTCGTCCCATCGCGATTCCCGATGCTCTGCGCGCGCGGGCGATGGACTATCTCGCCCCTTCGGAGAACGATCCTCCCGGCCGTGCGCTGCCGATGTGGACGGGCGCGACGCCGCCGAACGCGTTCCGCTCCAGGCAGCGGGTTCGCTACGCGCATTGCGATCCCGGGGGGATCGTGTACTTCCCGCGCTTCTTCAGCATGTTCGACGCCGCGCTCGAGGACTGGCTCAGCGAAGGCCTGGACTGCCCGTTGGGCAGCGACCTCGTGGCGAAGCGAAACCTGCGCACGCCCTCGCTCGTCATCGGCGCCGAGTTCAGGCGCGCCTGCCGGCTGGGCGAGCCGCTGGATTTCGACCTGTGGCCTACGCAGATCGGCCGCAGCTCCATTCACCTCGCGCTCTCGGGCAAGGCCGGGAACGAAGAACGCCTGCGCGCGGCGTGGACGCTCTGCCTGGTTTCGCGCGAAACATGGAAGTCGGTGCCGATCCCGGACGAT
>Ga0137451_1000548_pt1 | contig 11545 bp, 10 predicted proteins | sample EasRivERMGT500_2_FD_102336 | JGI IMG/M metagenome (GOLD analysis project Ga0137451, IMG submission 102336) | Soil microbial communities from meander-bound floodplain in the East River, Colorado, USA - East River MetaG ERMGT500_2 | ecosystem: Environmental > Terrestrial > Soil > Floodplain ... | reverse complement strand
CAGGCGATGGGCTTCAACGAGGTCGCGACCTTCCACTACGACCACGCCATCGAGGCCTACCGCATGGCGCAGCACCCGATCTACTTCGACGATCATCCGGTCAAGATCGAGCTCTACCGCAAGCTGTCCGAGATGGTGGACCGCCGCTCGAAAGTGGCGAGCTACCCGATCGAGCGCGTCGAGGTGCCGTTCGGCGGCGGCAAGACCATCTCCTGCCTGCTGCACCTGCTGCCGGACCGCCGCAAGGCTCCGGTCGTGATCTACGTGCCGGGCATGGACCAGACCAAGGAAGTCTTCCCCAAGGCGTACCACAACATCGCGCTCTCGCGCGGCTTCCACGTGCTCGCGATGGACGGGCCGGGGCAGGGCAACTCCAACCTGCAGAAGATCCGCGCGGTGAAGGACAACTACGAACGCGCCGGCGCGGCGGTGATCGACTACCTGATGAAGCGGCCCGAGGTGGACCCGAAGAAGATCGCGGTCTACGGCATCAGCATGGGCAGCTACTGGTCGCTGCGGCTGTCGAGCTACGACCACCGCGCGGCGGCGGTGGTGAGCTCCGTCGCCTGTTTCAATCCCAACAACACGATCTTCACGCAGTCCTCGCCGCGCTTCAAGCAGATGTTCATGTACATGGCGGGCTACGACGACGAGGCGAAGTTCGACAAGGAAGTCGCGAGCGGCATGACAGTGCGCGGCTACCTCGGCAAGGTCAAATGTCCGACGCTGCTCGTCACCGGCGAGTTCGATCCGTTGTGTCCGCTCGAAGACGCGGTCGAGGCGTTTCACGACCTCAAGGTGCCGAAGGAAATGTGGGTGATCGAAAACCAGTACCATCCGCTTTGGGGTCTCGCCAACCTCGGCGGCCTGGACTGCCACGATTACGTGATGGACTGGCTGAAGGGGCTGCTCTCGGGCAAGCGCGTGCCGACGAAACGCGGTCGCGTCGCCTACGTCCGGGAGAACGGCGACGGGCCGTGGGGGAAAGCGGAATGGGCGCCACCCATAAAGCCCGGCGAAGCCTATTTCTAAGAGCGTGAGGCGTGAGGCGTGAGGCGTGAGGAGTAAGGCGTGAAACGTGAATCCAGAAACGAGAAACGAGAAACGTGATTCGGCCCCGTCGGCCTTTCCCTTTTCCCTTTTGCCTTCGGCTCTCCTCCCTCATCCCTCAATCCTCAATCCTCAATCCTCGATCCTAGTCCCATGCCCACCAAGCCCGACAAGACCGTGTTCTGGTTCGACGACGGCAAGCGGCCGAACGTCGCCGATTCGCTCGAGAAGGAGCGCGATATCACCCTGCATCGCCTTGCCTTCAACGGGCCGAAGGCGGACAACTGGGGTGCCATGTCGGCGTCGCACGCGTACTGCATCACGTCGACGCGGCAGGAGCTGCCCGAAGAGTACCGCGGCAACGCGGCGCTGATCGAGCGCTGCCCCGACCTCCTCGCCGTGTCGACGAGCGGCGCGGGCTACGACACGGTAGACGTCGCGGCGTGCACCGCAGCGGGCGTGCTGGTGGTGAACCAGTCGGGCGGCAACGCCGACGCCGTGGCTGAGCACACGGTGGCGATGATGCTGTCGCTCACCAAGAACATCCCGCAGACGGACCGCTCCGTGCGCGCGGGCAAGCGTGCGCCGCGGGAGTCGTTCAAGGGCTGGAACGCCAGGGGCCGCACCGTCGGCGTGGTCGGCATCGGCAATGTCGGCAGCCGCGTTGCGCGCATCTGCGGCCTGGGGCTGCAGATGAAGGTGCTTGCATGCGACCCTTACCTCACGGCGGAACAGGTCCAGGCGCGGGGCGCGACCAAGGTGGATCTCGCGACGCTCCTCGCCGAGTCGCGCTTCGTCTCGATCCACTGCCCGTACGACGACGAGACCCGCAACATGATCGGGGCCCGCGAGCTCAACGCCATGCAGGCCGGCTCCTACCTGATCACGACGGCGCGCGGCGGCATCGTGGACGAGAACGCCCTCGCGAAAGCGCTCGAGTCGAAGCACATCGCTGGCGCGGGGGTGGATGTCTGGATCGAGGAACCGCCGCCGCTCACGCATCCGCTGCTCGCTTTCGACAACCTGATCGCCACCTACCACACCGCCGGCATCACGCATGATTCCCGGAACAACATGGCCGACTGGAACGCGCAGCAGGTTGCCGGAATCCTCCGGGGAGAACGGCCCCCGCGCCTGATCAACCCGGATGCCTGGGAACGCTTTGCGCAGCGCTTCGAGCGCATCTTCGGCCTTCGCCCGGATTAAGGCGAGAGAGGAGAGAGGGGAGAGGAGAGAGGGGGGAGGGGGAGGAGAGGCGGAAGGGTCCGGTTCCGTTCTCGTATTGAGAAACCCCGCCCCGACGGGAATTTTCGTTTAACCTAGCGATTGCTGCCAAAACCGTGATAAGTGATGAGTGATAAGTGATAAGACTCACGCGCAGCGGAGAACATAGCCACCTATCACTTATCACCTATCACTTATCACGAATTTTTTGGAGGAAACGATGGACATGCCGACAGCGACAGAGAAGCTGATTGCGCGCAAGGACGGCGCGATCGGCTGGGTTATCTTCAATAACCCGGAAAAGCGCAATGCGATGTCGCTCGAGATGTCCGAGGCGACGGCGGCGGCGATGGAGAGCTACGCGAAGGATTCCGAGGTCAGGGTGGTGATCCTGAAGGGACAGGGCGACAAGGCCTTCATTTCGGGCGCGGACATCTCGCAGTTCAAGGAGCGGCGCTCGAATGCCGAGCAGGTGAAGGCGGCCGAGGCAATCTCGGAGCGGACCAACAAGGCGATCCGGGAATGCCCGAAGCCGGTAATCGCGATGATCCGCGGCTACTGCATGGGCGGTGGCCTTGGCACCGCGGTGGTGTGCGATCTGCGCATCGCTTCGGACGATTCGCGCTTCGGCGTGCCGGCGGCAAAGCTCGGGGTCGGCTACCGTTTCAACGGCATCCGGCGGCTGAGCGAGCTGGTGGGCCCGTCGTTCACCGCCGAGATCTTCTACACCGGGCGCCAGTTCAGTGCGCAGGAAGCGTTGCAGATGGGCCTCGTCAACCGCGTGCTGCCGGCCGCCGAGCTGGAGAAATACGTGCTCGACTACGCCGCGACGCTCGCCGGCAACGCGCCGCTCACGATCGCCGCGGTGAAGCGTTCCCTGATCGAGCTGCGCAAGGATCCCGGCGACCGCGACCTCGATCTATGCCAGAGAATGGTGGACGCCTGCTTCGCCAGCGAGGACTACGTCGAGGGGCGTAACGCGTTCATGGAGAAGCGCAAACCCGTTTTCAAGGGCCGCTGATCCTGCGCCGGCAACGGCGCGAGTCGTGATTCGATCGCCGGGCCGCCGCCGCACGTGAGTTTGGTCGGCCCGCTCAAGCCTTAACCGCTGCCGCTTCAGATCGTATATCCTTAGCCGCGTCCGTTGCCCAGGCGGCCACAGAGCCCCGGGCGAGGGTTGAAGATCCAGGGGGTACACCCTTGAGCATCTATGCGCTGAAGCCGCGGTTCCAGGCGTTGCTACGGCCGCTGACTGCACGCTTGTACAAGGCCGGCGTGACGGCGAATCAGGTGACGGTGGCCGCCTGCCTCGCCTCCGTGGCGATCGGCGTACTGCTGGCCGCGACGCCGGAACGGGCGGCGCTCTTTCTGTTGATTCCAGCGTGGTTTCTGCTGCGCATGGCCCTCAACGCGATCGACGGCATGCTGGCGCGGGAGTTCGGCCAGGCTTCGCGTCTCGGCGCATACCTCAACGAGCTGACAGACGTCGTCTCCGACACGCTGCTCTATCTTCCATTTGCGCTGTTGCCGGGATCCAGCCCATGGCTCGTGGGCGCGATCATCGTGCTCTCGATCATTTCGGAAATGGCCGGTGTCCTGGGTGCAACGGTCGGTGCGAACCGGCGCTACGACGGGCCGATGGGCAAGAGTGATCGCGCGTTCGTGTTCGGAACCATCGGCCTGCTGGTCGGCGTCGGCGTTCCACTGGCGACCGCATTCAACTGGATCTGGGCTGTGGTAGTGGCGGCGCTGCTCGTTACGACATTGAACCGCGTCAGGAAAGGGCTTGCCGCCGATCCACTGCAAAGGCCGGGGAGGGAGTCATGAGAGTCGCGGAAGAGAGGACGTTCACAACTCACGACGGGACGGAGCTTTTCTACAGGCACTGGCCGCCGGCAAATGGTCGGGCCGACCGCGCGATCGTGTTGTTCCATCGGGGCCACGAGCACTCGGGGCGGCTGCAGCACATCGTCGACGGACTGGCGCTCGATGATTTCGCGATGTTCGCGTGGGATGCCCGCGGTCACGGGCGCTCACCCGGGCCGCGCGGCGACAGCCCGAGCTTTGCCGCATCGGTCAAGGATGTCGATGCATTCATCCGCCACGTCGCGGCGCGGCACAGCATACCCATCGAAAACATCGTGGTGATCGCCCAGAGTGTCGGGGCCGTTCTGATTGCGACATGGGCGCACGACTACGCCCCCCGGGTGCGGTGCCTGGTGCTTGCCGCGCCGGCATTCAGGGTGAAACTGTACGTGCCCTTCGCGCGTACCGGTCTCAAGCTGATGTACGGATTGCGCGGCAACTTTTTCGTCAATTCCTACGTCAAGGCGAAGTTTCTCACCCACGATCCCGAGCGGATCCGGTCCTACGAGAATGATCCGCTGATCACCCGCGCCATCTCGGTCAGGATACTGCTCGCGCTCTATGACGCGGCGGAGCGCGTGGTTCCAGACGCGCACGCGATCCGGTTGCCGGTGCAGTTGTTGATCTCGGGGGCCGACTGGGTGGTGGATCGGTGGCCCCAGCACGAATTCTTCGAGCGCCTCGGATCAATCGTGAAGGAACGGCACGAGTTTCCAGGTTTCTATCACGATACCCTCGGCGAGAAGGAGCGCGGTCAGGCTTTCGAAAAAATCCGCAGGTTTATCGGCCTCCTGTTTGCGCAGTCTCCCCTGGTGCCGTCGTTGCTGCAGGAGGATCAGCGGGGTTACACGAAGGAGGAGCAGGCGAGGCTGGGCTCGCCGCTGCCTTCGCTATCTTTCCGCAACCTGGGATTCGGCATTGCCAGACTGTCGATGCGCACGCTGGGAAGGCTTTCGGAAGGCATCCGGCTCGGCATCCGCACCGGCTTCGATTCCGGCAGCACGCTCGATTACGTTTATCGCAATCGCGCAAACGGAATCACGCCGCTGGGCCGGATGATAGATCGCAACTATCTCGATTCCATCGGCTGGCAGGGCATACGTGTGCGAAAGAAGCATCTCGAGCGCGCGATAGTCGCCGCCGCGCGCGATCTTGGATCGCGGAATCGCCCGGTCCGCATAGCCGATATCGCCGCGGGGCACGGGCGCTATGTGCTGGAGGCGGTGGCCAGGCTTGCACCCAAACCCGAATCGGTTCTCCTGCGCGATTTCAGCGACATCAACGTGCGCGACGGTGCGGCGTTGATCGGCGAAAAGGGACTCCGGAGTATCGCACGCTTCGTGAAGGGGGATGCGTTTGACGAGGACAGCGTCGCCTCGATCGCGCCGCGGCCGACCATCGCCATCGTGTCGGGCCTCTACGAGCTGTTTCCGGACAACGCGCCGGTGGCCCGGTCGCTGCGCGGACTGGCGCGAGCGGTGGAAGTCGGCGGCCGCCTGATCTATACGGGGCAACCGTGGCATCCCCAGCTCGAGCTCATCGCGCGCACGCTGACCAGCCACCGGGGCGGTCAGGCCTGGGTCATGCGGCGCCGCACGCAGGCCGAGCTCGACCAGCTCGTGGCCTCCGCGGGATTCGAGAAACTGGAGCAATGGACCGATGAGTGGGGCATCTTCACGGTGTCTCTCGCGGCAAGGGTCTGACTTCAGGATGCCCATCGCGGTCCATCACGCGCCGGCGCAGCCGCGTCCCTGGAAACGGGCGTTCGGGTGGTTGTTGCTTCTCGGCCCGTTCTTCTTCGCGAGCTACGGGTTCGCGAACTGGGTCGCGAGCCTGCGCGAAGAGGTGGGGGTCGTCGTCTTTCAGTGGGAGCATTTCATTCCCTTTGCGCCCTGGACCATCGTTCCCTACTGGTCGATCGATTTGCTGTACGGCGTGTCGCTTTTCGTCTGCGCGAGCCGCGAGGAGCTCGACGTCCACGGGCGCCGGCTGCTGTGCGCCCAGTTGATCTCGGTATCCTGCTTTCTGCTCTTTCCCCTGCGTTTTGCTTTCCAGCGACCCGAGGCGGACGGCGTATTCGGATGGATGTTCGACGTGCTGATGGGGTTCGACAAGCCGTTCAACCAGGCGCCGTCGCTGCACATTGCGCTGCTGGTTATCATCTGGGTCAACTTCACCCGGCACGTTCGCGGACCGTGGCGATGGGTGCTCCATGCGTGGTTCGTCCTGATCGGCGCTTCCGTGCTGACGACCTACCAGCACCATTTCGTCGACGTTCCGACCGGCCTGTGGCTGGGATGGTTCTGCGTCTGGCTGTTTCCGGAAGACGCCCCCTCGATGGGGTCGGCCGTCGTGGCGACTGCGGATCCCCGGCGCCGGTCTCTCGCGGTGCGCTATGCCGTGACCGCGGTTATCGTCGCAACGATAGCGGTCCTTCTCGGAGGATGGGCGCTTTGGCTGGCATGGGCGGCGGGATCGCTCGCGCTGGTCGCGGCGATCTACGCGTGGTTCGGGGAAGCCGGTTTTCAGAAGCGGCCGGATGGTTCGATGAGCGCCGCGAGCTGGTGGTTGCTGGCCCCGTACTTCCTGGGGGCCTGGGTCAATTCGCGCTGGTGGACGCGATCGACGTCGAGCGCCGACAACGTGGTGCCGGGAGTGCTGCTCGGTCGTTTGCCGACCCGCAACGACCGGGCCGCGCATCAGGTGCGGGCCATCGTCGATATGACGGCCGAACTGCCGTACCGGGCGGGCGGCGTGCACTACATCAGCGTGCCTCAGCTTGATCTGGTGCCGCCGTCGGTCTCGCAGATCGAGCAGTGCGTCCGGGCGATCGAATCCGCCTTCGCGCACCGGCCGGTCCTCGTTTGCTGCGCCCTCGGCTTTTCCCGCAGCGCGACGGGGATCGCGGCCTGGCTGCTCGCGAGCGGACGCGCCGCAACGCATACCGAAGCCGTCGATTGCGTGCGCCGCGCGCGTCCATCGGTCGTTCTGGATGCGGCCCACATCACGGCGCTCGAGCGCTTTGCCGAACGCCGCAAAGAGTCGTTTGGATAGCGGGGCATGGATATCTCCCGGGACCCGTGGATCGCTCGCTGCGCAACGGCGGTATGCGTCGCCAGCCGCTGGATATCCGGCGCGTCAATGGGGCTGACGGTGCTTGCGCTTTGCCACCTTTATTTTCTTCCGGCAGGAACGGCGCTGGCGGCCGCTGCGATTTCCCTTACTGCCGTTGCCGGCGCCGCCCAGGTTTATCTCGCCGTGCGCATCGAGTTCGACCGGGCAATCTTCGAGAGCCTCGCTGGAGCCGCCGCGGGATCTGCCGGTGCCGCGGACGGATTCGATCGGGCCGCGCAGGCGCTGGGGCTGCTATCCAGTCAGAAGGCCGGCCGGGACTTCGTCCGGCGGAGTGCGGGCGTCTTGTTGCTGGTGAAGATCGCCTTCCTGGTATTTCTGGCCCAACTCGCGTTGCTGGTCGCGGCCGTCTGGATGCCCGGATGAGTCTCCTGACCGACTCGATTGCCGGGCTCATAACCGGATTCACGCGTATCGTGACGGGGGCGAAGGCGCGCTGGATCGGATGCGCTCCCGGAGACATTCAGCGCATTTATTTCGGCAATCACTCGAGTCATGCCGATTTCGTTCTCATCTGGGCATCGTTGCCGACGCGTCTGCGGGCCAGGACCCGGCCCGTCGCAGGAGCGGACTACTGGGAAAAAGGGCGGCTTAGACTTTTCATCATCCACCGGGTATTGCGCGGCGTGCTGGTCGATCGCAGCCGCCAGCCCGGTTCCGCCGACCCGATCGACTGCATGGTGACCGCCCTCGACGCCGGCGACTCGCTGATCCTGTTTCCGGAAGGCACGCGCAATACCACGGACGAAATATTGCTGCCGTTCAAGAGCGGCCTTTACCGCCTCGCTGCGCGTCGGCCCGGCGTGGAGCTGATACCGGTCTGGATGGAGAACCTCGGACGGGTGCTGCCCAAGGGCGAAACGGTGCCGGTGCCGCTGCTGTGCTCGGTCAATTTCGGAGCGCCGATGAGGATCGGGCAGGGAGAGGAAAAGGACGCGTTCCTCGGACGCGCCCGGCGCGCAATGCTTGACCTCGCCGCGAGCGTGCGGCCATCCTGAGTTTCCCGGAAAGATCCCCATGGATCAGAAAACGTTGTGGCTCGCCGGAGGCATCGCCGGCATCCTCGTGCTCGCATCCGCAATCGGCATCTGCCTCAAGTACTTTGTCGCGCGCGGCGCGCCGCACCCGGTCATCGACAACCTGAATGCCCGCGTCAAGGCATGGTGGGGCATGGTTGCCGTCATCGGCCTGGCTCTGCTCGCGGGCAAGACCGGCGTCATCTGGCTGTTCGCATTCACGTCGCTGATGGCGCTGAGAGAGTTCGCAACGATTGCGCCGACCCGCCGCGGCGATCACTGGGCTCTGATCCTGTGCTTCTTTGTCCTGCTTCCGTTCCAGTACTGGCTGGTCTGGATCGAGTGGTACGGGCTGTTCTCGATCTTCATACCCGTTTATGCGTTCCTCGTCCTGCCGATCCTGGCCGCCGCATCGGGCGACAGCCGCAATTTCATGCAGCGCACGGCTACGATCCAGTGGGGGCTGATGATAGCGGTGTTCTGCATCTCCCACGTGCCGGCGCTCCTGATGCTGGAGATCCCGGGCTACGAAGGCCGCAACGCTTTCCTGCTCGTGTTCCTGATCCTCGTGGTGCAGTCGAGCGACGTGCTGCAGTACGTCTGGGGCAAGCTCCTCGGCCGGAGCAAGATCGCCCCCGAACTCTCGCCGTCCAAGACGGTAGAGGGGTTTGTAGGAGGGATTGCGAGCGCCACGGCGCTGGGGACCGTCTTGTGGTGGATGACGCCGTTCTCGATCGGATCGGCGGCATTGATCTCGCTCGCTATTACGTTGATGGGATTTTTCGGCGGCCTGGTCATGTCGGCGATCAAGCGCGACCGGGGCGTCAAGGACTGGGGGCAGATGATCGAGGGACATGGCGGCATGCTGGACCGCCTCGACTCGGTGTGCTTTTCGGCCCCGGTTTTTTTTCATATCGTCCGCTACTGGTGGACGCCCTAGCAGCGTGTCGGACTTAGGTGTCCGACACGCTGCTAACAGCAAAACCGCCCGGGGGTTTCGAATGAAATCCAGCATAACGACTCCTTTGGGTCTTCGATGGGCAGGCGCGTCGGCTGGAAAAGAGGTTTTCACCGCCCTATACTTGCGTCTTCGTGCGGGCGGTTTTGCATAAGGAGTTTGTCCGACCTAAGTCCGACAAGCTCCTGGGCGGGGATAATAGCCGGCAGGAGGTGGTTCATGAGCGTGAAAATCTGTCCCATTACGCCGGGCTTCGCCGCCGAAGTCGGAGATGTGGATCTGTCGCAGCCGCTCGATGCGGCCGACGAGGCGGCGATCAAGGCGGCGTTCTGGAAATACGCGGTGCTGGTCTTTCCTGACCAGGAACTGTCGCCCCAGCGGCACATCGATTTCTCGAAACTTTTCGGGCCGGTCGAGACCGACCGTGTGCTGGACCAGAAGGTCACGCCGCACCGGCTTGACCAGAGTTTCGCCGACATTTCCAACCTGACGCCGGAAGGCAGGATCTGGGCCGGGGACAGCCGCCAGCGCATGTACAAGGCCGGCAACAAGCTCTGGCATACCGACAGCTCGTTCAAGTTCCGTCCGGGGCTCGCCTCGCTGCTGTATTCCCGCACGGTTGCGCCCGTCGGCGGCCACACCGAGTTCGCGGACCAGCGCGCGGCCTACGACGCACTGCCGGGCGCCATGAAGAAAAAGCTGCAGGGACTGGTGGCGGAGCATTCGATCGCCACCTCGCGCAAGAAGAGTGGATTCGAAGGGTTCAACGCCGACGAGGGCAGGCGGCTGCCGCCCGTGCCCCAGGTGCTCGTGCGGACCATCCCGGAAAGCGGCAGGAAGTCACTGTACCTGGCGTCTCACATCGGGCGGATTTTTGAAATGCCGGAAGCGGAAGGATGTGCGCTGATCGAGGAACTTGTCGCGCACACGACGCAACGGCAGTTCGTCTATACCCACCGCTGGCGCCAGCGCGACCTCGTCATGTGGGACAACCGCTGCACCATGCACCGCGGCACCGATTACGACGACCTGCGCTGGGTCCGCGACATGCGCCGCACCACGGTCAGCGACGTCGCCAATACCTGCGAGCAGGAAGGCGTCGCCGTTCCCGCCTGATGGCCGGTCCGGCAAGGGAAAAGGTGAAAGGGGAAAGGGGAAAGGCGTAGCAAGTCGTATCCCGACGCTCGTTTACTTTTCCCTTTTCACTTTTCCCTTTTGCCTTCGCTTCACTGCGGCTTGATTCCCGCCGCCTTCACCACTTTCGCCCAGCGCGCCATCTCGTTCTTGATGTGATCGGCGTATTGCTGGGGCGTGCCGCCGAGCGGCTCGACGCCTTCGTTGTTGAGCCGGTCGAGTACCTCGCGCCGCTGCAGCATTTTCTGCAGTTCCCCGTTCAGCCGCGTGATGATTTCCGCCGGCGTTTTTGCTGGCGCGAGCGGCCCGTACCAGGTCGACACCTCGAATTCGGGCAAGCCCGCCTCGCGTGAGGTCGGGACTTCCGGAAATACGGGCAGGCGCTTCGCGCTCAACGCGGCGAGCGGACGCAGGCGGCCGGCCTTGACCTGGCCGAGCAGTCCCGGGACGCCGGTGCTGGTGACCTGGGTCTGCCCCGCGACCAGTTCGGTCACCATCGGGCCGGTGCCCTTGTAGGGGACGTGCGTGATATCCGTCCTGGTGAGGAGCTTGAAGTACTCCATCTGGAGATGGGAGGCGCTGCCGACGCCCGCCGAACCGTAGTTCAACTGACCGGGCCGCGACCGGGCAAGTACGATCAACGCCTTGGCTGAATGCACAGGAAGGGATGGATGCACGACCAGCAGGTTGGACACCCCGCCGAACAGCCCGATCGGCACGAAATCCCGCACCGGATCGTACGGCAACTTGGAGTAGAGCGAGGGGCCCACGCCGAAAGTGCCGATGTGCCCGAGCACCAATGTGTAGCCATCGGGCGCCGACCGCGCCGCGTTCTCGACACCGATGATGCCGGCGGCGCCGCCCCGGTTGTCGATGATCACCTGCTGGCCCATCAACTCGGCCCACTGCTGCCCGATGATCCGGCCCAGCAGGTCCGTGCTGCCGCCGGGCGGGAACGGGATCACGAAGCGGATCGGCTTCGCGGGATAGGCTTGCGCGTGCGCGCCGATTATCCCAAGGGAAAAGGCAAAAGGGAAAAGGGAAAAGGCCAGCAGCCATTGTATTTTCACCGAATGAATATTCATCGAATCTCCTCGTTCGTGGTCGCTTGTCGAAGGCGTCGTGACGCTTTCCTCTTTCCCCTATTCCCTATTTCCTATTCCCT
>Ga0137451_1000547_pt1 | contig 11557 bp, 10 predicted proteins | sample EasRivERMGT500_2_FD_102336 | JGI IMG/M metagenome (GOLD analysis project Ga0137451, IMG submission 102336) | Soil microbial communities from meander-bound floodplain in the East River, Colorado, USA - East River MetaG ERMGT500_2 | ecosystem: Environmental > Terrestrial > Soil > Floodplain ... | reverse complement strand
CTATTATTTTGACACAAAATATCAGGAAACACTTGTGAAAATAGGATACGAGTTTTTTTCCATTGATGATATTCACGACTCCCCTTTTTTTTCGAAAGTGATCATTAATCATAGTGGAGGATTAACTGCCTCAGATTATAAAGCCGGGCCATGTACTCAATTTTATTTGGGACCGCATTATTCTCTTTTGCGAAGTCCATTTCTAGAGGTAGCGAAAAAGAGGAGAACTGCAATTGATAATAAAGATTGTTTCATTTGTTTCGGCGGTGCTGATCCCAAAAATAAAACCCTGGAAATTCTAAAGGATATCCGCATTCAAAAATCTTTTGATCAGCTTCATGTTGTGACCGGGACTGCCTATCTCTATGAAAAAGAATTAAAAGAATTTGCTGAATTGGATAAAAATATCTTTACCTATCCTTCACTTTCCGCAGAAAAAGTCGTTTCAATCATGAAGCAATGTAGCTTTGCTATTTGCTCGCCGAGTACGGTGGCATACGAATATATGTCTGTTGGCGGTGTTGTTTTTTTAGAACAGATCGCTGATAACCAAAAGAATGTTATGAAATATATGATAGAAGAAGGACTTGCCTTTTCGACAAATGATATAGGCAGTGTAAATGCCGATAGATTCAGGTTTTCTATGGATAGGCAAGCTCTATATTTTGATGGTAAAAGTGATGAGAGATTCCAAAAAATTTTCAGGCAGTATTTTGATTCAAAAAAAATGGTGATAAGAGAGATAACAAAAAATGATCTGCAGACTTGTTTTGAATGGGCCAATGACAGAGCAGTCAGAGAGCAATCTTATAAAAAAGATTCAATCAGCCTGCAGGAGCATACCGATTGGTTCAGTCAGAAATTAAATGACCCGAACAGTTTTTTTTACATCATAGAAATGAAAAACAAACCTGTAGCGCAGATTCGTATTTATGTAAAAGATAATGAGGCCGTGCTTAGTTACTTGGCCGATAATAGTATCAGAAATAAAGGATTGGGCACCGCGATCCTTTCAAAAGGGGTCAAAAAATTTACAGAGGTTTATAACAAACCAGTTGATATTACTGGCTATGTAAAATATTCAAATCTTGCTTCACAACGTTCTTTTGAAAAACTGGCATTTGTAAAAACGCAAAGCAAGGAATATCCTGATTCATTCAAATACACCATGCGTTATGACAATTAATCTGAGCGGCATATCTGTAGACAATCATCACAAACCATTTGTAATTGCCGAAATGTCGGGAAATCACAACCAATCACTGGAAAGAGCTTTGGATATTGTGGATGCAGCTGCTGAAGCTGGTGCACATGCCATTAAGCTCCAAACCTATACTGCCGATACGATGACGATAAAAGGTGCATATCAAATTAATGATCAGAACTCACTTTGGAACGGGAGGGAATTATATGATCTGTACAAAGAGGCATATACGCCTTGGGAGTGGCATCAACCTATATTTGAAAGAGCAGCAAAAAAAAACATACTTGCTTTCAGTTCTCCATTTGATGAAGCAGCAGTTGATTTTTTAGAAAGACTTCATGTCCCCTTTTATAAAATTGCATCCTTTGAAAACACGGACTGGCCCCTGCTGAAAAAAATTGCTTCCACGGGTAAGCCGGTAATTATGTCAACCGGAGTAAGCAGATTGGCTGATATTGATGAATCTGTTTCTGTGCTCAGGCAAAATGGTTGTAAAGATCTCATATTGCTGAAATGCACAAGCACATATCCTGCTTCACCGGAAAATACAAACATTCTTACCATACCTCATTTGCAAAAATTGTTTAATTGTGTGGTGGGATTAAGCGATCACACAATGGGTATCGGAGTTGCCGTGGCTGCTGTGGCTTTGGGAGCAAGAGTAATTGAAAAACATTTTACATTGAATCGGGCCGATGGTGGAGTGGATAGTGCTTTTTCTTTGGAGCCATCTGAATTACGATCATTGGTGATTGAAACGGAAAGAGCTTTTCTTTCATTGGGCGATGTGCAGTATGGCATCCAGGATTCTGAATCAAAGAGTACATTATTTAAACGGTCCATTTATGTTGCAAAAGATATTAAGGCAGGCGAAACACTGACAAAAGATCATATAAAAATAATAAGACCCGGTTTGGGTCTTTCACCAAAATATATTGAGCTTGTAATCGGCAGGCCTGCAAAAAAGGACATTTCTGCAGGGACGCCGCTTAGTTTCGATTTAATTTAATGAATACCGTTGCTATTATAACTGCCAGGGGTGGAAGCAAAAGAATACCGGGAAAAAATATAAAACCATTTCACGGCAAGCCCATTATTTCATACAGTATTGAAGCTGCATTGTCATCGGATGTGTTTGATGAAGTGATGGTGTCAACAGATAATGATAAAATATCTGAGGTCGCTAAAAAATATGGAGCAGTGGTCCCCTTCATAAGATCAAAAGAAAACTCTGATGATCATTCCACCACTGCTGATGTTTTAAAAGAAGTGATAAAAAATTACAGTATTGCAGGAAAAAAATTCAATTATGCCTGTTGTATTTATCCCACAGCGCCTTTTATCACAAAAGAAAAACTTCTCAAAGCATTTCAATTACTGAAAAACTCCAATGCAGATTCTGTAATTCCAATTACAAAATTTAGTTTTCCGATCTGGCGGTCTTTCAAAATTGAAGGTGAAAGAATTTCTTATAACTGGCCAGAGTTTGCCCCAAAACGATCGCAGGATCTGCCTCCCGCTTACCATGACTGTGGGCAGTTTTATTTTTTTAATTGTGATGTATTTTTAAAAACAGGCAAGCTGGTCACTGGTAATACGATCGGCATGGAAGTTCCTGAATCAGAAGTTCAGGATATTGACAATGAGGAAGACTGGAAAATTGCAGAAATGAAGTACGAATTTTTAAAACAGAGAATAAATAACAGGTGAACATGCGGGCATTACTAATTGGTTGTGGAAATATAGGTGCACAGTATGATCTGAAAGATGAAAAACGGGTATGGTCTCATGCCAAAGCATATTCATTAATAAAAGATCTGGAGCTTACTGTTTCGGATTCAGATATTGAAAAAGCAAGACAGGTTGCAACTATCTACCAGGCAAAAGTTGCTAAGGAATTGAATGCAGCGTATTATAAAAAATTCGATCTTATCAGCATCACCACTCCTACGCAGACTCATTTTGAGTATTTAAAAAAAATTCTTCCTCATTCACCTCCTGTAATCATCTGTGAAAAGCCTGTGGTTAATTCTTCAACACAAGTTGATGAACTGATTGATCTCTATGAAGCTTCAGATTCAAAAATCCTGGTGAACTATATGAGGCGTTTTCAACCTGCCTATAAATTTTTAAAAGAAAAACTGAGAAATAATTTTATTCATAATTCATTAAAAGGGATCATCATAAAATACAGTCGTGGGTTTTTAAACAATGCAAGTCATGCTGTTGACCTGCTTGAATATTTGTATGAAGAACCATTTGATTTTTCTAAATTTTATATACAAAAAATGCAATTTGATTCGTTTGATTATGATCCCACTTTGACAGGCAGTTGTTTGTACCTTGACCAGCCTGTGAGTTTTGCAGGAGCGTATGAAGTTCAATACCCGGTTTTTGAGATTGAGCTCTTTTATGCTGATTCAAAAATGGTGATCTGCCATAGTGGGAATGAGATTAGATATTACAGTAACAAAAGCAAAATTTTACAGGAAGTTCAGGACGAAAGACAAACAAATATTCTTGACAAGTACATGATCCCTGTAATGAATGAAGCACTTGATCTCTTTTGCAAAAGAAAAACAGAAGATAACTTTATACCATCATTAGTGATGAACAAAAAAATACTCAACATTATTGAATCATTAAAACGAACAAATGTCAGACTTAGCAATTAAAGGCGGCAAGCCTGTGAGGACAAAACTTTTTCCCGCTTACAATACAATCGGCAAAGAAGAAAAAGAAGCAGTACAGAAGATTTTAGATTCAGGAAATCTTTCACAATTTTTAGGCACCTGGGGCAATGATTTTTTTGGCGGCCCTGCCGTTAAAAGATTTGAAGAAGCCTGGTGTAACGCAATTGGAATGCCCTATGCTGTGAGTGTAAATTCAAATACCTCAGGCTTGTTTGCAGCAATGGGGGCCTGCGGCATTCAGCCGGGAGATGAGGTGATCGTTTCACCTTACACCATGTCTGCAAGTGCTATTGCGCCGATGGTTTACGGAGGCATACCTGTGTTTGCCGATATTGACCCCGATAGCTTTTGCATGAGTCCAAAAAGTATTGAAAGCAAAATAACTCCTTATACAAAAGCAATTCTTGTCGTTCACATTTTCGGTCATCCCGCTGACATGGATACCATCATGCAAATTGCCAAAAAAAATCAATTAAAAGTGGTGGAAGACTGTGCACAGGCGCCAATGGGCAAATACAAAGGGAAATATGTTGGCACCATAGGAGACATCGGCGTATTCAGTTTGAATTATCACAAACATATTCATACCGGCGAAGGGGGAGTGATCGTAACAAATAATAAAATTTTAGCAGAAAAATTACAGTTGATAAGAAACCACGGAGAAAATGTAGTGGAAGCAAAAGGTGAAACTGATCTTGCCAATATGATCGGCTATAATTATCGCATGACAGAAGTAGAAGCTGCCATTGGAATAGAGCAACTAAAAAAATTGCCGTCGCTACTGGAACAACGCTTAGAAAATGCGGACTTTCTTCATCACGCATTAGGTTCAATTCCTGGATTAAGCTCTCCGCCATGGGTGGAAAAAGATTCTCTTCACACTTTTTACGTACAACCTTTAAAATATGATCAGCAAAAACTGGAAGTACATAGAAATGATTTTGTAAATGCCATCAAGGCAGAAATTCCTTCTGCTGTTTTAAGAGAAACTGCTCCTTTGATCAGTGCGGGATATGTGAAGCCCCTATACCTGCAACCCATTTATCAACATAGGGCTTCTGTGTGCTCATTCAATTGCAATCATTATAAAGGCTCAGTTAATTACAACAAGGGAATTTGTCCTGTAACTGAAAGAATGCACTTCACTGAACTTATCACTCATGAATATATGCGGCCGGGCATGACAAAAAGTGATCTGAAAGATGTTGTAAAAGCTTTTGAAAAAGTTGTCAATCATATTGATGAATTAAAAATGAATGTGGCAGTTACCAGGTAAACATATTGCATTTGTATTCAGCGATGCTGCCGGCGCCAATATCTGTATGGCTTTGGCAAAAATGTGCAAAAAAGAAAACAAAATAACAACTTTGCTTTTCTCTAATAAAAAATATTCTTCTACCGAGTTTGAAAACCTGACTATCACCGAAACAGTGCCTTCGTTTAAAAGTTTAGGAGTGGATTGTGTTTTTTCCGGTACATCTCATCCTTTCTCTTCAGATCATTTTGAAGTAACCTGTATAAAGAATGCTGTCAGCGAAAAAATTTACACTATCTCTTTTATTGATCATTGGGCAAATTTTAAATTAAGATTTGATGGATTGAATGTAACTGAATATCCTGATGAGATCTGGGTGGTGGATGAAACAGCTAAAGAACTTGCTGTTGAAGAGGGCTTGCCATCAGAAAAAATTGTTTTAAAACCGAATCCTTATCATTACTATTTAAAACACCTGTGGCAACCACAATACAGTAATAAAAATTATTTCGAAATTTTTCAAATACCCACAAATGGTTTTCATATTTTATTCGCTCCTGATCCTTTGTCAATCAGGGATGGAAAGGAGAAAGCAGGGTTCACAGAAGAAGATGCTCTCAAAGATCTGCTTTCTTCAATATCAGGGTTGGGAGATGAAATTTATCTAATCGTTAAATGTCATCCATTGCAGCCTATGGGAAATTTAATAGAGATCATCCAAAAAAATAAAAATCAAAATTGTTTTTTGATCAAAGATGCGGATGCTGTGGAACTGATTCATGCATCTGATATAGTTGTCGGATTTTATTCCAATCTTCTTTTAGAAGCCGACGTTTTGGGAAAAAAGGTAATCCGTTATTTTCCAGGACATGCCGAAGCGGACCTTTTAAAACATAAAAAAGGCTTGAAAAAAGTTCATAACAAAAATGAATTAATAAAAGAAATAAAGCGATGTATTTATGAGTGAGATAGTCTTTTTAAAAGGCGAAAGAGTTCATTTAAGAGCTTTGACGGAAAAAGATTTAACGGAAGAATATATGCAGTGGCTGAATGACGAAGAAGTATGCAGACATAATTCCCATGCAATTTTTCCAAATACAGAACAAAAAATGAAAAGTTACTTTAACCGCCTGGATAACCAGAAAGAAGTTGTATTAGCTATAGTTCATACTGAAAGAGATAGACATATCGGCAACATATCACTTCAGAATATTAACTGGGTTTCCCGTAATGCAGAGTTTGCTATCCTGTTGGGAGACAAAGAATATTGGAGCAGAGGTTTTGGTGAAGAAGCCGCTAAACTGATTATTGAATATGGTTTTAGTCGTTTAAATCTTCATAGGATTTATTGCGGAACATTCGAAGAAAATGAGGGAATGAAAAAGCTGACAAAAAAATTACAAATGAAAGAAGAGGGTTTGCGAAGAGACGCGATTTTTAAAAATGGTGTGTATCAAAATATTTTGGAATACGGGGTTTTAAAAAATGAATACTTAAAAGAGAATGAGGTATTGTAAAAAATGTTTGCAGCCAGATACAAGGCCAGGAACAAAGTTTGACAAAAACGGAATTTGCCCTGCTTGTAATTATTTTGAAAGCCTGCAACATGTTGATTGGAATGAACGCAAAGAAGAGTTGAAAGAGATCATTGCATTCGGCAAAGAAAATAATTATTCGGGTTATGATTGTATCATAGGAGTAAGTGGTGGCAAAGATTCTACAAGGCAAGCAATTTTTGTAAAAGAAGTTTTGGGTATGAACCCCCTACTTGTTTGTTTAAGTTATCCACCTGAACAAGTAACTCAACGAGGAGTAGAAAATATTTCAAATCTTATCAAACTTGGATTTGACTGTATTTCCATCAACCCAGCTCCGCAAACCTGGCGGACATTAATGAGGAAATCTTTTTTTCAATATGTGAATTGGTGCAGGTCGACAGAGATCGCTTTGTTCAGCAGTGTACCAAGGTTGGCAATTGCCTATCAAATTCCTTTGATATGGTGGGGAGAAAATGCAGCACTGCAATTGGGCGATTTAGGAGTAATGGGAAAAACAGGAAGTGATGGCAACAGGCTCAAGCATATGAATACATTAGGAGGTGGCGACATAGCATGGTTGTTGAGTGAAGAAATAAAAAAGAATGATATTCTTCAATATTGTTATCCATCAGATAAGGAAATGGAGAATGCAAATTTGCGAATTGTTTTCCTTGGATATTTTTGGAAAGACTGGTCTCTGCTTGACAATGGAATTTTTTCCGCATTGAGAGGTTTGGATGTAAGAGAAGAGTCGCCAAATGATATTGGAGATTATGTGGGTGTGACTTCACTGGATGAAGATTGGGTTACTTTTAATCAAATGATCAAATATTTAAAATATGGTTTTGGAAGAATTACAGATTATGTGAATGAAGATATACGATTAAAAAGAATAACAAGAGAGCAGGGAATTGAACTAGTAAAAAAATATGATGGCAAATGTTCTCCAAAATATATTCTGTCATTTTGTAATTATACAGGGATCAGTGTTGATGAATTCTGGAGAATTGTTGATAAAGGTGTAAACAAAAATTTATTTAAAAAAGAAGGCGACCAATGGGTACCTTTGTTTGAAATAGGCAAGATACTTGAAGAAGAATATTGCGATAATTGATTACGGTGTGGGCAACACTCACTCGGTGAAAGAAGCCATTGAATTACTGGATTTTGATGTGATAATTTCAGATAAGCCTGAAAAATTAAATAAAGCCGATGCATTGATATTGCCAGGCGTGGGTGCATTTGAAGCTGCCATGAATAATCTACGAGAAAGAGATTTGATAGCAGCTCTTAACAAAATGGTTTTGGAAAAAAGAAAACCCTTGCTGGGTATATGCTTAGGCATGCAGCTTTTTGCTGATGACTCTGAAGAAAATGGTTTGCATAAAGGATTGGGATGGATCAGTGGAAAAGTAAAGAGGATTCAAGACGAGCCCAAATTAAGAGTGCCGCATGTAGGCTGGAATGATATTGATGTCATCAACCAATCGCCATTGTTTGACCGCTTACAGAATAAACGCAATTTTTATTTTGACCATAGTTATCATTTTGTTTGTAAAGATGAAAAAACTGTGGCAGCAAAAGTGAATTACGGAAAAGGTTTAGTAGCTGCGGTGAAAAAAAATAATATTCACGGCGTACAGTTCCACCCGGAAAAGAGCCAGATCACGGGCTTGCGCCTTTTAAAAGGTTTTCTCAATTCCATTTAGATGTTAAAGAAAAGGATAGGCGCTGCTCTAATTGTAAAAGATAATTGGGTAGTGCAAAGCATTGGTTTTAAAAAATATTTGCCGGTAGGCCGGCCTGAAATTGCCGTTGAATTTTTGAACCAATGGGGCATTGATGAAATCATTTTATTGGATATTTCAGCAACAAAAAATAAAACTTCAGTTTCTCCAAATTTGGTTTCGACTTGTGCAAAGTATTGCAGAGTGCCTTTAGCTGTAGGGGGTGGAATTACAAGGATAGAACAAATGGAAAATTTACTTCACAGCGGTGCAGATAAAATTACCCTGAGCTCTTCTTTAGGTTCTAATAAAAATCTGATCAGCGCTGGCGCCAGACAATTTGGTGATCAATGCATGGTAGCTGTGATTGATTTTATTAGAACTGAGAAAGGCTATTATGAAGTGTTTGATTATTTAACCGGCAAATCAAGCGGGAAAAGTGTCATTGAATATGCAAAGCAACTGGAGCAGGCAGCAGCAGGCGAAATTTTGCTGCAATCGGTAGATAGGGATGGCAACTATACTGGCTTTGAAATCGAATTGTATAGGCAGGTGTGTAATCATGTGCATATTCCTGTAATTGCGTTAGGGGGTGCTGGCAAGGCAAAACATTTTATTGAACTATTTAAAAATACTGAGGTATCTGCCGCCTGTGCAGGAAATATTTTTCATTTTACGGAGCACAGTGTAAACATGCTGAAGGCACAATTAGTAAAAGAAAAAAATAAAATACGCATGGAAACTCATGCTGATTACGCACACAAACAATTCGATGATAAAGGCAGGCTATTGAAAGAAGATGACCAATATTTAAAAGAATTATTATTTATTAAGATTGAAAAAGAAGTGATATGAAGATTTGCAGAAGATGTCTATATACATCCTGTCATCCATTGGGTTTAAATTTTGATGAATATGGAGTGTGCAGCGGATGCAGGGTACATGAAGAAAAAGATGAATTGGACTGGAAAGAAAGAGCGAATGTTTTAAGATCTATTTTAGATCAATATAAAAACAAAAGCGGCAACAATTATGATTGCATCATACCGGTAAGCGGTGCAAGAGATTCTTACTTTATTGTTCATATCATTAAAAATGTATATGGTATGAATCCCCTGCTTGTAACTTATAACAAGCAATACAACACAGATATTGGAATCCGCAATCTTGCCAATCTCAGGATAAAGTTTAATTGTGATATTATGACCCTTACGGTGAATCCTGATAAAGTAAAAAAAATTACAAGAGCTACGTTACGAAGAAAGGGAAGTATATATTGGCACTGTCTTGCAGGGCAGACAGTTTATCCCGTTCAAATAGCCGTGAAGTTTAAAATCCCGTTAATCATTTGGGGGGCACACCAGGGAATTGACCAGGTAGGAATGTTTTCACACTTAGATGAAGTAGAAATGACAAGAAAATACAGGAAGGAACATGACCTGATGAGTTTGGAAGCTGAAGATTTGATAAATGATTTTGACAACATAAATTTTGAAGATGTTCATCAGTTTCTTTATCCTGATGATAAGGAATTGGAACGAGTAGGCGTGCGGGGTATTTATCTGAATAATTATATTCGATGGGATACAAAGGCGCAGCATGAGCTAATGATCGACCTGTACGAATACGAAACCGAACGCCAAACAAGAACTTTTGATACTTACAATGACGTGGACTGTTTCAATTATTCCGATGTGCATGATCACATTAAATTCCTAAAATATGGTTACAGCAAAGTGACGGATCATGTATGCAGAGAGATCAGGTTAAAAAGGTTAACGAGAGAAGAAGGAATTGGATTAATAAAAAAATACAGGAAAATAAAACCAAAACATCTGGATCAATTTCTTGACTGGATCGGAATGAAGGAATCTGCGTTCAATTTAATTATTGATCTGCATAGGAACCCGGAGATATGGCAAAGAGATGATGAATGGAATTGGGAAATGAAAAAGGATTGGCTTCCAGTAAATGAGAATAAAAATGAAATTGATCCATTCAGGTTGCAAAAGAAAGAAGATTGTCGGTTCCGGATCACAAAAAACAAGCGACCTGGTTATAAAGACCATCATTATATTTTAATAGGCAAAGGCTATTATGACTAAAAGGTTAAACATTTTGTTGGTTGTCACCCCGGAAAGAAAGGATTTTTATAATTATTTGAACAAAGCCAACGCTGATTTTTATATTCTTTGGAATGAAAAAAAAAAGGATGCAGGATCCATCCTGGTACCTTCTTTTATTAAGAGTGAATACTTTTGGTCGGACTACTTAACGCCCTATTCGCTGCTTAAAAAAATAAAGCCTGACCGCATTGTTCTTTTCGAGACCATTGATTTGAGACAAATTGCACTTATTGTTGCAGCGAAAGCAAAAAAAATTTCTACATTTTATCTTGAGCATGGTGCCGCTGGGGATAAGGAAACAGCTATACTACGCTGGGACGAGAAAAGTTTCAGAGGTCATAAACTGCCTTATTTAAAAAAACGTTTTTTTAACTTTTTCGGGGATGTCGTTAAATCTAAACTGTTTTATTATTCTGTTACAAGAAGATTTACATCATTACAATCTTACCTGAAATATTTTCTTCTTCCTTTTAAAATGCTGAAAGGTTCGCCTAATAAAGTACTCGCTCATAACAAATTCAGGGAAAGAATCCCTGATTTTTCCATTGTCTTTAACAAAGCGAATTATGAAGAATATGTTTTGTACACTGGCATTACTGAAACTGAAGCGGCATTTACAGGAGTTCCTTTTTTTGACAGCTATTACAGAAACGATCTGCAGGAACGAGGTCATATTGTTTATATTGAGCACCATTACCTTGAAGAAAAAATTTTAGAATGGACACCGCAACATCATAAAAAAATAACCGAGGCGCTATTCAATTTTGCAGAGGAGAATAGAAAAAAATTGTACATAAAACTTCATCCACGTTCTGAAAAAACAAGGTGGATGCAATACCCTTTTAACCCGGAAAATGTTGAAATATTACAAGCCGGTGATTTCACTGATCTTTATCTAAGTGCAAAGATTATTTTAGGATTCAGTTCGAGCCTGATGATCGGGTTATTGTCAGCCCGGAAAAATATTGTATTGCTTGGCTGGCATCCTCAGCCTAAAATATTTGGGTATGATTT